>Ga0265780_10007517_pt1 | contig 13375 bp, 8 predicted proteins | sample P1T30metagenome_FD_192432 | JGI IMG/M metagenome (GOLD analysis project Ga0265780, IMG submission 192432) | Plant litter microbial communities from East Loma Ridge, Irvine, California - P1 T30 | ecosystem: Environmental > Terrestrial > Plant litter > Unclassified | place: USA: California...
CGGCTTCGACTTCTGGGTCGACGTGCTCGATACGCAACGCGCCGACCTGGCCACCGTGCTGGCCGCGTTCAGCGAGAGCAAGGAGAACGTCGACGCGGTGGCGCCGCTGATCGGCCAGGGCATTGCTTACCAGCCCTGGGGCGGCTAAAGAGGGCGCTGGATGACGCGTTGTTGTCACGGACATACACAGTTCGCCACGGCAGCGCGTTTGGCCGCATAATTCATTCAATTTTGTAATGACATTATGCGATGTCCGCTCACGCCCTCTTTCCCGCAGCTCCCCCATCACGCGCGCGTGCCGAGTCCCGGCCCAATGCGCGCGATTCGCGCCTGTACGAGGTGATGGACCTGATGCTCGATTCGGTCGGCGACCCGCTGGCCCTGGGCAGCCTGGCTGCCTCGGCCAGCTATTCGAGCTACCACTTCGACCGCATCTTCCGCGAGCTGACCGGCTTCTCTGCGGTCGAATACCAGCGCAAGCGCCGCCTGCGCCGCGCCGCCCACCTGCTGCGCCATGAGCCGGACGTGCCGGTCGGGCGCATCGCCCAGGACTGCGGTTTTCCGTCCAACGCCGCTTTCGCCAAGGCCTTCCGCCAGCAGTTCGCGATGTCGGCCAAGGAATGGCGCGACGGCGGCTGGCGCGCCTATATGGACGCCCAGGTCGGGCGCGAGAGCGACGTCAGCTTCTTCGTGGCCGAGCCGAGCAACCTGGCCGCGCTGCAGGCGCCCTACTGTCCGCCCGAACCGGGCAGCGTGGCTGCCCGCGTCGCCGTGCGCAACCTGCCTGCGGTGAGCCTGCGCTACCAGCGTTTCTTCGGCCAGTCGGGGGCCACGTTGTCGCTGGCCTGTAACGCCTTCATCTGCGAGCGCGAACGCGCAGGGCTGGCACGCGGCGCGCCCTGGTATGGCGTGTTCGACGAGGATCCCGGGTTCACCGGCGAGCGCGAATACTGCTATGACTTCGGCTTTGGCGCCGCCGCGCCGGGCGACGACCCGACGCTCGGCCTGCGCCTGCTACCGGCCGGCGCCTACGCCTGCCTCGACTTCCATGGCGAATGGCCGCGCTTCAGGGCCATGTATGAAGACTGGCTCGAACACCAGTCGGTATGGCGCCTGGACGCCACCCGGCCGCATATCCAGCAGGTCGAGCGCGATGGCGACGACGGCTGGCGCGGCTGGCTGGCACTGCCGGTCAAGAAGCGCTAGTGTCCTGAATTGGAAGTTCGTTGAATAATAAATGCGGCGAAATCGGGCAGATTCTCGCTGCATTTACTCAACGAATCTTCAATTCAGGACACTAGCTTGACTCTCGAGCCGCATGAAGCGGCTCAGCACCAGCACCGGCACGCTGGCCAGCAGCACCCACAGGAAGAAATCGCGATAGCCCAGCGCCTGCTGGATATCGCCGCTGATGGTGCGGAACAACACGAAGCCAAGCTGCATGAAGCCGGTGCCCAGCGCGTAGTGGGCCGCCTGGTAGCGGCCGCTGGCCACGACCTGCATGATGAACAGGATCACGCCCACGAAGCCGAAGCCATAGCCAAACATCTCGATTCCCAGCAGGGCCACGATCAGCGCCATCGATTCGGGTTGCGCGTGACTCAGGTACCAGAAGGCGGCGTTCGGCAAATTCATGGCCAGGATCAGGATCGGCAGCGCGCGCTTGAGACTCAGCCAGGCCGTGAAATAGCCGCCGGCGATACTGCCGATCAAAAAGGCCGCGGTGCCGACGGTGCCGTAGGCCCAGCCCACTTCGGCGGTGGTGAGCCCCAGGCCGCCAACCGCGCGCGCGTCGCGCAGGAACAATGGGCCGATCGACTGGATCTGCCCTTCGCCGGCACGGAACAGGATGATGAACAGGATCGCCATCCAGATGCCTGGCTTGGCGAAAAAGGTCTTGATCACGTCGACCAGGGTGGCGCCGATGCCGGCCAGGCTATGCCCTGCCTTGCTCAAGCGCGGCGTGGCCGGCAGCGCACGTATGTGGTACAGCCCCAATAACGCCATCAGGCCGCCGAGCAGCAGGAACACGGTGGTCCAGGCAGCCTCGATGCCGAGCTGCTCCTCGAGCGCGCCGGCCAGGATCAGCAGGCCGCCCAGCGAGATGAACTTGGCCGCATTGAAGAAGGCGCCCTGCCAGCCGGCATAGGCGGCCTGCTCGCGCGCATCGAGGCTGGCGATATAGATGCCGTCGGCCACGATGTCATGGGTACTCGAGGCCAGCGAGACGATCGCCAGCAGCGCGATGCACAGCGCAAACCACATCGGCAATTGCAGCGCCAGCGCCACCAGCGCCAGGCAGGCACCGCCGATCAGCTGGCAGGCGACCACCGCCAGGCGCCGGCTGGGGGCCAGTTCCATGAAGGGACTCCACAGCGCCTTGAAGGCCCAGGCCAGGCCAAGGAGGCCGGTCCAGCGCGCGATCTGGTCGTTCGGCACGCCCATGCTCTTGAGCATCTGGCCCGCCACCAGCGCCACCGCGTAGAACGGCAGGCCCTGGGCCAGGTACAGGGTCGGGACCCAAGTGAGCGGATGGCGGCGCTTGAGTGCGGCGGCCGGGGCGTCGTGCAACGCGGTCATGGCAGTTCCAGGTTCAAGGTGACGATGCGGCTGGCGCGGCCCCGGGTGTCGACACTGGCCAGCTTCACGGCGCGGCTGCCGGCCAGCGCCACCGGCACCGTGTAGCGCGGGCTGTGGGCGCCGGGTTCGCTCCCATCGAGAGTGTAATGCAGGGCCAGGCCCGGCAGGTCGAGATTCGCATGCAGCATGCCGTCGCACACCACCGCGCCGGGTGGCGGCAGGCGGTAGCGCCATGGCTCGGGCAGGCGGTCCAGGCGCGGCAGCTCGCGCTGGCCGAGGCGGTTGGCGAATTCGTTCCAGTCGCGCGCCAGCTCACCCGGCTGCGTCCATGCGGGATCCTGGCTCCAGGCCCGCTCGGCCAGGCCGATCAGGCGCGGCATTGTCAGGTACTCGACCCGCTCGCGGCTGCTGGCATTCTCGCCCCATAGCTGCCCTTGCAGGCCGGCGATCCGCTGGCGGCCATCGGCATCGAGCGGCGCCAGGGCCGCCACCTCCCCGGCGCCTGGCGTGCGGCCCATCGCATCATGCGCCGGCAGCAGCGGCGCATCGAGGGGCGTCAATCCGAAGGGCTCACGGGTATCGACGAAACCAGCCCAGTAATAGCCGGGCTCCTGCGGGTGCTTGGCGTAGGCGAAATCGAAGTACAGGCTGGCGGCGTTGGACAGCACCACCTGGTAGCCGGCGTTGGCCAGGCGGTTGGCACAGTCCTCCTGGCTAGAACCCCAGCCGTTGTTCCAGACATAGACTTGCTCGCCCCGGGCGGCGCCCGTCTCGATTGCCGTCAGCGCGGTTTCTTCCCAGCCGCTGAAAGCAATGCCGTGGCGCGCCAGGATCGCCCGGCAGCGCGCCTGGAAGTCGTCGCGCAACTGGCGCGCCTCCAACCAGCCGTGCTCGCGCATGCGTGCCTGGCAGGCGGGCGAACCGATCCAGGCGCCGACCGGCACCTCGTCGCCGCCCGTGTGCAGCACGCGCAGCAGCACGCCGGCCTTGCGGTACAGTGCCGCGACCTCGGTCACCACGGTATCGATGAAACGGTCGACCGAAGGCAGCGCGATGCACATCACGTTGTCATGCCAGAGCTGCACCGATTCATAGGTCGATGTATCGTCCGGGTCGCTCAGCAGATACGCATTGGCGCCGGCGGCGTCGCCCGCAGCGCTCAGGCGCGCATGGCGCACCCGCATCGCCTGCACCGCAGCGCGCGCATGGCCCGGCATATTGAATTCGGGGATCACCTCGATGTGCAGCGCCTTCGCGTGGCGCAGGATGGTCACGAATTCCTCGGCCGTATAGAAACCACTGCCGCCAGGCGCGCGGGTGTCGGCGCCGGAACCGAAGGATGGCGGCAGGCAGGGCGGCTCGCCCGGCGCCGCCACGCCACGCCGCGCGCCGATCTCGGTTAGTTCGGGCAGCGCGGCGATCGCCAGGCGCCAGCCTTCGTCATCGGTCAGGTGAAAGTGGAAGCGATTGAGCTTGTAGCGCGCCATGCAGTCGAGCAGGCGCAGCACGGTGTCGACGCTGGAAAAGTGGCGCGCCACGTCGAGCATCATGCCGCGGTAGGCGAAGCGCGGCGCGTCCTCTACCCGTCCGCATGGCAGCGCGCCGCTCGGTGCCAGCAACTGGGCCAGGCTTTGCAGTCCGTTGAATACGCCGTGCGCATCGGCGCCGCACACCCTCACCTGGTCGGGCGCGATCTCCAGCAGATAGGATTCGGGCGCCATCGCAGCATCGCTCTCGAGCACGATCCGGGTGCTGCCCTGCGCCTCGGGCAATGCCGCCAGCAGCGACTGCAGCACGGCGGTTTCGTTGTCCAGCCCTGCATGACTTGCCACTGGCGTGGACCTTCCCAGCCGGCACTGGCGCGCATCGAAGCGCGCGCTGATCGGGCGCGGAGTGATGCGGCCGACCTGGTCTTCGCTCAACAGCGACAGAGCCGCGTTCTGGCCGAAGCGCCAGGCCGCATCGGCGGTCGGCAGCAGGTCGCCCTGCATGCGATGGCGCTGCTCGGGCCTGGTGAAAGGCGCAATGACCGGGTCGCCCAGGTCGAATGCCTTCCCGCCCGCGTCCAGCAGGTAAAAGCCGAGCGGCGCATCGGTGATGCTGATCGCCCAGTGCAGCGATTCGTAGACGATAACGTGTTCCTGGCCCGGCAGCCAGGCGGCGGCTGGCGCCATTGCCAGGCCGAACAGGTCGCCGTTCAGGTGCGCGACGGTGAAGCCCGCGCTGACGGTCTCGGGCAGGATCTTGCGGCAGGTGTTGAAGCACAGGGTCCAGCCGGGCGCGATTGCGTCCTGGCCGTGGTTGCGCAGCGTGAGCCGCGCCGTGAACGCGTCGTCGCGCGTGAAGTTGCTCAGGCATTCCCAGGCGATCGAGATCGCCGGGCTGCCGATTGGTCGGTCCGTCATGGGTTCTTGTTTCCAGATTCGGGGAGGCGGCGAGCGCCTCCCCTGGGTGCTTACAGCTTGCCGCGCAGGCCGAGGTAGAAGGTACGGCCGTTGGAGTAGAAGGCGCGCGGCCGGTCCTCGTTCTCGGCGTACATCTTGATGGTTTCGTTGGTGAGGTTCAGCGCATCGAAGGTCAGCGTCAGTTTATCGGTCAGCTTGACATTGACCGACGCCGCCAGCGATGGCATGTCGTCCACGTGCTGGCTGGCGCCACGGTCGACGCCGGCCTTGTACTTGGAGCGCCAGTTGTACGCCAGGCGCGCCGAGAAGCGCTCGTTCTCGAAGTAACCGGTCACGTTATAGGTGTTCTTCGAGGAGTTGAGCAGCTCGCCGCCGTCGTCCAGTTCACCGTCGGCATAGGTGTAGTTGACCAGCATGCCGAAGTTGTCCAGGAAGGGCTGCTGCCAGCTCAGTTCCACGCCACGGTTACGTCCGCTGGTGTTGTACGGCGACGTGATCTGGTACTCGGTGAAGGTCTCGCGCTTGTTGTTGTAGTAGCTGCCGGTCGAGGTGCCCTGGGCCACGATCGAGCGCAGGTCCATGTAGAACAGGCCGGCCGACAGCAGTGCCTTCGGCGCGTAGTACCACTCGGCGCCGATGTCGAAGTTGGTCGAGCGCACCGGGTCGAGATTGACGTTGCCGCCGCTGCCGCTCAGGGCGTCGTCGTTGAGCGAGACCGAGCCGCCCAGCGCGCTGTAGTCGGGCCGCGCGATGGTCTTGGCCAGCGCGGTGCGCAAGGTCAGGTCGGGCGTCACGTTGTACTTCAGGTTGGCGCTTGGCAGGTAGTCGCGGTAGGTGCGCTCGAAGTTGGTCGGCGTGTAGGGGCCGAAGGCCGACCCAAGGATTGGGGTCGGGCCGCCCGGCAGGTTGACGGTCGTGCGCTGGCGCGTCTCGATCGCGCGCAGGCCGATATTGCCGCTCCAGTCGTCACCGCCGAAGTCGACCATGCCGTAGACCGCCGCGGTCTTTTCGGCCACCTCGAATTCGTTCATCCAGTTATGCCGAAGCACGTAGTCGAGCAGGCGGTTGCCGGGGATCGCGCCCCAGGCGCCGAGCGCCGCGCCGTCGTACTTGAAGTAAGGGATGCCGCTATAGCCGCCGATGTCGCTGCCGAAATCGCTTGGGTACATCTGGCCGTTCCACGCCGGTTGCGGATTGGTGAAGCCAACCGGGCCGGGACGGGTTTCGAGCGGATGCTCGGCGGTGCGATTGTGGTCGGTCCAGCGCGCGCCAAAGCGGAAGGTGTGGAAGGTCGGATTATCCAGGCGCAGCTCGCCGTCGAGCTGGGCGTATTCTTCCTTGTCCACCGACTGCGATTCGCCGCCGCCGGCCCAGGCGGTCGAACCAGGCACCGCGGTATTGCCGCCGGGGTAGCTGACCGAGGCCGGCGCCAGGCCGTTGAGTGCATAGGTCATGCCGCCATCGACGTTGTTCTGGTAATAGACGTCGTCGCGGTCCCAGCCCACGCCATGGGTCTTGCCGACCTTGCCCGACAGGCTGAAGCGCTCGCTCACGCGCCACTTGCCGTTGAAGTCGAGGTACCACGATTTGCCGCCCGCATCCGGACGGTAGATGTTGTCGACCTCGCCGGCGTTGCGGGTGAACGAGGCGCCCACCAGGGTGTTGTTGCGCACCACGACATTGGTCGGGATCAGGCCCAGGCTGTTGATCGAATTGGCCGGCGCCGCCAGCGAATTGGTGTTCTGGTGCGGCGCTTCGAGCTTCGAATAGAAGCCGTTCAGGTCGAGGGTCAGGTCGCGGTTGGGCCGCACCTCGATGTCGAAGGCGCCGCCTTCGCGTTTCTTGGTCTGCTCGAACAGGGCCGCGCCGATAAAGGTCGGCACCACCACGCCGGCCAGCGCCGGGTTGGCGATGGCTGCCGCACTGGTTGCGCTGATTGGGGTGTAGCCCAGGATCTCCTGGCCGTCGCGGCGCACCGCGGCCTTTTCTGAGAAGCCCTGGATCAGGATGCCGGCGGTATTGCTGGCGTTTTTCCAGCTGACCAGGCCGGACAGGTGTGGCTCGGTCTTGCTGGAGAGATCGTTGTAGTTGGCCTGCACCGACGCCTCGACCGTCAGCTGCTGCTTGAAGTCGAGCGGACGGCGCGTGATGACGTTGATGGCGCCCGAGACGCCGCCTTCGACCAGGTCGGCGGTGGGGCTTTTCTGGACCACGATCGAACCGACCAGTTCGGACGGCAGCAGCGAGAAACTGCTGGAACGGCCGACGTTGCCGCCGATCTGGTTCAGCACGAACCAGTCGCCGGTGCTGATCGCGTGGCCGTTAAATAAAGTCTGCTGCAGGCTGGGGCTGGTGCCGCGCAGGCTGACGCGGTCGTTTTCACCGAAGCCGCCTTCGCCACCGGCCGAGGATTGCGTATTCACACCCGGCAGGCGCTGGATGGCGTCGGCCACGTTTTTATCGGGCATCTTGCCGATGTCTTCGGCGGTCACGACCTCGACCACGGCGTCGGCATTGCGCTTCTGGCGCAGCGACTGCTCGAGCGCGGCGCGCACGCCGGTCACCACGACGGTTTGCGGACCAGCCACCGGCGCCTCTTGCGCCTGGGCCTGCCCCATCGACATCGCCACCCCTGCCACCGCCGCCGCGATCGCGGTGCGCTGGTACTGCCGTGCCTTCAACTCGTTCATGTATCTCTCCAAAACCAGGTTGGTTGTTCTACACACCCTTGCGGTCGCGACTTCCTGGACGTCCGGGCGACTCTGTTTATGCAAACCATTCTGGAGGCTTCATGAACGCCATGTTTGTCAAATCTTGCTATCCAATCTGCAATTTTTCATGAAGGTGACATCTGCATGTGGCAAGCGTGCCACGCGCACGCACCCGTGCCTGCCGCAGGTGGCAGGCACGGGTGACAGCGATCGGTGGCGTTAGTCGATGGGGAACGGAACCTTCGCCACAGCGCGCTTGAGCGCGTCGAAGCAGTCCGGGTCGAGCGCGGTGCCGACCGTTTTTTCCATCATGTCGAGCGCCTGGGGAATGGGAATGGCGCCGCGATACGGACGCTCGGCGGTGATAGCGTCGAAGATGTCGGCGGTGGTGATGATGCGGGTTTCGAGACGAATGTCTTCGGCTGCCAGGCCGCGCGGGTAGCCACCGCCATCGAGCCGTTCGTGGTGGGCGCCGGCAATGGCAGCCAGTTCTGAAAAAGCGGCAATGCGGCCGAGGATGGTTTCGGTAAACTCGGCATGCTGGCGTACCGCATCCCACTCGCTGCGATCGAGCGAGCCTGCCTTGTCCAGCACGCTGTTGCTCACGCCAAGCTTGCCGACGTCGTGCAGCAGCGCGCCGCGCTTGAGCCAGCGGCGGCGCTGGGGTGACAGGCCGAGCGCCTCGCCGATCATGTCGGTGTACAGCGCCACCCTGCTGCTGTGACCACTGGTGTACGGACTCTTGGCATCGACCACCTGGCCGAAAGCGGCGGCGATATCATCCAGGTAATCCTCGTCGAGCACGACCTCGTGGCCTGCCGGTTCCAGCGCCAGGATGGCATGGTCGATATCGGGGCTGGACAGGGTATCCCAGAATGCGTCGTCCCGGGCGCAGCTGTCGAATGCCGTAATCAACTGCGGGTCGAACCAGGTGCCGGCCCGCGCGCCGGCTTCGCGCAGGGCCGCCGCGCGCCCGCCGGCGGTGTGGAATACGTCGATGACCTGGCTCAGCAGGGCGATGCGCGCAATGATCGGAATGGCCTCGCCGGAAAGCTGGGCCGGTTTGCCCTTGCCATTGAAATGCTCGTCGAGCGAATAGATCCCTTCCGCCACGCCTTCGGGAAAGCGCAGCAGGCGCGCGATCTCCGCCCCGCGCTGGCAGCGCGTGACGATCAAGTCCTGGGCAATGGCCGGACCGTCGCGCAGGATCGTCATCACGCTGCGGAAGCGTTCCGCCAATCCTGCCTTCAGCCCGGTATGCTTGAGTACAAAGCCCAGCACCTGCGGCAGGCTGTCGCCCACGGTCTTGAAGTCGCGCTTGAAATCCAGGTCATCGGTGAGATAAAGCTCGCAGATCCGGGCCGCATTGCTGCTGCAGCCGAGGTCTTTCAGCAGCAGCGCATAGTAAAGCTCCCACAACGCCTCCTCAGGCAGGCCGGCGGCGCGACCGATATGCATCCCGATCCAGCAACAGCGCACGCAGTGCCCTGCCGGCTGGCCCTCTGTAATGTCGAGCGCATAACTCAACGCACCGATCAACTCGGACAGCTTCATCACGCTCGGCGGGAGGAATTCCGGTGGCACGGAAAGCGGCTTCATTTCGATTCCAATTTGCAATAAGAATTGATACTAAGCCATAAAACATGCGGATTGTGCGTCGCCAGGCTGAAATGCCATTTCATGCAGCATCGGCGCCACATCGGGCTGCGAACCTTCTGTCAGAACACGGGGCGCTGCAGTGCTCCGCACGACATGCAACAGAGAAAACCGTACCGGCAGAAACGCGAACACCGGCTTGAGCCGGTGTTCGGGATGACGGCCTGGAAGGCCGCCCTTGCTGCCTGGAGCGCTACCGGGTCGATCAGTAGCCGCGGCCAGTGGTGCCGGTGCCAGTCGCGCCGGTGCCGGTACTGGTAGTGCCAGTGGTACCGGTGGTGCCGGTGGTACCGCTGCGGTTGGTGTCATCCATGGTGCCGGTGGAACCGCTGGTGCCGGTGGAACCGCTGGTGCCGCTCGAACCACTGGTGGTGCCGGTAGTGCCCGTGGTGCCGGTAGTGCCCGTGGTGCCGGTAGTGCCCGTGGTACCGGTAGTGCCCGTGGTACCGGTAGTGCCTGTCGTACCGCTGTTGCCGGTCATGCCCGAAGTACCGGTGGCGCCAGTAGTTCCGGAAGTGCCGCTGCTGGTGCCCGTTTTACTGCGGCGGTCGCGGTCACGCTTGTCTTGCGGATCGGTGCTCTGCATGCTGCCGGTTGCGCTGGTCGACGAGCTGCCGCTGGTGCGGTCGCTCATGGTGCCGGTGCGGTCACGCATGGGGTCAGTCTGGCTGGTGGTGCTGCCGGTCGTCGACGTGCCGGTGGTGCTGGTTTGGGCTTGCACCGCAGTGGCGCCGAACATGGCGGCGGCGACCGATGCGCCGAGCATTCCTTTGAGTAGCGTATTCATCTTCATGGTGTTCTCCTCAATGTCACAATGTATCAGGGGCGGTACCCGCCGCAGAACGCCATTATTGGTTGGCGCCTTGCGTCAAGTGAGGATTCCAGTGTAGGTACATGCTAAGGATGGGAGCGCACGGTAGCCACGGGGAAATACAATATCTCCTTTTAAATTCTGCGATAGTTGTCTCATCTTGCAGTTATTGCAGAGCTTCATAGGCAGCCTGGGCGGAGAGCGTGCCCAGCTGGGTGTACAGGGGCAGCACCACGCTGCGGTCGTCCGGATAGACCCGGTTCGAGAGGAAGACATAGAAACTTTGTGAACTCGGATCGACCCACAGGATGCAGCCGGTGAATCCCGTATGACCATAGCTGCCGACCGGATATACCGTGCCGCGCGGACGCTTGGCATAGGGCGAATCGATGTCCATGCCCATCCCGCGCAGCGATGCGATGCCGGACGGCGACTGCACCGTCGTCAGCAGGCGCACGCTGTCCGGTTTCAAGATGCGCACGCCATCCAGCGCGCCATTGCCCAGTAACATGCGGGCGAAGCGGGCAACGTCGCCGACAGTCGAGAACACGCCCGCCGACCCGCCCACGCCGCCCATGCGGCGCACCGTCGGATCGTGCACCACACCCTGCAGGGGCGCGCCTGGCGCTAGGTCGCCATGTGCCGTGGGCAATTGCGCCGACTCAGTGGCGCCGCGTTGGGTCGGCGCGATCGACGCCGCCGGCATGCGTTCCAGCGGCCGGTAACCGGTATTGCGCATGCCTAGCGGCGCAAAGAGTCGCTCCTGGGCAAAACGGTCGAGCGGCATGTCGGCCGTGCGCTCGACCAGCAGGCCGAGCAGGATGTAATTGATGTCGGAATAGCGGAAGAAACTGCCGGGCGGATGGGTTACCGCCTGCTGGCAGGCCAGCGCCAGCGCAGCCGTCTTGCCCTGCCATGCCGGCTTGGCCGGCAAGCCGGAGGCCAGGCCCGAGGTATGGGTGAGCAGCTGGCGCACCGTGATCGCTTCCTTGCCACCGCCCGTGCATTGCGCGAAATACTGCGTGATTGGCGCCTCGAGGTCGATCTTGCCCTCCTCGGCCAGCATCAGCACCGCAGGCGCCGTGACCAGCACCTTGCTCAGCGAGGCCGCATCGAACACGGTAGCGGTGCTGACGGCGGCGGCGTCCTCGTCATAACTGAGGCGGCCATAGGCCTGCTCGTACTGCGCGGCGCCGCGCTCGAGGTGATACACGGCGCCCGGCAGCTTGCGGGCGGCGATGGCAGCGTCGATCGCATGGTCGACTGCCGCCACGCGCTCGGGATTGAAACGGGGTTCGTCGGTCATGGCGGATGGCGCCGGCTGGTGCGCGCAAGCAACGAGCAGCACGGCTGGCAGCAAACGAAATAAGGTTCTTGGCATCATGCAGAAATACTATAGCAAGCTGATGACAGAGCAGCGGACGCGACGTTTTTGGGTGGCCGCGCACGCGATTTTTTTCATCGGCGTATCATTGATCCATGATTCCTTTCTCGATACTCGACCTCGCGCCGATCGCCGAAGGCAGCGACGCATCCACCTCGTTCCAGCGCTCACTCGACCTTGCCCAGCATGGCGAACGCTGGGGTTACAACCGTTTCTGGCTGGCCGAACACCACGGCATGCCGGGCATTGCGAGCGCCGCCACCGCGGTGCTGATCGGCCATGTGGCAGCCGGCACCTCGCGCATCCGCGTGGGCGCCGGCGGCATCATGCTGCCCAACCATTCGCCACTGGTGATCGCCGAACAGTTCGGCACGCTGGAAGCGCTGCATCCTGGCCGGATCGACCTCGGCCTGGGCCGCGCGCCGGGCTCGGACCAGACCACGGCGCGCGCCCTGCGCCGTAATCTGGCGTCGGATGCCGACGAATTTCCGCAAGATGTGGTGGAGCTGATGGATTATTTCGCCGGCTCGACCCGCCGCCCGGTGCAGGCCGTGCCTGGCGCCGGCCTGGATGTGCCGGTGTGGATCCTCGGCTCCAGCCTGTTTGGGGCGCAACTGGCGGCGCATCTCGGCCTGCCTTATGCGTTTGCCTCGCACTTCGCGCCGCAGATGATGATGCAGGCGATCGATATGTACCGCAGCAACTTCCGTCCCTCGGAGCAGCTCGACAAGCCGTACATCATGCTGGGCTTTAATGTGTTCGCCGCTGAGACCGACCAGGAAGCGCATTTCCTGGCGACCTCGATGCAGCAGGCCTTCATCAACCTGCGCACCGGCCGCCCGACCAAGCTCAAGCCGCCGGTGAGCGGCTACCTGGAAGCGCTCGACCTGCCAGAGCGCATGATGCTCGACAGCGTGCTGTCGTGCTCGGCGATCGGCTCGCGCGTGACGGTGGCGCATCAGTTACGTGCGTTTATCGAGAAGACCAAACCCGATGAGCTGATGATCACCTCGCAGATCTACGATCACGCGGCGCGCCTGCGGGCTTACGAGATCACGGCGGATATCCAGCGGGCAGGTTGATCGCGCCCGCCCCGCCGAAAAGATGCCCGGCGCACGCGCCGGGCAGACCTTGCAACAATTACGGCAGCGGCTTGCCATCCACGTCGATCCTGCGCACCTCGCCCAGCTTGAGGGCGCGGATATCGTTCTCGACCTTGGCCATGTCCCCCACCACCACCCACACCAGGCGATCGGCGATGAAGCTGCGCGCAGCCAGGGCATTGGCCTGTTGCGGCGTCAGCGCCAGCGCTTTCTCGGTGAAGGTGTTGTAGTAATCCTCGGGCAGGCCGTATTGCAGGATCGTGGAATAGGCGCCAGCCAGTTGGCCCGCGGTCTCGAAGCTGCCCGGCAGGCGCAGGGTTTTATTGTCCTGCGCGAACTTGAGCTCTTCAATCGCGATCGGCTTGGCGCCGGCGATATTGCGGTACTCGCTCACCAGCTCTTTCAGCGCGTCGCCGGTCTTGTCGGTCTGCACCGGCGAGATGCTCATGAACGCGCGCTGGCCGATCGCCGGCGCCACCGTGCTGCGCACGCCGTATGACCAGTGCTTGTCTTCACGCAGGTTCATATTGATGCGCGAGCTGAAGGTACCGCCGAACACGTCGTTGATGATCTCGAGCGGCAGCGCCTCTGGACTGTTGCGCGGCGGCGCCAGCTGGCCACCCAGGATCACGCTCTGCAGCGCGCCGGGACGGTCAACCAGGTAGACCACCGGCGCGGCGCGCGGCGCCACCTCGGCAACCGCCTTCTTCGGTACCTCGCCCGCT
>Ga0265780_10007518_pt1 | contig 13373 bp, 12 predicted proteins | sample P1T30metagenome_FD_192432 | JGI IMG/M metagenome (GOLD analysis project Ga0265780, IMG submission 192432) | Plant litter microbial communities from East Loma Ridge, Irvine, California - P1 T30 | ecosystem: Environmental > Terrestrial > Plant litter > Unclassified | place: USA: California...
GAGAGGTTGAGGGAACTGGGCACCGGCAGGGAGGAGTAGAGAGGTCGGGACAGCATGCTGGATGCACACGAACAACACCCTATGACAGGCACCGAGCCATGAACACGAGCGAACGAGAAGTCACGATCCGAGGTGGTGGATATTTGCTGGGAGATACCAAGCGCGAAGAAACCGCTCGTTCTGCGCCGCTATCGGCGTTATTGTACAATACTGTATACTACAAAATGTACACCAGGCGGGGGAGTCAGAGACAGATCACGCAGTGACCTTGCCTCTTATCTCGTCCCAGACATCATCTCCTATGCTTCCCTTGGTCCAGTTCATGTATACTCCTTGTACACCCTGCACCTCCTGCAGCTCATCCAAGAAGCTGCCCAACTCTTTAGCCGCACCCTCGTCCTCTAGAGGCACCTTTGTGTCCTCATTAGGATCGTAGATGATCTCGCTCTCCTCAATTTCTACATCTAGCTCCTTCGCCAGTCTCTCCGCCGTCTTGTTCGTCATCGCAGGCTCGGTGTATAACACGACTCTTCCCTCGGCGTCTTCGTCTACATCTAGAACGCCGGCTTCAAGGGCTGGCTCTAGCACCTCGTCTACGCCTACGCCATCTTTCTTCCGTATTATTATCCGTCCCTTCTTTTCAAACATGAAAGCTACAGTGGAGATGCTGCCGCCTGCCTCTTTAATGAGTAGTCGTATGTCGGCTAGGGTGCGCAACTTGTTGTCCGTTTGACATTCTATTATTGCGGCGACGGAGGGCGGCAGGATGGCTTCGAGCAAAAGTGATTCAAGGGCGGCACCCGATGCGGAGAGTCCTTGTCCGCGGGCTATGGCGGCTTCGATAGAGGCTTTGGGCACGGCGGACTTCTTCGCGGTCGAGATTGCGAGGGAGAGGCGGGGGTTCATGTCGGGATTCGGGCCACCGAGCTTGACGGCGTTGGTGATGTCGCGGGTCATAATAGACCGTTGCTTGGACTTGCCAGCGTCATTTTTGGCTTTGTCATGTTTGATGGAAGACCACTTACTGTAGTATGTTAGCAGTGTGCCATTGGATTGCGAAGCTGACGTACGAGTGGCCTGATTGTAGATTTGGGGTGGTGCTCAAGCATCGCACCTGCTCTTGCATGCGCCACTGTCTCGGACGAGAAACATATCTACAAGAGCAGCATATCGCATTCTCCTTGGGAAACGCAGATAAGACTGCGCGACGTAATGGGACAGACATGGAGGCAGATATTGGTTGTTGGCTCGCAATAGTACAAAAGTTGGAGATGCGTGCCTGCCAAGACGGGGGTCCGCAACTCCCACATGCATCCACCGGCATCTCCACACTGGACATCTGTCACGTCAAGACTCGCTACGACATGAGCAGCCGGATGCGATAACTGCGATAACGAGACCGACGTCACGCGATCCCCTCACCAGCCATGGCAGCAGACGAGCCAGCCACGGACAAAGGCCCCTCCAACCCTGAACTCGACATCAAGAAGCTCCATGCGCTACCTTCGGAACAGCAAGACCTCTACTTGCTGACCTTCAGCTCGGACCTCGCCCGCCATGTGGCTTCCTTAGATGGCGACGGCGCCTCGGCCCACCAGATATACATCAAGAAGGAGATATTCCAGATCGTCAACCTCGCGTCCCCCGCCCCCACACGAGTAATCCGAAACAACTTGGGGCGAGCAATTGCGGGCATATTCGAAAAGGGAGACAGGAAGCTGCTCTTTGAGTCTATCAATGAGTCGGTTGGCATAGTCAACGCGGCAGGAAAGAGCGAGAAAGATGTTAGGACGAAGCATGCGGCTGTGCATTGCTTGGGTGCCATCTTCGAGGCCGCGGGCGATAGCGCAATAGGGCTATCCCCACTGGCTGTCAAGTCGCTGCTGGGTCTTGTCAAGTTCTCGCAGAACTACACTGGACTACGAGCGGCAGTATTCAAGGCTGTGGGCAAGGTCTTCAAAGGCGTTAGCTCCCACGCCGATGAACTCATTGCGAGAGACGCGTGGAAGCAGGCGCGCAACGCTGGCAGCGACAAATCCTACCTTATTCAGACAGCGGTATTCTACTGTTTAGAGCAACTACTCCGGCACACGACCTTCTTCGACAACTCGAACGACTTCGATAAATTGCAGAATGTAGCTTGGAAAGCGATCGATAGTCCCTCGTCGTCCGTGAGACGCGCTGTTGCATCGTGCATCAGCGCTGCGTTGGTGAAGAACTACTCTGAGAACGCGCCGGTCGACCTCCCCATCCTTGGCATTACCCGTTCGTCGACCGCGCAGAAGAAAAAGAAGAACAGAAAACCGGGCGATGACGACGGTGATGATGTGGTCATGGAGCGCTCAGAGTCTCCGGCACCCAAGAAGTCGGCTTACCAACTCTCCTTCACCATCGCGAGTCTTCTCAAACTGCTTGCGACACAATATTGTCGACCCCAGGCTGGCAATCGCGCACGAGCTGGAATTGCCGTGTGCTACATCAAGACCATCAAGGGGCTGGGCGAGCAGATTGTCGAGACCAAATATCCAGAGATCGCGCGCAGCTTATTCGCGGACATTCTCAGCAACAACGTCATTGTACAGAATCGCTATCGCACACTTAGCACTAGGAAGTTCGTTGCCGTCATACTGGAGACAGTCATTGGCCGCGAGATGCTTGGAGAATCTGGCCAGCTCAATGCCGCAAGATTTCTGGTCAATGAGATATTGAAAGACTATCCACAAGCGTTGAAGGAACGACCAGAGCCAACAAAGCAAACTTTGATCGGGGCACTGAGTACGCTGTCCTCACTCTTCAATAGTTTGGGATCGGCTACAAACGTCATTGCGGACTCTTGCCGCGATGCACTCCTCCAGGTCTTGCAGCATCCGAGTTACACAGTTCAGGTGACCGCTTCCGCCTGTCTGCGCTCTTTTGTGCTTGCGTGTCCACTTCAGTTACTGCCAGCAGTCACGATCTGTATGAACAGCGTCAACCGAGAGCTTGGTCTTCTTGCTGGACCGAGACAATCACCCAGAAAGTGCGTTGGTCTCGCAAACGGCCTTTCTGCTGTACTCAGCACGTCTACGTCTCAACCACTCCATGGGTCCGTAGATGTAAACTCGAGAGTACTCCAACAAGCCACTTCACTCCTCAAGTCGGCGAGCAACTCAGATCTGAGGATTGGTTCAACCCAGATTCAAGTCGCATGGATCCTGATCGGAGGCTTGATGACTCTTGGTCCCAACTTTGTCAAGATACACCTTTCCCAATTACTCCTGTTATGGAAGAATGCACTTCCGAAACCCCTCAACAGAGATAACATGGTACAAAGGAACTACCTAGAACTCTGCTTCCTAGCACATGTTCGGGAGTGCGCTTTAGGCTCTATCTTGACCTTCTTGGAGTTCAACAGCCGCATCTTAACGCTTGACGTTACGAAAAGACTGGCAGCGATGCTGCAAAATACAACAATGTTCCTGAATACTCTACCAGCTAAGAAGACAACGGATGATATGTCTCAACGGCTGTCACCCGCACTTCAACTTCACGACTTTGATCTCATGGTCCGGAGGAGAGTGCTTCAATGCTACACTAAACTTGTCGAGTTGAGTCCAGCAAGTAGCCATGAGGTCTTACTTCAGACAAACTTGTTACCTTTCGCCATCGCATCCTTCGCAGAACCGGACAACTATACCACAAGCTCATTTAGTACGGCAATCGCAAGTGCTGCAGGAACTTTCGAAAGCATTTGGGAGGTGGCTGACAACCATGGCTTCGGTGTCACTGGACTGGTGCGTGGTTTCGACATCACACCTCTTCCTGGAGAGCAAGAGACTGGTACCCACCACCACTGGCTTACGAGGCATGGACCTGAGTCGATTATCGACCGCACGGTATGTATTCGCTGAATTCTGAAAGATTATTATTGACATGGATCAGCTTCTATCACCCATCTGTGGTGCTCGTGAACACGATTCCATTTCCCTGTATATCAGGACATCAGACGAGAGTCATGAGCTTCCCGACCCACCAGCGACTGAAGTCGTCAACTCGGCACTTCAGTTGTTTGCGATATGTCTACCACTCCAAACTGCTAGGATCCAAGAAAGCATTTTGGAGCAGATGACATCATTCCTTTCCGCAAGTAGCCTGCAACGCGATATTAACAGAAAGACGGCTATGATGGTCAATATTGCATACGCAGTGCTATCTGCCCTAAAGGTTGCAGTCAAGGAGACCCGCTCGGCTCCAGGAAGTCTGAAAGGACCGGCGGTCGAGAAGGTGATGCAGGATCTGTTGCATCTTTTCGTTGTCCTTCCCGACCCGTTCATCCGCAACCTTGCTAGTGAAGCTTTGGGTCGTCTGTGCAACAGCTCTGGAAACGCTCTTACCACCACTGAGGTAAACTACCTGGTCGATCAGATCGTCGCTAATCGGGAACCCAATGCTCGTTCTGGGTATGCTGTCGCGCTTGGCTGTATACACTCTCAGCTCGGTGGCATGGCTGCTGGCTTCCATCTCAAGAATATACTTGGAATACTGATGTCGCTCGGCAATGATCCCCATCCGGTTGTGCACTTCTGGGCCATCGACAGTCTATCGAGGGTTGCTGACTCCGCCGGTCTATCCTTCTCCAGTTATGTCACCAGTACGCTCGGCATGCTAGCGCAACTGTATGCTGCCGACACACACAATGATGAATCAATGTCTCCGGCATATTCGAACATTGAGATCGACATACCTACCCCCGCCGTAATCGCGCGATGCGTCGACAGCACAATCAACGTGCTTGGGCCGGACCTGCAAGATGTTGCAAAGGCAAGAGATCTGATCATGACTCTTGTCGGCCTCTTCCAGGGCGATGCGGATGAGCTGATCATCATCGAGAGTTTGCGTTGCCAGGAACATATCTCGCTATACGCGCCTGGCCACATGGAGTTCTCAGCCTACGTGAAACAATTGCAACGGGCGGTTGAAAGCAGCTCGACACAAATCCGTGACATGGCCATCGACGGGTTACACAACCTCATGAGGCGCAACACGGAGGAAGTCATACGCGCTGCCGATCCTGGTCTGGAAGATCAGCTGTGGCATGTTCTCGATCGTGACTCTGAGCATGAAGTAGTGCGGAACATCATCCGCAACTGGCTGCATCAAACTGGCTTATCGGACACCGCGACATGGGTGCAGCGATGCCACTCAGTACTCACAAAAACGAAGAAGGTCGAGACGCAAGACAAGATCGAATCGAAGCCAAAAGCAGGAGCGACTGATTTGCAGGACGAGGAAGTCGCGGGCTTTGCATCAGCGTCTAATGCGCCTGGGGCTGAGGCTGGAGATGGCGCTCAAGTCAGTCAGGAACTACTCAAATGGCAAGTGCGAACATTTGGTATGGATTGCTTAAGCGAGCTTGTCGCGATGGTAAGCAAAGAGGCCACATTCAGAGAGGAGTCACCCTGTGTCATGGCCTTGCAGCAGAGGGTTGCTGATGTAGTGCGCATCGCTTTCTCTGCATCGACCGCCGGTGTAGTACAACTGAGGATTCGCGGCTTGAAGATTATCGACCAAGTGCTCAAGCTATTCGGCAAAACACCCGATCCCGACTTCGCTGAAGTCACTTTGCTTGAGCAGTATCAAGCTCAAATCGGTTCAGCTCTTACCCCAGCTTTCGCAGCAGATTCATCGCCCGAGCTCGCCGCTGAAGCTGTCAACGTATGCGCCACGTTCATTGCTACCGGAATCGTTACAGACGTAGATCGAATGGGTCGTATCCTCAAGTTGCTCGTCTCAGCGCTTGAGAACTTCTCCAGCGAATCCGAAACCGCAGCAATCGGCGATCTCAAAGGACTCAGCTCGAACGCTCAAGTCATGGTCAAAATGGCTGTCTTCTCAGCGTGGGCAGAACTGCAGATTGCGAGTGCCGAGCAAAGCTACTTGGTGGATGTACTGAAGCCACACATCGCAAAATTGACTCCACTTTGGCTAGCGTCGCTGCGAGAGTATGCCCGCCTGAGGTTCGAGCCCGACATATCCTCGTCCATGGGTTCTGCCTCTCTATCTGGAAGTCTAGACACAATCTATGCTGCGCTCAACCGCGAAACGCTTCTGAAGGTATGGTTGGTCGTCAAAAGCCTTGATCAATACTAACAAAGTGCAGTTCTACCAAGATACCTGGCTCAACCTCGTAGATGCCATTGCCAGTCTCATCGACGAAGACAGCGAGTTCGTGTTTGACGCTTTAGATGGCAAGACTGAATTGTCAGAATCCACCCCTAATGGGAAGTCCGATCACATCAACTACCGCGATGAGCCTGTCGCTTTCTTCTTTGTTCTGTTTGGTCTTGCATTCGAAGCATTAGCAGGCCGTCCAGGTGATCTGCAAGCATCCAAAGAGCAGATTCTGGAAATACTACAGGCACTGAAGAAGATTTTGCGACCATCAGTATCCGGTCATGCAATCTACCGAGAAGTCGTTTTTTCCGAAACGATGGACATGCTGGATCGCCTCGTGCTCACTGAAGGTTTGACGGTGCAAACAGTCATCGTCGAGATCACACGGAACCTGTGTCTGGGCCATCCATCTGCACGCAGAGACCAAGGGTAAGAACATCCGGAAGCTCTACACTTAGCTTGCTGACATTGATAGAACTACCACCGCGGATGAGCATCTTTCTGAAGACATTGATCAGCTGTTCGAGTTAACTAAGATTATGGTGCTAGTCCTGTCTGGACTTGTGCCTGGGTTGGAAGACAGCAAAGCCAAGGGTATGTTGGCTTCAATATCGCGTCATGAGCAGTCGCTAATCTCACTCCTAGCACGCCACGAGATGAATGAAGAGGCGGTCGCTCTACTGACAACAGCGCTGTCTGCGCTCGTAGATGCCGCGCAAGTCTTCCCGTCGATTATCAAGGCTGACCTTCACGCTTGCATCCTTCACATTTTCGCGACCATACTAAGCACTGGGGCCTGTCAAACCACAGTCATTCCTCAAGCTCTTCCGATATTCAAGCGCTTCATCACCAGTCTCGCACCGCATGCCGAAGGAACAGATGACACAAGCAAGCAACTCCGCGCAACTCTTTCGCGCTTCCTCGCAATTCTCAGATACGCGCAGCAGCGTGAATTTGATGCTGCTCTTGCATGTGAGAAGAACACTGTTCTTGCGACTACCATTCTACTGAGCTCCGCCGCTTCTGCGTTCTCTCCCGATGATCCGCTCGTCAAGCGCTTCATTGACGACCTATTCGACTGTCTTGGCACAGTAACAACGAGCAAGGTAGCAGCAGGCTGCTGTCGCTCACTGCTGCTTCTACCCAAGAAAGGCGCTCTTGAAACGAGCCTTGCTAGACTCATCCTTCCACCAACACTCGCCTTCTTGGCAACGCCCTCTGATGTAGAGGGACTCGACGACTCCCGCACAACGCTCGCACAGACTCTTGTCACATTCATCTCTACGCTACCACAGCCGTCACAGCGCCAGACTGCGACAAAGATCATTATACCTGCGCTGTTGGCACGGGCGCAGAAGGAGCCCAAGGCCAGCCAAGAAATTGCGGCGCGCTTACTGGAGATCGCTAGTGCGGATCAGCAAGCGTTTAGGGGCGTGGTGACCGGGCTGAGTGCCGACCAGAGAAGTTTCATGGAGGGAGTGCTAAAGAGCGGGCAAGGGCCGAGAAGGCAGGAGGTTAGTAGGGAGGATGACGGCATGCCAAAGATCGCGCTCAAGATGGACTTTGGCTCATAGGACTCGTTGTATGATCTACGGCGTTGTTCTTGCAGGTGGACTACATCTCCCTCTGAATCTCTTTCAATGAGCGGTTGATTTTTCGCATCTGGATGCTCAGCTTACTACATGTCAGCAAGAGAAGGAGCGTGCGCTGCGCGGGTCGCATGCATGCATAGGCTCTATTGAAGGACACAGATCCACCATTGGCGCGGTCTGCATTGTAGGTAATTCTTATTGGTCGCTGTGGCGATTGTTGGCTTTGTGCGCATCTTCAGGCTGGACAGGAAGTCATGGTTGAGCACATTAGAGCTAATTCCTGGAACGGGGCGTTCGAGCTAGACGCATTCCGGCGAGTTGCAGATCAGAAGCATGTAAGCCACATGGCGGCAGTATACTCTAACCATGCAATAACGTTCGATGTTGGATCTTGACCAGTAATTTCTACAGTTGCCTACCCGCGATTTGGGGGCTGAGCGGGTGCTATTGGTAGGACATTTCAAGCCTCCGGGAGACGGCTCACCACCGCTGCACCCGGAAGCGACTGCGGGTGTCACAGAACCACGCCTTCTCAATTCCGTCGCCAAGCTGACGACCCAGTTTTCATGTGGATTACATGTCGCGACCCGTGCCGTGGAGAAGGTATGAGCAAGAAACCGCCACGCCTGCGATGCACGTCTGATCCTGCCAGTCGGTGTCTTTGCCTCTTCGAGTGTTGCTCGCCACAAAATGGGTGAATAACCAGACAGATACACGAGACATCTTATCGGCTTACGGTGGTCTCGATCTCTTTGTAGTATCTTTAGTTCCTTTATCTTCTCCCACAGTCTCAGTGCTGAGGCTCTGCATGCTCTCTCCGCTGCACGCCGTTTCGACCTCTTTATAGCCGTCTGCCTCCAGCACTGTTACTTTCGTTCTTGGATCAGCGAGTACCCAACATCTGTTAGCCGGCCAACGTTACCCCACGACGGGCAATGTCAAACGACCCCGAAGTCGAGCATAAAACGGCTCTTAGCCAAGTTCGCAATGCCCCTCACGAAAGTTCACATGGATCGGAGAAAGACGCAGAATATCTTAGCAACACCCCAGATGGCGACAACACGGTCGACACCAACTTCCAGGCTGGTGTTCAGGACATCGAAGCCGTGACGCTCTCCTGGACCACCGGAGCGCTGGTGACTGCCTATATCCTCATATGGCTGGTCTACTTCATCCAGGGCTTGGTAGGGCAAATCAGCAGCGCCTTGATACCCTACGTTACCTCTTCTTTCGCCCTCCACTCCCTCACCCCTACGACCAGCGTCCTCAGCTCTGTCATCGGAGGCGTGACGAATCTCAGCATAGCCAAGGTTCTGGACGTTTTCGGCCGCCCACAAGGATTTCTTCTCTGCTCCATACTCGCCACTGTCGGGCTTGTTATGTCGGCCGCTTGCAACAACGTTGAGGCATACGCTGCGTCGCAGATCTTCTATACCGTCGGCATCAATGGTGTCGGATACAGTCTGAGCGTGTTCGTCGCAGACACGACATCCTTGCGCCACCGAGGTCTTATCCAAGCTCTGGCTGCCTCGTCTGCTTTGATCACCGCCTGGCTGGGTGGACCAATCTCTACGGCATTTCTCAATGGAGCCGGCTGGCGTTGGGCCTTTGGCATGGAAAGCATTCTCGTCCCGGCGGTCACCCTTCCTCTTTTCGGCCTCTTCACTTACCACTACTTCAAGGCGAAGAAGCAGGGTCTGGTACCTCAGCGGTCGAGTGGACGCACATTCTGGGAGTCGTTCAAATACTACATGCGCGAGTTTGACGCTGTTGGTCTTTTCACGCTGTCTACTGGATTCGCCTTCTTCCTTCTGCCCTTCAACCTCTACACTCTGCAAGCCAAGGGATGGGACTCCCCCATGATCATCTGCTTTCTCGTCTTTGGCATCGTCTTATTGATCATGTTTGGAATTTGGGAGCGATTCTTTGCTGAGATCTGCTTCATCCCCTGGAACTTACTTCTGGACCGCACTGTCGCTGGAGCGTGTCTCCTGTCCTTCGCTCTCTTCTTTAGCTACATGTGCTGGAGTATGTACTTCACCTCCATCCTGCAAGTCGTCAACAACCTCAGCGTTACGCATGCCAGCTACATCATGTCGACCTATAGCGTTGGTGGCTACATCTTTGCTGCCCTTGTCGGCGGCTTCATATCCTATACTGGACGGTTCAAACCAGTCACTCTCTTCTTCTCACTCCCTATGGTAGTACTCGGAACCGCACTACTAATTCACTTCAATCAGCCCACGGACAAGATCGGTTATATCGTCATGTGCCAGATCTTCGCCGCGTTTGGTGGTGGTGTGATGACAATCACGGCCGAGATTGCCATCCTGGCCGCAGTCAAGGAGCAGCAATACTTCGCGGTCGCCATCGCTCTGGTTTCAATGTGTGGAAGCGTTGGTGGAGCCATTGGACTAACGGTCTCCTCTGCAATCTGGCAAGACGTGGTCCCCAAGAAGCTCATGGAGTACCTTCCGGCGGAAGAACTTCCAAACTTCTTGATGATCTACGCGGACATCACAACTCAACTGTCGTACCCAGTTGGATCACCCACTCGCCTGGCCGTACAGAGGGCTTACGGAGATGCACAAAGATATCTGTTCATCGCAGGTACTGCTGCATGGATCATCGGAATAGCTGGCGTGCTCATGTGGCGAAACATCGACGTTATTAGCATGAAGCAGACAAAGGGCCGTGTATTCTAAGCTACATCAACATCTCGAGACAGCTGTTGTCAGGAAAGCGGGACATCGTTCTTCCAGCTTCTTGGTCTTGATAGCAAACAACATGAGACCTGCAGTACATGAATCGCCATGCACTAGAAACCTCTCTCTTCAACTCTTGTTACATTGGCGAGTCGCCTGTATACTTTGTATTATCGTAACCTCTTCCCATCGTTGATGTATTGTTGCGCGGTTGCCAGAAAGAACGCCTGACGCATGATATGCAAACTCCTGAAATCTTCCCAAATTCTTCCTATATATACACCACGCATGCTTTCCATAACTCCCTCCTCTTTATTACCCTACCAATGATCCGAGAAGCCTCAGCAATGCATGCCATAGTTCGAAAACGCTTGCGACGGGTCAATAATGATGGAATCGTCCAAATTCGTGAAAGCCAGCAACTCCGAATTGATGTCGTAGGCGCCAGAATCATCGAATGTAAGATCAAGACTTTGCTGTGTCTGTAGCGGGGTCATGAAGTTGCTGCGGGCGTCAGTATTATGGCTTACGTAGGTTCGTTCATTCATCACTTACGGATCCCAATTGCCCCATAATTGAGCTATCATCTCATCATCGAGATGAACCTGCCCATTCGACCCATTCGCATCTCCGTTGTTCTGTTGAGCCTGGCCAGTGATGCCCAGGTCGGCGAGACGCAATGGTGTTTCCTCAGTCACCATTTTGGTAAAGCCTATCTGCTCCATACCACGCGTGAGCTCCACCAGCTTCTCGATATGCGCGCTATACCGGGGTGTTCTGGTGTGTGCGTAGGCAAGGATGAAGATCATGATCAGCCGTAGAATACATGTGCTGTCAAAGGCCGTTAAGCTCGATAGTGTACCATCGTTTGCCATTTGCGTCAGTATCGAGATGCTCTTCTGTGCGGCGTCGATGCACATCTTGCCCATCCGCTCGAACCATATCCGTTTGCTCGAAGCCAGCGTCCCGTGCTTGATGACGAGGTACAAAAGGAACGGCCGCGTGAGGAGTATCGTGGTGCTCCAATATTGTAGATGCAAGATTGCGACCGCACGTCGGTGCGTGGGAGGCGCGGGTACGTCGTATTTGAGGTGTGGCGGCATCTGGCGATACCACTTTTGCAGCAGCAGAAGGGAGTTAGATACGGTTGAGAAGGATATCGAGTTGGCGGAGCGTTCCATGTAGACCGACTGTATGATCTCACGCTTCAAGCGACAGAGAGATACCGATGTCGCCATCCATGATAGCGGGGTATGGAGTCCGGGATATAGTATCTCATAACCGTTAGTATCGACGCGTTATGAATGAACGATTCTAAACTTACCTGCTCTGAAGGCATGGGCGTAGTGACCTTCGTAAACCGCTCATCTATAACCGTCGGACTCCCGCCTCGCGAAGATAGTTCCTGGTCCAGCTGGAATAGTGTCCACCAGATTCTGCGATTTTGTTCTCGCTCCATTGTAGTTCCAGACTCGGCCAGTTGGTCACGATGTAAACCTAGAGAAAACGCCATCTGAACGCTAGCGCCCATATACAGATAAGCGCTAACCCTGGAGCAAAGGTTTTCCATGGCAATGCTCTGAGCAGTGGTCAGCCATGCCAAACACAGTTTCAACAATGCCAGATGTACATACCATCGTAGCCATAGCACGTATACTGTCGACATCGGCCTCATCATATACTGCCGGGATAAGTTGTTTTGCGAGTGTAATGTAATCCTCTGATGTCTTCGGGTCCAACGCAGCTGGCCAATCCGGTGGCGGAGAGTTACCGTTGGCGCCTGCATAGTTGGCTGCGCCAATGGCGAACATCGTGTACAAACAGCACATCCAAGAGCTTGATGAGCGCGGTGCCGACTCGGAGTATGTATTTTCTATCCGTCGGAGCAGGGTTTCCACTGGGTATAACCAGTACGTGCAATGGACATCCTCTAGAAACCGGGAGATGTAGACGTCGCACAACTCTCGACCGGGAAGGTAGTAGCTCTCTTCAAAACCAGGAGAATTCGAAGGCGAGGAGCCTGGTAGTGTAGGCGGATATGAGCCTACTTTGGGGCCTGGGATAATCGACGGGTCCTTCCTTTGCATACCCAAAGTGGCCACAGCAGCATTAAAGGGTATTTCACTGTGAGCGCCAACGTATCGAAATTTCCCTCTTGAATCTTTCATCATGCAGCCCAACGGCTCATGCAGTTCCTGTACGTCTTGTTCCTCTCCATCATCAACACTCTCTGCATCCTCAGGCGACTCTTGGTCATTACTGAAGAGGCCTTCGGTATGCTGGACAGGCTCCGCATTGAATGTGCCTTCCTTGATGGCTTTGGCAATGGTTCGGAGCGATTGCAGGTTAAGTTCATGCCCAGGGAAGAAATGTTCGAGGATGCGCATAGAACATTGGTACTCTTCCTCGGTAACATGGTAATAAGGCCTTTTCCTTCTTGGGGTAGCGATTGTGCACACCGCGCCTGTGCGTGCGCAGTAACGACATGGTCCCGGGACTTAAGATTGTCAGCTTGTGTCATTGTCGGCACGATCGTACTACCGGTGGGAGAAACCCCATACCAGGATCAATACACTAGAGGTAGTCATTAGTTTCTTGGCACTGATTGACGTGGAGATGCCTTAAGCTACCTTTGTCTTCCTACTGCGACACCGATCACAGCTGCTGTGGACACGATGGGCGTTCGGAGCTCTGCTGGATGGGGGTGCCGAAACTCGTGGCGGGGCGACGGCCGCGTACTCGGCCATATTTATCCGACACCCTCGACAGCCCGGCCGAGTGAGATGACACTAGCGGCGATACGAAAATTTCATTCGGCAGGCTTGCAGCAGTTCGTGGAGAAGTCATGGAGCATCGAGCCCGCTGCAGTTGAGGATAAAGGAAAAGGGATCCCATTTCTAGCGGGGGATCTGCTGGGGCATTG
>Ga0265780_10007519_pt1 | contig 13373 bp, 8 predicted proteins | sample P1T30metagenome_FD_192432 | JGI IMG/M metagenome (GOLD analysis project Ga0265780, IMG submission 192432) | Plant litter microbial communities from East Loma Ridge, Irvine, California - P1 T30 | ecosystem: Environmental > Terrestrial > Plant litter > Unclassified | place: USA: California...
TTTGTCGGCTTTGAGACAAGTGATCCCCGAGGGGTCATAAAACATGCTCGCTCGGATCGATCTCCGTTGCTCATCGTGACCGTTAGTGAAGACGACCTCGCCAGAACAAGTGATGGGATTTGTGTTCCGCACAGCTCGAGCCCGATCTTCGGCACCTTGTTTGATCAATGCTTGTTGCAACAGCAGCGCATCCGCTGGACGCAACTGATGCATCAGCTCACACTGCAGTCCTTGAGCAGCATGAATGTAAGCTGCGATGAAGTCATCCTCGTCCTGAAAGAGGAACTGTATCGCACCACTTTCAGAAATGAGGCTGGAGTTCTCACCAGTAGAGATGACTGATGTCGGCTTCAGAACGATGCAGTTCGTTCGACGCACTTGGAAACATGTGATCTTCGCGTAGGGCAGGTCAAAGACCCGACCATCGTTGGAAGTGTAGTTCCAGCCCTTGTCAAGGAGAGTGATTCTGCCATACCAAGGTATATCGATGTTGTACTCGACCGAAACGATTTTTACGGCAGATCGGAGCAAGAGACCTGGAGTGCTCGGCTTCTCTTCCGCGTGCTGATCAAATGGCGTCTTGTATCGTTTGTAGACACTTTCGATCATCATTGCGTTTCTATCATTAAGCTTGGCTCGATGGGGCAATGCGTAGCCAATATCTTTCAAGTCAAAATTGTCTTGATCATACACGTGTAACATGCCCATGTTATTGAGAGCGTTCAGAACCGTGGCAGGTGTCACGAACAAACCGTCAACCTGGAAAAGTGTTTCAAGTCCGGGAACACCAGTCTCTTCGAGGAATTTGACGAGTCGTGTGAGGTAGGCCGCAAACTCTTCGTCTGTGAGTGTCGCACCGCATTGTACGGCCTGAAGAAGATTCAACTGCTCAAGGAGCGAATCCTTCGATCGGAGGTCATCTCTGAGGTAACGCTTGAGTTCGGCCCATGTGATGATGTCAGACCCTAGATGCGTGACAAGAGGGCGGACGAACAATGATCGATTAAAAGGGCGATTGTCCAAGGCTTGAACCGCAGAAAAGTCTCTGGCAATCAATTTCTCCGCTTCAGCTAGTTTAGGATTGCCGTCCTTCAACATCGAGATGCGGTCTGGTAATTGGCCGTGAACCCCGATCATGTGTAGATCAAGTTTTTCTTCTCTTTCAGTTGGTGAAGCACGAAAATCCATGTCACACAAGTGACATGCGACGTGGGTGCGCATTGACGAACCATTGCTCCCTGCGACGCTCGAGCCCGAGCCGTCGGCGCTACGGTCATCGTCGATTTCTTCACCGTCGTCCTTCATATGCGATGGCAAAGCGAACAGAGACAACTCCTCGTGATGTTTACCGAGATGGCGCCGTAGTTGGGTGAGTGTTGGTAGCTCCAAAAAGCACAGTTGACATTCTGTCTTCGCGTCCATGGGCTGTTGTCTTTCGCAATTGCGTAGTAAGTCGCCCAATCTTTCCTGGTCCGCAAGGCTCTTGTGTTGACCGTCCAGATGTCTACGGAAGTCATCTGCAGAGTGGAAGGTTTTGTTGCAGCCATCAACACATTCCCACCATTTGCGATGAGCCTGCAGCTCGTGCTGGAACCACTCGTGTCTGCTTTCGTATGTTCGATCTGGTATTTTGCATTGGTCGAAAGTACACACCTGAACTGATAAGCATGGATATCAACTGATCTACGATGGGAAGTGAACTTACGTATGGTTGCAGGTCTCTGTATACATGCTTGTGCCACGCAGTCGCTTGGCGGACGGAAGTGAAGCGAAGACACAATGGGCACTCGAAAGGGTCGCCATCCTGACCTTGTTCAGGTAGAGGTGGTGGGCGCAATCTGGAAGGGTCGTTGTTTGACGAAGCATAAGACGTCTGCGACAATGTGTCCTCGTAGAGATCTTCTTCATCTAGGTTGACTGTCGAGACACTCGCCTTGATCGCTAGAGGAATAGACGACGCAACAGTGCTTTCAATCTTTTCAGATGGAGCTGTAACGGTAGGCGTTGATTGTTGGGCGACGACCACCTCCTGCACGATCGATTGTTGCTTCAGGCCTTGCTCTAGCTTCTTGCGGTGCTCTTCGCGGTAACGAAGGTACTGCCTTCGCCGGGAGATGGCTTTCCCCAGACGTTCGACTAGATAGTCGCTTGCTCGTGGAAACTTTCCTCGTACGTGATCGACATCGAAAGTCTCATAGTGCGTGACGTTGATATGAGATGATTCCTTGAACTGATCGTGAGGCGCAGGGTTGCGTATCGCCAACGACAGTCTCATCAGACAGCTGTTGATCTCAGCCATGTTGGACGCAAGTTGCGCCAGCTCTGTGGTGGGTTCCTCATCTGGATCTTCAGCCTCCGCTACTGACCCCTCGGAGTCAGAGTCGGACAGGTCCTCCCACGGCACGCGCTCTCCGGTGATGATTTCGAGGGCTTCTTTTAGCACAGTCTTGAGATTTACTAGAAGCTCAATCACTCTGTCGCGTATGTGGGATGCTTCCCGAAGCTTGTAATCGAGTGAGCCTCGCCCTCTGCGATGAGCTCCGATGTTGCCAACCCATAACCGATAACGACCAAGGCAGTCGTGTATCGTTCCAGTGGGAATCTTACCACGGGTTCGAGGGTCAGCTTTCACCAAACTAGTACAAACGTCGCTGAAGCCACTCAAGCAGTCCTGTACACATGTCGCAATCGATGTGAGGTCATCGGGCCCTCCTGAGGACATATTGCACGCCGCAGTCCGCTATCGACCAGGCAGATAAAGCGATAAGACCGTATGTTTGCTGTAGACCAAGAAGCGTTGGCTGCATGAGTTGTTGTCGAGTGTCACGAGGCTGAAGCGCGACATTCGAAGTTGGGGGCCAATTTTGTGGCGGTTGCACGTGCAGAAGCACTATGCATCTCAGCCTCAGCCGTATCGGCGAGTCGACGTCCATCACCGCCGCCAGCTTGTAGACATTGTCGCAATCTGACAGCGCTCCCGGCCGAGTGCCCTTCTACTATTTCGATCGATCGATCGCTGCGTCTGCCGCAGGATGTCAGGACTCGAGGTCGCAGGTGTCGTGCTGGGATCGTTACCACTCGTGATCTCAGCCCTGGAGCACTATGCAGAAGGCATACACACGGCAAAACGCTATTGGCGATATAAAACCGAATTGAGGTCGCTGATTTTGCAAATCGACACGGAACGGGGCATCTTCATCAACACTCTGGAGCAGCTCCTCGGAGGCCTGGTAGGCATCGAGCACATGACCGGATTTCTCTCAAACCCGGGCGGTAAAGTTTGGCAAGACGTGGAGGTACAGTTGAAGTCGCGGTTAAGAAGCGCGTACGAGATCTATTTTGGCAATGTTAGTGGGATGGCCAGGGCGTTGAAGAAGATCAGCGAGAAATTAGCGTTGGACCCAGAGACTGGGAAGGTACGCGTCGAAGCATTTCCCCCTTGCTTCAACTTCCACTGACACTAAAAGCCTCAATTCCAAGATCCGAGCTTGTTCAAAAGCGAGTTCAAGCGACTGAAGTTCAGCCTCAGCAAGTCCGAATACGCTGAACAACTCAACGAGCTCAAGAACCACAATCAGGCTCTTACGCGTCTAACCAAACAGTCACTCGAGCTCGAGCCAGCAAGAACAGCAACGAAGACGAGAGCATGCCCCAACTTCAATGCGCTACAAAGTTACGCTCGCAGCCTTTTCAATACACTAAAATCAGGCTTGCGATGCTCCTGTGAGGGACATGCAGTCAAATTACGACTGGAGAATCGAAGCACGAAGGTAGAGGATGACGAAAAGCTTCTCGAGAGCACTCCTTTTCGTGTCATTTTTACCTACAACTCAACAACGCCAGCCACCGTACTGACATGGAAAGAGGCCGACATACGCTGGATTGCAGAGAAGTCAGCTGGCTGTGTGTCTTTACCGTCCTGCTCACAACCAGTGTTTGTGCCAACAAAGCTCACTCGCCGAGTACGATTCGACCAGATTCAACTTCAGACAAGTAGCAGCAGCAGCTCGACAGTCACAGTCACTCAGCAGAATACCACTGTAATTGCCAAACCAACGCCTGAAGAGATCCACGACCTCTGCAAAGCAATCACCAAACTCCAGCAACCCCAAATTGACATGTGTGCCGGCTACCTACTAGACAGCCTCCAGCGCAAACACGGCATATACCCACTAGACACGCCAGCATGTCACAGCACCCAAAAACAAGACTGGTCAGCCTACACGCTACGCCAGGTACTCACAAGACAAGCCGGCTTCAGCCGCCGACTGATGCAACACGACAAATTCAAAGTCGCAGTCGACCTCGCATCAAGCGTCCTCCAGCTGCACAAAACACCTTGGCTAAACGACAACTGGGGCGACGACGACGTCTACTTCGTACACCGCCCAGGCGCCCCACTGAGCTCCATATACCAACACCCATTCATATACCGCAAACTCCAATCCGCACCCAGTCGCGCAAGCACACTCAACACAACACCAGCACGCAGCATAATTCGAAATCAAACGCTCTTCACGCTCGGTATCCTGCTCATTGAGCTGCTGTACGGCACTGCAATCGAAGAGCTACATACACCGCAAGATCGTCTGTGTCAAGGGACGCCTGGACCGATATGGTGCACTGCAGAGAGACTGGTTGAAGAAGAAATAGCATTCGAAGCAGGGCCGCTGTACGCTGATGCCGTGAGACGCTGTATACGATGTGACTTCAACCAGAAGACGTCGAGTCTAGACGACCAGGATTTCCAGCAAGCGGTCTTCGACGGCGTTGTAGCGCCGCTCGAAACAACGTTGCACCGCTTCAACGGACTGCTTCAGACATGACAAATAGGTCCACGTTGTTACAATGATATTGAATGTTGTTCAAATCTTGATGTTTGTGTTGAAAAAAGCCGCTTCGGCAATTCATGCCGCAGCCAAAAGTCGTATATACGTAGGGTATCATGCTATGACGACGTCGCATGTCGTGAGTATTCGTACTGTAACGCAACCATCCATCCCGCCCATTCCATCGCTGAAGAACCAACCATTAAAACAAATAAACCACGGTGAGGGAAAGCACGGGTCAAAAGCCATGCCGATAACGCCTGAATATGCATCAAAGGAAACAGTCGGATCACACGCTCAGTCCTCCCAGATAGTCTCTAGGTCCAAGTCGCCCCGTCGCTCGGCGCCGCAGACACTCCACCTCTTGCGTGAGTCCCGCTTGCCAAAGCCAAAAGTACGGCCACGCTCAGGTACATCCAAGCTAGAGCGACGTAGGTCTCCGCCGTCTTCACGGTCTGCCGCAGCCTTGAGCTTGGCGATGCGCTCTGCCTCAATAGCTTCCTCCTCTGCGTCTGGGCTGTCTTCGATGGTCTCGAGCGACGAGATGGAAGGGCTGCGGGAGCGCATGGACGTCGGCGTAGACGGTACGGACGAGGAGGCAAGTGACCATGGGTAGTGCTCGTTGAACTTGGCAGGCGCGAGCAGCGGCGATGAAGCACCAGACGTAGGCGTGCTGACGGTCGGGGTGCTGGTGGGTGGGACGCCAAAGGGTAGGCTGACGTGGTGCAGAGGCGATGCTGGACGCCGCCGCCGTGACAGCGACCCAGACGTGCTGTACAGGCTGAGACTGGGCATGGTAACGCCCACACGTGGCGTGAGCTCGAGCTCTGCGTCTTCTGATATGTCGCACACGCTGGGCGAGCCCTCAAAGGAGCCGAGCGAGGCTGGCCGGATGCCTGAGCCATAGCCTGCTGTGATACTGTGAGGCCTCGGCTCTACTCCACGTGGGCTGCGGGTCCGCTTGGGCGAGCGCAGCGGTGATGAGGAACGCGCCGCTGGAGAGGGGGAAAGCGTGGGATGCATGACTGTAGGCAGGGAATGGGCCCTCGTCATTGGTGGTGCGCTGAGTGAGCCTGAGCTGCTGTGTGAGCGCAGGTGAGGACGCGAGTAGGGCGAGCGGTTCCGCTGGGGTCGGTAGAGCGACGAGATTTCCGAAGAAGAAGGGTCGGTCTGTGCGCGTGGTGTTTTGGGGCGCCGTGAAGTGAGGCTGTCGTCGGAGGTGTTGCTGAGCTGCCGGGCGAGCGTGTTGGCTTCGCCCATGGCGTCTGTGTCCTCTGTGAAGCCAGACGCGTCTTCTTGAATGGTCTCGGTAACAAAAGAAGGTACCTTTCCAGGGCTGCGTACTGGCGTAGGCCCGGTGCGGTGGGTGGTAGTGGCTGTCATGGCTTTGAGGCGCTGGACAAGGTCGTCGTCGTGGTGCTGTGCGTCGTCTCTCGCTCTCGCTGGAGGCGGTAGGGACACGTTGGGAGTCATGGCGGCGAAAAGGGTGGAGAGGTTGAATACATAGTACGGCTGCTATGTGCACGAGTCCGAGGTCGGGCTATGGGTAGGGTGTCCGCAGAGACGATCTCTAGTGCAGTCCGTGTGTTAGATGCAGGTGCGTGCAGAGCGTTTCATCGGCCGAATTCGACCATCTGGCGCAATTCACTGGCTGAAGCGGCCCTGATGTTTGGCCCGATGCACCGCGTGTGCGGGGGGCGACAGATGGTGTGCGAGGAGGGCGATGCTGCAGCTAGCAGCGTTAGAGTCGTGAAGGAAAGCTGCGGCAGGTTCACGACAGTGTGGAGTGGAGGGAGGGGCGTTGGTACCTGCTGGGGTTCTTCCTGCCCTCGGCGGTAGTCGCGACCAACGCGCCAGGCAAGAGCACACCGACACCACAACAAACAAAGTCCGGGAATTAATTCGCAGCGCTGGCAATAATTCACTTGTTGCACTTGTTGCACAACCGCACTTTATCCAAAAGGCATGCAACAGACGCGTTGCTGTTCCATCTCATGTCGCCATTCAGCCGCCGTACTCCAGAGTGGATTTGCGCCAAGCAGACCCTGATTCCGGGTGACCTCTCTTCAACGTGCCATGATTCAGGAACCGATCTGCGCTCCACCGATCCTTGCCCAATCATGTCGCTAGTCTAGCATTCGTATCGTGAGACCGCATTGGGCGTCACGCTCTCTATTTGCCACCAACCAGAGATTTGAGGAAAATTGTCTGCCCGAAAGGGTCAACTTCGGAGCGCTCCTCCCCACAGAAATTGCGTGCAGGATATTCGGCAATCATGCTCTAGACCCTGATTTTGATGCACAGATGTCATGTACACTCCAGTACTGAGATGGGAAATCTTGCAGAGATGACAGAATTGAGCTGATTGTGATCATTGCATACCATGCCAGTGAGGATATTCCAGTGTTTGCTGGCAATATGAATACACAACCTGAGACAAATGTTCCACATTGTCTCCGAAAAGCATATGCAATCCAGTATCTAGGTACCACGATGTCTCTACTCGCCCTCCCCATCTCCCTCCCTACTTCCCACCCGGAAACACAAACCCATTATCATGCCTCGCCTTATACAACACCTTCAAGATATCCCTCGACAACTTCTCATACCGCGCCACCGCCTGCACATCCTTCTCCTCAATCACCCTCGCATGCTCCGCCGCTTCCTCTTTCAAATTCAGATCCACGGGCTCTTTTGGCCCAGCTAATTCCGTGCGTGTTTTGCTCTTCGCGTCGCGGAAGATCACGCTTTCAATGTCGGTGATTGTAGGCACCATGAGCGTGCCGTTTTGTCCGTATATCTCGGAGGGAGCGTCGCTGTCGTAGATTTTGGAATGGCATAGGTAGACTGTGAAATTTGGATAGGTAAAAATGAGCTTTCCCGCGCCGTCGCATCCCGTTGCGATTTTAACGGGGTAGTAGGTGGAATCCGTGGGTGCGCCGAATAAGTCGATGGCTGCGGAGACGCAGTATACGCCCAGGTCAGGTAGTGCGCCGCCACCCATTTCGAGATTGAAGATATTGGGTACTTCGCCGGCAAGCACTTTTTCGTAGCGCGAGGAGTACTGCGCGAATGTGATGGATGCGCCGTACAGGGGACCGAGTTTGTCGATGGACGATTTGAGGATCTTGAAGTTGAATTCTTGGATGTGGCGGAATGCTTCTATCAACATGGCTCCTTTTTCTTTGGAGAGTGCGAAGAGTTCGTCGAGTTCGTCGGGCGTGCTGACGGATGGTTTTTCGAGGATAACGTGTTTCCCAGCCGTGAGCATTTGTTTTGCTTGTTCGTAGTGCAGGATGTTGGGGGAGGCGATGTACACGGCGGCGATGTTTGTGTCGGCGGCGAGGTCATCCAGGGAGGTGTACAAGGCGATGGACTGGTCTGGGTATTTAGAGGCGAATTCTTGGGCGGTTTCTTGCTTGCGCGAGTACACGGCTGCGAGGTTCCATTTTGAGGTTGCTTGTGCGCCTTTGATGTATGAGTGGGTTATCCAGTTTGTGCCGATGATTCCAAGGTTGATGGGCATGATGGGTGGTTTTGAGTGGATGGCGTGAGATGGTATTGAGTGGGTGGTGTTGGTGGGATGGAGGTGAGGTGAGGTAATTGGTGGGGCAGGAAGGTTCGATCAAGACTGCGGTGGAGATTCGCGAGAAAGTGGATGTCGCGACTTCATATATGCTTTTAGTGTCAGGATGTTTGTTGAGTTCGTGAAGCTTACTACAAGCAATAGTTCCCGTTCAGCTACTTGGCAAGATCGTAATAGTGGACCGGAAGTATCTGCGTGAAGGCTCGGATGTTAGACTCGACTGTTAACTTGCAGTAATGCGCGTTTACCACGCCCTTCTTTGTAAGCCACGTTGCCCGTCAGGATATTCTGGCCGCATGCCTCAACTGCATAAGCATGCGGTGCTCGCTGCCATGACGTCATGGCATGCGATTGGTCGATCTTCACAGCTGCCGAGTGGGGAAATGGCCGGCGCTACTTACTAACGTTGAGGATGTTGATGCTGAGTAACCGTCGTCGAAATTCTTGGAGAAGATTTTTACAATGTTGTTGCAGCACAAAAGTCAATTTTTTGGAAGGAAGTGCATTTCGAAATAGGTCTACCAATATGTAACGCCACGCTTGTTCCTCGGGTCCAAAACCCATGTTCTGGTAACGTCGCAGCTTTAAGACAGTTCATAGATCATCGACGCCATAACGCCCAACGGATACGCAAATCGTAACTCCATCCTCATACCCATGGCTCGATGCACATGATCAGATCTGCCTAGCATGTCTCCGCGCAACCTTCGTGGCGGTAGCCCTCGCCGCCGACGAAGTCTTAGTCAACGTCTTGATAGTAGTGCTTGGCCTCTTGACAGAGCTACTCGACTGCTTGGCCGTGCTCGACGTGCGCTTGGTAGAACTCGTCTTGGTAGACGACGGGACCGGCTTGCTTGATGACACTGCCTGCACTCCCGAGTTTCCGTTGATGTCCCAATTCCTACACTCGGTATCGCCCTTGCAGTCATGATATATGCTCATGGCCCCACTCCCACCACAAGTCTGCGTGCTGTCGCCCGCGCACTTGTAGTTGCAGTTGCCTAGAACACCGTCCTTTGGCGCGTACTTCGAGTTGAGTTTATCGGAGCAGAAGCACTCACGGCTGTACTCGAGACCTGCGTATGGCATGTTGAGGCTGGAGCAGTAGTCGACACACATCTGTACGGTCATGGAGTCATCGCCTTTGAACCCGCTCCGGAAAGCGCGATCGTAGTAGTCGTCGCCGCCACAGCCACTGTATTCCCACTTCTTGGATTGAGTGAGATCGACGAAGTTGGCGGGTGGCGCGCCGAATTGTGTGTTGTCACTGCACGAGCCGCCTGGTGTGAGTGGATTGCATCCTGGGAGCTTTTGAAGTGTACCTCCGGTCTGCTCGTTGACGGTCGTGGGGATCTGGCATTGCTGGTTCTCGCTATATGAGAAGGTCGTGACGGCTTTGCACGCGTTGACGTCGCCTGAGAGGTCGGTGCAGGTGTCGATAGCCTTCTGGAGCACATTCACGTCCCAGCCGTTGACGAAGTCACCATGGAAGCCGTAGCCAGTGGTGTCACCGTTCGCAAAGACGAAAGGATGCTGGGTACCATTCCATTGGTCGTCGAAGAGTTTGGTGTCATACAGTACTTCGTAGAACAGTGACATCATGTGCACGGGATGACTAGCGGGACAAGGGCCGTTGTCATAGTTTTGCGAGTCGGGGTAGCTCATGTGCGACTTGTGGTTGTCGGAGTCGAGGTTCTTCCCGTCCCAACAGCTTGGAAAGAAGATTTGCGCTCGTAGACCGCCGGGGCACTTGTAGTCTGGCATGTTGTTGGTCTCGGCTTTGTTGGCTCCCAGACAAGCGTAGGAGACGCCCCTGGTTGCGAGGTCGTTGGTGCCGACAGTGCGTTTGGAGTTGTCCCCAGCAAGCATACGAAAGCCCTCTGGGTAGGCCTTGAGCTTCTCGGTAGATGGGCTTGGACGCTGGAGATAGTACACAGTCATGCCACCTTGGGTATCATTTGGGTCACCCATGGCCGGCACTGGTTTGAATGTGCCATCATTCATGCGCACATATAACTGAGGCGTCCAATAGTTGGACAGATCTTCCTGTGCATCTGTTAGCGTCCCGTTGTAATGAGTATCAAATGTATAGATGGGGCTTACCTTAATAGGACAAGATGAGCACTTAGATGCACGAGCGTCCGCGTACGACATGTCTGCTTTGAAGCCAGACCCTCCAGAAATGGTATGAGCGTGACCTGCAATCTTCCCAGGGTTAACGATAGGGTCGATTCGATCTCGCACGATACGCCCAGGGCAGCTCATACGGAAGAAAGCATCGGAATACCCAGCCAAGGCTAGTGCCATGTACAGATTGCTGTAGAAATGCATGGTGTGAAAGAGAGCTGGGCCGAGGATGGGGAAGAAGGGTGATGAGCCAAGGTTGTGCTTGAAAGTATGGAGATTGCGATCGAGCCCGCAGTCTTATATGAGAGATAGACAGACGGATGTGCATGACCGTGGCATCATAGACCCCAAGATAGCACCTGACATTCACGCCAGTAAGACAAGAAGTGTATGTTCCTTGGCCTGGAAAAGTCGAGTGTGTGAAAGCGAGCCCGACTGATTTGTGTTGAAAGCGGGCCCGACTGAAAGGGAAGCAAAAGGAATGTGCTTGTATACAGACACTTGGGTCACAAACCCACCACGGAAAGAACTCCTGATCAGAACACTCGCAGTCTTCTAGCCCTTCGTGAGGTATTTAGCGTAGTCTCTGTAGTGTAGTCTCTATGGTGCATACCATCTCCGAGCAGATCATGCTAGCACGCTGTACGCCGGCGCTGTTAGCTAAACTATGCGTAGTGACTATACAGAGCTCTTTGTCACTCAACAGAGAACCAAAGGGATTTGACACTGTTGTATCACGCAACGCGAGCGCGTGCAATCTGTGAGGCGCCTGGATCTGCGCCATGTACTACGAAGCGGCTGGGGACACGAGCAGCGTGAAGGTGGGCGTCCCGTCGAGGCAGCTAGCAATCAAGCCAAGGTAATTGTGTATGCCTCTATGGCGGGAGAGAAGCTAGTGGGACGTGCCGACATTGGGAGACGATCAAGCTTTCCAAGTAGCTGGTACCGTTATCGTGAAGCTCGGAATCGTATTGAAGCTGCCAGTACATTGAGCGACTGGGACCGATAGAGGAACTGCAAAACTTCATCGAACTTCTCGAAAACCGCTCCTGTCGCAATGCGGTATGTAGATGCGGAGTACGTCAAGACGCAGGTCCAGAACCGCAGTTGAGGTTCCTCACTCTAGCGCCGCGCTAAAAGATAACTTCCGGGACACTGTGGCTGGCTGAGAAATTCGTACCACGATCAACTTCAGGCGTCGAGCCTCAGAAACTTCAGCTCACCACCACAACAGCTCAATCCTTCTTTTGACCTATTGAATCACCTGTTGAAGAGTAGAAGTACGGCAAGCGTCCGCTTCCTGCTTCATGCATGGCCGCGCGGCCTCCAACGATCGCTTCGAGACCTCGGTACATAAGGCGCATTTACATGGTGTAATTGCTGCGCTACATTTCAGACATCACGCTCTCTAAATGAGATCCAGGAACTGATGGGCGATCGTATTAGCGATGATTTGTAGCTTCGTCATGGCCCAGATACCGATTCATGCCCTCCACCTTTCTGCACGTCACGTATTTCAATCCGAAAGCGAAACCACAAATTCTACCAATCAGCAATACTTCAGCACAAAATCTCGATATCAGGGTACGAAACGTATGGCCCAGGCTTCAGCCCTGCTGCACTGGTACCAGTTTTTGATCTGGCGGCGACGTTGCCGAAGACCGGTGTTCTACCGTACCGTATCTTGCATTGGACGACCGGTGTTCTACCGCATCGTACCTTGCATCATCTAACATCTAGTCCATGGCAGGCGTAGTCGCACACTACTCTGTGTGGGGTCCTGGCTGTATGGTAGTTTCGTAAGGCGAAGCCTCAGGCACCGAGTTAGCGAGTATGCAAGCCTCCCCCGTACCAGAGAGCCAGTGCCGAATGCATACTCCAACGCAGATGCAGGCGCGTTGACATCCAGACATGGCGCATTTCACGTGTGTCTAGCTACCGCATCTCCCTTTGTTTATTCCTCGCCAATGCTTGGATGGAGTCGAAATAATGCTCGTGCATACCAGATCGAGCATATCTGTCCCACGTTTGATACTCAAGCCACACTGCCTTCCTACAGTCAATAGTCGTTCTGACAGTAGTCAAGTTATCACATGCATGAGCACTTGTGCTGCCATGAGCAGCGACATACCACTCGCTAGATCGCATGCTCGGTCCTTATCTGTAGTCTACCAATATTTCACCTTCCCGCTTAATCCTTCTTCCAAGATGACGATGGTACACCAGCCAGCGGTACGTAATGACAGGTGAGTTTCCACTCAGACATAACTGTCTTCACATCGGCCAAGCCACTGTGTCTCACTTTCCATCTCGCTTGCCCAGACACAACGCGCGAACGTACACCTTGGCGCACTACATTTGGTTCCCTACGGTCATATGACACCATCGTCCCAGAGATCTCATCATATGCTTGCACAGACACGGCAAAACGTCCCGAGCACCCACAGACTATCGAATGGTCTAAGACGCCACTATCTCGATTGGATCGGGTTCGCATCTGTTAGGGTGGAGCGGTATCCACATACCTGGCTTAGGGGTGTGGCTGGACCCAGGGATACGGTAGGTGGTCGAACGCTTCTGTCATGTTCGTGCATGATGCCGGATTGAGAATGTAACTGTCAACCATTGTAGCAGGTGTGGAGGACTTCTGTGAAGTGATCAGCTAATGTAAATACCTTATACACCTCGATCGAGTGATCATGTGCCGTTGCCGCCTCGTATCGAATCAACGATGTGACAACAATGCATTCCCCACTATCGCCTGTAGACATCGATGACTATGTGCAGTAGATAGTCTCGCGCCATCGAACCGAACGTTCCGCAGACCTGTT
>Ga0265780_10007520_pt1 | contig 13372 bp, 11 predicted proteins | sample P1T30metagenome_FD_192432 | JGI IMG/M metagenome (GOLD analysis project Ga0265780, IMG submission 192432) | Plant litter microbial communities from East Loma Ridge, Irvine, California - P1 T30 | ecosystem: Environmental > Terrestrial > Plant litter > Unclassified | place: USA: California...
CCAGGCGAGATGGGCAAGAAGCTGTATATGTCGGTCTCGAAAGAGGCATGGCAGGGATGGCTCAAGCATCAAACGATGCTGATCAACGAAAACCGCCTGAACCTGGCCGACGACCGTGCGCGCAAATACCTGGCGACGCAGATGGAGAAGCATTTCTTCGGTGAAGGCGCCGACCAGGCGATGGGTTACGTGCCGCCGGCTGCCTGATCGAAGCGCATCATCCATGAAAAATCCCGCTTGCGGCGCCAGCCGTTAGCGGGATTTTTTTACATCTTGCGGCACTGGCGCAATTCGCAGCGGGCCATGAACACCTTGCCATCCTGGCACTGCATTCGGTAGACCTCGATCGGCCCCGGCTCGGTGATCAGGCCGGCGCCCTGGTCGCTGGCGCAGGCCTGCGCCTTGGCCAGCTGCTCGACCGTGGTCGACGACACGCCGACCCTGAACGGCACGCGCTGGATCTCGACGACGTCGGGCGACGATGCGACAACCGTCGGCTCCGACAGGTCCACCCCGGTCGAACACCCGCCCAGCAGGACGGCCGCGAGCAACGGTACCAGCGCGTATTTCATGGCCGGCCTCACGATCAGAGCGTCAGGGTCTTGACGCCTTCCGCCGTGCCCAGCAGGCAGACGTTGGCGCCGGCCTTGGCGAACAGGCCCACGGCGATCACGCCGGTGATCTGGTTGATCTGCTCTTCGAGCGCCACCGGATCGGTGATCGACAGGCCTGCCACGTCGATCAGCTCACCGCCGTTGTCGGTGATGAAAGGCTGGTCGGTGCCGGGCTTGAGGCGCAGCTTCGGCTGGCCGCCAAGCAGCGCGAGCTTGCGCATCACGACGGCGCGCGCCATCGGGATCACTTCGACCGGCAGCGGGAATTTGCCCAGCGTGTCGACCAGCTTCGAACCGTCGGCGATGCAGACGAACTTCTTCGACACCGAGGCCACGATCTTCTCGCGCGTCAGCGCCGCGCCGCCGCCCTTGATCATCGCGCCTTGCGCGTCGATCTCGTCGGCGCCGTCGATGTAGACGGCCATCGACTCGACCTCGTTCAGGTCGAACACCGGGATGCCGTGACCGCGCAGGCGGGCCGCGGTGGCTTCGGACGAGGCCACGGTGCCCTTGATGCGGTCCTTGATCCTGGCCAGTTCGTCGATGAAGAAGTTGGCGGTCGAGCCGGTGCCGACGCCGATGATTTCACCGTCGACAACGTAATCGATGGCGGCGCGCGCCACTGCTTGTTTCAGTTCGTCTTGAGTCATGATGCGGTTGGTAGAGAAAAGGGAATACGCCATTTTAGCGGATTACAAGGGCCTATCCTGCGAAAAACAGGGGGCAGCAATCGGCGTATGCATGCCACGATCATGCAATCTGCATTTGCTAATCTTTTATCAAGGCATCACACTCGATGCTTTACTTGCCGTTCGTTTGCCTGGAACCAATGAAAATCTTTACCAAGAAACGCATCGTCATCGCCACCGCCATCCTTGTCGCCATCGCGACCGCCGCGGTGCTGCTCAAGCCCAAGGACAACGTCGTCCCGCCGTCCAAATACCGCAGCACCGCGGTCGACCGCGGCGCCATCAACCAGACCGTAACCGCCACCGGCACCATCAATCCAGTCGCCCTGATCAACGTCGGTTCGCAGGTCTCGGGCACCGTGGCCGAGCTGCACGCCGACTTCAACGACCGGGTAAAAAAGGGCCAGGTGCTGCTCAAGCTCGAGCCGACCATCTTCAACGCTCAGGTGGGACAGGCCGAAGCCAATATCGCCTCGGCGCGCGCCAGCCTGCGCCTCGCCCACGCCACCTTCCAGCGCAACGAGCAGCTGGTGGCGCAGAACTTCGTTTCCAGCCTCGCGCTCGACCAGTCGCGGCGCGAGATGGACGTCGCCGCCGCCAACCTCAAGCTGGCCCAGGCCCAGCTCGACCGCGCGCGGGCGGACCTCAACAACAGCGTGATCCGCTCGCCGATCGACGGCGTGATCATCAAGCGGACGATCGACCTGGGCCAGACCGTGGCTGCCTCGTTCACCACGCCGAACCTGTTCCAGATCGCCAACGACCTGACCAAGATGCAGATCGACACCAGCGTGTCCGAAGCCGACGTCGGCCTGCTCAAGGATGGCGTGCCGGCGCGCTTCGTGGTCGACGCCTATCCCGACCGCGAATTCAACGCCACCATGCGCCAGTTCCGCCTGGCGCCGAACGTGGTGCAGAACGTGGTCACCTATAACGTCGTGCTCGACGTCGACAACACCGACGAACTGCTCAAGCCCGGCATGACGGCGCAAGTACGCCTGGTGGTGGCGAACCGTCCCGACGTGCTGCGCATCCCGACCACGGCGCTGCGCTTTCGCCTGTCGGAAGAAGAGCAGGCGGCCGAGAAGAAGCGCGAAGAAGAACAGAACAAGGGTGCGGCCAAGGACGTCAGGCAGGTCGCCGCCAGGCCCGTGCCAGCTGCGGCCGCGACCGTCGACGACGTCGCCTTCCGCAGCGCCAGCGAGACCGCGCGCATGTTCAAGATTTATAAACTCGACGCGATGAACCAGCCGCAGCCGGTCGACATCCGCGCGGGGCTGTCCAACTTCCGCTATACCGAAGTCTTGTCGGGCGACCTCAAGCCGGGAGACCGCGTGGTGACGCGGGCGCTGGCGCAACCGGAGAATCAATGAACGGGCCGCTGATCGATATCCGCGGCGTCACCAAGACCTACGTCAGCGGCAGCATCGAGACCCCGGTGCTGCACGGCGTCGACATGGCGGTGCAGCGCGGCGACTTCGTGTCCATCATGGGCGCATCCGGCTCCGGCAAGTCGACCCTGATGAACATCCTCGGCTGCCTGGACGAGGCCACCGGCGGCACCTATCTGCTCGACGGCGTCGACACCCGCCTGCTCTCCCGCCCCGCCCTGGCCGACATCCGCAACCGCAAGATCGGCTTCGTGTTCCAGAGCTTTAATCTCATCAAGCGCATGTCGCTGGCGGAAAACGTCGCCTTGCCCCTGATCTACGGCGGCGTGGGGCGCGCCAATGCGCGTGCGCGGGCCGTGGCGGAACTGGAGCGGGTCGGCCTGGGCGAACTGGCCGCGCGCACGCCGAACCAGCTCTCCGGCGGCCAGCAGCAGCGCGTCGCGATCGCCCGCGCACTGGCCACCGACCCGCCGCTGCTGCTCGCCGACGAGCCGACCGGAAACCTCGACACGCAAACCAGCGACAACATCATGCACAGCTTCCAGCAACTGAACCGCGAGCGCGGGATCACCATCGTGCTGGTGACGCACGAAGCCGACGTCGCCGCCTATAGCAAGCGCCTGGTGCGCCTGAAAGACGGGCGGGTGATCTACGACGGACCGGCCGCCGAAGGGCTGCGCCAGTTCGCCACCGCCGCAGCGGGAGTCGCGCCATGAACCTGATCCAGGTCCTGATCGAATCCCTGCGCTCGATGGCCGCCAACCGCCTGCGCACCGCGCTGACGATGCTCGGCATCGTGATCGGCATCGCCTCGGTGGTGCTGCTGCTGGCCCTCGGCGACAGCATGCAGCGTTTCATCGGCAAGCAGCTGCAGATGCTGGGCACGAATATGGTGTACATCATGCCCGGCGGCGACCGCACGGCGGCGCAACGCGCGCGTGAAGGCAAGGTGGCGGTGCTGACCCAGGGCGATGCCGAGGCGCTCAATGCGCTGCCCAGCCTGACCGGCGCCGCGCCTGCCCTGCAGGGCAGCTTCAAGGTCAGCGCCGGCAACGAAAACCTGAGCAGCACCGTGATGGGCGTGACCCCGGACATGTTCACGATCCGCAACTGGAAGGTCGACCAGGGCGCCCTGTTCGGCGAGGCCGACGTGCGGGCCAGCGCGCGGCTGGCGGTGATCGGCCAGAAGGTGGCTGACCAGTTCTTCTACCGCGCCGATCCGCTCGGGCGCTACCTGCGCATCGAGAACGTGTCGTTCCAGGTGATCGGCGTGCTGGCCGGCGAAGGCCGCCAGCCCGATGGCACCGACCTGGCCGAGCAGATCGTGGTGCCGATCACGGCGGCCAGCGCCCACCTGGTCAAGTCGCCGTTCCCGCAGAACGTCCACTACATCAATGCCCAGGGCCGGCCCGACGGGTCGATGAACGACGCCATCGAGGACATCAAGGAAGTACTGCGCGACCGGCACCGGATCCGGGTCGACGATCCGGACGATTTCCGCATCCAGAACCTGAACACGATCGCCGACACGGCCAACAAGATCAGCGCCGGCGTCGCCCTGCTGCTCGGCCTGATCGGCGCGATCTCGCTGCTGGTGGGCGGGATCGGCATCATGAACATCATGCTGGTGTCGGTGACCGAGCGCACGCGCGAGATCGGCATCCGGATGGCGATCGGCGCGCGGCCCAATGCCGTGCTGCTGCAATTCCTGGCCGAGGCGGTGGTGATCTGCCTGGCCGGTGGCCTGGTCGGGATCGCGATCGCGGCCGGCGGCGCGGCGCTCATCACGAAGTTTGCCGATTTCGAGGTCTACCTGACCTTGTCGGGGGTGCTGGTGGCGTGCGGGTTTGCGACTGCGGTCGGGATGTTCTTCGGGTTTTATCCGGCGCGGCGCGCTTCAAGGCTGCTGCCCGTGGATTGCCTGCGTTACGAGTAGCGTGGACGGCGAAGCCGCCCCTCCCTACTTGCGGCCCGGCTTCGGCGCAGGCAGCGTATGCGTATGCTCCGCATGGATCATCGCCTGATCCGCGCCTTCCTCTGAATTGGTCATCACCGTCAGCATCTCGACCTCGTCGCACCCTTCCGCCACCAGGTAGGCATGCCCCATGCTCGAGTCGAAATAGATCGACTGCCCCTCCTTGAGCACCACCGGGTCGTAGAACTCGGTGTGCAGCACCACCGTCCCCTTCATCACATACGAGAACTCCTCGCCCGAGTGATGCACCAGGCTCCCGAATTCATCGAGCGTCTTGGCGCGCAGGCGCGTAATCACCGGGATCATCAGCTTGCGCCTTAGCTCCGCGCACAGGTAGTTGTAATCGTAGTTGGGCGTCTCGACCCGCACCGCCGACTGCAGGTCGCCCAGACTGCGGCGCGCCGTGACGGGCGGCTCGGCCTCGGGTTCCTCCGCGAACAGTTCCGACATGCGCATGCCCAGCTTTTGGCTCAGCTGATACAGCTTGTCGTAGGTCAGCGTCAGCTGGCCATGCTCTACCTTCGACAAGGTGGATACCGGGATGCCGCTTTTCACGCTCATTTCCTTCAGCGTCAGGCCCTGGCGGCTGCGCAGGCTGCGGATCAACGCGCCGAGAGTTGGGGATTCAGAAGCCATAGAAGTATTTTTTATATGTTGACACAATCTCTGTTTAGGAAGATATTTCTCTAATCAGAGAAAAATAACTCGGATCAAGCTTTATTTTATAGGCTGGCCTGCTGGACCGCAATCAACCGAACGAACAGGGAGAAGGGAGACTCGATGAGATTTCTGAAGATTCTGCTGCTGGGCATGCTTTGCTGGACCACCGGCACGCTGGCCCAGCAGGCCACGCAAACACCCACCTTGCCGCCGACGCCGATCGCACCGGGCCCGGTCGCCAAGACTCCTTCCGGCACGCCGCAGACGACCGTCCAGTCCCCTGCTGCCGCCGGCGGACGCACCCTCGACAAGACCGATCTCGATACCTGGCTCGACGGCTACATGCCGTTCGCCCTCAACACCAGCGACATCCCGGGCGCGGTGATCGTCGTCGTCAAGGACGGCCAGGTCCTGAGCGCGCGCGGCTTCGGCTATGCCGACGTCGACAAGCGCACGCCGGTCGATGGCGAACGCACCCTGTTCCGTCCCGGCTCGGTCTCGAAGCTGGTGACCTGGACCGCCGTCATGCAGATGGTCGAGCAGGGCAAGATCGACCTCGACGCCGACGTCAACACTTACCTCGATTTCAAGATTCCGCAGCGCGCCGGCAAGCCGGTGACGATGCGCGAGATCATGACCCACACGGCCGGCTTCGAAGAGTCGGTGAAATACCTGATCGTCTATCACAAGGACAAGGCCAGGCCGCTGGGAGAACTGCTCAAGGCGTGGGTCCCCGAGCGCATTTTTGATGCCGGCACCACGCCCGCCTATTCCAACTATGCCACCTCGCTGGCAGGCTACGTCGTCGAGCGCTTGTCCGGCATGCCGTTCAACGACTATGTCGAGAAGCAGGTCTTCGCGCCGCTGAACATGCGCACCGCCACCTTCCGCCAGCCGCTGCCGGCAGCACTGGAGCCGCTGATGGCCAAGGGCTACAGCAAGCCCGGCAAACCGTCGCTCGGCTTCGAGATCGTCAATTCGGCGCCAGCCGGAGCGCTCTCGGCCAGTGGCCTGGACATGGCCAACTTCATGATCGCCCACCTGGCCGGCGGAGCGTTCAACGGCCAGCGCATCCTGTCCGCCGCCACCGCGAAGACGATGCACGACAGCCCGCTCGACAAGATCGGCAAGTCCACGCTGCTGCCGCCACTGAACCGCATGGAGCTGGGCTTCTTCGAGACCAATGTCAACGGCCGCGACGTGATCGCCCACCTGGGCGACACCGAGGGCTTCCACAGCTCGCTGCACCTGTACATGGACGACGGCGTAGGCCTGTACCTGTCGGTCAACAGCGGTGGCCGCGCCGGCGCGTCCAACACGCTGCGCAGCGCCGTGTTCCAGGATTTCTCGGACCGCTACTTCCCCACCACCCTCCCCGCCGACGGTCGCGTGCCCGAGGCCGAGGCCAAGCGCCATGCCGCGATGATGACCGGTTCCTGGGAAAGCACGCGCCGTTCCGAATCGAATTTCTTCGCCGTGTTCAACCTGCTCGGCCAGGCGAAGGTCACGCTCGACGACAAGGGCAATCTGGTGGTGCCGGCCCTGCTCGGCCCCAATGGCCGCCCACGCGAATGGGTCGAGATCGCGCCCTTCGTGTGGCGCGACAAGAACGGCGAAGACCGTCTCGCGGCCCAGCTCGAAAACGGTCAAGTGGTGCGCTGGAGCATGGATTTCATGTCGCCCTTCATGGTGTTCGACCGGGTCCCGGCCGGCAAGAATGGCGCCTGGCTGATCCCGGCCGCCTGCGTCGCCGCCGCCGTGCTGCTGTTCGCCGTGCTGGCCATGCCGGGCGGCTGGATCGTGCGCCGCCGCTACAAGCTGCAGCACACGCTGGACAAGCCGGCGCGCCAGGCTGCGCTGGCCACGCGCCTTTCCGCGCTGGCGATCCTGGCGGTGCTGGCCGGCTGGGCCGGCATCGTGTCGGCCTTCGAGTCGACCCTGGAAAACGCGACCTCCCCGCTCGACCCGTGGCTGTGGCTCCTGCAGATCGGCGGCCTGCTGGCCTTTGTGGCGGCGCTGGTCTCCGGCGCGCGCAACCTGCAACTGGCCTTCAAGGGACAGGGGCGCCTGCGCAAGTTCTGGAGTGTGCTGTACCTCCTGTCCGCCCTGCTGCTGGCCTACGTGGCCCTGCGCGGCGGCCTTCTTTCCATGACGGTGAACTACTGATGGCACGCCTGACGATCTCGGTCGCGACCGAAAAGCTGCAGCTCCTTAAGCCCTTCCGCATCTCGGGCCATGTGTTCGAGGCCTTCGAGGTGTTGCTCGTCACCCTGGGCGACGGCCGCCACCAGGGGCGCGGCGAAGCCTGCGGCGTCTACTATCTGGGCGACAACGCGGCCCACATGCTGTCCGTGCTCGATCGGGTCAGCGGCGCCATCGCCGCCGGTCCCACGCGCGAGGAGCTGCGCGCCATCCTGCCGCCCGGCGGCGCGCGCAATGCGGTCGACTGCGCGCTGTGGGAACTCGAAGCGGCGCGCGCCGGCGTGCCGGTATGGCAGCTGGCCGGCAAGGCGGCGCCCCGGCCCTTGCGCACCACATTCACCCTTGGCGCCGACACGCCGAAAGCCATGGCGACGACCGCCCTCGATTACGCCCAGGCCCACGCCATCAAGATCAAGCTGACCGGCGAGCTCGATCTGGACCTGGAGCGCGTGGCCGCAGTGCGCTCCGCGCGGCCCGACGCCTGGCTCGGCGTGGATGGCAACCAGGGCTTCGTGGCCAGCCAGCTCGACGCCCTGATCGCCGGCCTGCAGGCCCAGGACGTGCGCCTGCTCGAGCAGCCGCTGGCGCGCGGGCACGAGGCCGAGCTGGAAGGATTGCGCTCGCCGATCCCGCTCGCCGGCGACGAAAGCATCCTGTCGCTGCGCGACGTTGCGTCCGCCGTCGGCCGCTATGACGTGGTCAACATCAAGCTCGACAAGTGCGGCGGGCTGACCGAAGGCCTGCTCATGGCGCAAGAAGCGCGGCGCCTCGGCCTCGGTGTCATGGTCGGCAATATGGGCGGCTCAAGCCTGTCGATGGCGCCGAGCTTCGTGCTGGGCCAGGAATGCGACATCGTCGACCTGGACGGCCCGATCTTCCTGGCCAATGACCGCCGGCCCGGCGTCGAATATGTCGACGGCGATGTCTGGTCCGGCCCCGAGGTATGGGGTGGCCGCGCCTCCCTGCCTGCCTTCACATCGCGATGAGCGCCAGCATGAGCACCGACGCCACCTGGTTCGGCCATCCGCGCGGGCTGACGATCCTGTTCCTGACCAATATGTGGGAACAGTTCTCGTACTACGGCATGCGCGCGCTGCTGGTCTACTTCATGACCAAGGAACTGCTGCTGGCGCAGACCCAGGCTTCGTTCATCTACGGCGCCTATACGGCGGCGGCCTACTTCACGCCGATCCTGGGCGGGGTGCTGGCCGACCGCTGGCTCGGCAAGCGGCGCGCCATCATCATCGGCGCCTCGATCATGGCGGCCGGGCACTTCATGATGACCTTCGACACGCTGTTCTACGTCGCGCTGGCCACCATCGCGCTCGGCAACGGCCTGTTCCTGCCGTCGCTCCCAAGCCAGGTCGGCGACCTGTACGCGCATGGCGACGCCCGTCGCGGCTGGGCTTTCAACGTGTATTACGTCGGCGTGAACATCGGCGGCTTCCTGGCGCCGCTGATCTGCGGTACGGTCGGCGAGCTGTATGGCTGGCACTACGGCTTCGGCCTGGCCGGCATCGGCATGCTGCTCGGCCTCGTGATCTACGTCGCCGGACAGCGCTACCTGCCGCCCGAGACGCCGCGCACGCAGACGGCCGGCGGCGTCGCCCCGCGCGGGCTGGGTCGCGAGACGGTGCTGGTCCTGGTCGGCATCGGCCTGGCGGTGACGGTGTTCCGCGCCGCCTACGAGCAGGTCGGCAACACGGTGGCCCTGTGGGCCGACAGCGGCGTCGATCGCACGCTGGGCGACTGGACCATCCCGATGACCTGGTTCCAGTCGCTCAATCCGCTATTCGTGATGCTGCTCACGCCGCCGCTGCTGGCCTGGTGGCACCGCCGTGCGGCGGCCGGCGTCGATCAGGCGCCGCTGCGGCGCATGGCCTGCGGCGCGCTGATCGTGGCCGGCGCATACCTGGTGCTGGCCACCGCCGGCTGGAGCGCTAACGGCGCCGCCACCGGCTGGATCTGGCTGGTGCTGTTCTTCCTGGTGCTGACGATCGGGGAGTTGTTCATCCTGCCCACCGGCCTGGGGCTGTTCGCCCGGCTTGCGCCGCGCCACCTGGGCAGCACCACGGTGGCCGCCTGGTTCCTGGTCACCTTCGCCGGCAGCCTGTCGGCCGGCCTGGTGGGGAGCTTGTGGAGCCGCTTCGAACCCGGAGCATTCTTCGCCCTGCTGGCGGCATTGGCCACTGTCGCCGCCGGCCTGCTGTGGCGCCTCGACGGTCCGATGCAGCACGCGGACCGGCTGCATGCCAGCGGCGTCCCCGCCGGCGCCAACGCTTGATGTACCTGAAACGATAACGAGAAACAGGAGAGAACCACATGGCATTTCCCACGCCCAGAAAAGCAGCAGGCAGCATCGTCCTGACAGCCATGGCACTCGCGGTATCGAGTGCGTATGCTGCGGGGCAGGAACAACGGCAGCCGGCACGCGATGACGTCCAGCAGGTGGTCGTGACCGCCCAGAAGCGCGCGCAAACCATGGTCGACGTGCCGCAGTCGATGTCGGTGGTCGGCGGCGACGCGCTGGAAAAACACCAGGCCACCGGCTTTGCCGACTACCTGAAACTGGTGCCCAGCCTGCAACTGGTGCAGAGCACCCCGGGCGAAGGCCGCCTGGTGCTGCGCGGCCTCGACACCGGCGGCGTGGCCTCGACGGTCGCCGTGTACCTGGACGAGACGCCGTTCGGCTCGAGCAGCGGCCTGGCCAATGGCGCGATCCTGGCCGGCGACTTCGATACCTTCGACCTGGCGCGGGTCGAGGTGCTGCGCGGCCCGCAGGGCGCGCTGTACGGCGCCAGCTCGCTCGGCGGCCTGGTGAAATTCGTGACCAATGCGCCGGACTTCGACGGCTTCGCCATGCGCGCCCGCATCGGCGCGGCATCGGTCGACGGCGGCGGCGTCTCGTACCGGACCAACCTGGTAGTGAATACCCCGATCAGCGAGACGCTCGCCGCGCGCGCCTCGGTCTCGTACCAGAAGGAGCCCGGCTTCATCGATTCGATCGGCACCGGCGGCTCGGACGTGGCCAAGGACATCAACAAGGCCGAGAACTATGGTGGGCGTGCTTCGCTGCTGTACAAGCCGCACAAGGACTTCGACCTGCGCCTGACGGCGGTCGCGCAGAACATTGCCACCGACGCGCCGAGCATCGTGGAAAGCGATCCGGACTCACTCGAGACCTGGTATGGCCGTCCGACCCAGTCGCAGTTCGTGCCGCAGATGCGCGACATCCACTACCGGGTCTTCAACGGCACCGCCAACTGGAACCTGGGCAGCGCAAGCCTCACCTCCTCGACCAGCTACAGCACCCAGAAGCAGTATGCGCGCGAGGACGCAACGACCAATCTGAGCCAGTTCGTCGAAGACAACCTGGGGGTGCCCAACGAGCTGTACCTGGGCATGGAACTCGAGGTCAAGAAATTCACGCAAGAGCTGCGCCTGAGCTCCAACGGCGGCGGCAGGGTCGACTGGCTCGCTGGCCTCTACTACACCGACGAGGAAGGCGACCTGGCCCAGCGCTACCACGCCCTGGTGCCGGGCACGATGACGCCGGCCACCGGCTTGCCGCTGCTGGCCAACGTGGGCTTGGGCTCGAACTACCGCGAGGTCGCCGCCTTCGCCAACACCACCATCCACCTCAATTCGGTGTACGACCTCGATATCGGCGGCCGCTACAGCCATAACAAGCAGGACGCGCACCAGCTCGGCGAGGGCGTGCTGACCAGCCCCGCCGACAACCGCGCGGAATCGTCGGAAGACGTGTTCACCTATGCCGTCTCGCTCAAGCGCAAGTTCAGCGAACGCACCGCCGTGTATGCGCGCGCGGCCAAGGGCTTCCGTCCCGGCGGGCCGAACGTGCTGCCGCCGGCCGCCCCACCCGGCACGCCGACCAGCTACGCGTCGGACAGCGTGATGAGCTACGAAGCCGGCCTCAAGACCCAGACCGACGATGGCCGCTGGTCGCTCGACCTGTCGGCCTTCCACATCAAGTGGAAGGACATCCAGCTGCTGGCGAACGTGAACGGCTTCGGCATCAACGCCAATGGCGCCGGCGCGACCGCCGATGGGGTCGAGATCACCACCAGCTGGCGTCCGCTCCAGGGCCTGCGCCTGTCGGCCAACGGCGCCTGGAACAAGGCGCGCCTGGACGACGACACCGACCTGGACCTGGTCGGCGGCTACAAGGGCGACCGCCTGCCGTTCTCGCCGAGGTACACCGCGTCGCTGCTGGCCGACTACCGCTGGACCATTGGCGAGACCACGCCGGCCTTCGCCGGCGCCTCGGTGCGGCGCATGGACGAACAATACGGCGCCTTCGATCCCGCTTACCGCCTGGCCAACGGCCGCCAGCGCGAGATACCGTCCTATAACGTGGTCGACGCCTATGCCGGCCTCGAACTGGGCAACTGGACCGTCGAGGTATTCGGCAAGAACCTGGGCAATAGCGACGGCAAGCTCTCGACGGCCGAACTCATGCCGAACGGGATGTTCGCCTATCCGAACGGCGCGCTCGGCACCGGCGTGATCGCGCCGCGTACCGTCGGCTTCACCCTGACCCGGGAGTATTGATGCCTTCAGCACTGGAACACCGCACCGTCGGCCGCTGCCTGCTGTTCCTTGGCGACGTCACCGAACCGGGCTTCGCCAAGACCGCCTTCGGCCTGCGCGACTGGGCCGGCGAGCGCTGCGTCGGCGAGCTGCGCCTGCCGCAGGCGACCGTCTCGGCCGGGCTTTCGCCACTGAGCTGCGAGGAGGCGGCGACGCTAGGCGCCACTGCGCTGGTGATCGGCGTGGCCGCGGCCGGCGGCGCCATCCCGGATGCGTGGGTGCCGACCCTGGAAGCCGCGCTCGATGCGGGCCTCGACATCGTCTCGGGCATGCACGTGCGCCTGGATTCTCTTCCCGTCCTGCGCGCGGCGGCCTCCCGCAGCGGCCGGCGCCTGGTCGACGTGCGCGTGCCGCCCGCCGAGATCCCGATCGCGACCGGCCTGGCGCGCAGCGGACGCCGCATCCTGACGGTCGGCACCGACTGCGCGCTGGGCAAGAAGTACACGGCGCTGGCGATCAGCCGCGGCCTGGCCGCGCGCGGCGCCGACGTGAGTTTCCGCGCTACCGGGCAAACCGGCATCATGATCGCCGGCAGCGGCATGCCGATCGACGCCGTGGTCTCGGACTTCGTGGCCGGCGCCGCCGAGATCCTCAGTCCCGCAGCGGCGCCCGGCCACGTCGACGTGATCGAGGGCCAGGGCTCGCTGTTCCACCCGGCCTTCGCCGGCGTCTCGCTGGGCCTCTTGCACGGCAGCCAGCCCGATATGTTCGTGGTCTGCCACGATCCGCGGCGCGAGCACCTGCTGGGTTATCCTTCATCCGCGCTGCCGTCGATCGAAACGGTGGTCGACCAGACGATCGCGCTGGGGCGGGTGACCAATCCGGCGATCCGCTGCGTGGGCGTGGCCCTGAACACCGGCGGCATGGACGCGCAGGCGGCCGAGGCCGAAATTGCCGCGTATGCCGCGCGCCTACCGTATCCTGTCGCCGATCCGATGCGTGGCGGCCCCGCCTTCGAACGCCTGCTCGACGCTTGCCAGGAGACTCCATGAAACACGTTTGTACCGCACTGCTGTTCACCCTCGCCTGCGCACCTGCGCTGGCCGCGCCGCCAGCCGATTTCGAAGCGCGCGTCGAGCTGCTCCGCCAGCGCATCGGCGTGCCGGGAGTGGCGATCGCCATCGTCGAAGACGGCAAGACCACCCTGGCGCGCGGCTTCGGCGTGCGCCAGCTCGGCGCGCCCGCCGCGGTCGATGGCGACACGCTGTTCCCGACCGGCTCCACCGGCAA
>Ga0265780_10007521_pt1 | contig 13370 bp, 9 predicted proteins | sample P1T30metagenome_FD_192432 | JGI IMG/M metagenome (GOLD analysis project Ga0265780, IMG submission 192432) | Plant litter microbial communities from East Loma Ridge, Irvine, California - P1 T30 | ecosystem: Environmental > Terrestrial > Plant litter > Unclassified | place: USA: California...
CGCCCACCACCCACTCCCCACCCACGCCCTATTCTCCTCCCTCGCCACTTCCACACTCCTTGCCAACGTCCGCCGATCAACATGCAAATCCGCATGCCCATTCGTGCGCTCCCTCGTGCTCGTTTTCTCCAATCCCAGCCCCAACTCCGCCTCCGCCTCCCCATCAGACATCGGGGACGAACACGTCGGCGACGGCGTGCAGTCGGGGCTATATGCCGACGGGACGACGTCCAGTATCCGCCCTGCGGCGAATACGCAGCCGCCTACGGCGTGGCGGATTAGTGAGTCGCCGGTGAGACTGCCGGTGAGGAAGACGTTGGGCGCGGCTTCTAGCGACGAGGCTTCGATTTTGGCGCGGAGCGTGCGGCCGGATATGAGATTGTTGGTGTCGTGCTCGAAGATTTCTGCGCGCAGGGACGGGGAGAGGAAGGAGAGGGTTCCTCTCCGGCCGACGACGTATGCGAGGCCGCCGACTGAGCGGGTGATTTGCGCGCCGGATGAGAGGCGGAGGGTTAGTGTTGCGGTGTTGGCTTTTGAGGCTGTCGAGACGGAGATGATTTCGGCGTTGGGGAGGCCTTCGTAGAGGGTCCAGTCGCGGTTTTGATAGGGGTTGGATTTTCGACGGGCGGCGGGGGATTTGGCGGCGCGGGTCTTGGTGGAGGTTATTGCGGCGAGTTTCATCTGGCGGTAGACGGTGGCGTACTCTGGATATGCTGTGTGGTGGCAGCCGCGGAGTGGTGATGGGCGTTTGTCTGGGGCCCATTGGTAGATGTGTATTATGCGGCGAGTCGGAGGCGCAGAAATGATGACATCTGCTGCAGAGAAGCCAGATCCGATGACGAGTAATGGCTCGTGTATGGCATCCAATTGCGCAACTGGAGCAAGCGACATTGGCGGTGGGATATTGACCGAAAACGTCCCAGATGCCAGCACCAAATGCTTACACCGTATACCCAACGACCCAACCAGGAACCCATCTTTTGTCCTGTACACGCCATCCACCTTCGTCCCAGCAAACACCGCGTCCGCAATGCCCACCGCCTCCGGATACGCCCTCAGATAATCCGCGACCTCAACCCTCGACGGCCGAACAAAGTCGCACTGACCTTCCTTCTGCCTCTTCGCCACGTGCTCCTGGTACGAATACCCCGGCAAGCTCAATTGCTCCGCATAACTCAGCGTGCCAATATCCTTGCTCGCCTCGACAGGCTCATCCGCCCATTGTCCCCCCGCATGCCTCGCATCTCCAACAACAACATGCTCGACCGCTTTATCCGGCTCATACCGCCATTCCACACAACTCGTGGGATTGATCTCCGTGTCGGCATTCGGCCGGATGAGGGTATCGAGCAGCGTATTGACAGGCAGTGCTTGCGTCGAGTACCTAAGACTCGCGGCGAAATGCGCATACAAATCCTCCGTGAGGTGCAGCAAATTCGGATTCTTCTTCAACTTGGCGTCGAGGAGTGCATCGTGGTGCCCGCCGATGTAGTACGGTACATGGCCGTGCAGGATGTAGCTTAGAATCAGGGCTGAAGGGCCATTGCCTGGATTTGTCAGCGGGTCGAGTCGAGCGGCAGCGAGACATGACGAGCTTCAATGAGACGAGGAGAGCTTCAAAAAGACGAGGAGAGCTTCAAAAAGACGAGAGCTTCAACGAGACGGGACAAGCATTAGAGTCCAATCCCAGCCCAGCATCATCTCTCCACAAAGAAAAAAAAAACAGCCTTCAAAAACCTACCAACAATCAGCGTATCAACGAATTCGCATCGCGCGAGGTCACCGGGAGCCATGGACAGCGCATAGCCATGAGTGAAGAGCAAGAAAGTGAAAAGAAACGCGACGACCCGACGAAACCGGGCGACAGGGAGCAACGTAGCGTAAATAGTGCCCGACGTTCAACATGACGGACGTTGTCAATCTTCGGCGCTAAGGAATCGCGGCCTTGGGGGTGGTTATTAGAAGGTGGGGTGCTTTTTTGCTCGCGCGGTCTCGCCTTCCTCAGACGGGTATTGCGATGCGATGAGATTGCTTACTGGGGGACAAGGGGTGGGAAGGATTTCGCTTTGTCCGCTGCGTGCGGTCGGGGCTTTGGCGGTGGTATTGTTGCACGCAGGTTGCTGATTTCTGCATGTAAGCCAGACGCGACGCACGCGTGCTGCGCAACAAACACGTGGGGTGTGGTGAGGTCATGCTGCTTTGGGGAGTGCGGGGCAAGCATGGGCGTGGGATGGGAGAGAGCACGCCATACATGGTGACTTCAAGTGGTAGATCAGCTTTGCATTATGAATCACTAGTAAGCGAATTGTGGTATCTTCAACGTATCATCTCTCCAAACACTCCTTCGTTAATATGCAAGTTTGCGACTTCATGGGGGAATAGAAAGTAGTCAGTCTTGATCATGCGCCCGGGAAGCCGCCGAAGTCAGATCCGAGCTTCGTCCGCGTACGTCCATCTCAGTATCGGTATGTAACGGTGTTGCGCTCGGCAATTGGCGACACATCGGGTTGTGCCTGCGTTTGCGGGACGTTGCGTTCAGACGTTTTGGGTCCTCGCATGTCGTATGCACTCTCATCCTCTTCCTTGATCTGAGGCGCGGCACCGTGCATCGTCAGGTTGTTGGCTGAGCTGTCCTGTCTTCCGAGATACGACGGGGTCGACTGAAAGCCTGGGTGGTACGAGTCTGGTGAGCTGCCGTAGCCCTCTGCTCTTGGGTTGGTGGCTGGAGTAAACGCTGATGTGTGGTGGTCTCCAAAAGGGTTGTCATCGGCAGGGGCAGATGTCGAGGTTGGCATTGGTCTTGATCCGCCTGCTTGCAGGGTAGGTGGTAAGGGTAATTCGTCGTTCTTGTAGCTGGCGGAATTTGAGGGCTGCGCGGGCGGCGACGCATAACCCTGAGGAGCACCGGGAGGTGGAGAGTATGTCGAAGCTGGAGGTTGTCCATAGCTCATGTCTGCTGGCGCATTGACCGGTGGCAGACTCGGCGCTCCGTTGTGAGGAGGCAGGCCAGGTGAGCCGTACGACTGCTGGGGCACGCCTGCTGGGACGGTGTTGCTGTTGACCTGCGAAATGGGCGGTGTCGTAACTGGGGACGGGCTGTGGAGTCGGCGAGCTTGGAGGACTGCGCGCTGGTGCTTCGAGGCAGCCAGAGACAGTTGCTCATTCGTCTCGATGAGTGTGAGCATGGTATCGTCGTCTGGCGCGGGGTTGTCGCATGCGATGTAGCCCTGCACGCTACGCTGGGCCGCTGTACAGCGCTCCGCAAACTCCTTGACCAGTTCGTTGCCAATCAGCTCGTGCGCTGGGGTGGACTGCACCAGCTGGAGGAGCAACTTCGCAGACGTCCGCGCCTCCTCGATGCGCCCGGCAAGCTCGATTGGCGGCGGGAGGCCCTTCGAGCGTGACTTGTGTCTGTGCCCATCCTCTGAGAAGCCGCCTTGAACGGACTGGCCGTTCCATGCCGGCGCATTCAGCTTCCGGGGTCCCAGCTGCTTCGCCGCGTTCGCCATGAGGCCCTTTTCCTTCCTCCACATGGCGAATATGGTGTTGAGATTTGTGTCATAAGCCTTTTCGCGCTCCATGGAATCGAGGCTCTCCCGCAGTATCTGCGACACGCTCGGGTCTTGTCCATTCCGCAGCAGATGCTTCACCGTGTCCGCAAACTGCTTGTCCATGTTCTTGGTGAAGGACTGGCCCGGGTTGTCGGCCAGTATCCGGATGAGCATGACGGCATTATACTGAACGTGCGGCTGGCCATAGTTTTCCTTGGAGAGGAACTTGCGGATCTGCTGGGCGGCGGCGGCTGCAGCAGTCGGACTTGCGACGGCCGACTCGACGATGGTGGGGAGATGCAGCACTTCTTCGCCCTGGCAGTCGTTAGGAGATGCTCACGTGCCTGATGCGACCGACATACCGAATTCGCAGCGCCAGACTCGCAGAAGAGTCGCTGAGGTGGGTTAGCTGTTGCGCGTGGTGGAGTAACGTGATGCGACCTACCACTCCGCGCGCGGCATTGCTCTCTGGCGTGTCTGCGTTGGGGTCGACATGGACGTCCTGGGCTTGAAGCATTGTCAGTGACAGCCCGTCTTTACGTTGCGCGCAGCGACTCACAGGACCGGTGGCGCATCAAGCTGCCAAAGTTGAGGCGCTTCTTGAGCTCCATGTCCGCGGTAGCCTCGCGGGGTGGTGGATATCACGAAGGAGGGGAGGGATGGGGAGGTGTCGCTATAGAGATACTGGCAGGTCCAGGGCGAATAGATGTCTTCACCGCTCTGGTGTAGGATTATAAGCTCGTGAGGCATCCAACACGTAAATTACACAAGCTCACGGACGCGCATGCTGCGCCTCACACCGCCAAGAGCGTTGCGAGGACACACGACGTCAACCGCCGCGTACAACGTGTGGCAACCCATACGGACACGGCTCTTAGATTGCAGAATAAGCCGGATATAATCCACGCAGCAAGACTGCTAAGGCTTCTCTTATGAAGCGCATTAAATCTTAGTGGTAGCATACTGTATTTGCACACAATGCCTTAGGGGTGCTTCCGCAAGCTCATGCAGGGTCGCGAGGCCTGGCGTCTAAGTGGGGTGGGTGATGAGGATGGCACGTGTGACAGGGAATGACGCGGAGCTATCCAAAAGGGTACCCAGCCCAGAGCATCACGGTACCGAACGAACATGTAGTCGCCAGACAGGCTGCAGTGACGAAAGCGCTGTTTGCACTACAATAACAACCTCATCAAGGGATTTTCTTCTCCACGGCACCAGGCAGCGGCAAAATTCGTGCCCGCTCTGCACCTACACGATACAAGCTAATAGTCTTCAAAGGTATATTCATTGTAAGCTCAGAGGAGCCTAAATATATACGCCGCTTTAAGACACTCTACTTCGTTCTACTAGAAAACTTTGAATACATACAGGCTATCACTTTACCTCTTCTTGGTAGGAAAGGCGGGTAGGAGTTATACCGACGCCTGGTGACCGTCTTCACGAACGGGAGAGATAGTGACATCTTCGTGGCAGCACGCAGACTGATCATCCAGATGCGACCAGTAAGATGCCAAATGCAATACCTCAGACTTTGCGAGGACAAAGAGCAGAAGTCGGCAAATGGCAAGGTGGATGCTGCTATATGAAAAAAATACTGGTAGGCTTCAGCTGCTGTGACGTTCAGCTCACATGGGGTGCGCCTCAAAGCGGGAAGCGCTAAATGCCATCACGCTGTGGTAACCTTGGAACAGATCAAGACTCGAGCTTGAAACAAGACATACAAATCTATTGTGATCAGTAACTAAGCGCATTCAGCCCTCATCACAGCTCTTCCAGGGCACATTCGCTTCTTTGACATGATGCGAGGTGCGAAGTGGCATGGCGTGAGCGGCGATCTTCCCTGATCGCCCCCCGCAGCATCTACCAGCCACATGCACGCCTTCTTGGTGAGACGTCATACGCTTCGACACCTGCCATTCATGCGCACCATAGCGCCTTAGCTACAGTCACTCGCAGTAGCCATGGAGCTATATGACTCCAGCATGCCCTCCAGCCGCGCGACGTCTCGTGCAAAACACTCCCCTCCTGACCTTCAACCGCCACAGGCATCCATCACCCCCAGTTTCCTTCAAAATGGCCGAACCCGCAAGCGTCATGGCTGGACGTGCCAGACAACGTATGCAGGAGAACGAAGAAGATAAAATTACCCGCAAAGCTGGAGACTTCAAAGCATTCGAAGCCGACATGCCTAAACTCGCAAACCGATTCTCCTTCTCCCTGAAGGACAACATCTCTTCTTACCTGGGGCGCAATAACCCCTTCTACGAGAAAGTGAACCCAAAAACCGACTATGTGTGGCTGCTCGACACCACCGCCTACCAGAACCGCATCGGACGCTGGAAAACCGAGGTCGTTGCAGCGTACTTCTTGAAGGACAGCGGCAAGGATCTCTCCGAAGTTGTCGGATGGGTCAGCGAGAAGCTTGGTGTAGCAGACGACGAAGACAAGAAAGGGACCATCGCGAAGCGACTTCAACCACTCCTGGACGCCATCCTCCCCGCACACGCCGTCGAGATCGATCTTCAAGGCGTGAATGTCCGCCTGGGACCTAGTGGACGTGATGGTATTAGCTCCGACGAGGTCGCCATTCCCGGAAGCGGCTACAAAGACGGCCAAATCATCTCCAGCAAAGCCATCAACGCCGATGCCACGGCCTTCAACATCACCTTCGCCGAGCCCAAGGGCTGGGCCGTCCTCAGCGACATCGACGACACCATCAAGAAGACCCTGACCTCGTCCCCAATCGGCATCTTGGAAACCACCTTTGCAGACGAACCCGAGCCCATCCCCGGCATGCCCGAACTCTACAAGCACATTGTCCGGAGACTGAACAACCCGCCGTTCTGGTACCTCTCCGCCAGTCCTTACAATCTCTATCCTTTCCTCCGCGAGTTCCGCGAGAAGTACTACCCATCCGGCACCATGATACTGCGCGACGCCAGCTGGATGAACCTCGCCGGCTTCCTCGCCAACCTGACCCAAGGCACGGAAGCGTACAAAGTGGATCGCATCGAGAAAGTCAACAAGTGGTTCCCCAAGCGCAGGTTCATCTTGATCGGAGACTCCACGCAGTCGGATCCTGAGGCATATGGCGAGGCGTACAGGAAGCATGGCAAGTGGATTGGCGCGATCTATATCCGCAAGGTCATGGGTGTCGAGGGCATGGATGAGGAGAAGAAGAACGCGCCAGAGCGGTTTGAGAAGGCGTTCAAGGGCGTGCCAAAGGAGGTGTGGTATGTTTTTGAGGATGCGAAGGAGTTGTATGCCAAGGTGGATGCGCTCGTGCAGACGAAGTAGGGCATAAATGAGCAAACATTAGTGCTGGTAAGGTACATGGTTTCGTTTCTCTATCAGCGTTTCGTTTGCGAGATACCATTCCCTCGGGCTATAGCTCATGTTTCCATGGCGTGGCGAACACTTTCTCCATTCTAGTAATAATCGCATCTGGTCAGTCAGTTTCCACCCACTTTTTCTTTTACGCTTGTGACTACCTCTGTGACTACCTCAAGTCTCGTCAACAGAGGCCGTCAGGCATACATGTATTCGCCGAGTATCAGTGACGCGTGAAGCTGGTGTTCGCCCTTCACCTCGACTTCGGCTCTTCAAGGCGCCAACTCACAGCAAGTCGGTGACTGGACCCCGACGCGCCTTCCTCAAGCAGACACACCTTCCAAACTCACCACAACCACCAAAGAATTCTTCACTGCCATGGGACAACAGAAAGACCACAAAGCGCCGGTCCCGGTACCATTATATGTCCTCCTAATCATCGTCATCGGCCTCTGTGTATGGTCCTTCTGGATCGGCACCGTATGCGTGCGCCTCTGGTTCTACAAAGGCGCGCTGGGCCCGGTGCCAGAGAAGTTCATCATCATACCGCATCACCGCAAGAAGAAAGACGCGGCGCAGGCGCAGACTGTCCCGAATATTAAGAACAACCGAAATACCGTATTTCCTACCGTCTCTCAACTCAAACGCAACACCGTCTTCCCCGCCGTCGCTCACCTCGCTACAAAACCAACAAACCCCTTCTCCGACGAGCACGCGGTGCAAGATGCGTCAGACGCGTGGCGTGCAATCCCCAGAATCACGGTCGAAGACTCAGACGAGCCGTGTGACAACGCCATCGCTCAGGAATACGAGGACCCAGCGCGTGTTCGCAGATTCCTCGCGGAAGAACGCCGCATCTCGCGCCTCCCGGCTTTCGACCAGGATGACTGCGGCGACGGCTCCGAGTTCCCGTACGTTCCGTATGCCACGGCGCCCGTGGAGCCGCCTGAAGCGTTGACGTATCGCCAGCTTGGATTGCGGAAAGTTCACAGTACGAGTGCGTGGCTGACGGTTGATCATTCGTATATTGAACACCACGAGGCGCGCATGTCGCTGCTCGAGCGCAAACAGGCTGATTGCATTCAAGTCCGGCGCGAGGGCGAAGCTGCGTGTGAAGAGTTGGCAGATGTGGTGGTGCAGCACTTGTGCAAGGCGTATCCGGATCACTTCACTGCGAAGCTCAAGGGCAGGAGGAGACATGTGCGGAACGAGCTTGCGAGTGAAGAGTACGCGCTTGTCAGGCCGTTTGACTGCCATCCGTTGAGTTTGTGTGCGCGATTGGCGGTGGAGGATTTTTGCATTTGGGGGAAAGGGGAGTTTACTTTGGGGTGGTATCTGTACGTCCATCAGTCACCCGAAAGACGTATGTGGGACAGTTGCTAACAACCGTCCAGACAAGCATCCGCCACCCTCTTCCCCGCCGGCTGGAATCTCCGCCAGCACATCGGCAAGTCTCTCTCCGCCATCATCAACGACGCCTTCGAACCGCTCTCACTATGGCACGATCTCCCAGACATCCTCAATCTCCCATACACCCCGACCACCCTCTACACCCGCCACACAACCTTCATCCAAACCCTCTCCCTCACCACCCCCCTCACATCAACCCTGCACATCCCGCGCCCCGCAGACTTCTTCTCCGGCGGCGTACAACACCTCGTCCCGCAGAACCTCTACATACGCCGCGAGTACCAGTCGTTTCGGCAGCTGGCCAAGTCCGGCGCGGTGGTCATGGCGTCGCGCACGGAATTGACCAAGTTGATGGATGTGGCGGCGAGGAGCGAGAAGGAGGAATTGATGGCGGAGATTCGCGGCTGGGGAGAGGACGAGGCGGGGTTCAAGGGGAGGGATCTTTGGATTCGGGCAGTGGGGAGTTGGTGCGAGGGGGGCAGTGCGTTTAGGGACGATGTTACTGTCATTGCGGGCATGGGGGAGTATTAATGCAGATGTGTCAGAGATGAGATCTAGTAGCATAGGGATTCTGCATAAATGATGAAGTGCCATGTCTATTACAAAGGGAAACTGTATCTGAATATCTGGGCGACTTGCACCGTGTACGATGAACAATTATTGGAAGCTTGAAACCTGATCGATCTACCTTCTTATTATAGGCCGCTTATTCAATGCAAGCAGACGCATCAAATAGCCGGGAGATATACACAGCATTACGAAATCCCAATCCCGTCGACAAAGCCCCTTGTATACCCTCGGGCTACATAATCGCTGTCCGATCATCGTCGTCGAACTATTCTCTCCAGACCAAATCGCTAGACCTTCCCCAGCACACCGCGCACTCGCACTTCGCATAAACATATGTACGTAAAATCCCTGTAGAAAACGTACTGTGGCATGGCCCTTGCAGCACGACATGCCCAGAACATCGGATGTTGAGCTGCTTGACCGAGGATCTATCCGGCGCGGCGAACTATCTTGAGAAAAACTTCAGCGCGCTAGAATCCACACGTCGTCTGCCCATCTCCACTTGAGCAGCGGAACAGCCCGAGGGCAGATCACATTAGCAATGCTTTCTTCCTGCACTTTTGGAGAGCAAGTACCGATATACGCAAGCGAGCGAGGCAGCTTCACTCGCTCGGTTCGACATTTGCAGAAAAAAAGTTGACGCGTCGGTCCGTCGTGCAGTTTCCACAAACACCATCATGTTCAACAACTCCACGCAGCGCCACCACAGGGTGGTCCAGGCTCGTCGCAGACATACATGACGTGCTTTGCGCGGCGCCGAAGAGAATTTCCCGCCTGACAAGGGCAAGAAAAACAACGCACGCTGCAATACATACATACCTTTACACGCCGTCTTCGCAATGTAACGACCATCGCCGCAATCATGCTGCTCGACATCGAAAGCTCGCCGCACATCCCCCAGGACGATTCGCACGCGGATAGCAAGCCCATCCTTGAGCCGCAGCTCAATGTCGGCGGCCATGGCGCGACGCAGCGCCGGCTGAAAAACTACCAGGTCACCATGATAGGCTTTTGTTCTGGGATCGGGACGGGGCTGTTCATCGGCACGGGGTCTGCGTACGCGAAGGCCGGGCCCGCAGGCCTGCTGCTCGCATACCTCGTTGTCGGAAGTGTACTGTGGTGTGTGATGCAGAGCATTGCGGAACTAGCTACTGTGGTATGTATGTATCCATCTCACCTACGTTTCAAACCTCACGTGACTAGATTCCCACCGCGGGCTCGTTCCCGCATTTCGCGAGCCGGTTCATCGACCCGGCGGTGGGCTTCTCGCTGGCGATTAGCTATGGGTATTGTTATACGATTTCTATTGCGGCCGAGTGTTCGGCGTCGGCGATTCTTGTGGGGTATTGGACGGATATGTCGCCGGCGGTTGTCATTACCATCAGTCTTGTGCTCATTCTGGCGATCAATCTGATGAGCGTGCGGTGGTTTGGCGAGTCGGAAGTCGTTGCTGGTTCGATCAAGGTTGCGTGTTTCCTTGGTCTGATTCTGGTTTCCATCGTCATTACGTCTGGAGGCGCTCCGAGGGGGGAGACTATTGGCTTCCGATACTGGAATAATCCGGGCGCGTGGGTTGATTACAACGGCATCTCGGGGTCGACGGGTCACTTTCTGGGATTCCTGGCGGCGTTTGTAAACGCGTCATTCTCCTTCATTGGCGTCGAGGTCGTGGTCATTACAGCTGCTGAGAGTATTAACCCGCACGTCGCCATCCCGCTGTCTGCCAAACGAGTCACATACCGCATCGCCCTGTTCTACATCCTCGGCGCCCTTCTCATCGGCCTCATCGTCGACCCCAGAAACCCTGGTCTGGTGTCAGGCACCGGAAACGCAAACTCCTCACCCTGGGTCATCGCCATAAAGGAGGCAGGCATAACCGCTCTTCCCTCCATCGTGAACGCCTGTATCCTGATCTCCGCCTGGTCAGCAGGAAACTCATACTGCTGGGTTGGTTCACGAATCATCGTTGCAATGACCACCGACCGACAACTCCCCCAAATCTTCGGCCGGACCTGGTCGAACGGTGTGCCATACTACGCTGTGCTGGCTTCATGGCTTTTCGGCCCTCTCGCATATCTCAGCCTGGGATCGGGAGGCGCCGCGCAAGCTTTCGGGTGGTTGGTGAGCCTGAGCACCGTTGCGGGGTTGATCGCGTGGGCAACGTTATGTTTCTGCTACATTCGCTTCCACGCTGCCATGAAAGCACAAGGACTCAGCCGTGATAGCTTACCATGGAAGAGCCCATTCCAGCCTTTCAGTGCGTGGTATGGGTTTGTCGGATCAACTACCATTACCTTCATTACCGGATTCCCCGTCTTCTTGAAGGGGAATTGGAGCACGGGTGATTTCATCGCCTCGTACATTGGCATTCCGCTCTTCATCGTGCCGATTGTCATTTGGAAGTTGGTGTATAAGACGAAGGTATGTGGTCGTCCTTTTTATAGGCGGAACCTGCTAATATGGTGCAGTTTGCTCGTGCCAAAACTATTGATCTACATTCTGGACGTCTTGACAGCTCATAGGCTGTGCGTCACTCGATTGTTCGAATTAGGTGTTCGTGGAGAGTAGGAAGCAATGCCGCGTCCATAGTGCTCGACGAGTGAAAGGGCAATCTGATAGCATGGAGGCACTCGTCAAATGTTGGCGTATACTTGCTGAATACCGCAGTGCGCGACTTGCTTCCCACGCAGCAAATGTATTGACGCTGTGGCGATATCCTTCAAATTCGTCTGCCATGGCTTTACTAAAAGGTGTTTAGGTAGCAGGACTGAGGACATAGGGTCCGAGATGGAGTTATGATGCCTGAGCATAGGATGAAGACAATCGCAGAACCCAGTTCTTTCTTGATTTGATGGGTCACTGGTGGACCGTGCCCCGCAGTCACGCCCCTGACAGCTGCCACTGCCTCTCATCTTACCGAAAAAGTTGAATACAACAGCCTCAAGGCATTGTGTGCAAATATAGTATGCTATAACTAAGATTTAATGCGCTTCTTAAGAGAGGCCTTAGATAGTCCCTGATCTATCTATATATTTACTTTGCTATTTTCTTTGAGTTTATAGACTTTTGTAGCAGTCTTGCTGCGTTAACCTTGCTGCATGGATTATATCCGGCTCATTCTGCAACATGAGAGCACTGCCACTACCACTGCCACTGCCAACTGTCAGACCACGACACGAGCAACCCACCAGAAACGCACCGATAGAAGCAATCCATCGCTCTAGATCTCCAAACGCTGTGCAATTCGGAGAGAGCCCCGCCAAATTGCGGAAAACTTCGAACATCGTTTCTAGTGCGTTTTGTCTCACAACAGCCTCAGGTGTGCTTCAACCTCAGGTTTACCGAAGTCTCGCATGCATCACAACTTCCAACGTCTCACGTAGCCACAATGCGGCACCGTTTGAGCATTGATCAGCACTAATGCAAAATATTATGCATTTGTTCTGATTCCACGAATTGCGTCTTCTACCGTTTGTGTCACTGTCTCAAAACGATCGCGCTAAGCTTGTTCTCCAAGGCTTCAGTACGTTCAAGCTTTCTTCCTCGACAAACGGCATACCCCACATCGCTCGTCTGAACTTGCTGTCGCATAATACCTCATACCGTCTAATCGGGTCGAGCGGCCATATCCCTGCTGGCCTGAGTGAACTGAGGCGCTTCCTCCGTGCCCAGGAGGTTCAGCCAGGACCAAGGGGTTTACCAGATGTAAGATAGCTGCCGTCAGATGCGGACTCACTGCCGCTGGGCTGGTGATTCGTGAGACGCTTGGGAACGGTGCGGCTCGATTTGGACAGCCGCTTGACACCTCGCGTACGATCCTTTTTGTGACAATTCTTCAGGGATGGCATTGGACGTGTATAGAGGCCGCAGTACAAGTACCAGGCAAATAGTCGTTTCTGAAAATCCATTCCCAAGCCAGTCTTCCGATTCAAACTTCCAGATCTACATTTGTCTATTCTTTCCCGCTGTGCGGTTTACTTTCACTCAAACACTTCCAACTACATCCAATCTCTAATCACCACCAACCCCACACAACAAACCCCACACACACACCTCAGACAAAATGCAGTTCTCCATCACCGCCGTTCTCTTTGGCCTCGTTGCCATCTCTTCCGCCGCCATCGCCGACGTCGAGGGTGTCTACAACGTCGCCCGCGCCGACCTCGAGACCCGCCAGGCCGCCAACGGCGCCTGCTGTATCCCCAACCAGTCGCTCAAGCAGGATGCTTGCACGGTCAACGGCGCCGCTGGAAAGTGCGTGCCCGGAGGCCCCGCTGCCTGTAAGTCCACCCCATTCCATCAAACTCTCCGCAAACCAACACTAACACCGCACAGGCAACGGCGCCCTGAACTGCGTCGCCAACGACCAGCTCGTCTGCGACAACAACGTGCCCGAGCGCTCCGGCGTGCTGTGCCGCTTCCAGGCCGCCAACGGCCGCATCCAGGACGGCGCTGCGCAGATCAACAGCCTGGCACAGGCCAAGGTCAACTAAGTCGGGGAGAACGAAG
>Ga0265780_10007524_pt1 | contig 13367 bp, 8 predicted proteins | sample P1T30metagenome_FD_192432 | JGI IMG/M metagenome (GOLD analysis project Ga0265780, IMG submission 192432) | Plant litter microbial communities from East Loma Ridge, Irvine, California - P1 T30 | ecosystem: Environmental > Terrestrial > Plant litter > Unclassified | place: USA: California...
AACTATCTATCCAATGTTGCTATAGCCGAAATTATCACGGAACGTCAGGGCGTAGATTCAGACTTGCTTCAGAGGCATGCGCTCCAGGCATGGGGGCTTTCGACTTGACGAATACTGATCGGTCGTCGAAGATTCCGGTCATCCAACCACGTCCTGACACCCTTGGAAATTGCCATGAACCTGGTCGTCAAAGTACGCGTGCTGCGGCACATCCGGCAGTCCGGCTATCGTCCGCAACTGGAGGACCTTCCTCCTGGTCTGTTCCCGTTCTGGCAGCGCACCAGCGGGAAAGAATTTCCCGGCATGCCGGACAACGAACTCTTTTTCATGCATGCAGTGACCGGACTGATGCGCTTTTTCGAGGTCGCGGCTGACCGGCGCGAGCCGTGCGCGTTGCCATCGCTGGCCGCCGATTCGGTCTGGCATGCGTGGATGGCATGGGACGCCGTGAACCTGGATCACTTCTGCCGCCGCCACTTTGGCAAGCCGATCGACCATCTTCCCCACGCCATGCTCGATGCGCTGGCACTGCCGCGCGTGCTCGTTGGCTGCCGTGAACACGAAGACGCGCGCTCGCGGGTACGTGGCTTGCCCGCGCTGTTCCGCCTCGATGCCACGTTGTGCATGCCACACGGTCATGGCTACGCGCTGCAAGACGAGGACATCGTGTACAGCCGTCTGGATGCGAACGGCAGGATGACCGGGTGTGTACGGCTGCATCCGGAGCTGACACTGCGGGCGCTGCTGCTGGCAAACCTGATCAGCCAGGCAGACTATGCCGCGGCCCTGCGAGAAAAACGGGGACTGGACACCGGGGCAGGCACCTATTATGTCGGTGATGGTGGCAGCGACAACGCGATGCGCAACTGTGACGCCGACCTCAACTGCCACGGCGGCGGAAGCGATGGTGGCGATGGCGGCGGCGGCGGCAGCAGTTGTGGCGGTGGTAGCAGTTGCGGCGGCGGCGGCGGGGACTGAGCGCCAGCATGCAAACGGCCCGCTCGCGCGGGCCGTTGCATGGCGTCACGCGGAACAGCGCGTGACCTTCAGTGACTCATGTTTCGTCACAATAAAATTCGGAACAACCTTCATAGTGCAGCTGCGTAACGATCACGGCCTTCCTAATGTGTAAAGTTCAGAACACAAATAAAAATAGGATGTATACACCGCCTTGCAGCGAAATAAAGTTCAGAACAACCTGCTCGGCGGTTAGGTCTGAAAAGCCAACGGAAAGTTGTTGTGAATCCGTTTCGCAGTATGCCAGAGACGTTACGTCGCTGGGTACGCCGGTAGGCACGTGATACTAGGCACCGTCGGTGCGAGCCCCTATCGAGGAAAACTGCATCAAGGTGCTGGAGGGGGACGAGCGCGCTTTTACTTAGGTGGCGGTCGACTGCCCGCTTCAAACCGTGAGGAGGTTCGTCGATCAATGTGCAGCTGTACTTTCAGTGCCGACTGATCTGCCCGGTGATGTAGGTCGCATCTAGCGCCTAATGGCTTACGCTATGAGAAAGCGAGTGAACTAAGCTGCACTAGTTCGTGTACGGTTGCATACTCAATGGAGCCGGTTTGAAACCCGGCAACGGAGAATAGCATTCCCTTTTGCGCGCCCTTGGACACCATCTTGGCGTGAAGCACCTGCACGGCCTGACGCTCGACTTTACGTCGCTCATGCTTGCATTCGGGCAGTACAAGGAAACTGGCGCCGAGTGCAGAAAATCGTGCGGTAACGTCAATCACGTAACTGCCATCCACTCCCTCGACAGCTTCGAGGTGATTGGAGTTGTATTCCTACAGGGCCAGACCACTACCGTCGAGAATTGCCTTAACTGCGAGTTCGTACTGTGTTGGTGTCAAGCTTGATAGATTCGTCTAGAAAAGGCATGTGATTAGTGCTCAGGTAAGACGTTGGCTCATTTGATGCTACGCCGCGTCCAACGGCTCAGCCGTATTCAGGTCGGCATCGAGCTTCGCATTTCTAAAGAGGTTTTCGATGAGGCCCGCCCAGCGAGTTCCGGCGCGTTCACCCCGGATTCTCTTGCATGCCTCAAGGAAGTTAGCCGGGCCGGATCCGAAGTGATTTACGTACGTTCCGCGGTTGGCGTAGATGTCCAGGTTCTTATACAAAAACATTTTGAGCTGCTCTCCCCGAGTGCTCAGGATCGTTTGGACGAAGTCGTCAACCGTCGATGATCGCAGGACAGCCTCCTCGGAGGCACCCCACCCGTTGCTTTGGGCGAGGTAGAGGCAAACGTCCAATAACGTTCGCGGCTGCTCGAGACGAGCTCGCGCCTCTGCAAACGCAGCCACAATTGGGGGATGCACGGGGCGGCCTGTCCAGTTATCGAGTATGAAGTGGCTGGGATCAGCGCCTGGAGCAGCCGCCTGACTCCGCAGCCAGTCCACCCACAATGACACCATCTGTTCGGCGATCGCTACCCCTTCCTCTAAGCCCGACAGGTACTCGTGCAATGAGGTGACTGTATAGCAGTCCAGATGCGGGACATCATCGAGCAGCGCCTGGGCCCTCTCCACGATTTCTCTTGGGGCCAGTTCGGGATCCCAAATGGTGGACTGGAAAAACTCTCGCACGCGCGCCTGTGCGCCCGTGCGTTGTTGTTCCTGGCGGTAGCGACTGATCACCGTGTCGACTGCCGAGAGGTCCACAAGGCCCGCGTTCAGATAGTCAGACACAAGCTTTTCGAATTCGTCGGTGGAGGCGATACCAAGGCGATCGAGCAGGAGCTCCCAGCGCGCATGCAGCTTGTCCTGGTTGTTCGCTTCCTCGCCGCGGCGTTCACGCTCACCGCGCGCGATAAGGCGGCCGACGCGAGAATCGGTGTCGAGAACAAAGGCCATAGTCGGGCCGTCTTCAATCCCTTTGTAATGGATAGCGGACAGGAGAACCAGAGAGGGAATGACGCGGCTCAGAACGTCATCGGAAAGCGGTGCATGCCCAGCAAGGATCTTGTTCGCCGTTCGAATGATCTTGCGAACGATCCTGATGTTGGTGAGCCCGCAGGCTTCGACCGCCGGCTTGATTTTCGCCTCGAACTGGGTTGGGGAGAGCTGGACGGCAATGTCGAAGGCCTCGGCCGAAGTCGTCTCGAGTCGCAATTCCTCGTCGATGACCTTTTCCCTGAACGTCTCCCAGACTTGCTTGTCGACGAGCTGGTCAGTGTTCAGTATCAGCAGAATCCTGCTGCCGTAGTTCTGCGTGAAGTCGTCGAGAAAACCCAAGACCTCGTCAATGGACAGTTTGTCGTGCTTGCGCTCGATGTCATCGATCACGATGAACTTGTCGCGGACCATTGCCGGGACGGCAAGCAGGGCGAGTTCGTCGAGGGCCGAACCGAGTTTGAAAACCGACTGCACAGCTTGCTTTGCAGTGTTGACCGCACCTCTCACAGCATCTGCTCTGGGTCCTTTTTTCTCGAGCAAAGGCATTGCGGATTGAACGAGCTTCAACTTCAGCTCCGCGAGAGAAGCGACGCCGAACAGCGATACGGATAGCGCGGCCTTTACATCTGGATCGGTCGAGGCATCACGAACCCCCTTCCACATATGGCTCTTGCCCGTGCCCCACTTTCCGGACAACGCTAAGACCCTTACCTCGCGGTCGGCTAGAAGTGCTTCCAGGTTCTCTTTTGCCTTCAGCATGCTCATTTGGTCTACTTGATCCTTAATAGCGCAATTCTTGCGACGAAATCATTGTGTGATGATAACAACTATCGCGATGGAAATGCAGCGGTGATATGTCGGGTGATCATCGAAGGAGGCCGCAGGGCCGCGAGTTCAATGCTGTGGAATTCGATGCGGAAGAGGGCATACCGATACGTCTAGCCGCCCCCGCTGAAGCGGTCTCGCCCCAAGAGCAAGGTCACTGCTTCAATGATCGTCGATTTTCCACAGTTGTTAGTGCCGACAATGACCGTGTGCTGCCGGAACTGGATGAAGGCTTCCTTAATACCGCGGAAGTTCCTGATCTTCAGGGTAGCAATTCTCATGGCCTACATTAGTTGACGGAGATGCAATAACTGTAACTGATTTGGTTTCTCAAGAGAAGCGTCTTGCTAGGCTGAGCACGCGCTAGGGCACGGACTGCGATAGCGGATGAAGCCGACTGGATGAAAATATGAAATCTTCATCTGCGTCAATGCCTTTAAAATAATCGCAAGAACGAGAATTATCGACTATTGCCCCGGCACATGTGAGGTTAGAACTTGGCACTAATCAAAATGTTTCCTGCAAAAAACGGCGACTCCTTCCTCATCCGGGAAGCCCCGTCGCCACATGCCGGAACGGTCCTGGTTGACGGAGGATTTGATTCCACGTATCGCGCATTCATCGCGCCGCAGTTGGAGGCGCTCCGGGAACAGGGGGTTGGGCTCGATTTAGTCATCGTGACGCATATGGACGCCGATCATATTTCTGGCATCCTGTCGCTTCTTAAGGCAAATGGGCCGAAGTCATCTGCTCACGTGATCAAAGTCGATCATGTCTGGCACAACAGTTTGCGCGCTATAACGTCCCCCCAGCATGCCAGTCCAACGACTGCTACGGATCAGGCAATCTTATCGGTGATTCGTGCACGTGGATACCATCACGGAGTCTCATCGTCGAGTGCACATGAAATCAGCGGCCGACAGGGCAGCTCGCTTGCAGCTCTTCTACATGGGGGCAACTACCGGTGGAATGGCTCAGACGGCAGCGCCAGTATCACGATGGACACGGAGGCGCTTGCCATCGGACAGTCCATGCAAGTTCATATACTTGGTCCGACTGCCGAGCGACTGCAGGCATTACGTGCAAGCTGGATAAGAGAACTGCGGCGCATCGGGGTACTAGGCGCCGTCACCCAAGATGCGTATTTCGACGACGCATTTGAATTCATGACCGCTGCAGCCAATCAGGATGAAACGCCTAGGGCGACGGAAATCGCGCACCGTGGTTACGATCATCGAACGCTTGCCGAGGCATACGACCCTGATCCATCGCCGAACAATGGGAGCTCAATTTCCGTTTTCATTGAAACGCCGGCGGCGCGCATGTTATTCCTCGGGGACGCATGGGCTGATGATACCGTCGCGGCACTGGAGCGTCGGACGACCTCCGGGGAGATGACGATATTTGATGCGATTAAGTTGTCGCACCACGGTAGTCGCCGGAATACGAGCCCCCGGCTCTTGGAACTCATGGATGCGCCGGTTTATCTGATTTCTTCCGACGGGGGCAAGCATGGGCATCCGGATCTCCCCGTGTTGCGGGCGATCGTCGACAGGCCTTCCACTTTTGTACGTCACTTGTATTTCAATTACGCTACCGCAGCCTCTACAGCGCTGCGCGCGCACCAATCGACGTCGGGAGCGCAGTTCGTGGTGCACGAGAACTTCAACGACTGGATTACCGTAGGAAAAAGCACTTGATGGAACACTTCTTAAAGTCAGCCGTGTGCCAAGTGCAATGCGGTGCGGAAACGGGGTCTGGCTGGGTTGCTGCGTCCAATCTGGTGGTCACCGCTTGGCATTGCGTCGCCGGCGCGACGGAACAAAATGATTCGGTCGCATTGTGCTTTCCCACGAGAGACGCATCGAGAACCATCTCAGCGCGGGTGACAGCGCACGATACGGAACTTGATGTCGCTATCTTGACAGTTGAAGAGCGCCTCGATATCGCGCCGCTGCAGGTCTCATCGACGTTTCTTCGCGAAGGATCTTCGTGGGTGTCCTTCGGCTTCCCCCATCAAAAGGGGCCGATCGGACATCGCTTCGAGGGGCGGGTCGCGCAGGTGTTTTCTGAGCCTTTGCTGCGTATCGACGCTGACCTCACCGTCAATGCGGACTGTGCATTAACCGCCTATGCCGGAATGTCTGGGGCGCCGCTTCTGGTCGCCGGCTATTGCGTTGGCATGATCCGCCTGAAGGTCGACGCGGCACTAGGTGCGGTCACTATGCGTTTGCTGTCACAATTCCTGTCCCAACACGGTATCGCCGTGGTTGGCGCCTCGGATCCGCGCGAATCAGTGGGGGCGAATGCCTCACTGGCAATGCGTCCTTCCTTTCAGGTCGAATTTGAAACCGCGCTGAATCAGGCGAACGGACGATTCCTATTCCTGGAGGGGGCTCACGGCATGGGAAAGACGACGTTCTGTACGCGCTTTGCGCCAACTGAGCCAAACCTGCTGATTCTTGGCACGTATAGCTTGACGCTACCGGGCAGGGGCGGAAGCTCAGTCGTCAGAGCACAGCCAAGCGTGTTTTATGACTGGCTCCTGACGGCCATATCCACATTGCTTGCTGGCAAGGCGGATCGCAAAACAGAGCTCGGCTACCCGGAAATGGTTGACCGGGCTGCCCAGTTACTGGAGCAGTTTGGAGCTTACTGCGCAGCGCGTTCGGTACAGGGCGTTTTGTTCGTTGACGGCGTCAATGAAGGTTACGGAGCGGACGCTTCGGCAATGACCAAATTAATAGGTCTACTATCTGTACCGCTGCCGTCTAATGTTGTCGTGGTACTGACTGCACCGAACCATCAGGCTGTGTCAGCAATTGTCACGCCTGTTGTTCGCAATCAGGATATGTACACGCTGCCGCGTCTTAGTGATGAGGCTTGCATCGAGTATTGCCGCCAACAGCTACGTCACGACCCCAACAATTTATCGCTGCTCGAGCAGATTTGCGTTAAGGCGCAGGGCCACCCACTGTATTTGCGCTATTTGATTGAGTACCTCAATGAGGCACAGACCAGCTCGCTTCAGGATTTTCCTGCACTCTCTGGCACTATCGAACAATACTACGAGACGATCTGGGCGCGGCTGCTTGGAGATGCCGACGCAGTTCAACTACTTGGCATCTTAGCAAGGTTGCGGTGGGGCATTCCAACGGACGTCGTTTTCCGTATGTTGTCTCCTGCTGAGCAGGCGGTGTATGGGCCGACGATGAGCCGCATCCGACATCTGTTGCGGGCGCACGGTTCGACTGAGATCTATCACGCCTCCTTTAAGGATTTTGTCCGCGAAAAGACTACCCACCTCGATCAACTGGTACATGAGCGTATCGCCGAATTTTGCACAGCAACGCAAGAGGTCGATTACTGCACGTTGAACCTGATCCACCACTTGTTAAAGGGTGGAGACGCATCGATACAGCGCGGTGTCGCCTTGTGTCAGCAGGATTGGATCGATGCCTGCGTACTACTTGGCGTCGAACCAGACACGGCCATGGATGACATCGGCCGTGCCCTGTCGGCGGCAACTCATCTTGCGCAGGGTACGGAGGTATTGCGCTTGTTGTTGCTTCAACAGCGCGTTAGCTTCCGCTACAACGTCCTGTTTACGCAAGCGGCATCGCTGGTTGCCAATGCGCTGATTGCACTGGGCCGGCCAAATGAAGCGTTACAATTTGCGGTACGGTTCGATACCCTCGTTACCGCCCCTGATGAAGCAATCATCATCGTCGACGCTCTGCTGCAACGTGGGTACAACCATCACGCATCGACTTTGCTCCGACAGATACATCGTTATTTGGTTGATCTGTACGAGCGGCAATCCGAACGACCAGTGGCCGAGTTTGTCGAACTTTCCAGACTGCTGCTCCAGCGAAACCTTTACGCCATGCTCGCGGATGGTCGATCGCGAATGCGCGAGCGCGCTACTATTCTCCGTCGTAGTCTTGAGACCTTGGGGCAATTTGAGGCGTCCGCGCCTGCAGCTCATGCCTATGCAACAGCGCGTATCGTTTCAGTTCCCATCAGCTGGGAGTTGTTTGTCCGCGGAAAGTATGCCAATTTGCAGCGCTTGCGTTCCATGATGCCAGGTGGCGCCACGCCACCGGCCTATCTGTTAAACCTTTTCCAAGCTCTGCACGATTATGTTGAGTCATCTCGTTCCTATAGGCGCCCCAACGAGACGGCGACACTAGCTGAACTCTTCGACGACCTTGGGGAACTGCTGAGGGGCGGGGAGCCATTGCCGGGCCCAATCTATGCAATCGACCTCGACATCCTAATCGAACTCGGAGCACCGGCAACCCTAGTAAGACAATTTCTGGCTTGCATCGAACCAATCGAAGCCCGTGACATTCTCGTCATCGGCGGCGGTGGCGTCGATATCAATCCTTTTGAGATTAATTATGGTTTTATGCAGTGGCGCGTCCTGGCCTATACCGAACCATCGTTAGCCTGCCCAGCCATCGGGGCGATCGATTCCGAGCGGTGGCAAGCATCCTTAGAGCAGCTGTTCCGAGCGATTGCATGGTGCGATGGACGGGCACGGTGCGCAATTTCAAACAGTGACGCTGAAACTGCGCGTGCCGTGTTGAGCGTTTTAACACAACACGTCCTCCCGGTAATGCACTTTACGCTTGAGCAGCGCACTAGTTGGCAGCACTGTTACGCGATCCCTGAAGCAGTGTTTCCGATCGCGTGGCAAAAAGTCGCATCGCTCTTGCGTGCCTGCTATCCAGATCAGTTGGCCGACTTGCTGCAGGGCTTCGTCACGCGGTCGCGAGAGCAACTGGGCCTATACACTGAAGGGTTCAGGCGAACACTTGAAGCGGTGATGAAGGCTTTGCTTCCCTATAAAGGTTCGTCTCCTGTGGAGGATGAGCTGTTCAGTGTACTGGAGGTCTGGAAACAGCATGTGCTTGACGGCGTGGAAAATCGACATGAACTCGTCCCTGAACTGTTGAAGCTGGTTACGCTATTCGCCAGGGTGGGCGCGGATGAGCAGGCGAGGGTTCTGTACGCCCAGGTGCTGCGTGTATCAATGGGACCAAGTTGGTACAAGGAAGAACAGTTCAAACTGCTGACAATAGCGATCGAGCAGCTGCCGGTCACGGATGTGTTGGATAACGAACTGTCCACTATAGCGGGCTATCTGCAGCGTGCCTCAGGCGAAATGACGTTCCAGCGATATGTGCGCTATGAGAAGGAGCATCTAATCGCCGAACTGTTTCGACGCCACTTGACGTCGAATGCCTGTCGCTATATTCAGCGACAAAGCTGCGGCAGTTGGGGTGAGCTACTCGAGGATGTCCAGGCCGGCAAAATTGATCAGGTCACCTCCGTCATCGGTATGCGTTATCCTGGCGGCAGTCTCGACGAGCAGGCCGTCGTACTAGCTCTCGTGCGTTATACACCGAGACTCGACTGGAAATTGCGCTGGGCATTGCTCGACATATTCCAGTGTGGCGACGAGCGTCATCTGGCCGATTTCGCGGGCTCCTACGCCCAACTTATCAATGATGCGACCTCCGTCACCGATGTCGACGCAATGTTCGCCAGGTTGGCCATCGTGGTTGGCGCTGAAGTGTCTATCACCGATCGATCGACATTCCTCCAAAGTTTTCTTGGCCGCTTGGACGCGCAGCATCATGCGCGTGTCGATGCCTTGATGAGCAAGTACACGAACAATGGTGCTGTGCAATCTCCGATTGCGCCAATGGACGTGAATGGTGGGCCGGCGTTCGATGACAAGGGGAACGGTCCGGGCGTCACAGCCGACGACACAAATATTGTCCCCAGTACCTTTGGAAAAGGTACAGCGAGCGACTCCGCAGCCGCGCAGTTGGCTGAGGCCGAGCGGCATCTACATCGGCAGAACAATGCAGCTTGCAGGGATAAGGCAATTGCCATTCTCAAAACGTTCCAGGATGGCGCTTGGTCTGTTTGGCATCACATATCCTCGGTTTCAACACGAGCTGAAGAGCTGGTTCTTGAGGTCACACCCGACGCAAATACCATCCTGCAGGCCTACGGGCCGCTCATCGAGGGAGAGCAGAACGTTCCCAAATGGGAAGTCGCATGTTATCTGATGAAATTAGTGGGCAGTCGGTTCGCGATGCCGGAACGACTTACTATCGTGCGTCACGCGATCGAGCACGTGCGGCTTCTGGTAGGGGACGCGCCACGCGAGATCGCCATGTTCAATTATCTCGACGGCATCCAAGAAACCGATCCGTTGCTCGATCTGTTCGGGATGATCTTGTGGTCGCTCGAACACCCGATATGGCTGCGTCGTGCCAACGCCGCGCGCGTGCTGTTGTGGCTAATCGAGGAAGAGCAGATTTATTTTAAAGCGTGCGCTGCGCTAGCATTCGTTGATGGTCGTGGCTTGGCGGGAGAGATTGCCCTTGGGGCCATTGATACGCTATCCAGTCGCCAGCCCGCCACCACTTGGGGCCGGCTGGCTGATGCGGTCGACGTGACCAGCGTCGCTACGAACAACGAGCATATTGGCCGGACTGCAGTGCTTCTCCGAATTGCTGAGCGAGCGGCGAAACATGGCAATGTCGGTGCCGCTTCTATTGTGGACTCTGTCAAAAGGGCGCTGCGCCCTAGCACGACCGCGTTGCTAGCAGCCACGGCTGCACACAGTACACCCGGCTGGGCTGTATGTGTTGAAAAGGAACTCAGGAAAATAACACCCCACGGTTGGGGAACGCATGAGGTCATGCGACTACTGGAAGACGAACTGAGGACGGTTTGCGCACCGTTATCTATCGACCAAGCGATGCAGCTTGAGACTCTGTTGGCCAAGTCCCGCGGTGAGCAGAAAAACCACTCGCTAGGGCGTTGGAGCGGCACTGTCCGTCACGCCCTCGGAAAAGTTTTCCACCACTATGTATCGTTTCCCGATATGCGCGCTGCTGAGGCAGCCCTACGGATCTACAACCCGCATGCACCTGAGCAGACGATGCTTCCGGGCTTTTGTGCCCCTGGTAAGGCGATGGTCGACGCGATGGCACGCGGTCGGTCATTGGATTCGTTTGTTGGCGACGCAAACAATTTCTACCTCCACTATCTGGAAATTTTCGTCAACGATCAGGGCGCCACCCAATCGCCAGGACACATGGTCGAGGTTTTCGCAGTAATCGTTCCCGACGCCCACATGCAAGCCGCGGCGCTGCAGGGCGCAATCCGAGCGCGGTTCTCGTCCTTGGGCTATCCTGACGCGCAGTCGATGGACATGGTTGGCGCAACGTGTGTTCGGGTTTCGCTCGAGCACGCCTATTTTGGTAGTTACACGCCGGGTTTTCCGACACCGTCGTTTTTGTCGATGACGCGACTGGTCCAGACTGACCTCACAAGAATTAGTTGGCGTAACGGCCGGTCGACCGACGTACAGGACTTTGGTAGATCCCAAAGTGAAGGCTGCCTGGTGTCAGTGCCACGTGCCGCACTGGCATTACCAGACGGGATGCAAGTGATGTGGGTGATCAAAGTGGACGGCGAACTGGCCTGCGTGGTCGATCGAAGCGGCCGAGAGATAGATGGATGAAGAGGATCAGATGAATACACCTGAAACGCGCGAAGAGTTTGAGCGCCGGCTACATCAGGTCGTGGAGCAGGCGCGACAGAATCAGCTACACATCGGGGTCAAAATCGCGCAACAAGGACTGCTACGGATGCGGTACCTCCCTAACGGTCGGATTGATATGTTATCCGTCGATGAGGTCACAAGACTACAAGCCAATACAATGCATTGGATGATGACAGACCAGCGCCTGCAAGCGATGTTGCAGCAAACGCCTGAGTCAACTATCTCGGAGTCGTAACAGATACCGGGCACGTAACCTTATGTCAGGCAGTATTTCCGCGGGTTGCTTTGATAGGCCATCCTTTCATAGTAACCACCTTAGCATGGTGTAGGGGAAGGCCACTGTGACATGCTGGAGCTACAGTTCACGGTGACCGACTCGCAGACCCTTGGACAACCAAGCGTTTCGCGACGAACGCAAAAATTGACCACCTGCCACGTATTTAAGTGTTATAAATAGCGCAGTGTGACGTCGCGAAGATTTTCCCATGGCAGACTTGGTTTATGAGACATTGCGGGCCGTTGGGCCGTGTGCAAGTAGCACCTTGGTCGAGCGCTTGATCGCCGACCACGGGCTTACTGCTCCGGCAGCGCGACAGCGTCTCTCCCGCAGCACTACTATCAAAAGCTCGCCCATTTGCCCCTGCAACGCAACGCCCGATTCGTCTATCTTCAAGAGGACTATGGCTCGCCGAAATTTTGGGAGTCTCTCGTACGGGTGCTGCGGGAAAACAGTTTCTCTTAGGGTGGCGGCTTGGCTGCCTTGTTGGCCCGTGGTGGAATCATGCCGAAGGCGGACTTCGCCATAGCCTGTGGGGCCCCTTTAAAGCAGAAGGGACACGTCTCCCCGACGGCAATTTTTGATCGTCTGCATACCGCAAAGCTCATCCAATCGCTGGACGTCCCAAGCATTGGTGAGTGTGTTGAACTATCTAACCAAGTCGCGCCGGACGGCTATGAACTAGCTCGAATGCGGGCACGTCTTCGCACGGAGGAGATACTCCTTCGAGCAGTCAGGGACTGGGGCAGGAAACTAGGACTAGCCAGCTTCGAAAAAATCGCGATTAGGGACGAGGCAGCCGACGGTAATCAGCCGCGTGTTGGCACTTTTTACTGGGATTTGACAGGACCGTCGTACCTTGCACCAATGGTCCAATGGTCCGAATCTGGACTCAAGCCAGGGTTTCTTGTTTGCGATGTCCTCTTAGGCGGGAACCTAAAACCAGAACATCTCCGCCCGTTCATCAGCAAATGTAAGACGCTCCGAAGCTTGCGGAACGTTGGACGATGCCTTCAAGTCTTCATCGCCGATGGATACGAAAAGGAGGCCCTGACGCTAGCTCGAAGCGAGGGAATTATTCCGGCTACGCCAGAGTCCCTGTTCGGTGAGGAGGTGGCCAAGTCCCTAAATCAGCTCCCAGAGCTTCTCGGCGACCTTTACCCGCGGACTGAGAACCTTGAGATGTTGGATGCGGTGTTTAGTCACCTTAGCCGCATTGAGGGCGCTGCAGTCAACCTACGCGGGGCTCTGTTTGAATATCTTGCCGCTGAGATGGTTCGCAGCACGAGCACGTACACCGACATACGAATGAACGAAATCTTCCGTGACGAAATCGGTCGCGCTGCTGAGGTCGATGTCCTTGTGGTGGACAACAATAAAACAGTCCGATTTATTGAGTGCAAAGGATATAAGCCTGGCGGCTCAGTGCCTGACGAGATGGTTGCCCGCTGGCTTAACGATCGTATTCCGTTACTGAGGAAGGTAGCAATGAAAAACTCCTTCTGGGGTAATTGCACGTTCCAGTTTGAGTTCTGGACAACCGGGCAGTTATCGCCCGAAGCTGGCGCCATGGTGAGTAAGGCAAGTCAAACGGTTCGAAAGTACAGTCTTCGCGTAGTTGATCAAACGGCCCTAGAGGCGTTAGGCAAAGCCTCGAACAACACAGCGTTGAAGAAAACACTACAGGAACACTTCTTAGCTCATCCGTTTGAGACTGGTATATTGACCCTTAAGCAGAGACGGAAGTTGCCAATTCCAACGTGGTAACTC
>Ga0265780_10007525_pt1 | contig 13367 bp, 14 predicted proteins | sample P1T30metagenome_FD_192432 | JGI IMG/M metagenome (GOLD analysis project Ga0265780, IMG submission 192432) | Plant litter microbial communities from East Loma Ridge, Irvine, California - P1 T30 | ecosystem: Environmental > Terrestrial > Plant litter > Unclassified | place: USA: California...
TCGGTATCCTTTGAGCTGCGGACTAGGATGCCGTTTACGCCATCGTCAGACGATTGTGAGCAAGAAACCGAAGACGCCCAACACTTTCGATGGATACTATGTTCGGCTTACCCAGAGCTAAGCCCAGATGGCGAGTTGATAGAAGTAGTCGGCAACGTCACCGATATCTCGAAACAAAAATGGGCTGAGGGCATTCAGAAGCTTCGTACCGACAGCGCGCTTCAGGGCAAACAACACCTAGAGCATTTTATTGATACTACCTCGCATGAGATGCGCAATCCGCTAAGTGCAATCATGCAATGCGCAGATTCCATCACCTCTTCATACGGGCAAGACGGTCGTCTGTGTACAACAATGGGAGGAATGTCCGCATTTTTAGCATCTACTCTAGATGCGGCTCAGACTATTTCCCAATGTGCTCAGCACATGAGACACATTGTAGATGATATACTCACCATATCAAAACTCGACTCAGGTCTACTTGACATGACTCCTGTCATCGCGCAACCCGAGAATGTCGCGAGACATGCCGTCAAAATGTTCGATGCTGAATCGAGAGCAGCGGGAATCCAACTTTCGCTGGTTGTTGGGGAATCCTACCGTGATTTAGAGGTCGAGTGGGCGTCCTTGGACCCGACGCGAGTGTTGCAAATCCTCATCAATCTCCTCACAAACGCCATAAAGTTTACACGCCTTGAGCAGACAAAGTGCGTCAAGGTTACTCTCACTGCAAGTGCAACTGAGCCCAAATCAGTCCCCGGAGGAATACAATACAACGACGAAAGGCTGGTAGGAAATGACCATCATCTGGAAGAGGACTGGAAGAGCGGGGAAGAGTTGATATTCTTGCAGTTTTCCGTCAGTGATACTGGCCGGGGCCTCTCGGAAGAGGAAAAAAGCACTCTTTTCACCCGCTTCTCGCAAGCCTCACCTCGTACCCACATTCACTATGGAGGCTCTGGCCTGGGTTTGTTCATTTCAAGACGTCTTACTGAACTTCAAGGCGGTGCCATCGGCGTCGCCAGTGAGCCACGTAAAGGCAGTACTTTTGCTTTCTACATCAAAACACGTCGCACCAGCCCCGCAGCGTCACGGAAGGGCAGCCTACCACATGTGTTCCCCGAAGATATCAAGCACAGGCCACAGCTACCACAGGCAGCCCGGGCACGGCCGACACAGCTCCAACGCGCATTCACAAGCGAATTCGATCGACGGTCAAATTCTCCAGGCTCGGTTTTGCGACGACAGTCTTCAGACTCCAACTCGATGCCAACCCTGATAGAACATGCTCATGTTAACCCTGAATCTCTCGGTCTTCCAGAAGGTCCCGACTTGCAGGAACTCAAGCGCACAAACAGTATACCAGAAACTTTGCATGTTCTTGTTGTCGAGGACAATCTAGTCAACCAGCGTGTACTCAGTAAGCAGTTGCGCAACCTCGGCTGCGTCGTCAGTGTAGCAAACCACGGCCGAGAAGCCCTCGACTTTTTACCAAAGACTACATTTTGGAACCACAACCACCCCATGTCGGATGATCATGCGAGAAATGATTCTCTAGACGTACCCTTTACAGAGCCCACGCATACACAACAAGAGGAAGAGCAGCCCGTTCCGCTAAATCTCATACTCATGGACTGGGAGATGCCCATTATGAATGGACTCACTGCAGTCTCGGAGATTCGCAAGCTGGAAGATACTGGCTTGCTCAAAGGCAGAATTCCTGTAATTGGCGTCACAGCCAATGTGAGAAAGCAACAAATTGACATGGCCATGGCAGCAGGTATGGATGATGTGGTTGGCAAGCCTTTTAGGGTCGCAGAATTGCTGTTGAGGATGAAGGACGTCATTGCCGGGATGGAATTCGACGGCGCGAAGAAATCGCCCGGCATGGGTGGTTATACGAGCTGGGGATGAAGCAAAAGAACGAGAGGGGAGGAAGTAAGAGGAGAATTGTTGCATTCCTGTGGGCGTGCATCTTCTTTTGATATCCGTCCCAGCTCACTAGGGAGTGAGTGGGCGTGCGATTGCCAAGTTGACCGGCTCCACTTGAGGAATTGGGATGGTCTAGGTGAAAGCTCAAATTCCTATCCAGAATCCTTGACAGCACGATGGAAAGGAGTGGGGATTTAGCATCTGGCTCTTGCATGAATGATTCCAGATAAAGGTTACATGCAAAAGATAAGCCTTGAAGAAGATCGGCACAACACGTCAACATCTGAGAGAGATGGCTTTTTTTACGAGCTTTTTGTGGAACGAGAAGTAGCATAGACTATGTAAACTTGGAAACGAAGGATGGGGTGGGATGAGGCAAGGCAAAAACTGCCCTTCTGCCTGCACGTTCGGCACCAGATATCTGACACAGTTAAGCCTTCCGGCAAATCGAATTTCAAGCATGCATTAGCGTGTACATCCATGACGCTTTATCGGGAATGTTACGCATTCTGCAAGCTTGTGCACCATCATCACGTGTCGAAAAGTAAGCCATGGCTTAAACTGGGTCTTAACCTGCAAGTCCCTCCGGCGGGGGGCATTCTCACGGAGATGCGCACATTCTGTACCTGACTAAAGCGATAATAAGTCACAGGGCTAGTCCTTGCTAGAACGGATCTTTTTATAATGTTCGGCTATCCTGACACGACAATTTAATTCGTACTCGTACACTGCAATTTAGCTATCCTCGTAGGGTGTCTACAAGGTGTATCTATAGAATGGACTCTTATCTCCCAACAACAGCAGCTCCTCGTCGCTGTATCTCGCACGGATAGCCTCCTCGCCATGCTCGGCAATCAATTCATCCCTCTTCCTGTTCTCCCTTGCATATGCCCACCTCAACACTAGCGTCATGAGGATCGCCAAGCAGCACATGGCCAAACTAGCGCTGAAGCCAGTCTGGTACTTTGGCGCTTCCCTTGCGAGGTAGATGTTACTACCCATGATACCGCCCATGTTTCCAACGGAAATGAGCAAAGCCATGCCGACAGCGCGTTTCGAAGAGGGTGCAAGAGAATTGCCGATCCAGGAAACGAGGCACGTGAATGGGCAGTAGAGGCCGCCTGCAACAGGGAAGAGGAATCCGTACGTGATGCCTGGGTACCTAGGCTTGGGAATGGCCAGCTGCGCGATGAAGCCACACACTGCGATGGAGTATCCGGCAATGATGTACGGCGAGCGCTTGCGCGTCAAGTCCGAAGCCCATGCGAAGATGATGGTAAGAATGGCGGCGAAGACGTAGATTGGAATGGTAAGAAGTTGTGCGTTGGCGCTAGTGTAGCCTAGGCCTTTGATGACCGAAGGCACAGTCGCTGTGAATCTGGATCGAAATGTTAAAACCCAAGCAATACTCGACACTAGCGTGCAAGACTCACCCATAAACTCCCACAGTGTTTCCCCAGAACACGACGGTCGCAGCCCAGATCTTCCAGTCTGAAAGGCCAGCCATAATCTGTTCCTTGCCGATCTTATCAGCGTTGGTCGTTCGCCCCTGTCCAGATCCTGAATCGTCGGCCAATCGTGCAACCAGCAGATCACGCTCGGCCTGCGTAAGAAACTTTGCAGTCTCGGGGCTGTCCGGCAGAATCTTCCAGATAAACAGAGACAGTGCTACAGGAATCAGGCCCTCCAAAAGAAAGATCCACTGCCACCCGGCAAGGCCTGATCTGCCGTCGAGCTTCTCGATGCCGTAGGCGAGCAGGCCGCTGAAGGCACCGGCAAGAGAGGCAGCGACGTAGAAGACGGCCATGCGGCGCTGGAGTTCGAAGCGGCGGTACCAGAGTGTGAGCAAGAAGGTGGCAGCGGGAAAGAAGCCAGACTGGGCATGCAAGTGAGTATATTGTCAAGTGTGAAGCACGTGGATGTATACATACCTCTGTGACACCCAGGAAGAATCGTCCGGCAAGTAGGCCCCCATAACTCGATGTCAGGCCCATGAGAGTCATGACGAGACCCCAGCAGAACATCAAGATGGCCATCCAGTGACTTGGGCGCATCATTTTCAAAATGATGTTACTGGGGACTTCGAGGAGAGTGTAGGGAACGAAGAACAAGGTAACAGCAGTGTTGTATTGCATGCCGCTCATCTTCAGCTCATCCGTCATACCAGCGATTTTCGCATTGCCGACTACAGCATTGTTAGCACTACTCGAGCAGTGGATTTTTGGAGCAGACTAGTAGGAATACATACTGTTGCTGCGATCGATGAACGCGACGAGATAGAGCAGAGAAAGTAGAGGGACAAGTCTCATGTCCACTTTCCTCAACACGCGTGCCGCCTCTCTTTCCTGGAGCTCAACGTCCTGCGCCTCGATCTCGTCCGATGCCGACGAGTTTGAGATCTTTTCGGCAACATTCTCGGCGCGCCGATGGTCAGCTACGAGCTTGTCTTCGTTCATCGCTGTCGCCATGGTGTTTTGTCAATGGCTTTTTGATTTCGCGACGGAATGATGGGAGAAATAACGAGTCGACCAAGCGCGACGGCCTCTCTACGGGGCCCAACAGACGCTTAAATTACTTGTCCCGGTAGAATGGCAAAGGCCGATGCTCTTGCCAGCGGCTTACCTTCCTAGGCAATAAGTCATGTATGCCCACTTATACTCCACCCTGGGGCCTCCCTCACCGTATTGCCACTGTCGTGCGGAGTCAGTTCACAAATCTTCTTGGCCATCTGGGGTAGCCAGCCGCTATCGCGGGGTAGTTTGGCGGGTTGGCATTTCCTGGTGTGGACCGATCTGCATGACGTCGAGACGTTTGGTTCGACAATCCAACTGGTGGCGGACGCGACTAGACATATAACAAGGTGCGCAAATGCCGATCTCATAAGCCGCGGACTTTGTTCAAGGGCCGGTGGTGTATTTAGTGTAGCGAGCTGCAGCACCTGTCCTCGGCCCATCATCGGCGATAACAGCCGAGAATTGGCAGCGGCTAGTGGTGAAGTCGGGGATTGTGCCGAGGCCTCTTTATATCTTTTTTGTGCCATCCGATATCTTTGAAACTTTCCTAGAACTAGCGCAATTGAGTACATAGTTAAACCGGATTTGAAGACCGTATATTGTGTAGCTTTATTGATGACTGTCTGGGTACTTGTGCACAACTAGTGATCTACCACCCTCTCGTCTACAGCTCAGCCACAGCTACCTTATGCCGAACAAGTCCTCAAAGGACAGGCAATGCCGCCCAACCTTGAACATGAACTCGGGTCCCAGTGGCGTACGTAAGAAAGTCCGATGAAAAGATATGACAACCGCCCAGCAGGCTATGAGAGTTGTACTGCGGTCTGAGACAGACAGAGGGAGTCCATCAAGATCTAACCGGACCACAACAGTGACTTTGGGCAGATTAGATTGCGCGTCCTGCTTTTCGATCTTGCAGCTTTCAATGAGTCCCAGGTCGGGCAAGACCCGAACAAGGCCGACAGGAGCGCTATACATGCTGATCGGATGACACTCTAGTACCCCTTCATGTACGATTCGACGAAACATATGCTCAATACACGTCAAGTTGGGATGCAACACCGACTGCCCATGAACAGGCGTTTGGGGAATCAAGGCCACTTGGAATGGCAGCGTATGCCAGTCAAGAGTAATAAGAGGCATTATATCCAACCCCGGTGACTGGAGTGTGTTATGGCGAAGACCTACTACCAGGTCAACCATGGTCTGCATTATATCGGTATCCGCAAGAGGATATGTGGCCAGGTAGGCTGGGAGGTCGCCGAAGAGTATCTCATGCTTGTACGACTGCGAGTATATTGGGAAGAACTCTTTCCGCACGGTTCGGCTGACTTGGGTCAGTCCGAGATGCTGGCGCAGAAGATGAGGACCGCCGAATTTGACGTCAGCTTCTTTGAGTCGTACTGTGCGCCCGTACGGTTCGTCTTGCGTGGCTAGTTCGTATATGTGATTTCGCAGCTCTACTGATGCGTTGGCGAACATTGAATAGATCTACTGGCTACCCTAACTTACCTCCTACTAGATCCATAAAGCGAAACGGCATTTTGTCCTCTTTGGATGCTCCTTCTTCTGCAGCGTGTTCTAGTAACGCGTAGTTCTTGGTCTTTCGTTTCTTAGAGACTGGCATGGTATATGCATCAGATTTTCGAGCGGGATCAGGTCCAGCGACTTCGTGATTGCGCTTCATGGAACTGGAGATTATTAATTAGACCCTGTACAGAGGGGTGCAAGATGTACTCACATTTTGAGCTGCATGTTAATGGTGATTGAGCTGAGCGATTGGGGTAAAAGCAGGGGAAAGGTGCAGGCGGTAAGATTTTACAACGCAGATATTCTCTCCGAACCGGTACAGTACCATGGTTGCTATAAATCCCAGCCACAAATTAGACGAACCATGTTGTAATATGGCCCACAGACCTTGCTTTAGCAACGATAAGCCCAAGAGATTTGTCAAATTTTCCATTTGTTTATTTGAAAGACAAGAAATGTCAACTTTCCTATGTCAACTCACTGGTTTCCTCTCCCCTTCGCCGTCCAATTACAGCTTCAATCACAAGATACCAATCGCAATATCACCTTTGACCCTTGCGATGATTCTAATATCCGCTTCTAGATCGAGCTTGATGTGCACTTTCAAACTTCCCTTGACATCCTTGCCGTTATCGAGTCCAAAGCCTTCGTCATCTTCCTCGTCATCCTCGCTGTTGCCCTTGCCTTTCTTCTTCTTGCTTTTTGACTTGGGGCCTGTCGGGTTTGTCACGGAGCCCATGGTTGAGCCTACATCGGGGAGGCCACGACCGCCAGAAGCATTGCCATCGGTGCCAGTCAAGCTGCAGTCAAATCAACATTTGCTTAATCAGAAGACAGGAGTGTAGTATCAATTACTCTTTTGTTGCGCTGTCCGCCATTTTGGACTCGGGCTCAGACTCAGGTTCAGAACCAGGCGTAAGTGGTGGTGTGAATGGTAGGGGATGGTGTGGTAGAGGTGGAGGCTGAATTGAAAGCTGTGTCCTCGCGTTCTTGCGCTGCGGAGAATATGCAGACCACGCCAGTGCTTCTTAGACGTATTGATAAAGAGATGAAGACTTTGAGATTAGAAAAATGTAATGTATTGCGCGAGTGCCTCAGCTCATAAAGGCCTCTGAAAAAAGCTACTAGACGGACATATCCGAAACTACCGCAAGTATCAAAGCAACTGCATCATCGATCCACGTAGTCGGCGAAGAGATCATCGCCGAGAATGGTGTAGGAATGGCTTCTGTATTGTAAGCGACTCGAGCATCCTTGAGTGTCTAATGCATGAGCTCAATGAAGCAGCCAGCTAACGCAGTCGCCTCGACTATATTTTCTCGATGTGGTATTAGCAATACGCCCAAAGAAACCGATGTGTAGCGCATGGGAGTCGGTGATCCGCATTATGAGGTTTTGTGTTCGTCACTGGTCCCGGCATCGTATTGATCGCGTCGATCATACTGACTCAAGTGGAGCGGGAGACGGAAGCTACCCGTATCCTACGCTCTGATTGGCCTTTTTGGGTGTCCACTTACAGCCGCATCATGATCGGCCTTGATTTCCGTCATATGTAGCACGCTTGGGGGATGCAGGCTGCGATCGGTGTCTATTCATTTACGTGCATTTGTGATGTCGGCAATGGATCGGGAAGCACCATATCCTCAACTAAAGCGAACACGCAACAATAATCCCCAATCTCCAAGGCTCTCACCGAAACACTGATTGCAGTCAAGCAAGATGGTGTTTGGACTTCTTTCTCTTGTGGGCTCAGTTCCCTTAACAGTGACATCCGTTCTGGCAATCCAAAGTCAAGCCGAAAACACAAAAGAAACGGGTGCCGACGCGGAGTGGAAACGCGACAAGTGCCATATGCGGTGCCGCGCAACAGCAAGAACCCCAGAAGATCGCAAGGAACTTTTCAAAGATAGCTGCATTGTACTTTGTGGGGGCCGATTATACGTTCAGCTATCAGCATACAAGGGACCGCATCATCATCCATTTTCTGGCTATTACCTTCCGTTTCCCGACTCGAACTTTGAGGGAATCGTTTCCACTATATCGAACGACCCCCCACAGCTGAACTGGGTATATCTCGACACCGACTCCGACATCTTCCAGATCAGCCATGGACTGCGCGTGGATGCTGAAGAAGGGCAGGCCGGACCTTGGGGCGCCCGTGTTTGCTCTAACGGCGAGAAACGATTTTTGTTCAATAACTGGGAAGGCTTCATCGCTGTCGAGAGCGAGGGTGAGCCGGACTTATGGAGACTCTGCTTCGACAAGTATGATGATGGACTGAAAGGGAAGATCCGTTCAGGCCAGAGGACCGTGGAGGTGGAACTAATACGCGAAGAGATTGACGCCTAATGAAATAGGCTCGCAGTCTTTTGTTACCACAAAGCGTGAGACTTTGCAAACATGATTAGGCGTGGGAAAACAAGGGCGCCCCGGTATCGAGCGATGCGCGTGCCAAGTTTGCTGGCCGTCTGTGTTCTTAAAGCCAAGTTTTTCATGGAGACGAAGTTGCCGACTGTCGCGGAGGCCTGAAAGGGTCTTTGCGAGCAGCCTGCCATACACGCATCATGCTGGAAGTCGCATTTGCTATCGCTGGTCATGGAAGCAAGAGAAATATTAGGGCTGGAAGTAGGGCGAATGCGTGAACGCAGGAAGAAACACGCTGGCCCGGGACGCGTGTCTCCTCTCCGCGGATCGCGCCTAATGCAGATGACGTAGCAGCACTAGCGCAACTCCAAGCGTCAATCGTGATTTCAGCCTTCTCCAGACGTCTTCGACCTTCAATCTTCAATCTACCCGTTCTTTCCATTATCCATTGGGCTAAACAACATAAATCATCCATCTTCTTGTTTCTCTGAATCTCCAGTCATCATGTGCGACTTCATCCCTCTCCCGATTGTGTGCTTTCAGTGCGGAACGTATGGCCACCTGAATATCAAAGTCAATACCACTTGCTGAACATATGCAGCGATCAAAACCCGTGTCATTGCAAAGTCATTGGTCCTACCATTGGATTTGTAGTCACAGTTGGCATGGCGGTAAGAACCTCTTCGCCCGTATGCAAGCATCGACTTATACCTTCCAGATCTTCTGTTGGCCGGCGTCGCTCCTTTGCTGCTGTTGCGCAACCGATGCAGGAAAAAGGTATACCATTTAAATCTACTAGAATAAAGATTGGTACTGACTAGCAAAGCATCCTGGCCGCACCGGTCGACACTGGAAACGCGATCAGCAATGCAATACCTATATAACAGGCCTGGAACGATCCGAGCATGCGCCAAAAAAAAACGTACGAGTGGTCATAGCCTTGCCTAAACCTCTCCTACGTTTCATTCTGCCTTGGACTAGGCAATAGATGGTGGAAGTCGAGGACGACCGGCGCATTTTACATGATACCCAACTACTAATGAATTCATCTTCTACAATTCTACCTATACCTGCCAGCCAATTGCAATTCTGAACTGCCCAGTGACAAGTGAATATGCTCTATGAAGAGTGGGGCTCCTCGGGTGCACGCAGGTTGCTACATCAACACGTGAGAACGCGTTTGACCATCACTACGTACACTCACTCACCTTGGGAGAGCTAACCGAGCTAATCCCTGCAGAACGCGCTACATTGTGTTTTTATACAGTGCATCACAATCGATGTGCAGTAGCACACTTCCAGCCAGTTCAACTACCTACTTTGCTCAACAAGATCGCGTTTGTAGCTCCAAGGTAGTAGAGGAAATAATCTAGAGGCTGTGCCTACTATCACGCACAGTCTCCTCTTTCACAGACAAGGTAAGTATCTGGCTGTTTTCATGCCAAGAAAAGACCGTTTGCACGGTTACCTGATTTGTCTCCTCCGCTTTGTATACACTAAGCTATTGCTCACATCTACTAACAACACAATGGAGCTTAATTGGAAAACGGACAAACACGCTACGACCTTTGGCCACCCAGGTTTACACTCTTCTTCGCTTTGTACCTGGCCCGTCTCCGAGTTCGGTGAACTTGTTGGCTACGACATGGCGCAGCCCGATTTGGTGTCGTGGGCTTTGGAGGACGTGGGCTACACGTGCGACGCGCCACAGGTTTGCCCCGACGGACGAATGAATGGCCAATTACATGCACCCGACTATTACGCATACAGCTCCCCAAGCACAGACAGTTGGCAAGACGGCCTGCAAGAGATTGAGAGTTTTGATTGGTGTATTGAGAGAGACGTCGAGCAACACACTGGCGAAGGAGAGGATCAAATCGTCTTAGCTACTAACATCGTTGACCCCTCGGATAAAACCGTTCCAGTCATCTCAAGTCATTCGGATGGGGATGAGTCGTGTCTACGGGAGAACTCACCCCTTCCGGATATGAAGATTGATGACCAAACACAGATATCGAGTGCAGCTCCTGCAGAGATTACACCAGCGAAGAAAATATCCACGGACGCTCCGTGTAAAACCCTTCCCTCACCACCTTGGATTCCCAGTCCAGTACACACGCAAGCTTCGACATGTAGCACCACACATTTACAAGCCACGTTAGACGGTGAAGCAGGCATAACCGAAGTTGAGGGCTGCAATGGGATCTTCTCGACCATTTCTGAGCTTAATAATCTGGTGATCCATCCTAAGGATGAAAACAATGCAATTTCGACACACAGTAGCAGTCCTGAGGAGCAGGTTGCGCAGAAAGGGAACTTCAACCCCCAAGACGTTATTTTTACAAACAAGAAGGAACCTGGTATTGAGATGGAGGCTGACGGTAGTCACACAGCAGATTTCTCTTCTGTGCCGATTGCTGTCGAAACAGTCAAAGATTTACAGCCAACTACGACGGCTTCACAAGAACCGAACGAAGAGTCAAAGATATCAGGCTCGTCTCAAACGCAGGTCTCCCACAAAGAAGACCACTGCCAAGTCCAAAGTGAAGCACTTGAACACAGCAGCCCGAGGACAGACGATGCGAACTCAGAAGATATATCGCCTGCCTCACCACGATCACGCTGCAGAAGCAATCCAGCCGAAGACACACTGCAAGCCAAATCAGAAGTGACGGTGCCTGTGGAGTCTGAGTTGCCGCAGTCGCCTATGAGAGAGACTGACTGTATGGAATTGCCAGAAGATGTAACGCGTGCAGAATTTCAAGCTCATGAGCGTTGGCAAGCACAACTACAGAATGCTGCTAACGAGACACCCGCTGAGGGTCTTTCAACCCAGCATTCTCCAGCACACCGCGAGCATAGCGTTAAACCAGACCAGGCTTCTGCCGTAGAGACGAAAGACCAGCCTATGCAGGCTAACTCTGCATGGGCTAGTATATTGCTGGAACAGCATCTTCCTAGCGATGTACTACTGCCACCTTCGCCTTTCCAACCCGATGGTCAAAAAGCAGGCCACCTAGATACCAAGGAACAAGTTCTCCCATCGAAAAGTTCCACGTCACCACAGCAGGCCAAAGCCACCGACCCTCGCAAAGGTTCAAGGCTAGTCACAAAGACAAAGAGTGCGTCAGACTCGGATTTTGATGCCCCGCCTAGGAAGAAAGCTAAAAAACTTGCACCTACAAAGGGTGTTCCTGCTGACGCCGAACATGTCTGCGAAAGTTCCAACGAAGAACTGGAGCGAGAGAAACTATCAGCCAAAAAGGGAAGAAAGAGAGGGAGGTCTGTGAAAGAGGTTCCACAGCGTGATGATACTGCAGAAAACCACACACCAAGTGATCCCGCCTGGAATCTGACACGCTTTATCTACGGGCAATACACTAAACCCTCTTTTCCAGCTTCTCCAAAATCATACACAGATCCATCTGGAAAGATGACCTTGGGCACCAAAACCGAGCTACAGCAACCCGACGAGACCTCCGATCCCGACATGGAAGAACACTACAGCGAGGTTGAAATCCCTATATCCCTCGGCAATCAAACTCCCACTCGAGGCCGCAGCTCCAACACCCTGCGCTCCCGATCAATAGTGTCCCAACGCGAACTTTCAAGCCTCGGCGCAACTAAATACCGCCTGCGGCCGTCTATATCCCAGCAAAAGCCACCGCCAACAGCGCGCCAGCTCTTCGCCAAACCAGATACACTCTCTACCCTTACATCAAGCACAAGGGCGCTCGAGGAGTCGCCATCTGTTCCTTATGTTGGCAAAAACACACCCATGCTTGTTGAGGATTATGCCGAGAAAGTAGCTACTCCTGCTGTGGACATGTCCAGATCCAAATACCCTGTCGCAAAGGACAGCGCCGCTACAAAAGACGCGAAAACCAAGGCACATCAGAAGCTTCAAGAAACACCTGCTGCTCGAAATTTGAGGAAGAGGAAAGCTACTCCTCTAGCGGATGGAAAGGAGGAGGAAGAGAAAGGGCGCATACTCTTCCCAGCCCCAAAACTTGATTTCTCAACACCGAAGACGGATGCACAGTTTCCGGTACCACAGAAGATCCAAGCGAGCACGCGGCGCAGCGTTGGGCGGAAAACTCGGGGTAAAAAGCAAAACAAAGTAGTAGAGCCAAAACCAGAGCCAGATGACGAAGACACCGATGCCATCTCTTCCGCGCCGTCAACGTTGGAATCGCCCATCAGAACCCCCTTGGACAAAACCGACCACGATGACCACGAGGAGGGCCAGAAAGACGAAGATTACGAGGAAGACGGAGGAGATGGACAAGACAGCGACTACATTTCCACTCCCAACCCCAAATCAAAGTCCAGGGTCAACCCCAAGGCTAAACCCGAACCCGAACCAAAAGTGAAGAACAAAGCATTGCTACCCACCCGCGGAACCAACAAGAGTAGTACGGCTCCGTCGAGGTCGCGTACTAGTACAGCCGTTCTCCCTCCTCAGCATGGACCTCGTACCCCTCTTCCCGCTCCCGCCAGTGTGTTGAACAAGTATGGGTTTTCGCATCGCAAGACGAGACAGTCGACGAAGACGGCTGTGACGGAGAAGGAAGCCGTGGATGGTGGTATTGCTGCGAGTAAGAGTAAGAGTAAGAGTGTGAAGGGTAAGGGAAGGGAGACTGCGAGGAAAGTGGATGATGAGGCTGGAGATGGGGATGTGAGTGAGGATGGGGGGGAGGAGCAAAAGAGCAAGACCAAAGGGAAGGGAAGGAAGCGTTAGGCATGTGAGGTTAGTCGTGAGAAGGATAGGAGTGGACAAGGGGATGATGTGATTGTGTTATAAGTGATGAACAAACATGACAAGGAGAGGCAACACATGAATACCACGTATCCTCGAATCATGGATGAAGGATTAAACTGCAGCATGGGCCATTTCAGATGCCCATTGATATTCTTGATTTTTTTTTGGGGGGGGTGGGGGGGGGGGGGGGCGGTGGTTGTTTTTTTTTTTTTTTTTTTTTTTTTTTTTTTTTTTTTTTTTTTTTTTCTTTTTTTTTCGCCCCCCCC
>Ga0265780_10007526_pt1 | contig 13366 bp, 11 predicted proteins | sample P1T30metagenome_FD_192432 | JGI IMG/M metagenome (GOLD analysis project Ga0265780, IMG submission 192432) | Plant litter microbial communities from East Loma Ridge, Irvine, California - P1 T30 | ecosystem: Environmental > Terrestrial > Plant litter > Unclassified | place: USA: California...
ACCACCAGGTCGTCGACGGACAGGATGACGTCAGGCACGGGGGGCCTCCTCGGGTCGGGCGGGTCGTGCGGCGGGGCCGGCGGGGTCTGGTCGGCCGGCGGGGTCGGCGGGGTCTGGTCGGCCGGCGGGCTCGGCGGGGACGGTCTCGTCCCAGGCTCCCAGGGTGGGGACGGCCGCCAGCAGGTCGCGCGTGTACTGCTCGGCGGGCCGCTCGACGACGTCGCGCACGTCGCCGGACTCGACGAAGCGGCCGGCCCGCATGACGTGGATGCGGTCGGAGACGAGCCGGGCGACGCCGAGGTCGTGGGTGATCATGAGCAGGCCGATGCCGCGCTGCTCCTGCAGCTCGAGCAGCAGGTCGAGGATCCCCGCCTGGACGGTGACGTCGAGCGCGCTCGTGGGCTCGTCGGCGACGAGCAGCTGCGGCTCGCAGGCGAGGGCGACGGCGATGAGCACGCGCTGCAGCATGCCGCCCGAGAGCTGGTGCGGGAACTTCCGCAGCTGGGCGGCGGGGTCGGGCACGTGCACCTGCTCGAGCAGGCGCACGGCGCGGGCGCGCACGGCGGCACGGCCGGAGGCGGCGCCGGCGATGCGGATCGCCTCGCCCAGCTGCGACCCGATCGTGAGCACGGGGCTGAGCGCCGTCATGGGGTCCTGCGGCACGAGCGCGACCGTGCGGCCGCGCACCGTGCGGATGGCGGCGGGATCGGCGAGCACGTCGAGGCCCGTGACGCGCACCTGCCCGGAGAGCACGGCGAGGTCGGGCGGCAGCAGCTGCAGCACGCCCATGGCGGTGGTCGACTTGCCCGAGCCGGACTCGCCGATGATCGTCACGGTCTCGCCGCGGGCGATCCGGAAGCTCACGCCGTCGACGGCGCGGACGATGCCGGCCGGGGTCATGAGCTCGATCTGCAGGTCCTGCACGTCGAGCAGCAGGTCGGCGTCGGTCATGCGCGGGCTCCCTTCGCGTCGCGGTCGAGCCGGTCGGTGCCGCCGCGGCCGAGCAGCGACCGGAGTCGCGAGGCGCGGCTCCGGCGCGGACGGTCGCGCAGCGCGTCGCCCAGCAGGTTGACGCCGACGACGAGCAGCACGATGAACAGGCCGGGCAGGGTGACCATCCACCAGGCGGTGGTGACGTAGTCCTGGCCGTCCGAGATGATGCGTCCCCAGGTGGCGAAGGGCCGCTGCGGGCCGGCGCCGAGGAAGCTCAGCGCGCTCTCCAGCAGCACGGCCTGCGCGAGCAGCAGGAGCACGACGAGCGTCGCCTGCTTCAGCACGTTGGGCACGACGTGGCGCAGCAGGACGACGACCTTGCGCAGCCCCAGGGTGCGGGCGGCGGCGACGTACGGCTTCTCGCGCTCGACGAGCACGAGCGAGCGGGTGAGGCGGGCGACCTCGGGCCACTGCGCGATGGCGATGACGAAGGTGATGACGGGGATCGAGGGCCCGAACAGGGCGACGACGAGCAGCAGCATCATGAGCAGCGGCAGCGACATCTGGGCCTCGAGCAGGCGCGACACGATCGTGTCGACCCAGCGGCCGTAGAAGCCGGCGACGGAGCCGAGCACGACGCCGATGGCGCCCGAGACGAGCACGGCGAGCACGCCGATGGCGAGCGACACCTGCCCGCCGTGCAGCACCCGCGAGAGCAGGTCGCGGCCGAGCTGGTCGGTGCCGAAGAGGTGCCCGCCGCTGAGGGGCGCGGCGAGCCGGTCGCCGAGGTCCTGCGCGTCGGGGTCCGGCAGCGGCAGCACCTGCGCGAGCAGGATCGGCAGCACGACGACGAGGGCGCAGATCGCGCCGACCCACATCTTGGCGCGGGCGGCGGAGGCGCGGCGGTGGGCCTCGGACCGGGCCCGCAGGCGCGGCGTGACGGCGCTCGGCCGGTCCCCGGTCGAGGAGGGGGTGGTGGTCGTGGTCATGCTGCGCTCGCCTTCCCGAGTCGCACCCGCGGGTCGAGCAGCGGGTAGGCCAGGTCGATGAGCAGCTGCACGCCGACGGCGAGGAGGCTGGTCACCAGCACGGTGGCCTGGATGAGGGGGTAGTCGCGGGTCTCGAGGGCCCGGACGATGAGCGAGCCGACGCCGGGCCAGCCGAAGACGACCTCGACGACGACGACCCCGTTGAGCATCGCGGCGAAGCGCGTGCCGAGGGCGGTGAAGACGGGGATCGCCGAGTTGCCCATGGCGTAGCGCCAGGTGAGCACCCGCTCCGAGACGCCGCGCGAGCGGGCCACCGTGAGGTACGGCGCCGCGAACGCGGAGGCCATCTCGCGCCGCACCAGGCGCGAGATGAGCGCGACCTGCAGGATCGCCACGGTGATCGTCGGCAGCACGAGCCCGCCCCAGGTCGCGAAGCCCGAGGCCGGGAAGATCGGGATCACGACGGCGAAGGCGCTGAGCAGCAGGATGCCCGTCCAGAAGTCCGGCATGGACTGCCCGGCGATGGCGACCACGTTCACCCCGGTCTCGCTGCGGGTGTCGGTGCGGCGCGACATCCACACGCCCAGCGGCACGGAGACGACCGCCGCGAGGAGGATCGCGCTCGTCGCGAGCGTCAGCGTGTAGGGCAGCCGCTCGAGCACGACGTCGAGCGCCGAGGCCTGGAACGAGTACGACAGCCCGAGGTTGCCGGTGAACAGCTGCTGCAAGAAGAGGAGGTACTGCTGCGGCAGGGGGTCGTCGAGGCCGAACTGCTCGCGGACCGCCGCGAGCTGCTCGTTCGTCGCCAGCGGGCCCGCGTAGGCGACGGCGGGGTCGCCGGGCGCGAGGCGGATGAGCACGAAGACGGTGGACACGGTGAGGAACACCGTGAGCAGGCCCTGGCCGAGGCGGGTGCCGACGTAGCGGATCACGAGGCGGCCACCCGGACGCCCGCGAGCGGGTACGAGTTCGACGAGGCCAGGTCGAGGCCGCCGACGCGGTCGCGGCGGGCGAGCACCGACTTGGGCACGAACTGCCAGGCGCACGGCCAGGTGTCCCACACCGCCTGCTGCGCGGCGACGAGCAGCCGCTCGCGCTCGACCGGGTCGTTCTCCTCGCTCGCCCGGCCGATGGCCGCGGTCACGTCGGGCACGACGTAGCCCTGGTAGGTGTCGCGCGTGAGCTCCTTCTCGGGGGTGCCCGTGTACATGCCCTGCAGGATCGTGAGGGCGAGGCCGGTGGCCGCCGAGTAGCCGTTGCCGAGCAGGTCCCAGTCGCCGGCCTTGCCCTGGCGCCACGACAGGATGTCGCCGCCGGGCTCGAACTGCTGGAGCGTCGTGCGGACGCCCACGGCGCCGAACATCTCGACGAGGGACTCCATGATGAAGGTGTCGCCGGCGAACTCGCCGGTCTCCCAGATGACCCGGAGCGTGAGGTCCGAGGCGCCCAGGTCGGCGAGCATCCTGCGGCACCGGTCGGGGTCGTGCTCGTACGTGCCGACCTCGGCGAAGCCCGAGAGCGCGGGCGAGACGACGCCGCGGGCCTCGGTCACGGAGTCGGTGAGCACGTCGCGGACGAGCGCGTCGCCGTCGATCGCGAAGCTGAGGGCCTCGCGCACCCGCGCGTCGGCGAGCGGGTGCCCGGCCGGCTTGCGGAAGTTGTAGAAGAGCTGGTTGATGCGGAAGCTCGAGGCCTCCTCGATCGCGATGCCGGGCACGCCCGCGAGCTGCTGCCGGGAGTCGGGCGTGATCGAGTCGATGACGTCGACCTCGCCGCTGCGCAGGGCGATGACGCGGCTCGACTCCTCGGGCAGGAACCGCACCTCCACCTGCTCCACCTCGGCGGGCTCGCCCCAGTGGTCGGGGTTCCGCCGCAGGCTGTAGGTGCCGGCCCCGCGGTCGAACCGGGTGACGACGTACGGGCCGCTGCCCACGCCCTCCTGCAGCTCCTCGGGCCGGTTGGCGGCCGCGGGCGTGATGAGGATGTTGCTCATGAGCGCGTCGAGCACGGGGATCGGCCGCTCGGAGTCGAAGGTGAAGGTGCGCTCGTCGACCGGCGTGACGCGGGGGAACTCGGGGAAGAAGCTCGCCACGAACGAGCCCTGCACCTGCGAGTACATGTCGAGCGCGACCGCGACGTCCTCGACCGTGACGGGCGTGCCGTCCGAGTAGCGCACCCCCTCGCGCAGGCGCACCGTCCACTGCGTGGGGCCGGTGGGCTCGAAGCGGTCGGCGAGCACGAGCACCGGGGTGGCGTCGGGGCCGATGGCGGTGAGGCCCTGCCGCACGGCGCGCTGCACGGTGATGGCCGCGTCGAACTGGTTGAGCTTGTTGTCGAGGCTGACCAGCGAGCGGTTGAGCGCGAGCACGAGGGTGCCGCGCCCGGGCAGGCCGGTGGGCCCGGCACAGCCGGCGAGGCTCGTGGCGGCGACGAACGCGCCGGCGGCCGCTCCCCAGCGCAGCAGGGCGCGGCGGGAGAGCTGGTGGTCCGCGAAGGGAAGGGTCATCGTCGACCTCTCGATCCAGAGGGAGACGGGGCGTCGACGGCGATGTCGACGGTGCTGCGGCGCGCCCGTCCGGGCTGGGAGCCACTGTGGCACTCCTGCGCGTTCCGCGCAAGACGAGTAGCGCGAACTGCGCACGCGTGTCAGGATGAGCCGCATCATGACCCGCCTCACCGTGCTCGCCGACGACCTCTCCGGGGCCGTCGAGACCGCCGAGCAGCTGCGCCTGGCCGGCCACGCCGCCGTGGTGCGCTGGGCCGGCGCCGCGGGTGCCGCCGCCGCCGACGGCGCAGGAAGCTCGGGCACAGGAGGCACAGGCGCAGGAGGCACGCGCCGCCCCGGCGACGACGCCCTCGTCGTCGACGCCGGCACCCGGGCCCTCGCGGCGCCCGCCACCTCGGCCGCCGTCGCGGCCCTGCTCGCCGGGACCGCCGACGACGAGCTGCTCGTGGTCAAGGCCGACTCCCTCTGGCGCGGAGCCGTCGCCACCGCCGTGGACGCGCTCGCCTCCTCCGGCCGCGTGGTCGTCGTCGCCGGCGCCCTGCCCGCCCTCGGCCGCACGGTCGTCGACGGGCGACCGCTCGTGCACGGCGTGCCCCTCGCCGACACCGACCTCTGGCACCTCGAGCCCTCGCCCGCACCCCGGGCCGTCGCCGACCTGCTCGGCCGCCCCGTCACCGCCGTCGGGCTGACCGCGGCGCGCGCCCGTAAGGGTGCCGGCGCCGGTGCGGGTGCCGGTGCCGGTGCGGGTGCGGGCATCTGCGCCCTGCTGCGCTCGGCGCGGCCCGGCGACGTGCTCGTCGTCGACGGCGAGCACGACGCCGACCTCGACGCCGTCGCGACCGCCCTCGTCGCCGGCGGGCGCCGGGACCTCGTGCTCGTCGGCACCGCCGCGCTCGCCGCGGCCGTCGCGCGCGCCGTGCCCGCCGTGCCCGCCGTGCCCGCGGGCAGCGATCCCGGGGCGACCGCGCCCGGGCGATCGGGCCGCGCCTCCGGCCGCGTGCTCGTCGTCGTGGGCAGCGGCGCCCCCGGTGCCCGCGAGCAGCTCGCGGCCCTGGCCGCCTCGGGAGCGCACGTCGTCGAGGTGGACCCGGCCGCGTCGACCGGGCGGGCGGGGTCGTCCCCCGGGGGCGACCCCCGACGACCGGGCGCGACGCACCCGACCGCCCTCCACGCCGACGTCGTCGCCCTGCACCTGCCCTCGCGCGCCGTCGACGGGCGGGCCGCAGAGGAGGCCCTCGCGGCGACCGTCGCCCGGCTGCTCTCCGACGACCCCGCCCGGGACCTCGTGCTCACCGGCGGAGCGACCGCGCGGGCGGTGCTCGACCGCCTCGGGGTCGACGCCCTGCGGCCCGTCGGCCAGGTCGAGCACGGCGCCGTCGTCGCCACGACCGACGCCGGCCGACTGGTCGCCACCAAGCCCGGCAGCTTCGGCGACCGCGACGTGCTCGTGCGCCTCGTCGCCGAGCTGCGCCGCCGCCGCGAGCCCAGCGGACCGGACGACCCCCGAGCCCCCGACGGCCCCCACGGCCTCGAGGCCCCCCACGCCCCCACGACCCCCTGCCGCAGCGCCGCGGTGCCCCCACCGAACGGAGACCCCATGCCCGAGCACGACCACGACACCCGTCCCGTCATCGCCGTCACGATGGGCGACGGCGCCGGAGTCGGTCCCGAGGTCACGGTCGGCGCGCTCGTCGACGAGGCCGCCTTCCGGGACGCCCGGCCGGTCGTCGTCGGCGACGCGGCGCGCCTCCGGCTCGGGGCGGCGGCCCTCGGCCTCGACGTCGACGTCGTCGAGGTCGCCGGCGTGCACGAGGCCGCCTTCACCCCGGGCCGCATCGACGTGATCGACCCGCACCTGCTCTCCGCCGACCTGCCCTGGGGCGCCGTCTCGCCCGAGGCGGGCCACGCGGCGCACGAGTACATCAGGATCGCGTGCGAGCTCGGCATGGCCGGCGACGTGCAGGGCATCTGCACCGCGCCGCTCAACAAGGCGGCGCTGCACGCCGCCGGCCACGTCTACCCCGGCCACACCGAGCTGCTCGCGCACTTCATGGGCGTCGAGGAGGTCTCGATGATGCTGTCGACGCCCAAGATCAAGGTCATCCACGTCACGACCCACATCGGGCTCATCGACGCGATCGCCAAGATCGAGCCCGGGCTCGTCGAGCGCACCGTGCGCCGCGGCGACGAGGCCCTGCGCCGGGGCGGCATCGCGGCGCCCCGGATCGGCGTCTGCGCGATCAACCCGCACGCCGGCGAGAACGGCCTCTTCGGCCACGGCGAGGAGGCCGAGAAGATCGCCCCCGCGATCGAGGTGCTCCGCGCCGACGGCATCGACGCCGTGGGCCCGCTGCCCGCCGACACCGCGTTCTTCCTCGGCGGCCGCGGCGACTACGACCTCATCGTCGCGATGTACCACGACCAGGGCCACGGCCCCGTGAAGGTGCTCGGCATCGAGGCGGGCGTGAACATCACGGTGGGGCTGCCCGTCATCCGCACCTCGGTCGACCACGGCACCGCGTTCGACATCGCCGGCACGGGGGTCGTCGACGTGCGCAGCATGATCGAGGCGCTGCGCCAGGCCGTCGAGCTCTCGCCCAGCCCGGCGGAGGCCCGCGAGGCCGCCGCCACGGCAGGATCGACGGCGTGACCGACGCCGACCCCGCACCCCCCGCCTCCGGAGCCCGCTCGGCGCGCGAGCGCCGCCGCGACATCGTCGACCTGGCCCGCACGAGCGGCCTGGCCGCCGTCGAGGACCTCGCCCGCCGGTTCGGGGTGACGCCGTCGACGATCCGGCGCGACCTCGCCCGGCTCACCGAGACCGGCGACATCGCGCGCACCTACGGCGGCGCGATGGCGCTCGGCGGCAGCGGCGGCGAGCCGACGTTCCGGCAGCGCGACCAGGAGGCGGGGGTCGCCAAGGCCGCGATCGCCCGGGTGGCGCGCGACGCGGTCCGCGACGGCGAGCACCTCCTGCTCGACGCGGGCTCGACGGTCGCCGCCCTCGCCCGCGAGCTGCGCGCCGACGCCTCGGTGAGCGTCGCGACGACGTCGCTCGCGGTCGTGCAGCACCTCGCGGAGGCCGACCGGGTGCACGTGGAGTGCCTGGGCGGCACGCTCCGCCCGGCCAGCCTGGGCTTCGTCGGCCCCCTCGCCGAGGCGGCCCTCGACCGGATGACCTTCGACCACGTGTTCCTCGGGGCCGACGGTGTCCTCGCGTCCGGACACGTCGTCGAGGCCGACCTGGTGCAGACCCGGCTCAAGGAGCTCATGTGCCGGCAGAGCGCCCGCGTCTGGGTGCTCGCCGACGGCTCGAAGCTGGGCCGTGCGACCTACCACGCCCGGGCGGCGCTGCCCGAGGGCTGGACCCTCGTCACCGATGCCTCGGCCCCCGCGGACGAGCTGGAGCGCTTCCGCGCCGCGGGCGTCGACGTGCGCGTCGCGGGCTGACGGGCAGGGCGCGGCCTGCCGCGATCAGGACAGCCGCGCGGGGTGGTCCTGGAACCAGCGGACGAGCTCGCGGAGCGCCGGTGCCGGCCCCGTGCCGTCCTCGCCGGCCTCGAGCTCGGCGAAGGCCGTGCGGTAGCCGGGCACCTCGGCGAGCGCCTCGTCGTCGGCGGTGGCGAACGCCATCGTCCACTCCGGGAACTGCCGCTCGACGATCGGCTCCTTGAGCAGGGTGGTGACCTTCTCGTGCCGGGAGTCGTCGCGGATCGTCGACATCTTCTCGAGCACGGCCGCGTCGGGTCCCTCGAGCAGCTGCAGGAAGTACCCGTTCTTCGAGAAGAGCACGCCCGTGACGCCGACGCGCTCGTTGGCCTCGCGGCTGCTGCGGAGCAGGGCCTCGAGCTCGGCGTCGTCGAAGGGGTGCGTGGCGATGCTCGAGTAGACGACGGACAGCATGGGACCTCCCGGGTGGCGACGGCCGGGAGGCGGCTCGGGGGCCCGGCGCCGGGCGACCGTCGACACCAGGGTGCTCCTCGCGCGCCGACGCGGTCCGACCGGTCCGCGCCCGTCGTCCGCCCGGCGCACCGACGGCGCCCCTGTCGGGCAGCCACCCAGGCAGCGTCCAGGAGGCGCGAGCACGGTCGGGAGGACCACCCCGACACGCTCACGAAGGAGTCCCTCGTGCCCATGATCACCGTCCCCTCCACCTCGGCCGCGCCCGTCGCGCTGCACTACACCGACGCCGGTGCCGGCAAGCCCGTCGTGCTCATCCACGGCTGGCCCCTCAGCGGCCGCTCGTGGGAGGGCCAGGTCCCGGCCCTCGTCGAGGCCGGCCACCGCGTGATCACGTACGACCGTCGCGGCTTCGGCCAGTCGTCGCAGCCGTGGGACGGCTACGACTACGACACCTTCGCGGCCGACCTCGACACCCTGCTCGAGACCCTCGACCTGCGCGACGTCACGCTCGTCGGCTTCTCGATGGGCGGCGGTGAGCTCGCCCGCTACGTCTCGACCTACGGCCAGGACCGCCTCGCGAAGCTCGTCTTCGCGAGCGCCGTGCCCCCGTACCTCTACAAGAGCGCCGACAACCCCGACGGCGGCGTCGACGACGACCTCGCCGCGTGGTTCCACGACGGCATCGTCGAGGACCGCCCCGCGTTCCTCGAGCAGTTCGTCACCATGTTCTTCACCGCCGGCAAGCCTTCGCTGATCAACAAGCCGAAGGTCAGCGACGCCCAGCAGGCCTACGCGCTCGCCATCGCCGAGATGGCCTCGCCGAAGGGCACGCTCGACTGCACGGTCGCCTTCGCCACGACCGACTTCCGTGACGACCTCACGAAGATCACCGTCCCCACCCTCGTCATCCACGGCGACAGCGACGCCATCGTGCCCTTCGAGGTCAGCGGCAAGCGCACCCACGAGGCGATCGCGGGCAGCGAGCTCGTCGTCATCGAGGGCGCGCCCCACGGCGTGACCGTCTCGCACAAGGAGGAGTGGAACCGGCACGTCCTGTCGTTCCTCGCCAAGTAGTCCCTCCTCCCTCGCGCGGCTCCGGCCGCGCCACGACGGCCCCGCGGCCGGTGCTGTCCGCACCTCCCGCGGGGCCGTCGGCGTGCACGCGCTATCACCTGCGGGCGCCTCGGGCAAGCCCCCTGACGGGTGCAGATCGGTCCCTTAGCGTCGTCGGTGGGGACACGAGCGACTCCGGACCGCCCGTACGGCCGGCGCCGCACGACCCCCGTCGGGCGTGGGGACCTGGACCCTTCACGCCGACGAGCCTGCCCCACCGCCCACCCGTTGCGGCGGAGCGGGCTCGCCGGACTCCCGGGTCGGCGACGAGGCCGACCCGGGGGTCCCGCTCAGGGCCGTCGACCCCGCTCAGGCGCCCCTCGGACTCGCTCCGGCGCCCGTCGGCCTCGTCCGTGCCGCGACGACGAGAGCGTCGACGAGCACGAAGGCCACGAGCGACGCCCCGAGCAGGGGCAGCGCCGCGCCCAGGCCGACGCCGACGAGGACGACGAGCCCGGTGCCCCACCACGGCGCCCGGGCGAGGGCACCGGCGGGCGCGGGCCGTCCGACCGCCGCACCACGGCCTCCTGCGGGTCGCCGCTGCCACCACATGACGTAGCCGAGCACGACCATCGTGGCGACGCCGAGGGCGGTGGCGACGAGCAGCAGCTGGTTCGGCCAGCCGAACAGCACGCCCATGTGGGCGTCGACGCCCCAGCGCGCGAGCTTCGCCATGACCGGGTGGTCGGCGAAGTCGACCCGGTCGACGACCTCGAGCGTGCTGCCGTCGACCGCCACCGAGTCGACCTGCGTCGGCGCGCTCCGCTGGATCTCGGTCACCGTCCACGCGCTCGCGTCGTCGGCAGGGGGCCGGATCTCGACGAGCCCGGTGTCCACGTTCTCGGTGCGGGCCACCGCGAGCACGGCGTCGAACCCGGCGGGGTCGACCCGCGCGGACCCGGGGGCGGCCGGGGCGCCGCCGTGGTGACCGGCGTGCGCGTCGGGGGCCGCGCCTCCTGCGGTCGCCCCGGCGCCCGACGCCCCCTCGAGCGCCGTGACGAGCGTCGGCGCCTGCCAGCTCAGCGCCGCCCGCAGCGCCGTGACGCGCTCCCCGCCGAACTGCGACCACGTGATGCCGGTCGCCGAGAGGAACAGCGCCCCGAGCACGAGCCACGCGCCGATCGAGGCGTGCCAGCTCACCGAGCGGCGCAGGCCGGAGGCGCGCAGGTCCGGGCGCACGAGGTCGCGCCGACGACGCCCCCGCCGCCACCGTGCGACCCAGAGAGCCAGCCCGCCGAGCACGACGACGCCGAGCCAGCTCGCGGCGAGCTCGCTGTAGGCGCGGCCGACGTCGCCGAGGCCGAGGCTGCGGTGCAGGTCCGAGATCGTGGTGCGCAGCGGCAGCGACCCGCTCGTGCCGTAGACGGGCAGATCGCCGCGCACCTGGGCCGTGCCCGGGTCGACGAACACCGCGCGCGTCTGCCCCTCGAGCAGGTCGTCGCCCGCGAACATCACGCGCGTGGTGTCGCCGGGCCGGGGCGCCGGGCGCACGGCCACGAGGGCGGCGTCGTCGCCTGCGACGGCGCGTGCCGCGTCGACCTGGTCCGCGAGCGGCACCGTCGTCGCCGTGACGGGGGCGCGCAGCTCGTCGTCGTAGATCACGCGCTCGAGCGTGGGCGAGACCGCGTAGGCGGCCCCGGTGAGCGCCGCGACGAGGATGAACGGCCCCACCAGCACCCCCGCCAGGAAGTGCAGCCGCAGCACGAGCGGCATCAGCCACGGGTCGCGGCGCTGCGGGGGCCGGGCGGGCGCGGCGGGCGCGGCGGCGGGCGGGGTCGTCGGGCGGGGCCCGGCCTCGGGTGCGGCGCTCATCGCCGGCCGCCCTGCTGGCGGCGCAGCGCGGTGGTGGTCGTGACGACGGCCACCACGCCGACGACGAGGGCCCCGAGGCCCAGGAGTCGCGCGGTCCCGTCGACCGGCGGGGTCGCGCCCGCCCCGGTGGCCGTGGCCGCGCCTCCTGCGCCGCCCGCGACGTCGGAGGCCGCGCCGGTGCCGGAGCCCGTGCCGGAGCCGGCGTCCCCGAGCACGAGCGCGGGGGCGGGCTCGGCGGGCTCGGCGCCGTCGGTGGCGAGGTCGTCCCAGTCGTACGAGCCGGTGACGCACTCCTGCCGGGTGGGGAACGCGACGACGTCGCCGTCGGCCCCGTCGACGGGCAGCAGGACGCTGGCCTGCACCGTGTCGCGGAGGCCGTCCTCGAGCGGCTCGTCGGCCGTCCAGGTGACCGTGGTGCCGGTGCCGGTGCCCGCGTCGGTCGCCGTGCCGGTGCCGGTGCCGGTGCCGGTGCCGGTGCCGGCGTCGGTCGCGGTGCCGGGGTCGGTGCGGGTGATCGTCCAGCCCGGCTGGCGCGTGGGGGTCACGGCCTGCACGTCGGCGGGGAACGCGACCGACAGCGACGTCGTCGGGGACCCCTCGCAGCCGTGGCCGACGGCGAAGGTGAGGACGCTGATCGTCGCGGGAGCGGTCGACGTGGCCTCGAGCTCGACGTGCGCCGAGGCGGCGACGGGAGCGGCGAGGGCGAGCCCCGTGCCGGCCGCGAGGGCGAGGGCGGCCCCGAGGGCGCGGCGGCCGGGTCGGGGGCGGGCGGTCGTGGTGCTGGTGGTGCCGGACGTGCCGGCGGTGGAGGCGGTGCGAGCGGTGCCGGCGGTGGTGACGGTGCGAACGGTGCCGGCGGTGGTGACGGTGCCGGCGGTGGTGGCGGTCGTGGTGGTGCTGGCGGCGCCGCCCGTGCGGGTGGTGGTGGCGGCGGTGGTGGTGGCAGTGGTACTGGCAGTGGTACTGGTGCTGCGGGCAGCGGGGGTGCTGCGGGTGCGCGTGCGCATGGGTGTCCTTCGGCTGCGGGGCGGGTGCCCGGCGAACGGGGGCACGCGCGCCGACGTCGCCCGGGTCGCCCGGGCGCACGGCGCGCGTCGACCGCGCCGCCCCGAGGGGCCGCGCGGCCTAGGTGAGAGGGGCCGCCGCCGGGGGGCCGCGCAGCACGCGGCTCATCGCGAGCCGCAGCGACACCGGTCGCCGGACCGGACGACGCACGGGCACCCCGGCGCCGACGACGGGCCGGGCCGACGCCACGTCCCGGGCGAGCAGGACGAGCAGGCGCGCGAGGACCTGCCGCACGGGGCCGCCGACCTGGAGCGCGAGGGCACCCACGGCACGGCGCAGCGACCCGGCGGCGAGGCGCAGGGCCACGACGGTCACGAGGCCGGAGAGCACGTGCGCCCCGAGCATGCTGCCGTGCGCGCCGTGCGCCTCGACGACGCCGGGCAGCACGAGCGCCGCGTGCCGGTGCACGCCGGGCGTGAGGGGCGTGCCGGCGGGGGCCGCGCCTCCTGCCGTGGAGAAGGCGAGGTGCAGGAGGCCCTGCACGACCGCGACGGCCGGCACGAGCGTCACCAGGCGGAGCCGGGCGCCGCCGAGCGCGAGGCAGACGAGCGTGCCCGCGGCGAGCACGAGGGCCAGGAGGAGCGGGTGCGGCAGGGCGCCTCCTGCTGCGGCGTGCGCCGCGGCGGTCAGGAGGGTGCTGACGGCCGCCGACAGCACGGCGCGCAGGGCGCGGTCGCGTCGTGCCTGCACCTGGGCCTCCGGGGGTCGCGACCACGCTACCGGACCGCGCCGCGCCTCCTGCCGCGGGGCCTCCTGCCGCCGGGCCTCCAGCCGCTGGCCGTGGCAGCGCGATCGCGGCACGTTCGCGACATCGCGGCACGTTCGAACGTGCCGCGATGTCGGGAACGTGCCGCGGTGCCGGCCCGCGGACCCGGCCTGCGCGGACCCGGCCGCGCGGACGGGCCGCGCACGGGCCGCGCACGGGCCGCGCACGGTGCGCGCACGGCGACGGCCGGCGCCCGCAGGGGGACGCCGGCCGTCGCGGTGCCGGGAGCGGTGCGCGCCTAGTGGCGGCCGCCGCGGTCGCCGCGGTCGCCGCGGTCGT
>Ga0265780_10007527_pt1 | contig 13365 bp, 17 predicted proteins | sample P1T30metagenome_FD_192432 | JGI IMG/M metagenome (GOLD analysis project Ga0265780, IMG submission 192432) | Plant litter microbial communities from East Loma Ridge, Irvine, California - P1 T30 | ecosystem: Environmental > Terrestrial > Plant litter > Unclassified | place: USA: California...
CCGACGGGGTGGTCCACAGCCGTAGCGGTCTCACCTACCAGGCGCAGCTGCTCGAGCAGCGTGGCCTGGTCTCGCGTTCTCCGTCGCCTGATGACGAGCGCAGCACCGTGGTCGCCATCACCAGCGCCGGCCGCGACGTCCTCGCCGCAGTCTTCCCGGGGCACATCGAGACCGTCCGCGGCCTGCTCTTCTCTCAGGTGACGGACGATGACGCCGAGCAGCTCGCCCGCATCCTCGGCCGCGTGAGCGAGCACCTCCGGGCGGCTCCGCCGCGTTCGGCGCGGAAGCGGACGCCGACCTGAGCCGTCAGCTCAGGGCCATACGGGAGCCGCGCTGCTCCCCGACCATCACGTCCCAATAGGGGATCGTGCATCGGGCGTGCCATGAGGACCCGGGTAGGGCCAATGCCTCTGCCCCTAGCTCAGGACGGCGCGAACGGTCCTTCGAACTGCGTCTTGGACGAAGGCCTGGCGCGCGTCCGCGTCGTCCTGTTCCGATTCGTGCACGAATGCCGCGGAGCCGCGCCGGGCTCCGACGTAGTCCACGATCCCGTGCTCGATCTGCGTGCGGAGTGCCTGCTCGTAGCCGTGCCGTTCGTACGTGCCGGCGGCGTCGCCGGCGACGGCGACGAGGTGGACGGTGAGTTTGCCGAGATTGCGGCGTGTGCCGCTCTCGTCGATGCTGAAGGCCCAGCCGTCAATGAACACGCGGTCGATCCAGCCCTTCAACAGTGCCGGCATCGACCACCAGTAGACGGGGAACACCAGGACGAGGTGGTCGGCGGCATCGAGCCGAATCTGCTCGCGGACAACGTCGGCCGGGGTCTCTCCATCGCCGCGGTAGCAGGCCCGATCGGCGAGGCTGAAGCGTGGGTCGAAGCCCTCATGGGCGAGGTCGGCGACGGCGGCCTCGCGGGGCTTCAGGGCCTCAAGGAGCTGCTGCGCGATGCTCGCGGTGAGGGAGGTCTGATCGGGGTGCGCGGTGACGATGAGGGTGTTCACGCAGACTAGTCAAGCGGACGTCGCTGGTCATGCCGCTGCTCTGCCGAGGTGCCCGTTCGCCGATCCGTTTCGCAACCGCGGACCGGTAGCTTGAAAGAGTGCCAGTTCTTCTCGATCAGCAGATCACGACCGACTACGGGCAATTCACGGTTCTGTCGGACGCCGAGTTGGACTGGGGTCTGGACGAGTTCTTTACCGGCCAATCGAATGGTTGGGTCGGAGCAGGCGTATCAGGTTCGCTCTACGTTGGCCTCGCTAACTGGTCGGGCTCTCGGGTTCGCATGGAACTTCACAGCAGCATCCCCGACCTTGGTACCTGGGAGGACATCGTCGAAGTCTCAGTCGTGTTCCCGTCGGGGTCGACCGTCAGGTGGGAGACCTGGGGTGGTGAATCGGGCGGCGTTCTGGCCCTTCCTCCAGCTTCGTATCGCGTGCGTGTCAGCGCTGATGGACGGGACGCGGCGGCGCGTCACGACCGTCGCAGCGAACGACCCGTGGACTCCTACCTCATCGAGTTGTGGCCCGCGGCCCGTGCTGAGGCCGACGTCGTCGTCCGATCGACGAGCGAGGACGCTGCTTACTGGAACGGGGTCTGGGGCGGGCAACGAGAGGGATAGGAAAATTTGGTCGATCCTGACTTTCACCTACCTTCAGCTTTAAACGCTCGATACGGGATTGGTCAACGGTCCGCGTCACGAGACTCGTCGTCAGATGTCTCGTCTGGTTCGAACCCGTGGTCGAAGACTTCGTCTGCCCGGTACCAGACCATGAATCCGGCCAGGACAAGGGCGGCGGGAAGCGAGCGGGCGAGCCACGCCACCCACGCAACGCCCGGCGCGATTGCGATGGCAAGGACCGGGGCAAGGAGCATCACTAGGCCAGCGACGACAAGAGCGATAGCTGAGCGTCGGCGTCTGCGCGCGGCATGAGACTGCACGTCCGCATTGTCACACTGCTGCGCCCCTGAATCGTGGTCGTGTGGGTGGCGCCCGATAGGGGATCCTCCACCGTTCATCCCAGAGATCGATGCCGGCTGTCACGAGGCGCCCGTATGGTCGACAGGTGAGGACGAAGTGCAGAGGGCGACTCAGTTCCCGGCTGGCCGTCGCATCAATCACCGGCGTGATCCTCGACGCCGGTCTCTTCATCTCCTCAGCCTCAGCGCTTGCCCTGTGGCTCCTCCGATTGCACACCGATGCCGGCATCGGGGGAGGTCCTTTTCTCGATCCGACCGAGTACTGCCGACTGAACGGTCACACTGGTGCGTTCGCGGAGCAGACGTGGCCGCCCCGTTACTCCTGCGGATCGACGATCGTGACTTCCACAGAAGTGACTCACGAGCTCATGGCCACCTGGACCACGTGGACTCACGTCCTGTGGGTAGCGGTCCTACTGGCCGTGTTCAGTCTGAGCGTCTTAGTCGTCGCCGCGTTCCGGACGGGACCAGGTACGACCGCGATTCCAGCACCGTCCCGATAGGTTCCGGCTGCGGGCATCGATGCTGCCCCGACGGCGCGATGTCAGGGGAGCAACAACGAGTCCAGCTCTGCACGGTCGCCTCTGAAGGCGTTCATGTCGTTGAACTCTTCGTCGCCGTCGTACCCGTCGAGCTTCTCGCGTACCGACCACTGCCAGAAAGTCCAGTCGCGGTCGTCGGCGAGATGCGGGGAGGTGGCGACCGAGCGAAACCAGATGGGGTTGGTGGGGTAGCTCCCGGCGAGGTATCGCTCGTACCAGTCGCGGGTCGCGTAGAGCACAGCTGGTCGGCTGCGTCCAGCAGGCAGAACTGAGAGGTTCGAGCCGTGGACCACGAGATCACGGCCGCGGCCTTTCGGCAGGCCTTCCGGGAAGCTGACGGGCTGGAGCCGCTGGCCCTTCCTGACGTCGAAGTGATCGATTCCCTCGAAGCCGACATCGACACGCTGCGAGACGCTCTCAGGCGCGAGCCCTCTGTCCGCTTCGAGGAGCATCGCGAGGGTGACGCTGACCGATTCGCTGTCTGGCCGGTCGACGGAGTCCAGGTCGACTTCTTCTTCGGCTGGGGAGCGCCCGTCGAGTTCGACTTCGACCTCCGGGAGATGGTCGACGACGCGGCCGTCGACGGGCTTCTTCGACTCTTCCGGCTGGTGAGTTCAGTGCTGGGCAGAGACGTCGTCGTCCGGGCCGAGGGGCATCGAGGCGGACCGCCTGTCCTGCACGTCGATTCGGGTACAGGCGACGTCGTTCTCCACCCGCTTTCCTGAACGACGGGCGCGCTCGACAGGGGATCGGCCAGCGGGCGTTCTCCTGTCGAGGAGGCGGTCGCAGACCGGGCCTAGGTCATCTGTCCCGCCACTTCCGTTCGCGTTCCACGCCGATGCGATCGAGGGCGGGGGCCGTCGTGCAGCACGGCGGAGAGGTGTGTCGCGGCTGTGCGGGTCGGCCTCGAGCAGGGTGCAGGTCAGCTCGTCGGGCAGCCACGGCTCTCTCCGCCTCCGGAAGAAGCCCCTGGTCGGCAGAGCGTCCCGGAGCTGATCACGGTCGAGGGGCTCCTGGGCGAACGACACGAACCCGCCCTCGATGCGGGCCGAGTCGGCGACGTGAGGGGTGACTGCGCTGATGTAGTCGTCGCCGAACCAGCACCACCACACGGGCACTGGAGGCAGCCCCATCCATGCACGGTGGACGAGGTGGTGCACCTCCTCCTCGCGGCCGTCGTACCAGAGCTGCGGCCGCTCCAACCGGTGTTGCGTGCCACTTGTGCCACGGAGAAGAAGCTGCCCGTCCGCTCGGCCACGGCGACGAAGAACCGCTCCCGGGACCGTCGCCAGCGCTCGTCGAAGAGCGCATCACGAGCGAGCGTGAGGTGAAGGCTCCCGAACCCCGGTTCGCCGTCGGTCTCTTCGCCGACGGAGATCCCACCGCTGATGACGGGGAACTGCGTCGAGAAGTACACGCCGTGGCGTCCCCGGGTCTCCAGGCGGAACGCTTCGACTCCGTCCACGTTCACCAGCTCGTGCGGGAACGGTTCGTCCGTCCCGAACCGGCGCGGCAGTGCCTCCGGCAGGAACGCCCGCGCACATGCCAACCAGACCTCGGCGATGTCCGACGTCACGGGCGTGACCACGTACCAGCGCAGCTCGACGACGTCGATGCGGTCCGTGCCCGTCGGGCGGGCCGCCCTGCGCAGGCCGGCACGGGTCGTGACCTCGTCGGTCTGGTGGTCGTGGAGGGCACCCGCGGTGGCGGTGGCCAGCTTCTTGCCGAAGCGGCGTGCGAACGGCACTGCGGCTTCGTCGCTGCCCTCGACCCGGATCTCGTATCGGGCCGTCACGCCCATCGTGACGGCCGTCACCTCGGGCGGGACGTCCACCGGATCGAGCTCCGCCGGGGCGTCGACCGTGAAGCAGTACGCCCGCCGTGCACCCCGCACGACGGTGAGCGCCGCGGGGTGCGAAGCCTCGGCCTGGAGGGTGGCAGTCGCGTCGACGAGGCGGGCGACCCCCTCGAGATCGAGGACGGTCGAGGCGAACACGGTGAGGTCGTAGGACACTACCGCCACTGTCCCACAGGACAGCACGTGTCACGGGGCCCCGTCCGGTCGTGACGCACTGTCGGGCGATCGTCTACCCGACGCCGGGAGGCTGCATGACGAGGTGCATCCCGGTCCGCCCGGGGGCGACGTCGACGAAGCCGCGTTGCTCGTAGAGGCGTCTGCCGGGCGGGTCCGCGGTCAGGGTGACGTAGGCCCCGGGAGGTGCGTGTTCGGCGATGTGCGCCAGCAGCGCGTCGAGGATCGCGCCGCCGATGCCGTGCCCTTGGTGTGCGGGGAGGGTGGCCATGTCGGCGATGAGGAAGTACCAGGCGCCGTCGCCGACGAGACGTCCCATGCCGACGACGTTCCCGGCGGCGTCGACGACGTGGCGGAAGGTCCAGGAGCCGGTCAGCGCGCCGGCCCCCTGGGCTCCGGTCTTGGGCGACAGGCCGCTCTCGAGTCGTAGCCGCAGGTAGTCGGCCAGGGGCGGCGGTCCATCGAGGAGGCGGTGGTCAGGGTGCAGGGGCATGTCACGAGTCTTCCTGACGACGGGTCCGGGGCGGGCAGCTCTGATGGCCGAACTGCTGGCCCGTGCGGGTGTCGATGCCCGAACGGGTGAGCCTCGCGGCGAGATGAGCGATCACGTCATACGGAATGCCGCTCTCGAGGGCCCCGCTACGAGGGTGACGAGCACGAAGAGCGCCGGCACGCAGATGAGCCCGCGCCGTGCACCCCGGCGTCATCGTGGGCCCCGGCCCGCACGCGCCGGCTCGCATCGATTCCCTGCTGGCGCAGGGCCTCTTCGACGGCGACGGCCAGACGATCATCGACCCCGCTGCCGGGAAGAAGTCCATCGAGCAGGGTGCGGCCACCATCGCCTTCGGCGCTGCCAGCCCGTTGCTCGACGGTGTCGGGAGCGTCTACCTGAAGGACCGCGACGTCGCACCCATCGATGACGAGGTGCGCCCGGTGACCGCCGGCAGCATCCCCGCAGAGGCCAACTCGGCGGTGCTCGACCCTGACGACGCCCGCCGACTCTGGGCCCTCAGCGAACGCCTCCGCGATCGAGGGTCACCCGTCGGGCGATCCTCCGTCGAGGTCGGCTCCCGACTGCCCTCTCGGGAGGCCGCCGGCCTGTAGGCCACGTCCCGGTTGCGGCCACGGAGCACAGCTTCGGGTCGCCGGCGCGACGTGGCCGACGCCCCTCAGGATCCCGCGATCGGGTCGGCTTGCCCTCGACCCGGTAGCTGATCGACGACGGCGACCACGCTGGCCCGTCCGTCGTCGGGTGTGGGCTCGGCCGCCGACGTCCGACGGAGCCGTCTCTCGCTAGCTGCTCACTTCGCGAGGCGGTCGAGCCAGTCGCCGAAGAGGGCCCGTTCGTTCTGCGTGAGCGCGGTGGTGTCCTCGAGCTGGTGCCTGAGCTGCATCGCGGCGCCGTCCCGGTCCCCGTGATCGATCGACTCGGTGAAGATCGCGGCCATCGTCGCTTCGCGAGCTCGCGTGGACAACGTCATGTCGCGGGAGTCGTCAGGCATCGCGAGGAGCGTGAACACCACTCCCACCCCGGTCGCGCGCATCATGCTGACGGCGTCGGAGACGGGGACCGTCAGCAGACCGTCCTTCGCGGCGACCTCGATCTGGGTCCTGAGGATCGCGTCGATGGCGTCGGCCGCGGGGGATGAGGTGCCCGTGCGCGGTTGGCCGTAGGCGATCGAGTACACCTGCGGGTGGAGCAGGCCCCAGTCGATGTGCATGTCCCACCCTTGACGGAGGGAATCGACGGGATCGGCGCCGGGCGTCCACCCGGTCCAGGTCGCGAGGTGTGCGGAGAAACCGTGGAGCGCGACCTGGTCGAGGAGTCCTTGCTTGTCGCCGAAGATCCGGTAGATCGTGGGCGCCTGGATGTGGAGGGCCGACGTCAACGCGCGCGTGGTCACAGCGTCGCGACCTTCGGCGTTCAGGAGGTCGTGCGCCGTGTCGAGGATGCGGATGCGCATCTCCTCAGAACGAGTCAACGCGTGCCTTTCGTGTCGGGGGACAGCAGAGCCGGCGGGATCGTGGCTGCAGACCATGATCCCACCGGCTCAGAGGCGTCAGAGGTTCTCGATCGCCTGCCCGACCTGGAACAGGGTCGCCTCGTCGAAGTGCTTCGCGATCAGCTGGATGCCCACCGGCAGCCCGCCGACGGTGCCGCACGGGACGCTGATCGCGGGGTGGTGCGTGATGTTGAACGGGGTCGTGTTCGTCGACATCTCGATCGAGGCGCCGATCGCTGCACCGGCGCCGTGGTCCGGGTCGGGGAGCGGGCGGGCGGTCTGCGGGGTGGTCGGGGTGACCAGCACGTCGAAGCGCGCGAGCTCCGCGTCGTAGGCGGCGCGGAGGGTGCGGGCGCGGTTGACGGCCTTGGCGTAGTGGAGTCGGCCGGCCTGCTGGTCGACGTACTTCCCGACGAGGGTGAACAGGCGCACGTTGGCGGGGTGCGCATCGGCGTCGTCCTTGTGGTCGAACAGGTGCTGCATCATGTCGACCGGGTAGTGGTCGGGGCGGCCGAAGCCGAGGCCCTGGTTGCGGAGCACCGTCTCGGCCATGCCCTCGATCGCGATCGCGGTCCACAGCGCGCCTCCGAGCGAGTGCAGCGGGATGGAGACCTCCTCGACGATCGCGCCCTGCTGGCGGAGGGCCTCGACGGTGTCGCGGACCGTCTCGTCGACCTCGGCCTCGGCGTTCTCGGTGCCGAAGCCCTCGCTGAGGACTCCGATCTTCAGGCCCTCGACGCCGTCGTCGATGCGGCTCAGGTAGTCGCCGACGACGATGTCCTTCTGACGGAAGTCGATGCCGTCGGAGCCTGCGATGACGGTGAGGAGCCGGGCGTTGTCGGCGACGGTGCGGGTCATAGGGCCGACGTGGTCGAAGTAGCCGTCGAGGGTGGCGATGCCGGTGTAGGGAACCAGGCCGTACGTGGGCTTGAGGCCCACGACCCCGGACCAGGAGGCGGGCATGCGGATCGAGCCGGCCTGGTCGGCACCGAAGGCCATGTCCGCGTCGCCGGTCACGAGGGCGACGGCGCTCCCGCTCGAGGAGCCGCCCGAGGAGTGCCCCATGCGGTGGGGGTTGTGCACGACGCCCGTCGCGGCGGTGTGGCTTCCGCCGGACATGCAGAAGTACTCGTTCGTGGTCTTGCCGACGACCTCGGCGCCGGCGTCGAGGGCACGGGTCACGACGGTCGCGTCCTCGTTCGGCACGAAGGACGCGAGCTCCCGGGAACCGTTGCGCATGGGCACACCTGCGACCAGGATGCTGTCCTTCACGCCCAGTCGGACTCCGGAGAGCAGACCTGAGTCGGCGCCCAGGATCGACGTACGGACTTCCCATGCGTGGTGCGGGTCTTGCTCGGCGGTGGGGACCGTGTAGTCGACGGCGTCGCGGCTGACGAGGACCTCGGGCTCCGGGATGGCATCGAGGGCGTCGAGGACGCCGACCATGCCGGAGATCATCGCGGTGTACTCCTCGGGAGCCTCGGCGATGTCGGTGTAGCCGATCTGTGTCGCGAGGTCGGCGATCTGCAGCGACGTCGGCTTCTGGACGGACATGGTTGCTCCTCTGTGTCGGGGTCGCCCGTTGGGCGCTAACACAGAAACGTTAGCAGGCAAGTGCCTCGCTGGCCGGTCACGTCGTCGATGCTCTGGGACTGGACGACCTCGAACGCGCCGACGGAGGCGCGGTCCCTGAAGGAGGCAGCGGTGCCCGTCGCCGTGCCTGATCGCCGACCGGGCGCCGGAGTGGGCTCGGCGCTGTGGTCCCCTACGGCGCGTAGCCGCCGCCGGGGGTGAGGAGGAGTCCGCCGTCGACGAACAGCGCCACGGCAAGGCCGATCGCCGACGTGGCGAGGACCGCCACGGCTGCCACGGCCCATCGCGCGCCTGCCGCGTCGCGTCCGTGCGGCGCCACGGCCCGCAGGATGACGAGTCCGAGCAGGTGGGCGAGCACGAGCGGCACCACGCCCATCGTCACGAACAGACCCTCGGTCGAGGTGTCACCCGGAGGCGCCTTGGCCGACTCCGTCACCTGTTCCGTCGAGGCCAGGCCCAGCCACGTCCACGCGGTGCACATGACCGCCGCGCCCAGCACCGTGAGCGACCAGAAGGCGGCCGCCTCGGCCCTGTGCCGCCGGTCGCTGATCCGTGACCCCGCCGCCTCGTCCATCGACTGATGCTAGGTCCCCGAGCACGACGTCGGTGGCGCTCGTGTCGGCCGACGCCGGGGCGTCGGGTGAGACGGTCCTCCTGCGGGCGGACCGTCAGCGGGACGTGTCCCAGGCGAGGAAGGCCGCCCCGACGAGGATCGGGGCGAGGGAGAGCAGGGCGATGACGACGCCGCCGACGATGCTCGCCGTGCGCTTGTCCAGGGCGAGCCAGATGCCGCCGACGACGCCGAGGGCACCGAGGATGATCAGGGTCAGACCGAAGGCCATGGTCGTGGAGCCCCTCGGCTACCAGGCCTCGGCCATGGCTTGGACACCCGCGGTGGCCGAGGCCAGAAGCCCGATCGTCGACAAGAAGGTCATGGCCACAGCAGCACGTTTCTCGGGGGACGTCAACGATGTGAGACCGAGGCCGACCGCGGCGACGATGACGGCCGTCGGGGTCACGACGATCCACGGATCGGCGGCTCCCGGGGTGTGGGCTGTGTCCTGCAGGCACCCTGGCAGGAACGAGACCCCCATGAGGATCACGCATCCGACGGAGAACAGCGAGATCCACGTGGCTCGGCCCTGACGCCTCGGTTCTCTGGTGCTCGACATGCTCAGCAGGATAGGGGACGGTGACCGGAGAAGTGAGGGTCCTCGAACGACCCTCGGACCGCCGCCGTGCGGGGTGAGTCACGGACGCTCCCGATGACGTCCGACCCCCGGCAGCCTGCCCCTCGCTACCGCTCGGCTTCGTGGTCCTGGCCGAGCACCCGCCCCACGGCCTCGACGACGAAGGCCTCGCCGGGCGGGTCGGGGTCGAGGGCGCGGTGGATCGTGAGTCCCTCGACGAGGGCGTCGAGCATGCGGGCGGTGGCGGGGTCGACGTGCTGCTCGAGGGCTGCCCGGCTCCGTGCCATCCAGGTCCGGGTGATCGTGCGGTACTCGGGGCGGCGGGCCGCGAGCGTGTAGAGCTCGTGGGTGAGCACGAGGTCGCCGTGCGTGCCGACCACGTCGTGCAGGACGGCGGCCACCACCGCTGCGTGGGCCTCCTCGGCGGTGGCGGCGTCCCGCAGCCGGTGTTCCATCCGTGCTGCGACGCGGTCGGCGAACAGGCTGAACGCCGCACGGAGCAGGTCGTCCATGCCGTCGAAGTGGTAGGTCATCGAGCCGAGGGGGACGTCTGCCGCGGACGCGACGCGGCGATGGGTGGTCCCCGCGACCCCGACGTCGGCGATGACGTCGAGGCACGCCTCGACGATGCGCTCGCGGCGGTGGGGATCCGTGCGGCGCGGCGTCCGCCCGGCGACGGAGGTCGTCACGGTCTCGCCGAGACGTCGCGCACGACCCTCGCGGGGTTGCCGACGGCGACCACGCCGGCCGGGACGTCCCGGGTCACGACCGAGCCGGCCCCGACGACGCTGTCGTCGCCGATGGAGACGCCGGGGCAGACGATCACGCCGCCGCCGAGCCAGACGTCGTCGCCGATGGTGATCGGCCGGGCGGCCTCGAGCTTGTCCCGGCGCGGACCCGGCTCGACCGGGTGCGTCGGGGTGAGCAGCTGCACGTTCGGGCCGATCTGGCAGTCGTCGCCGATGGTGATCGCGGCGACGTCGAGGGCGGTGAGGCCGTAGTTGACGAACGTGCGGGCGCCGATGCGGATGTTCTCCCCGTAGTCGACGTACAGGGGCGGCTTGACGAAGGCGTCCGGGCCGAGCGATCCGAGCAGCTCGTCGAGCAGCGGGCGGGCCGCGGCCTCGTCCTCGACGGCGGCGCGGTGGTAGGCGTCGGCGAGTCGCACGGCCCGCTGGGCCAGGCGGGCGCTCTCGGGGTCGTCGGCGATGTACGGGTCACCGGCGAGCATCCTCTCTCGGTTGCTGCGGTCGTCTCCGGCGAAGTGGTCGGTGGTCATGCGTCCGAGCGTACGCTCGTACACATGAACGACATCGACTGGAGCTCCGGCACCTGGACGACCGCGCCCGCCCACGTGGACGTCGCCGACGACGGCATGCGCGTCACCGCCGTCGAGGGCAGCGACGCCTGGCGCACGACGTCGTACGGCTTCGTCCACGACACCGAGCACGCGCTCCTCGCCCCGCTCGCGCAGGACACCGCGGTGGAGGTGTCGTTCCGCCTCGACTTCACGGCGCAGTTCGACCAGGCGGGCGTCTTCGTCAAGGTCGACGACGCCACCTGGACCAAGGCCGGGGTCGAGCGCAGCGACGGGGAGGACAGCCTGGGCGCCGTGGTCACCCGCGGCATGTCCGACTGGTCGCTGTCGCCCGTCCCGGAGTGGCGCGGCCGGCTCGTCACGATGCGCGCCAGCCGCTCCGGCGACGCCCTGACGGTGCGTGCCCGGGTCGACGACGAGCCGTGGCGCCTGGTCCGGGTGGCGCCGCTCGACCCCGCGGCGACGGTGGCGGCGGGCCCGATGTGCTGCGCCCCGTCACGAGAAGGCCTCACCGTGCTGTTCACCGCGTGGCGGACCGGTCCCGCCGACGCGGGCCTGCACCCCGAGGGCTGATGCGGGGGACCGGTCTGCGTGGTCCACGGCTGACGACGCCGGAGCGGTGACGGGGCGCTAGAGGGTCGTCGTCAGGACGCCTCCGTCGGCTCGCAGCGCTGCGCCGTTCGTGGCGGAGGCCAGGGGGCTGGCGAGGTAGGCGCAGAGCGAGGCGATCTCGTCGGGCTCGAGGAAGCGCTCGAGCAGCGTCGTGGTGTTCCGGCCGATGACGGCACCGCGGACGGCGTCGACCGGGGCGTCCTGTGCCGCTGCGATGGCGGACACCGAGGCGGCGACCCCGTCCGACCAGGTCGGACCTCCGAGGACGGCGTTGACGGTGACGGCCGTGCCGCGCGTCGTCTTCGCGAGGCCGTTGGACAGGGCGACCATCGCGGCCTTGGTCACGCCGTAGTGGACCATGTCGGCCGGCACCGAGACGCCGGACTCGCTGCTGACGAACAGCACCCTGCCTCGCCCACGGTCGAGCATCCCGGGGAGCAGGGCTCGGGAGAGGCGCACGCCGCTCATGACGTTCACCTCGAAGAACCGCTGCCACGTCGCGTCGTCGATGCTCTCGAACGGGGCGAGCTCGAACGTGCCGACGTTGTTGACGAGCACGTCGACGTCGCCGAGCTCGTCGACCAGGGCGGCGACGGAGGCGCGGTCCGCGAAGTCGGCAGCGATGCCCGTGACGATCGCGCCGGGCCGGTCTGCACGCAGCCTCGCCACCGCCTCCTGCACTCGTTCCTCGGTCCGGCCGTTGAGGACCACCGAGGCCCCCTCGGTGGCGAGAGCGGCGGCGATCGCGTAGCCGATGCCGGCGGTCGAGCCGCTCACGAATGCCCTCGTGTCGTGCAGGTGCAGGTCCATCGTGCGTCCGTCCCGGAGCCGACGACTCCATTTGCTTGCTCGAGCAACCGACACTAGGGGGAATCAGTTGCTCAGGCAAGTCATGGGATAGCATCGAGCCATGACGCTGAGCGACGACGAGACGGCCACGTGGTCGGCGCTCGCCACCGTGCTGGTGCGCCTCCCCGCAGCGCTCGACGCGCAGCTGCAGCGCGACGCCGGCCTCACGCACTTCGAGTACGGCCTGCTCTACGCCCTCGACACCGCACCCGGCCGCACGCTGAAGCTCAAGACGCTGGCCGGCTACGCCAGCTGCACTCTCTCGCGCTTGTCGCGAGCCGTCACGCGGCTCGAGAAGGGCGGTCTCGTCACCCGGGTCGCCGATGCCGATGACGGTCGCACGACGTTCGGGGTCCTCACGGCGGCCGGACACGACCGGGTCCAGGCGGCCGCGCCGGGTCACGGAGAGCTCGTCCGCAGGATCGTCTTCGACGCCCTCTCGCCGCGGCAGGCCCACGATCTCGGCCGGCTCAGCCGGTTGATCGCGGAGGCGGCCGGCCCGGACCGGGTCTGGGCGCCGACGCAGGGCTGAACCAGGGGGCCGACCAGGGCGGCGGACTACACGGCGTCGAAGAGCGCGAGCCCGCCGATGCCGACCACCGCGATGGCCACGGCGCCGGTGAGCGGCACCCAGTGGACGCGACGACCCCAGGGGTCGTCGTCTCGCGGATCGTGAGGCTGCCGGTGCTCGTCGTCCACTGTCGTCCTCTCGGTGGGTCTCGGGCTGAACGTAGTGGGCGCCCCTATGAAGGGGATCAACGGGGTCGGTCCCGCGGAACAGCTCTGAGGGGCACGGCGTGGCGTCCGGTCGGACGCACCGCGCCGCGGGTCCGGTCCTCGCCCACGAACGGCGACGACGACTGGTCCTGACTGGTCCTGGGCCGTGGACGACCTGCAGGTGAGATGAGGAGGCGCGGGTCACGGGGGGTGCGGCGCGCCTGCGTCCCGTGGCCTCCTCCCCGCCGGCACGTCAGGGGTGGCGACCGACGCCCTTGACGACGCGGTCGACCTGGTTCTTGGGCCCGTGGACCGCGACGCCCACGAGGTCGAGCTCGTCGCCCGGCGCGCTGGCGACGACCTCGCGGTTCGCCGCGTCGTGGCCGGTGGCGAACATGCCGGCGTCGAAGACGGCGGTGAGGAGCTCTCGCTTGACGGCTCGCGAACGGACGCCCCGCAGCACGTCGCGATCGCCCTGCAGCACGACCACCGGCTGGCCGAGCAGGGCGGCGTAGGTCGTGCCGTCGGCGTC
>Ga0265780_10007528_pt1 | contig 13365 bp, 12 predicted proteins | sample P1T30metagenome_FD_192432 | JGI IMG/M metagenome (GOLD analysis project Ga0265780, IMG submission 192432) | Plant litter microbial communities from East Loma Ridge, Irvine, California - P1 T30 | ecosystem: Environmental > Terrestrial > Plant litter > Unclassified | place: USA: California...
GACAGCTATACGAAGGACGCCGCCAAGCGCAAGGAAACCTATGCCTCGCCGCTGCAAGCCACCCTGCCGCAACTGAAGGGCCTGCCGCCGGCGCTGATCCAGGTCGCCGAGAACGATGTGCTGCGTGACGAAGGCGAAGCCTATGGCCGCAAGCTGGACCAGGCCGGCGTCGACGTGACCGTCACCCGCTACAACGGCATGATCCACGATTTCGGCCTGCTCAATCCGCTGGCCACCGTGCCGGGCGTGCGATCCCAGGTGCTGCAGGCCGGCACTGAACTGAAGAAACACCTGGCCAAGTAAAGCTTGCTGCTCCCTGTTTGGGCCGCCCGAGGGCGGCCCTTTTTTATACGTCCTCATCGGTATTCGGTGTCTTTGGAATAAATGGATTTAACAATTGGAGAAATATTTTTCTGGCCGACGCGAGTGGATGATCGTGATGGGAAATCACGAACGAGGGCTAGCCTTCACGCGCTGATGTTGAGTCGATGGCACCTTCCAGCGTACGGAAAATCGGCCGTTTTCGCCGAAAAATGCTGCCATGCAGCAATTGTGAGCATCAATTGATTGCTGTCGAGCTCCGCAATAAATGGTTACATCTACCGCTAAATCCATCCTTCTTCGTTTGCAAACCGTTCTGGACTGGCATTAATTCGTACATGTCCAGCAAGAAAGTTGTCATATTTGCGTCAGCGCAATACAACGACTTGAAATATTTTTCCGCATGGAAAAGAAAAGCGAAAAAAGGTGTTTAGAATTGCCGTTCATCAGCTTCCTGACGTAAATATTTCAGACGCGTCCGGGCTGTAAAAAGCACTCTGGCAATTACTTTACACCTCAAGATATTTAACAATTCGCGGCTTCCATGCAAACTTCTGTTTCAGTCCCACGTCGTTCTTCTTCTGTACTCGTACAAGCCCAGCTGTTTTCGCTGCCGGTCGTGTTCGCCCTGTTCGGTCTGATCATGGGTTCGTGGGCCGGCCGCATCCCGGCCCTGGCCGCGGGCGTCAACATCTCGCACGCGGCGCTGTCGATGGTGCTGCTGTGCGGCGGCCTGGGCGCCGTGATCTCGTACCCGATCTCGTCCTTCCTGATGGGCCGCCTCGGCGCGCGCAAGACCATCATGATCGCTGGCCTGGCTCTGCTGTGCGTGCTGGTGTCGATCGGCATGGCGCCGGACGTGTCGCGCCTGATGATGGCGGTCCTGATGCTGGGCATCACGGCCAGCACCTTCGACGTCGCCATGAACTCGGCTGCCGCTCGCCGCGAAAAGCAGAGTGGCAAGTCGGAAATGTCGCGCCTGCACGGCCTGTGCTGTGCCGGTGGCCTGGTCGGCGCCACGCTCGGCAGCCTGATGGCCAGCATGAAGATCGCACCGGCTACCCACTTCCTGATGCTGGCCGGTCCGCTGGCCGTGGTGCTGTGGCTCGCCGTCAACATGCTCGAAGCGGATGAAGTCGGTGAGAAGGTCGAGAAAAAGAAGTTCGCACTGCCGCGTGGTCCGCTGGTCCTGCTGGGTCTGCTGGGTTTCTTCGGCTCGATGGCCGAAGGCAGCATCGCCGACTGGAGCGGCGTGTTCCTGAAAGAACACTTTGGCGCGTCGGATGGCCTGGCGCCGCTGGCACTGTCGGCGTTCTCGATGATGATGCTGATGTCGCGCATGGTCGGCGACAAGATGAAGGAACGCTACGGTGCCAAGCGCCTGGTGACCCTGGGCGCGCTGGTCGCCGCATCGGGCCTGTTCTTCGCGGTGCTGGCGCCGAACGCCTACGTCGCCCTGGGCGGCTTCGCGATCGCCGGCGTCGGCCTGGCCCTGGTGTTCCCGTTCGTGTTCAGCGCCGCCGGCGCGCAGGGTCCCGCGGCCCTGGCAGCGGTGGCCAGCATGGCCTACAGCGGTAGCCTGATGGGTCCGCCGGCAATCGGCGCGGTCGCCCACTTCATCGGCATGCAGGCAGCCATCGCCTATGTCGGCGGCCTGTCCCTGGTGATCGCCATGGTGGCGTGTCGCACCCGCCTGCTGAAATAATATCGATGGCGGCCTCGATGGCCGCCTGGGAAGTCACAACGCAGACGCGTCCGCAAGGGCCGTCTGCATTGTCGTTCAGGCCGTCCGGATCAGCCGGCTACCTGCTTGAGCCACTCGCGCGGCGAGGCGCCCATCATCGTCGTGAAGGCGCGCGTGAAGGTGGATGGGCTGGTGTAACCCGTGCGGCTGCTGACCTGCTTAACCGGCACGCCTTCGCGCAGCAGGCGCGTGCCGACGCCCATGCGCCAGCGTGTCAGGTACTCGCCAGGTGGGACACCCATCACGTCACGGAAGCGCTCGGTAAACGCGGCGCGCGACATGCAGGCGACCTGGGCCAGCGACTGCAGGCTCCATGGTTCCTGCGGACGCTCATGGATGGCGGCCAGCGCCAGGGACAACTGGCGGTCGGCCAGTCCGGCCAGCAAGCCCACCGACAACCTGCCATTATCGAATTCGCGACGGATGACCTGGATGAGAAGCACGTCGCACAAGCGGTCGATGATCATTTCTGAACCAGAGTCATCCTTGCCGGCTTCGTCGAACAGAAGTTCCAGGGTACTGCGCAGCCCGGCGATTTCGGCGAGGGGAATGACGAGACAGGAGGGCAGCACACGCGCCAACGGATTGTTCAAGCCATCCTGGAACGTGATGTGCGCGCACAGCAGGCTGGCGGAATGGCCAGGGTGTACCTGCAACGTGTGGTTGTCGCCGCGCGGATAAAACAGCAGGCTCGGCTCCGTGACGCAGACGATGCCGCCGTCGTCATGCACGAAGTCTACCGGTCCGGAGCGCACCAGGTGCAATTGGCCCGACGTCCCGTTTCCGGTAAAACGATTGCCGTCGCAAAACGTGCCATTGTAAAAAATACGGGCATTGAAGGAATGACGACCGACCAGCGATGACAACTTATCCATAAACATTCAATTTCGACTGAGTGACAGCTATTCTGGACGATAAGGCGGGTTTCCGTGTGGAAATTGGTGAGAATTCAAGCGAGAATACAACGCTTGTCGGCAATCGCCTTCCTACCTAATTCCCCAACATGAACAATCTACGTATCAAGCACGTGATCACTGCCGTGGTCGGCGTGCTCATCCTGCTGACCCTCGCTGTTGGCGCAATCGGTTTTCACTCGACCCAGCGCGCGGTGGACCTGCTTGAAAACCTCGCTCTTCGCTCAGCCAATCAGCAAACGGCTGTCGCCAGTATCGAACTGCGCATGGAGATGAATCGCAGTCACATTCTGCAGGCATTGCAACATAACCCGGAAAATCGCTTTGCAGCACTTCACAACCACCCACTATCGGTTCATAGCCAGTTCATAGCGAACAATAGTGAGGAATTGCGCAAGGAAATCGCTCATCTGCGCGCAAGTGTTGTCCGTCCAGAAACGCGACAACAGATCGAACGATGGGCCGACGTCAGCAACAATTTTGGTATGGCCCTGGTCGATGAAGCGATGCGCGCCATCGAAGGTAGTCAATGGGACCAGGCCAATGAAATGCTGGGGAAACAGATCAACCCGGTGTATGCCGAATCGATGAAGGCCTACAGGAATCTCGATGCCTTCATGAGCGAGCGCAACAAGAACCAGAGCGAGCAACTGCATACGGAGCTGGGCGCGCTCAATATGCTCATTGTCGGCGCCATCCTGCTTGCCGTTCTGCTGGCATGCGGCGCCACCCTTTACCTGGTGCGCGCGATCGGCGTCCCGTTGTCCATGGCGGTCGAAGTGGCGCGCCGCGTGGCTGCCGGCGACCTCGGCGTACAGTTCGATGTCAATTCACGCAACGAGTTCGGTCAACTGCTGGCGGCGCTGCGCGACATGACGGCAAGCCTGGCCAGCATCGTCGGCGACGTGCGCAACGGCAGCGATACCATCGCCACTGCCTCCACGCAGATCGCAGCGGGCAACCTGGACCTGTCGGCGCGCACCGAGCAGCAGGCCAGTGCGATCGAAGAAACCGCCGCCTCGGTCGAGGAACTCACGAGCACCGTGCGCCAGAATGCGGAGAACGCACGCCAGGCCAATGGATTGGCAGCCTCTGCGTCCGACGTCGCCATCCGCGGCGGCGCCGTGGTCACCGAGGTGATCGGCACGATGGGTGAAATCAACGCATCGGCACGCAGGATCGTCGACATCATCTCGGTGATCGACGGCATTGCGTTCCAGACCAACATCCTGGCCCTGAATGCCGCGGTCGAGGCGGCTCGGGCCGGCGACCAGGGCCGCGGCTTCGCCGTCGTGGCGACCGAGGTGCGCAGCCTGGCCCAGCGCTCGGCCTGCGCCGCCAAGGAAATCAAGGAACTGATCACCGATTCGGTCGGCAAGGTCGACAGCGGCAGCCGCCTGGTCGACCAGGCTGGCGCGACGATGGAGGAGATCGTTCAGAGCGTGCGCCGCGTGGCCGACATCATGGGCGAAATTACTGCCGCCAGCGCCGAGCAGAGCGCCGGGATCGAACAGATCCACCAGGCTATCAGCCAGATGGACCAGGGAACCCAGCAGAATGCCGCGCTGGTCGAGGAGGCCGCCGGCGCGGCCCAGTCGCTGCAGGACAGCGCTGCGGGACTTGCACGGCGCGTCAGCATCTTCACGCTGGCCGCAGGCCCGCAATCCTCGCAGCCGGTCGCGCAGTCCGGCATGGCGAGCGGATCCAGAGCGCTTGCACACTGGTCGCTGGCCCAGGCCTGACACAGCTGGTGGTAGTACGTAAAACGACCGGGGTGGCTGCTGCGCAGGCCGTTTCAGGCGCCCGCGCTCACCAATAAGGCCACATCCCCGCTGCCCGTTGTCTGCTGGGTTCGGCGCCGGTAAGCAAGGTGCGCGCATGCTGCAGCACGACGGTGGCGCGCTCGGCGCCGGGATCCCAGATGCAGCGGTGGCGCAGGCGGTCGAGCGGCGCCCAGCGCGCGATGTCGGCCTTGCTGAAGATGACCACGCTGTTCACCCCCAGGCCGGCCGCGATGTGCGACACCCCGGTGTCGTTGCAGATCAGCAGCCGCGCACGGCTCATCAGGGCGGCCATGGCGCCGATCGAGATCGGAGCGGCGGCGATGATGGCGGGCGCATGCATGCGATCGGCGACCGCCTGGGCGAGCGGCGCCTCGTCCGCCGATCCGGTCAGGACGATGCGCATGCCGAATTCATCGGCGAGCTGGTCGGCCACCCTGGCGAAGCGTTCCGGCGGCCAGCAGGTATCGCGCTGGCGCGCTCCGGGGTGCACGCAGATATAGCTGCCCGGCTCGAGCCCTGCCGCCAGGCCGCTGGCGGCAAGCTCGTCCTCGTCCTCGCGCAGGATCGGGAACTCGAGCTGCGTGCCGGCCACCGGCGCCCCGAGCTGGCCGACCAGGTGCAGCAGGCGTTCCGGCTCGGCGCCCGTCTCGGGGTAGGGGACGAGGACGGTCTTTTCGGTGGTCGAAGGCTTGCCGCGGCAGTGGCCCGCCATCGCGGCCGCACCGAAGCCGGAAACGATGTGGTTCGCGATGTCGCCGCTGCCGTGCAGCTGCACTGCCAGGCTGAATTCGCGCGCGCACACCGTCGCGTAGAACGGGGGCAGGTCGTCATGGTGCACGGTTTGCTCGGGCAGCAGGGGATGGCCCGGAAACGGCAGGAATTCGTCGAGATAAGCGGTAAAGCGGTGGACGAACTGTGCCGCCCACGGCAGGCCGACCAATGCAATATGGGCCTTGGGCAAGGCGGTGCGCAGGGCGCGCAGGGCCGGAATCGCACACAGCATGTCGCCAAGATGCAGCGCCCGGAACACCACGACGGACTGGACCGGAAGACGATGCAATAAAGGTCGCCGGAGCATGGTTTTCTCCTCTCACTCTCGTTTTTCATCGTCGCGAATTCTTGTCGTTCGCCGATGTTCCATCTTGTTGCACTACCTGCGCCGGCCCGAGCCTGCGCCAGCAGACTTGCCTCACGCCAGCAAACGGTCGAGCACATTGCGCGTGATGCGTTCGACGCGGCGCGCGCGCGGCGGAAGATCTTGCCAGTGGCGGTCGAGGTGGCAGGCCGCCAGTGCCTGGTAGCCGCGGATCATGCCGGCAGCCCGGGTTCGTGGCGCTTCATGACGAGATAGGGCGGCATGGCCAGGCCGTGCAGGGGCAGCCGCCGGAAGGTGGCGACGGCCTCTTGCGGCGTCTCGACCAGGGGCTCGTGTCGGTCGCACAAGGAGGCATTGAGCAGCACCGGCACCCCGGTGCGCACTTCGAAGCCGGCCAGCAGGGCGCGCAGCACCGGATCGTCGCTGGGGCCGACCGTTTGCAGGCGCGCGCTGCCGTCGACGTGGGTGACCGCCGCCAGCAGCGGCATCACGCTGCTGCGCACCGGAACCGCGAACTGCATGAAAGGCGATGGCGCCTGCAGGTCGAAATACTGGGACGCGCGCTCTTCGGCCACCATGGGAGCGAAGGGACGGAACCACTCGCGTTCCTTGACGCGGACGTTGATCCAGTCGCGCATGCGCTCGCGGCGCGGATCGGCCAGGATGCTGCGGTGGCCCAGCCCGCGCGGGCCGAATTCGCTGCGGCCCTGGTACAGGCCGACGACCCGCCCCGAACACAGCAGGTCTAGCATGCGCGCGCACAGGGCGTCGCGCCCGCGCGGATGCTCGACGATCAGGTCGCTCGCGCCGTCGAGCGCGGCCTCGATGTCGGCCAGTTGGGGCGCCGGACCGAGATAGTCGTGGGTCCAGCGGAAGTCGGCGCTGCGGCTGGCCAGCTCGAGCAGGCCGTAGATGGCGCAGCCGAGGGCGGCGCCGGCCGCGCCCGGCGCCGGCGGCACGAACACGCGCCGGAACGGACCCTCGCGCAGCAGGCGCGCATTGGCCGCGCCATTGAGGGCGGCGCCGCCGGTGAGGCACAGGTCGTCCAGGCCGGTGTGCCCGTGCAGCCAGCGGGCCAGCGCCAGCAGCGCTTCTTCGAAAGCGCGCTGGCCGGCCGCCGCCAGGTTGGCGCAGTCGGTAAAGCTGGCCTTGGGCGAGCCGAAGCGGAAACGCTCGGCGTCTTCGAGCAGCACCGGCCAGGCGTGCGGGATGGCGACCTGCATGCCTTCGACCCCGAGGGGAGGCAGGCCGAGCGCGTGCGGATCGCCGTAGGGCGCGAGGTCGGCCACCTTGCCCTCGTTGCCCTGGCCCGGGAATAGCGCCTCGGTGAGCCTGGCGTAGAACATGCCGAGCCCGGCGGCGTGCCGGTCGGCATCTCCCCGCAGTTGCCGGCCGATGCAGGCGATGCGTTCGCGGTCGACGCGATGGCAGGAGGCGACTTCGCGCCGGCCGTCGGCGCCCAGGCTGCCCTGGCCGCCCACGACCATCACCGCCGCCTCGCGGAAGGGGGACGGGTGGAAGGCGCCAACGACGTGCGCCAGGTGCTGCGGGATGCGGGCGCGCCGCGCGCCGCGGGCGAAGGCGAGCGCGCGGTCGCCGTCGCTGCCTTCCACCTCGGCGGCAACCCCGCCGGACGCATGGCATTCGACCAGGACGTCGAGCGGACGTTCGAGCCCGGACAGGTGGGGCAGGTAGAACGCGTCCATGTCGCCCGGTTCTCCCGGATGGTGCTTGTGGCGCGTGAGGCGCTCTTTCTGGATGGCCCATTGCACGTGCGAGCCGTGCATGAGGCAGACGCTCGCATGCCGGTCGCGGTTTATGCCAAGCACAACGGGGGTATCGTCCATCGTCTTCTCCTGGTTAGCGCAGCGGCGGATCAGTGGGTCGAACACCGGGGGCGAGAGCCGGTGTCGTATGCCGGATTGAAAGCAGCGGGCAGCATGCATCGGTCAACATGCAGTGGTCAGCCATTCTTTGAGCGCGACCGTTCAGGATTAGTTCGCGTTTACGCGGCGAATCGGCCCACGGCCGGGCCGCGCGCGCCGGCCCGGCGCCTGTCCATTGCCCGGAAAGGCGGTATCATCATTGGATCCCGGCCACCATCCTTTCGACCATGCTCCAGACGCCCGCCTCTTTCACGCCGCTGTTCGCGCCGCACCCCGACCCGGAACCCCTGAACTTCATGTTCCACAAGGGACAGCTGCTGGTGCGCGAGGACGGGCCGGCATTGCCGGACGCGGCGGCGCTGCAACGCATGGGTGTGGCGCCCGACACGCTGCAGCCGCTGGGCTTGCTGGACGGGCGGTATTGCCAGGCCGGCTGGTTCGACCTGGAACCCACGCTGCCGCCGGGTTATGCCTGGCGCGGCCTGCGTGCGCTGTTCGGGGCGATCGACGAGGCGCTGGTAGGCGTCGCGGGACGTGCGGCGCAAGTGGCCGAATGGGCGCGCACCCACCGCTTCTGCGGCGTGTGCGGCAGCGGCACCGTGCTGGCCCTCGGCGAGCGCTGCTTCAAGTGCGTCAATTGCGGCCATATGGCCTATCCACGCATCTCGCCGGCCATGATGGTGCTGATCCGCAAGGGCGACTCCGTGCTGCTGGCCAAGCACCTGCAGCATGCGACGCAGCGCTTCGTGCCGCTGGCAGGTTTCCTGGAAGCGGGCGAGTCGATTGAAGAAGCGATCCACCGCGAAGTGTTCGAAGAGGTGGGGCTGCGCGTGCACAACCTGCGCTACTTCGCCAGCCAGTCGTGGCCGTTCCCGCATTCGCTGATGCTGGCCTTCACGGCCGATTACCTCGAGGGCGAGATCCGGGTCGACGCCAGCGAGATCGCCGAGGCGCGCTGGTTCGGCCCGGACGACGAATGGCCGGAGCGGGTGCCGCAGATGTCGATCTCGAGCGTCCTGGTGGACGCCCACCGGCCGCCCGGCCGCTAGCGCCGCAACAGGGGACGCACGCGGGGCAGCACGCTCAGGACTGGACCGGCGTCACTGCCGGGGGCACTACGACGGTCACGCCATCCGGCGCGCGGGCGGCGGCCGGCGCCGGCGCGGGCGCCATCGCCTGTTCGATATTGAGCGGGGCCGGCTTGGCGCCGGTGCTGCGCAGGTTGATCGCGCGCTGCAGGATGTCGAACCAGAACGGCGCGCCGAACAGGGTGGTGCTGGCGGTGACCAGCCAGCCCGAGGCCTGCAGCGCGAACGCGGCGTCGAGCACCGGCGGAAAGATTTGCCAGCCGATCGGCAGCACCCACAGCTGGGCCATCACCTCGGCGTCCAGCCCGTCGGGCACGGCGGTGATGTGAGCCGCCATGGCGGGATGCTGCCACAGGGTCTGGAACAGGTGGATGCTGTCGATGTTGAACAGGATCGTCAGCAGCAGCGAGACCAGGAACGAGATCAGCAGCTGGCGCCGCTTGTAGACGCCGGACAGGCGTTCCATGGCGGTTTCGAACCAGCCGGCAAGGGCCGCCTGGAAGCGCTGCAGGTCGCCGTCCGCTTGCCGGTACAGGGTCTGCAGGGTGCGCCGCAGCAGGGGATCGGGGACGGCGGCGATATCGGCCTCGAGCGAGCCCTGGCTGCCGCGGATGGCGTCGATCAGCGCAATCGCGAAGTTTGCCGGTTCGATGTAGGATGGTCGATGCCTGGAGGGCAGGCGTGCGCCGGGATCGCGCCCACCGGCGCGCGGGTTGACCAGCGGATGTGCGTACAGCGCCCGCGCCGTGGCGTCGAAGCGGGGGTCGTTCAGCATGCGCTTGACGGCATCTTGCAGCATGCCGGCGCGCAGGTGGAAGCTTGCGGCCAGGGCCTCTTGCAAAGTGGTGACGACCAGCGCCAGGGTGCCATAGCAAAATGCCAGGCCGATGGCGACTTCCAGAACCGTGCTGCCGAACATAGCGCTCTCCCAGGCTGGAACCACGCTCAACGCTAAGCGAGATGTGTCATATCGGATTTAATTTTCCTCAAGAATTAGGCGGCCGCCAGCCGGTGACAGTGCTTCCCTATATACTTGCGGCAATCGTTTTTTTAAGGTGCACCATGTCTGACAAAGAAGCTTTCACCGAACACGACTGGCGTCGTCTCCTGACCAGCCTGGGCGAAAATCCGGAACGTCCGGGCCTGGTCGAAACGCCGGCGCGCGTCGCGAAAGCCTGGAAACACTGGACCTCGGGCTACAACCAGGATCCGGTGGAAGTGCTCAAGGCGTTCGAGGATGGCGCCGAGGAATACAATGAACTGATCGTGGTGCGCGGCATCCCGGTCTACAGCCACTGCGAACACCACCTGGCGCCGTTCTTCGGCAAGGCCACCGTCGGCTACCTGCCGAACGGGAAGATCGTGGGCCTGTCCAAGCTGACCCGCCTGGTCGACATCTTCTCCAAGCGCCTGCAGGTGCAGGAACGCATGACGATGCAGATCGCCAATGCGCTGATGGAAGTGCTGGAACCGAAGGCCGTCGGCGTCGTCGTCAAGTGCCGCCATATGTGCATGGAAAGCCGCGGCATCCGTGCCATCGGCGAAGAAACCATCACCTCGACCCTGCTGGGCGAGCTGCAGCCGAACCTGGCGCTGCGCACCGAGTTCCTCGCACTGGCGCGCGACTGAGATCCCGGGAATAGGTTACCTTGTAAATACAACGGGAACCTGTTCCAAATCAGGACCTCCAAGTTGTTTTGGAGGTCAATATGGATCGTCCAGCCTATCCCAGCGATATTCCCCGCGAGCAGTTCGAGGCGATACGCGCCATGCTCGAGGCGGCCCGGCGCAAGACGCGTCCGCGCAAGCACGATTTATATGATGTGTTCTGCGCCGTGCTGTACTTTTTGCACACCGGCACAACCTGGCGTGCGATGCCGCCCGGCTATCCGCCCTGGCGCACCGTGCATGAGTATTTCACCCAGTGGACGATGCAGCGCGAGAACGGCCAGTCGTTGCTGGAAAGCGTGCTGGAAAAAGCGGAGCGGCAGCCCGAACTCGCCCAGCTGCGTTCCTTGCTGCACAAACGCTAGGCATCGGCCACGCTAGCGGTCACTTTTTTGTCACATTCTGTTGCACTTTGCCAAGGGTGCGCAAGAATGGATGGGCTAAGCTATGGAAAAAGTTATCAATTTTTCATCAATAGCGCCCGCCCCATGTTCGAGCACCTCAACCTGATCCTGTTTTCCGCCCTGAATGCCCACGCTGGCCTGACTGGCTGGCAATTGCTGGGGGCTCTGTTTGCCGCTGAGTGGCTGATTTTCCTGGTGCCATTTTCCCTGGTGCTGTTGTGGGCCAGTGGGGCGGGCCCACAGCGCGAGGTGGCGCTGCGCGCCTTCCTGGCGGCGGCCTGTGCGCTGACCCTGAACGCCATGATCGGCCACCTGTGGTACAGCCCGCGCCCCTTCGTGGCCGAGGTCGGCCATACCTTCCTGCTGCATGCGCCCGACAGTTCCTTCCCGAGCGACCACGCCACCAGCATCTTCTCGGTGGCGCTGGTGCTGGCCTTCAGCCGCGTGCCGCTGGCGCGCAGCCTGGGACTGGTGATGCTGCCGCTGTCGCTGATCGTGGCCTGGTCGCGCGTCTATCTCGGCGTGCACTGGCCGAAAGACATGATCGGGGCGCTGCTGGTATCGGGCGGCTTTGCACTGCTGGCCTATACGCCGCTGGCGCAGGCCGCCTGCGCACGGGCGTTGCCGGCGCTCGAGCTGGTCTATCACCGGCTGCTGGCGCTGCCGATCGGGCGCGGCTGGCTGCGGCCCTGACCTCTTGCCGGCTTATTCGCCGGTCGACGCTTCCGGCTTTTCGAAGGTCAGCTTGTCGTCGTCGCCGAGTTCGAAGATCCCCAGCGGCAGGCCGGTGACCGCATCGGCATCCGGCGCTTGCAGCTCGGTGCAGCCGGTGGTGTCGATCTGCCAGGCCTGGTCGTCGGCGCGCAAGGTGTACACGTTGTTGCCGTTGCCGAACAACTCGACCTGCAAACCCGACAGCCATACCGAACCCAGCTGAAGCTGGCGCTGGCATTCCGGCAGGCGCGACATGATCACGCGCAGCGTGCCTTCCTTGGCCCAGAAGGTTTCCTTCTCGACCCTGACTGTGATCGCGTGATCGGTATTGGGATCGATGGAATAAGTGGCCGTCTCGATGAAGCAGCCGGTCAGCAATAGCGGGGCCAGGAGGATGAGGGGAAGGCGCATTGGCAATTCATTATTCATTCATATGATGTGCCGAGTATAGCAATAGCGATAAGGGCGGCGCCAATTCAGGCGGGCAGCATGGATTATCGTTTTGCGCCATCATGCGCCGCATGGAACAGAACGACTACGAAGTGCTCGGCGCCGGCGCCGACGCCCGCGTCAAGATGTGGACCAAAGGCGTGCCGGTCGAGCCTGAAGCGAAGGAGCAATTGTCGAAGCTGGCGCAACTGCCGTTCGTCTTCCACCACGTCGCCGTCATGCCTGACGTCCATGTGGGCAAGGGCTCGACGATCGGCAGCGTGATCCCGACCCTGGGGGCGGTGATCCCGGCCGCGGTCGGCGTCGACATCGGCTGCGGCATGATGGCCGCCAAGACCACGCTGCGCGCCGGCGACTTGCCCGATAACCTGGGCAGATTGCGCAGCGCCATCGAGCAGGCGGTGCCGCATGGCATGTCGCCGAAGACCCGCAACGCCAGGGGCCGCGACGTCGGGTCCTGGAGCAACCCGCCGCCGGCCGTCGATGCCGGCTGGGCCAGGCTCAAGGATGAATTCGACGCCATCTGCCGCAAATACCCCAAGCTGCGCCATGCGAACCACTACAAGCACCTGGGCACCCTGGGCAGCGGCAACCATTTCGTCGAGGTCTGCCTGGACGAGGACAACTTCGTCTGGCTGATGCTGCATTCCGGCTCGCGCGGCGTGGGCAATGCGATCGGCACCCATTTCATCGAACTGGCGCGCCAGGACATGCGGCGCCACATGATCAACCTGCCCGACCAGGACCTGGCCTATCTCGAAGAAGGCACCCAGCACTACGACGACTATGTCGAGGCGGTCGGCTGGGCCCAGAAGTTTGCACGCATCAACCGCGAAGTCATGATGCAGAACCTGATCGGCGCGGTGCGCGGCGTGATCAAGAAGCCCTTCGAGACGCATGTGGAAGCGGTCAATTGCCACCATAACTATGTGCAGCGTGAGCGCCACTTCGGCAAGGACGTCCTGATCACGCGCAAGGGCGCGGTGTCGGCGCGCGAAGGAGAATTGGGCATCATCCCCGGCTCGATGGGCGCGCGCAGCTTCATCGTGCGCGGCAAGGGCAATCCAGAAAGTTTCAACAGCTGCAGCCATGGCGCGGGACGCGTGATGAGCCGCACCGAAGCCAAGCGCCGCTTCACGGTGGCCGACCAGGAGCGCGCCACGCGCGGGGTCGAATGCCGCAAGGACGAAGGCGTGATCGATGAAATCCCGATGGCCTACAAGGACATCGACGCCGTCATGCACGCCCAGCGCGAGCTGGTCGACGTGGTCCACACCCTCAAGCAGGTGGTGTGCG
>Ga0265780_10007529_pt1 | contig 13365 bp, 12 predicted proteins | sample P1T30metagenome_FD_192432 | JGI IMG/M metagenome (GOLD analysis project Ga0265780, IMG submission 192432) | Plant litter microbial communities from East Loma Ridge, Irvine, California - P1 T30 | ecosystem: Environmental > Terrestrial > Plant litter > Unclassified | place: USA: California...
GCCGAACACGAACAGCAACACGATCGGGACCAGCGCGAGCTTGGCGAACGACTGCGACGCGGCGGCGTCTTCGACCTGCCGCAGCGCCTCGCCGGTCAGCTGCTTGAACGCCTCCGGCCCGCCCGCAAGCCGCACCTTGGCTTCGTCGAACATCCCGCCGAGCGCCGGGAGCACGAAGAAGCTGGCCAGCGCGCCCGCCGAGCCGACCAGCCCGAGCGCCCATGCCCCGCCGCGTGGATAGCGTTCGGCGACCGAGGCGAGCATCGTGGGCCACATCGCGCAGACGCCGAGGCCCCAGACGGTCGAGGCGACCAGCGCCGCGACCGGCGACTGCGCGCGCGACAGCAGGAACAGCCCGATCGCGGCGAGCAGGCTGGAGATCCACAGCAAGCCCGGATTGGACAGCTTGCCCGCCAGCCGCCCGGCGAAGTGGCGGAACACGAACATCAGCGCGCTGACGTACACGAGCAGCAGGATGCCGCGCATGCCGACGCGGTTGGTGAGCGCGACATCGAGCCACTGGCCCGGGGCCAGCTCCGACGAGGCGGTGAGGAACATCGCGCCGAACCACACGAAGAAGCTTGGGCGGCGGAACACCTCGCCGATCATCGTCCCGAAGCTCTCGCCTTCGACCGCCGCCGGGGCAGGGGGGAAGGTGGTGGTCGCGCCGATGATGACGACGCCGATCGCGGGCAGGAACACCAGCCCCATGATCGCCTGCCACGGCAGGACGTTGGCGAGGAACACGCCGGCCAGCCCGCCGATGATCAGCCCGCCCGGATACCAGGCGTGGAGCACGTTCAGCCGATGCGTGGTCTCTTCGGGATAGAGGCGCGCGGTCAGCGGGTTGATCGACGATTCGGCGAGACCCCAGCCGATCCCGCTGAGCATCATGCCCAGCCATACCAGCGAGTAGATCGTCATGCCGGTCGCGATCGCGCCCGCGCCGACGATCATCGCGGTGCCGAGGATGAAGCAGATGCCAGAGCCGATCACGATCCGCTTTGCGCCGATCTTGTCGAGCAGCGCGCTGGCGACGAACAGCGTGATCGCGAAGCCGAGGAACGCCGAGCCGAGCGCCGCGCCGATCAGTTCGCCGGCCTCGACGGGGGCGATCGGGTCGATCCACTGCGCCTTGAGACTGCTGGCGATCGCCGCACGCAGCGACGCGCTGACCGCCGCGGTGGTCAGCGCCAGCACGCTCAGCCAGAACAAGCGGGACCGATGTTGTCCCGTAAACGCCGCTGCCTCTGTCTGCACCCTCTACCCCTTTACGATCGCACGATTCTTTTATCTGATTTTTGCAGTCTGGCCGATCAGTCGAGCCCGAGCAAGCGCCGGTTCGCGGCCGGATCGGACCCGCCCGCAAAATCGTCGAAGGCACGTTCGGGGCGACGGATCATGTGCGCGGCGATGAACGGAGCGCCTTCGCGCGCGCCATCCTCGGGATGCTTCAGGCAGCATTCCCATTCGAGCACCGCCCAGCCGGCATAGCCATATTGCGTCAGCTTCGAGAAGATGCCGCCGAAATCGACCTGCCCGTCGCCGAGCGAGCGGAAGCGGCCCGGGCGGTCGACCCAGTCCGAATAGCTGCCGTACACGCCGGCCTTGCCGGTCGGGTTGAACTCGGCGTCCTTGACGTGGAACATGCGGATGCGGTCGTGATAGAAGTCGATGAACTGGAGATAGTCCATCGCCTGCAGCACGAAGTGGCTGGGATCGTAGAGGATGTTGGCGCGCTTGTGCCCGCCGACCGCATCCAGGAACCGCTCGAAGGTAGTGCCGTCGTGCAGGTCCTCGCCGGGGTGCAGCTCGAAACAGAGATCGACGCCCTCGTTCTCGAACGCGTCGAGGATCGGGGTCCAGCGCTTGCCCAATTCGGCAAACGCGTCCTCGACCATCCCGGCCGGGCGCTGCGGCCACGGATAGACGAACGGCCAGGCGAACGCGCCCGAGAAGGTGGCGTGCGCGTCGAGCCCGAGCCGCCGGCTCGCCTTGGCGGCGAGCTTGAGCTGGTCGACCGCCCATGCCTGACGCTCGGCCGGCTTGCCGCGGAGTTCCTCCGGCGCGAAGACGTCGAAGGCGGTGTCGTATGCAGGGTGGACCGCAACGAGCTGGCCTTGCAGGTGCGTCGACAATTCGGTGATCGCGACGCCCGCCTCGCGGCAACGTCCGACCAGCTCGTCGGCATAATCCTGGCTCTCGGCGGCGAGTTTCAGGTCCATGCACCGCTCGTCGCGGGTCGGGATCTGCACGCCCTCGTAGCCGGCTTCGGCCATCCAGCGCGCGGCATTGTCGAGCGTGTCGAACGGTGCGGCGTCACCCATGAACTGCGCGAGGAACACGCCCGGGCCGCGCATGGTGCCGCCGCCGCTCACTTGGCGGTCTCGGACTTCAGATAGGCGATGATCGCGGCGCGCTTGGCGGGATCGGGGGTCGAGATCGGCATCCGGGTGCCGGGCACCTTCTTCTGCGGCGCGGCGAGATATTCGTTGAGCGACGCGTCGTTCCACTTCAGCTGCGCCTTCTTGAAGGCGGCCGAATAGTTGAAGCCCGGCGCCGAGGCGGGCGCGCGCGTGAACAGACCGGCGAGGTTCGGGCCGATGCCGTTGCGCTCGCCCTTGTGGAGCGTGTGGCAGGCCTTGCAGGCGGCGAAAGCCTGCTGCCCGTTCTGCTGCGCCGGCGCGGGGGCGGAAACCACCAGCGCGACAATGGCGGCGACTGGCGCGGCGGCCAGACCGGCGATCAACTTCATCGCATACTCTCCAAACCCGAATTGATTGCCGCCAGTTTACCGCTAAACCGGGCGATAGCAAGGCGGCTGACGTTACGGTCTTCGTAATGCCGGTATGCGGATGACGGGAGGATGAATGGCGCGGGTAGAACCACTTAAGCTCGGGATGATCGGCGGCGGCGAAGGCGCGTTCATCGGTGCGGTCCACCGGATGGCGGCCGGCATCGACGGCGACTGGCGGCTGGTCGCCGGCGCGTTCAGCACCGATGCGGGCCGCAATACGCGCACCGGCGACCTGCTCGGTCTCGATGCGGGACGCGTCTATGGCTCGATTGATGAGCTGCTTTCGGCCGAGCGTGCGCTGCCGGAGGGCGAACGGATCGACGCGGTAGCGATCGTGACACCGAATCACCTCCATGCGCCGATGTCGATCGCGGCGCTCGACGCGGGCTTCCACGTCATCTGCGAAAAGCCGATGTCGCTGAACCTGGAAGAAGCGCAGGCGATCGCCGCCGCGGCCGAGCGCAGCGGGCGGCATTATGCGCTGGCCTTCACCTACAGCGGCTATCCGCTGGTCGAGGAAGCGCGCGCGCGGGTGGCGCGCGGCGACTTCGGGGCGATCCGGCTGGTGCAGGTCGAATATTCGCAAGGGTGGCTGAGCAGCGCGCTGGACCGCGAAGGGAATCGGCAGGCCGAGTGGCGGACCGACCCGGCGCGCGCCGGGCTGGGCGGGTGCCTCGGCGACATCGGCACGCACGCCTTCCAGCTTGCCGAGCATGTCAGCGGGTTGCAGGTCGAGTCGCTGTGCGCCGACCTGACGACGCATGTGCCCGGGCGGCGGCTCGACGACGATGTCAGCGTGCTGTTGCGCTTCGCGGGCGGCGCGCGCGGCGTGCTGAAGGCGACGCAGGTCGCGGCGGGCGACGAGAACGGCCTGCGGCTGCGCATCCACGGCGAGAAGGGCGGGCTCGACTGGGCGCAAATGGAGCCCAACACGCTGACGCTGCGCTGGCTCGACCGGCCGGCCGAGCTGGTGCGCACCGGCGGGCCGGGGATGGCCGAGACGACGCTGGGCCGCATCCGCACGCCGGCCGGGCATCCGGAAGGCTATATCGAGGCGTTCGCGAACATCTATCGCGCGGTCGCCGCGACGATCCGCGGTGGCGACACGGTCGCCGAGCGCGGCGCGGCGGCATGGTTCCCGGGGACGGCCGACGGCGTGCGGACGATGGCGTTCGTCGAGGCGGTGGTCGCCAACGCCGCGTCCGACCAGAAGTGGAGCGGGCTGGCGGGTTGATCCCCGTCATTGCTGGCCGGGCCAGCCACTTGCCTCATCCCGTCATCCCGGACTCGCTCCGGGATCCCGCTTCTTACGTTGGCCGCCAAGAAGAAGCGGGGCCCCGGATCTAGTCCGGGGCGACGGGAAGGGCATGGCTTCCTAGCGCACCACCTTCGGGAGGATCGCGTCGAGCAGGATCATCCCTGCCTCGGTGACGCGCAGGCGAGTGCCCTCGCGGACGATCAGCGCGGGCAGCGCGGCGATCGCGGCCAGATCGACGATGTCCTCGACGCGCATCCCGCCCGCCGCCGCGATCGCCGCCACGTCGACGCCCTCGCGCAGGCGCAGCCCCATCAGCAATGCCTCACCGACGCGCGTCGCCGCATCGAGCGGCTCCTCGCTCTCCAGCCCGTGCCCGTTGCGGGCGACCGCCGCGAGCCAGTTCTCGGGCTTCTTGCGCCGGAAGGTCGCGAGATGGTCGCGGCGGCCATGCGCGCCCGGGCCGATGCCGGCGTAATCGCGGTAACGCCAGTAAGCGAGATTGTGGCGGCTCTCCGCGCCGGGGCGGGCGTGGTTCGATATCTCATAGGCGGGCAGCCCCGCCGCCGCGGTGCGCGCGCGGGTCAACTCGAACAGATCGGCCGCGGTATCGCCGTCGGGGATCGTCAGCCGCCCCGCTGCCGCCTCGGTCGCGAAGCGCGTGCCCGGCTCGATCGTCAGCTGGTAGAGCGACAGATGCTCGGTTCCGAACGACAGTGCTTGCGCCAGCTCGGCGTCCCATGCCGCCTGCGTCTGGCCGGGGCGGGCGTAGATGAGGTCGAAACTGACCCGCGCGAAATGCCGCTGCGCCACGTCGAGCGCGCCGAGCCCCTCTGTCACGTCATGCGCCCGTCCCAGAAAGCGCAACGCCGCGTCGTCGAGCGCCTGTAGCCCCAGCGAGACGCGATTGACCCCCGCGGCGGCGAGATCCGCGAAGCGCGCCGCCTCGACCGACGACGGGTTCGCCTCCAGCGTGATCTCGACATCGCCGACCGGCGCCCATGCGCTGGTCGCGGCCGCGACCAGCGCGGCGACGGTGGCGGGCGGCATCAGCGAGGGGGTGCCGCCGCCGAAGAAGATCGACCCCAGCCGCCGGCCCGGTAGCAGCGCCGCCTCGTGCGCCAGATCGGCGAGCAGCGCGTCGTGCCAGAGCGACTCGTCGACGGTGGCGCGGACATGGCTGTTGAAGTCGCAATACGGGCATTTGGAAACGCAGAACGGCCAATGGATGTAGAGCGCGAGCGGCGCGGCGGCGCGCGCCGCCCGGTCCTGCGCCGCGGCGTCGGGGTGGATGAGGTCGATCATGCCCATGGTCGCGCGCATATGGCGGCTCGTCGCGGCAAACGCCACCGTCGCCGCGCCGACGGTGCAAACGCTGTTGCGCGATCGAAACGTCTTTGGCATCCGCCGCGGCGATGCCTGTCCGCCCGTTCGTCGCGCTGCTGCTTGCCCTTACCCCCGCTACGCCGGCCGTTGCCGGCGGGATCGAACTGCGGCTTCGGCGACCGGCCCCGGTCCGCGACGCGTCGCTGCTCCAGCGCGAGATGCTCGACGCGCACAACCGCGCGCGTCGCGCGGTGGGGTTGCCGCCGCTGGCGTGGAGCGCGGCGCTGGCGGCCGCTGCCGACCGTCATGCGCAGGAACTGGCGCGCAGCGGGCGGCTGTTCCATGCCGAGCAGCGCGCGGGCGATGCGTGGCAGGGCGAGAATCTCTTCGCGGGAACGCGGGACGGTTACGATTATGGCGAGATGGTGCGCTATTGGGTCGAGGAGCGTCGCTACTTCCGCAACCGCCGCAGCCCGCGGTTCAGCCGCACCGGCCGCTGGCAGGACGCGGTCCATTATGCGCAGATCGTCTGGCGCGCGACCACCGAGGTCGGCTGCGCGATGGAGAGCGGGCGGACGCAGGATTTCCTCGTCTGTCGCTACAATCCCGGCGGCGAGATCGCAGGGCGGCGCGCTTATTAGGCCGGATCGGCAGGCAGGGTCGCCAGAACGAGGTGAGGACGTTTCGACCGGAACCCGCCTCGGTCGTCGCCGAGGTGACCAACGGGGCGGGTGATGGCTGAAGGCCGGGTGACGCCGGCTGCCGCCGCACAGGCGGACCGCCGGCGCGACGCCGTGGATCGCAATGGGTGGAGCGCGGTTATGCCGGCGATGAGCGAGCGACACGATCACCCGTGGTGGGAAAGCGGCACCGTCTACCAGATCTATCCGCGCTCCTTTCAGGACAGCGATGGCGACGGGGTCGGCGATCTGGCCGGGATCGAGCGGCGGCTCGATCATGTCGCGGCGCTGGGGGGCGACGCGATCTGGCTGTCGCCGGTCTTTCCGTCGCCGATGGCCGATTTCGGCTATGACGTCGCCGATTATTGCGCGATCGACCCGCTGTTCGGCGATCTGGCCGCGTTCGACCGACTGCTGGCGGCGGTCCATGCGCGCGGGCTCCGGCTGTTGCTCGATTTCGTCCCCAACCACAGTTCGGACCAGCACCCGTGGTTCGTCGACAGCCGCTCCGGCCGCGACAGCCCAAAGCGCGACTGGTACATCTGGCGCGATCCCGCCGCCGATGGCGGGCCGCCCAACAATTGGATCAGCGACTTCGGCGGCTCGGCGTGGGAATATGACCCGGCGAGCGGGCAATATTACCTCCACGCCTTCCTCAGGCAGCAACCCGACCTCAACTGGCGCAACCCCGCGCTGAAGGCGGCGATGCTCGATGCGATGCGCTTCTGGTTCGATCGCGGGGTCGACGGCTTCCGGATCGACGTGCTGTGGCATATCGTCAAGGCGGATGGCTTTCCCGACAATCCGGTGAACCCTTATTGGCGGCCGGGGATCACCGAGCGCGACCGACTGATCCAGCAGCATTCGACCGACCAGCCCGAGGCGCATGCGATCGCCGCGGAGATGCGCGCGCTCGCCGATGCTTACGGGGCCGAGGGGCGGGGGCGCGTGCTGATCGGCGAAATCTTCCTGCCCAACGATCGCCATGCGCGCTGGTACGGCACGCCCGAGACGCCGCAGGTGCATCTGCCGTTCAATTTCCAGCTAATCGAGAATGCGTGGGACGCCGCGACCCTGCGCACGATGATCGCGGCCTATGAGGCGAGCCTGCCCGCGCATGGCTGGCCGAACTGGGTGTTCGGCAGCCACGATGCGCCGCGGATCGCCGCGCGGATCGGGGAGGCGCAGGCACGGGTCGCGGCGATGCTGCTGCTGACGCTGCGCGGCACGCCGACGCTGTACCAGGGCGACGAGCTGGGGATCGGGCACGTCGACATCCCGCCCGACCGGGTCCGCGACCCGCAGGAACTCCGCCAGCCCGGGATCGGGATCGGGCGCGACCGGTCGCGGACGCCGATGCCCTGGGATGCCTCGTCCTTTGCGGGGTTCTCGACGGTCGCGCCGTGGCTGCCGCTCAACCCCGACTGGCCGACCCGCAACGTCGCGGCGCAGGAGCAGGACGCGGGGTCGATGCTGGCGCTGTACCGGCGCTTGCTGGCGTTGCGGCGGGAGCGGGCGGCCTTGTCGGTCGGGAACTTCCGGTTGCTGGAGGCCGCGGACGGGGTGCTGGCCTATGAGCGACGGCACGGCGGCGAGGTGCTGCGGGTGGCGCTGAATCTGACGGACGCGGCGAAGCCGCTGCCGTTCGCGGGTGAGACGTTGCTGTCGACGCTGAACGAACCACCGGCCGATCATCTGCGCGGCGACGAAGGCGTGATCTTCCGCTAATCGTCTCCCGGCCGGTGCCGGGGTGACAATCACCGCGCGCTGACAGGCATGCCATGACCAAGGACCACCGCCGATGAAGATCGCCATGCTCGCCCCGATCGCGTGGCGCACCCCGCCGCGCCACTATGGACCATGGGAGCTGGTGACGCATCTGCTGACCGAAGCCCTGGTCGAACGCGGGGTGGACGTGACCCTGTTCGCGACGCTCGACAGCCTGACCAGCGCCACGCTCGACGGGGTCGTGCCCGCGCCTTATTCCGAAGATCCGGCCATCGACGCGAAGGTGTGGGAATATCGCCACCTCAGCCACCTGTTCGCGCAGGCGGCACGATTCGACCTGATCCACAACCAGGCGGACTTTCCGGCGCACGCCTTTGCGCCGCTGGTCGACACGCCGGTCGTGACGACGATCCACGGCTTTTCCTCGGATCGCATCCTGCCGATGTACGCGCCCTATCAGGACCGGGTGCATTATGTCGCGATCAGCGATGCCGACCGGCATTCCGCGCTGCGCTATGCCGCGACGATCCACCATGGCATCCCGCTCGACGATTTCCGCTTCGACGCCACGGGAAGCGACGATCTGCTGTTCTTCGGGCGGCTGCATCCCGACAAGGGCGCCGCAGAGGCGATCGCGGCGGCGCGCGCGACGGGGCGGGCGCTCAATCTCTACGGGATCGTCCAGGATCAAGGCTATCACGACCGCGCGGTCGCGCCGGCGCTCGACGATCGCATCCGCTATCATGGCGCGGTCGGCGGCGAGGCGCGGGTCGCAGCGCTGGGAAGGGCGCGCGCCTTGCTCCACCTCATCAACTTCGACGAGCCGTTCGGGCTGTCGGTGATCGAGGCGATGGCGTGCGGGACGCCCGTGATCGCCACCCGCCGCGGTTCGATGCCCGAGCTGATCGAGGACGGCGTGACCGGCTTTCTGGTCGACACCCCCGCCGAGGCGGTCGCGGCGATCGACCGCGCCGGCGAGATCGACCGCGCCGCCTGCCGCCGCGCGGTCGCCGAGCGGTTCAGCGTCGCGCGGATGGCCGACGATTATATCGCGCTCTACCGGCGCATTCTCGGCTGACCGCGCCTATCTTTACGGCATGACCCAGACGACCGAGAAGCGCGCCACGCTCTACCGGATGGTGATGCCGACGCACACCTGCCCCTATGGCGTGAAGGCGAAGGACCTGTTGCAGCGGCGCGGCTATGCGGTCGACGACCATTGGTTGCGAACGCGTGAGGAGACCGACGCCTTCAAGGCCGAATATGGGGTCAAGACCACCCCGCAGACGTTCATCACTGGCGAGCGGGTCGGCGGCTATGACGATCTGCGCCGCTTCTTCGGCCTCCACGTGCCCGCGCCCGGCGAGACGAGCTATCGCCCGGTGCTGGCGGTGTTTGCGATGACCGCGCTGATGGCGCTGGCGGCAAGCACCGCGGCGTTCGGCACCCCGCTGACGCTGCGCGCCGGCGAATGGTTCGTCTCGTTCAGCATGTGCGTGCTCGCGCTGCTCAAGTTGCAGGATGTCGAGACCTTCTCGACGATGTTCCTCAACTACGATCTGCTGGCGAAGCGCTGGGTGCGCTACGGCTATGTCTATCCGTTCGCCGAGGGACTGGCGGGGGTGCTGATGACCGCGCATGTCGCGGACTGGCTGTCGGTGCCGGTCGCGCTGTTCATCGGGACGGTCGGCGCGGTGTCGGTGTTCAAGGCGGTCTATGTCGACAGGCGCGAACTCAAATGCGCCTGCGTCGGCGGCGCGACGCGGGTGCCGCTGGGGTTCGTGTCGCTAACCGAGAACGTCATGATGATCGCGATGGCAGTGTGGATGGTCCTCTCGTAACCGTCGCCCCTGCGCAGGCAGGGGCCTATGTCTGTCGAATGTTGCGTCAGGTCTGACACATGGATGTCTCTCGTGTGTCAGGTTTGCCGCGGCACGACACAGACATGGGCCCCTGCCTTCGCAGGGGCGACGGGCGTTACAGATGCCGCTTGCCCAGCTTCCGCGCCAATGTCCGCCGGTGCATCCCCAGCCGCCGCGCCGCCTCCGAGACGTTGAACCCGCAGTCCGCCAGCGTCTGGTGGATATGCTCCCATTCCAGCGTGCGCAGCGAGGTCGGCGGCGCGACCAGCTCGACGCTGGCGTCGCCCTCGCCGCTTGCCTGGAACGCCGCCTCGATATCGTCGGAATTGGCAGGCTTCGACAGGTAGTTGGTCGCGCCCAGCTTCACCGCCTCGACCGCGGTGGCGATGCTGGCGAAACCGGTCAGCACCACGATCCGCATTTGCGCGTCGAGCGCATGGAGCCGCGCCACGCACGTCAGCCCGGAGGCGTTGCCGAGCCGCAGGTCGACCACCGCATGGTCGGGCTTCAAAGCGTCGACCGCCGCGTCGAGATCGTCGGGATCGGTGATCGCGCGCACCTGATAGCCGCGTCGCTCGAACGAGCGCGCCAGCGTTCGCGCGAACACCGCGTCATCCTCGACGATCAGCAATCGCCGCTCGCTCATGCGCCCTCCTCCGGGATCGAGATCGCCGCGATCGGCAGCGTCAGGGTCACCTCGCCCCCGCCGCCTTCGCCGCCCTCGCGGTTGCGCGCCGAGACGGTGCCGCCGAGCGTCCGCAACACGTTGACCGCGAGGAACAGCCCGAGCCCCGCGCCGCGCCGCGTCTTGGTGCTCATATAGGGCTTGCCCAGCCCGTCGAGGATCGCCGGGGCGAAGCCGCGGCCGTCGTCGCGCACCGACAGCACCAGCCGGTCACCGTCCCACCACGCGCACAGCGCGATCGTGCGACCGCCCGCCTCCAGCGCATTGTCGAGCAGATTGGTGATCGTCTGCGCCAGCGCCTTGTCGGCGACGATCCGCGGATCGCTGGTCATCAGATGCTCATAGGCGGCGGCGACCTGCGTCTTGCCACGCCAGTCGCCGACGATCCCCGCCAGGAAGGTCTTGAGCGTGGTGCGCACCGGCCCCATCCCGCGCACCTCGCCCGAGGCGAGCAGCACCTGGCTGAGGATGTCCTTGCAGCGCGTAACCTCGGTGCGCATGTCGTCGAGATCGGCGAGCAAGGCAGGGGAGGTAGCGATCGCGGGCTCGCGCCGCCAGTCGCCCAGCATTACCGCGATCGACGACAGCGGCGTGCCGAGTTCGTGCGCCGCGCCGCTGGCGAGCAACCCCATGCGGACGATATGCTCCTCCTCGGCGGCGCGCTGGCGGAGCGCGGCGAGCCGTGCGTCATGTTCGGAGACGTTGCGGACGATCCGCGTGACGAACAGCGCGAGCAACGTCGCGGTGAGCGTGAAATTGAACCAGCTTCCCGCGATATAGGGGGTCGAGAGCGTCGAGGCCCAGCCGCGCGGCAGCGCGAACGGCGGCGCGGCGTGCGCCAGCCACGCGAACAGGGCGCTGCTGAGCGCGACCATCGCCCAGCTCGCATGATCGCGCAGCAGCAGCGCGGCGATCACGACCTGGAGCAGGAACAGGGTCACAAACGGATTGCCGACCCCGCCGCTGAGATAGAGCTGCGTCGTCAGGCACGCGACATCGACCAGCAGCGTCGCGAACAGCGCGCCATAGGTGATCGGCCGCCGCCCGACGATCTGTCCGATCGCGAGATTGAGCGCGACCAGCACCGCGACCGCGCCGAGCATCGGCACCAGCGGCAGGTGCACGCCGACGACGAAATGGACGAGCAGGATCGTCGCGAGCTGCCCCCCGACCGCGAGCCAGCGCAGGATCGAGAGCAGCCGCACGTTGCGCAGCCCGGCGTCCTCGCGCAGCCCGGTTCCGGCGATGATGTCAGACGCGGCCATTTCCGCTCCTTACGGCGGATCGGGTCGGGTACGCTATTGCGCAGATCGCGTCGGCGGCAGAACGCCGCACGCGCGGCTCGCAGCGGCGATGGGACCAGGGATGGGCGACGAATCAAGACAAGGCCGCATCGGGACGCTCACCGACCGGGAGAAGCAGACGTTGCGCCTCCTGCTGAAAGGTCACGACGCCAAGTCGATCGCGCGCACGCTCGACCTGTCGGTCCACACGATCAACGAACGTCTGCGCGATGCGCGGCGCAAGCTGGCGGTCGCCAGCAGCAGGGAGGCGGCCCGCCTGCTCGCCGAGGCGGAACAGCCGCACCCCGAACAAATTGGGGACGACATTTTCGGGGTAACCGACGCCGGCACCGGCGTGCTCCCGGTGGCGGCAGCGGTCCGTGAGGGGAGAACCCTGCGGATCGCGTGGCTGAGTGGAGGAATGTTCGTCATGTCATTGTTGGTCGCCGCCTTTGCGGTCGTTGCCGTCATCAACTCGGGAAAGGCGCTGGTATCGCCGCCACCGGCCGCGCCGGAAGAGGCGGGGCGCCAGCCGTCCGATCCCGCCGTGGAACGGAGCGCCCGCGACTGGCTGAAGCTGGCCGACGACGGGCAATGGGACGCGAGCTGGAAAGCCGCGTCCGCCGACTTCCGGTCGCAGATCACCGCGCCGCGATGGCAGGCGATGAGTCAGTCGGTGCGCGCACCATTGGGCGCACCGACGTCGCGGCGGTTCCTCGGCGCCGTGCACCACAGCTCGCTGCCGGGCGCACCGGCGGGCGAGTATGAGGTGCTGCAATTCCGGACCGATTTCACGAACAAGGCCGGCGCCATCGAGACGGTGACGCTGGTCCGCGAGGGTACGGGCTGGCGGATGGCCGGCTACTTCATCAGATGATGTGATTTGCGGCGGGGCCGGGCGCGCCTATCGCTCCGCCCGACCCAGCCCGCGCGCGATGCGCCACGCGAAAAACGCCATCATCGCCGCGAGGGTGAACCACGTCAGCGCATAGACGAGGTGGTTGTTGCGGAACCGCACCACCGTCAGCCCGCCGCGCGGCCATTGCGCGCCCGGCGCGGCCTCGGCGTCGATGAAATAAGGGGCGACGGGGCCGAGCCGGCGCGCGCGCGCGATCGCGGCGGTGTCGCGCGAATACCAGCGGTCGTCGGCGGGGTCGTTGTCGCGCAGGAAGCCGCCATCGGGCTCGGTGACGCGCAGCAGCCCGGTGATGCGCGCCGGGCCTTTCGGCGGGGTGATCGTCTTGCGCGCGTCGGTGGGCACGAAGCCGCGGTTGACGAGGAGCGTGCCGCCCGCGGTGTCGAGCGCGGCGAGCACCCAATAGCCCGCGCCGAAATCGGTGACCGCCTGCGTGAACACCGGCGGGGCCGCGCGCCACGTGCCGGTGGCGGTGACGCGGGCGTAGGCGTCGTCGTCGGTGATCGTCGCCCAGCGCGCGCGCGGCGGGGCGGGCTGCGCAGCGGCGGCGAGCCGCGCCTCTACGCGGTCGATCAGCGCGAGCTTCCACGCGCGCCGTTCGACCTGCCAGACGCCGAGCCCTGCCAGCACCGCCGCCAGCAGCAGCGCGATACCGGCAAGGACCCAGCGCGCGCGCATCACATGCCGCCGCTCGACATCTCTCCGCCCATGCCCGGCATCATGTTGAGGTTCATGTGGTACATGACCCACAGCGACCCGGCGATCACGATCAGCACGATGATCGCGGTGAAGATCAGCGCCAGCATCGTCCAGCCGTTCTCGGACTTGGTGTT
>Ga0265780_10007531_pt1 | contig 13360 bp, 6 predicted proteins | sample P1T30metagenome_FD_192432 | JGI IMG/M metagenome (GOLD analysis project Ga0265780, IMG submission 192432) | Plant litter microbial communities from East Loma Ridge, Irvine, California - P1 T30 | ecosystem: Environmental > Terrestrial > Plant litter > Unclassified | place: USA: California...
TAGTCATTGATCAATTACCCCTCAATTATTTCCACGGACTACTTCATAGCATTGAACCCATTTCTTGACGCCACTTTCATCCCATCAGTATATCATAGAAAGTAAAGAACGCTACCAGTTCACCACCGACTCACACTCAGCATTTCAAGAAGCTTCGATCCAACATGTCCAAACCAGGCCTCCTCTTCGTCGCCGCCCGCATCTCCGACCCAAGCAAAACAACGGACGCCCAGTTCAACAAAATGTACAACGAAGAGCACCTCCCCGACGTCCTGAACTACAAGACCAAAATCACGGACCTCGCCCTTCGCTACAAAAACGTCGACCCGTCCAGCGAACGCCCTTACCTCGCCCTCTACCCCATCGAAGAAGACGCTTCCACCTTCTTCTCCAGCGGCACTCTCGAAAGACTAACCGAAGACACCAAGCACAGCAAGACCTACAACGGCGCCAACATCACCGACTTTGTGCACTTCGACCCCCGCCCCTACGCCAAAATCCAAACCTTCGAAGGCTATGGCCACGCGGATAAGACCGGCAAGGAACGCGGCCAGACGATCACGTGCGTCGCTATGGAGCCCGCGGAGGGCAGCGAAGCACAGGCTGATTTCGAGGCTTGGTATCGCAAGCAGCATCTGGATATGTTGGCCATGTGCGAGGGGTATCGCAGGACTACTCGTTATGAGAGAATTGATGGGGTGAAGCCAAGGTTTTTGGCGCTGCATGAGTGGGCTTGTAAGCCGGCGGATTTGCCGAAGGAGATGGTCAAGCAGGTTGCTGAGACGGAGTGGAGTCGGAAGATTTTGGGAGAGGCCAAGGTCTTTGACAGGGACGTTTTCGAGCTGATTGAGGCGCAGGGGGACGTGAAGAGGAAGTTGTAGAGGGGTAGGATCGCTTCTGCCGTGGTGGCGGTCTTGAGATTCTGGACTGTATGCGACCGGAGCTGTACGTTAAGTATTGTGGATTTCGGCAGGATGGATATGCCTAGACAACTTAGAGACAGAGAAAAATACACGCGTCCCAGGCTTTAGGAGATCGCACGCAAGGTACCGTCGAGATGAATGAACCCGCTGATAACCCCATCGACAATTCTGATCCTCGACCCAGTCTCTTCTCCAAGATACTCAACGCAAGCCTCACGAACCGTCTGATCCATACCGGCCATACCAGCACAGCCAAGACAAACCGCTCTGGCACCTTTGGCGAGCAGGCGCTTGGTGGCGTCTTTCATACGACTGTCCACTTCTGTCTTGGCCGTAGTGTGCAATTCGACGGCATTGAGAGCAGTCGTCTCAGTACCGGCGTATCTCGATGAAGCATTTGATCCGAGAAGGTTTGTCACGGCGTCGTCCATGATGTCCTCCCACTGCTTGCCGGTGCTGACGATGCCGAATTTCTCGTCAATGTCTATAGATTGTAGACACATAGCTACTGATGCCTCAAAGATGCCTGTGACTGCTGCGTCGTGTTTCTTGCGTTCGACGAGAGCTTTGCGCAAAGCAGGCACGAGTGGGTGCTGTGAGTAGCAGCAGACGAGGAAACCTTGAAAGCTGTTTAATGCTCCGTTGCCGGACAGGTCCGTGATGCAATGTTGAGCGGATACAGCGGCGTCTTCTTCATTGTTGATGGAAGCCACGCCTGACTTCGCCGTGTAATAGGCGACGTCCACCTCATCCTGGCGAGCAGCCATGTTAGATAGCGTATCATGGATGAAGGTCGTGGTGGTTCATGATACCGGCTTGTAGCCCAGGGAATCGATGAGCGGCTTCAGGCCGTCGGTCATAGCTTCGGTAGTGTTGGGGTTGATGACGAGGATGGCACGTTTCGTTGGAGCCGTGGGAGCCATGTTTGCTGCCGGTGTTCCGAAGTGGCTCAAACGGGGGGTCTTGGTGGTCTTGGTATCGCCGATGGGTATCTTTGGTAGGGAAAGGGGAGTAGGAGGAAGCTATTAGGGCTTTCTGTTCACTTTGGTGAAGTCGGTAGTACTTGATTTTGGCGAGAATCTATGCCAGTGATATAGACAGATAGACAGATAGACAGATAGACGGACGAATTGGGATGCAGAATTGATGGATGAAGCCCGTGGGAATTGAGTTATCATTATTCAATTTCCAGCCCCGTAAGGCTGACACTAGACCCTCTTTTTCCCCTTCGAAACCCACCAGTGCCATCAAACGGCGGCAGCACAGCCGCCGCCGATCGCCCAAGACGTTCGCGACTGAGCCGCAATAAGCGTTTTGGACCGTACCCAGTACGCGTTGCCCTTCCTTCCTGCTGCCGCCTCTCAAGGCTCCATACACTCACCGACTCTACACAAGGCAACATTCGACCATTCATTATTACCACCACTCGACACTACTCCGGATCGCCGCTCAGCCCGTTTCAATCGGTGACAACGTGTCCGACATCCAGCGACTGCGCCCAGATAAGCTCGAGAAGGGTCTGGGGTTGAGATCGCAGGCGACCACTGTCAACAACAAACAGCTCCCATGCCTACACACGATAGATGAAGGACACAATTTGAACATATTACACCCAAAGGAGCGCCCACTCCATGGCCTCTGGAAGCGACGATTCGCCGACGCACCGTCGCAACCGGACCTCGCAGGGCATACCCCTCCAGACATTACATCCCAATGGAGTTCAGGATGCCGACGATGAGACCATGCAGCATGGACAGCACCGGCGCACACTCAGCGACAGAGGAAGAGCATTGTTCAGGAGTAGTCGGCAGACGTCGCCAGAGAACCAGCGACGCTATGCGCCAATAGGAGAGGATTCGCCTAGCCCGCCGGAACGACAAGAGCGCATGCCACTCTCCCCACACCTATACGTGTCGTCGCCGTCGGGAGAGCGATCGAGAATATCGAATGGGGATGATGAAGGGCCTATATCTCCAGTGGCGGATAGAGGAGCCTTTCAGTCAGCCATAGGATTCGCAGGGCTGAGCTTTAGTCAAGCCTCACACTCGCGAAGCGATCCGTACGACGATGATGCGGACGACTTGCCGTTGCCGACTGCAAGATCTTCTCGTGCGACAAGGGACAGTTTGCCACGGATAAGTACAGCACGGCAACCCGGCGACGACATGGTGTCAGTCACTCTGGAAGACGGCCCTGCGTTCTTTTCCCCTGGAGCCGCGGATGAGGAAGACACACAACCGTTGACCGATTCCTCACACTTGCGACCATCAACATTGGCAGCACCTTCAACACCAGATCGTGGGCAGGGCAGGCAACGGAGCCATAGCGCAACCCTCACAGTACGCTTCCCGCCGCAAAAGAACAGGGGACGCAGTGGAAGCGACTCGCGGCTTGGTGATGATTTGCAAAACCTAGAGGCTGGTCGCGATTCTTCTAGCTCAAAGTCTGGTTTGTCGCATTCCACCCGAAAGCGCTCGCTATCTCCTGCGTCTCTCGAATCGCCACTTGCTCGGACTGGCACGATGCTGCGGAACATGTCCCAGCGTGTGGTCAATTTGAGTCACGAGCCGAAACTTGTTGAGCAAGCGATTCGACGGAAGTCTTCTGTCAAAACAGTCGATAGAGAAGACGATGTTCCACCTATACCCACCATCCATCAAAATGGCGATATGGCAAACGACGAGGAGGGTCCGGGGCGATCTCCTGTAAGCGAGAAAGCGCCTTCGCCGATCATCCCGCCTTCGGACTCATCCCACACACACGGCCACCCTGATGTCTATGAACTCCCGGGCAGAAGTGAGCCAAATCCGTTGAGAGGCAAGTCTCTATCCATCTTCAGCCGACACAGCAAGGTGAGGCGGGCGTTACTCAGTTGCCTCGTTCACCCAGTGACTGAGCCTCTCATCCTGCTTCTGATCATCGTACAAACGGTCATCCTGGCAATTGACTCTGCGGGTGACATCAACGATCCACGAAAACCCCGACGCGACCAATGGGGTGTACATTGGACCGACTACACATTGTTCGCAATCTTTGCCGTTTACACGATCGAAACGATCATGAAGATCATCGTTTCGGGCTTTCTCTTCAATCCAAGCGAATACAGCACAATCGATCGAAGCATTGGCCTCGGGAAGGCTCTCAACAAGAAAGCCAACGACCTCATGAATCCACATGCGAAACCATCAGTCAGACATTCGAAGAATCCGATCGTGCCGCACGAGATTGAACCGCCTTCACTGATAAGAGCGATGACCATGCACACATTCGACGAGGTGCCCGGCGATTCTAGAACGGCACAAAAGAAACGCCTTGCTCACCGGGCGTATCTGCGGCACTCTTTCAACAGATTGGACTTTGTGGCTGTTGTCTCCTTCTGGATATCATTCTCGCTGAACGCAACCAATATCGAATGGGGACATCGCCTTTACGTTTTCAAGATGATGAGTTGCTTGCGCATCCTGCGCTTGCTGAATATCACAAGCGGTACATCGGTCATTCTGCGGAGTTTGAAGCGTGCTGCGCCTTCGCTGCTCAACATCGGAATTCTCATTGGCTTCTTTTGGCTACTCTTTGGTATAGTTGGCGTTCAGAGCTTCAAGTCAAGTCTCAGGCGGACGTGCGTGTGGGATGGCAGCAGAGCAGATCCACCTCAGTCAAACTACACACTCGATGAACAGTTCTGTGGCGGTTGGTGGGAATGGAACGGAACAGACAAGAATCAAATGCCCTGGCTATTTGACGATGGTCGTCCGGGAGCCGCAAAGTCAAAAGGATATGTGTGCCCTGTCGGATCCTGGTGCATCCAGGGCGAGAATCCCTACAACAACACGCTCAGTTTTGATAATGTCGGCAACTCGATGGAGCAGGTCTTCGTCATCATGACATCGAACACCTTCACCGACATCATGTACCAGCTGGCTGATACTGACTACTTGGTTGCCGCCTTGTACTACGCTTTCGGGATCATCGTTTTGTACTTGTGGCTGCTCAACCTTCTGATCGCTGTCATCTCTTCTGCTTTCCAGGTGATCCGGGAGGAGAGCAGAAGTAGTGCCTTCATGGCGAGAGAGCAGGATCTCGTCGCCGAAGCAGATCAGAGTGACGCGACTCGAAAGCGTCGTAGCAGTGGACTCAGGCAGACTTACGAGAAGACTCGATGGCTCTGGATCCTTGTCATTGTGTATGGATTGGTTGCACAAAGCATGCGCCATGACACTATGAGCCTTGCGACTACGTCTATCATCGAAGTGTCAGAAACAATTGTCACTCTGGTATTGGCCGCCGAAATCATCTTTCGCATCATCAGCGATTGGCGGGACTTCCCCAAACATCGCCAAAATTGGGTCGACCTTGGTCTCGCAATCATCACCATGGTTATACAGATACCGCCCATTCGAAACTCTGCCACCGTCTACGCCTGGCTCACGATCTTCCAGATTGTCAGAATCTACCGAGTCGTACTTGCCGTTCCCATAACGCGCGACTTGATTCTTCTCGTTCTGCGCCATGTATCCGGTGTTTTGAACTTGATCCTTTTTGTGTTCCTCTTGACATTCCTCGCGGCAATCTTCGCCACACAGCTCTTTCGCGGTGTGATCGAAGACGATACACAGCGGGTCACTTTCGGAACGATCTTCAACTCGTTCTTGGGCATGTACCAAGTCCTATCGACAGAGAATTGGACCACTATTCTCTACGCCGTGACAGAGTCCAGTTCCCACTGGGGCACTGCTTGGGTTGGCGCTATTTTTCTCATCCTCTGGTTCATTCTTGCCAACTTCATCACCTTGAACATGTTTATTGCTGTCATCCAGGAGAACTTCGATGTCAGCGAAGACCAGAAACGATTGCAGCAAGTTCGAATGTTCTTGCAGCAGAAAGAGATGGGAAGTTCGGCAAACAGCACCATGAGTTTGTCCACCATCTTCAAATTCGGCCAGGCTCGTCGGCAAGACCCTCTGGACTTCGGTAACGCTACCACCGAGATGTTGATGAAAGATGCTGTCGTACGCGAATTTTTGGATGAGGTCCACGAGGAGGCGAATGAACAGAAACCTGCAACCGTCAAGCGTTTCTCTACGATGAACTTGGGCACAACGCAACCTGGATTCTGGACCAACATCTGGGAGAAAACTGGAGGCCGCCTTTACCACCGCGCACCCAATCCATTCTACTCTCGACTGCAATTGACTAGGCCATACGAAGAGCTTGATCCGCGAAGCTTAGCCAGAGAGGTCGTGACTGCGACCGAAGTACGCAAGGTCACCCAGCGAGAGTACCTCCGACAGAACCCAAATTATAACAATAGCCTCTTCGTCTTTAAACCAACGAATCCCATCCGCAGATTCTGCCAACGCATGGTCGGACCGGGGCGCGGCAGCGAACGCATTGAAGGTGTTGCCCCAAACCCCACTGTCTGGTACGCATTCTCTGCATTCGTCTATTGCGCAATTGTCGCAATGGTCCTGCTCGCCTGTGTCACTACCCCTTTGTACCAAAAGGAATACTTTGCCAATCCTGCTCATAAGTTCAGCGTCAAGAACTGGTTCGTGTTCACCGACATTGGTTTTGCGGCACTCTTCACAATCGAAGCAATCATCAAAGTCATCGCAGATGGTGCTCTGTTCACGCCAAACGCGTATTTCCGCAGCTCTTGGGGTTTGATTGATGGCATTGTGCTTTGCACTCTCTGGGCAAGTGTCATCACCTACCTGACAGACCCTGGAAGTGGCTCCCGGGCAGTGGGTGCTTTCAAGGCTCTCAGGGCACTCCGACTTCTCAATGTTAGTGATAGTGCTAGGAACACATTCCACTCACTCATTGTGCTTGGGATCTGGAAGTTGACCTCGGCCGCTCTCGTCTCGTTGAGTCTGTTGATCCCGTTCGCAATCTACGGACTGAACCTCTTCGCAGGACAATTCCAAGCCTGCAACGACGGCGACGGGGGAATCACCAATCTCAACGACTGCGTGGGCGAGTTCAAGGACGCGCCGTTCAACTGGGACATCCTGGTACCAAGGACCGTGTCTAACGACTTCTACGACTTTGACAGCTTTGGCGGGTCGCTTTTCATTCTCTTCCAAATCGTGTCTCAAGAGGGCTGGACAGACGTAATGTGGAGCGGCCAATCTGCGACCGGTATCTTCACGCAACCCGACGAGTTCGCAACCCAAGGCAATGCGGTCTACTTCGTGATCTTCAACTTACTCGGAGCGGTCTTCATCCTGACGCTGTTTGTCTCTGTCTTCATGCGCAACTACTCGGAGCAGACTGGTGTTGCTTTCTTGACGGCTGAACAAAGATCATGGCTTGAGCTGCGAAAGCTTCTGCGCCAAGTTTCACCATCCAAACGTCCATCTCCGAACGAGAAGCGAGAAACCTGGCAAGAGTGGTGCTACCGACGCGCTGTTACGAAGAACGGACGCTGGCAACGAGGCATCACAGCTTTGCTCGTGGTGCATCTCATTCTCCTAATGCTCGAGTTCTATCCGGAGCCTGAGCAGTGGAGCACAGCAAGAGATTACGCATTTTTGTTGTTTACGCTCATCTACACCGCCAACATTGTCATCCGTATCGTCGGCTTGTCATGGGTCCGCTTCAGGAGAAGCGCCTGGGATGTCTACTCTCTCTTCGCGGTCTCTGGTACCCTCATCACCACGCTTATGCTGCTCGCCAGGTTCCACGATCGCACTTTCATCCAGTTCCAGAAGCTGTTCTTGGTGTCTGTGGCCCTGCTGATCATCCCGCGAAACAACCAACTGGACCAACTCTTCAAGACAGGTGCCGGTAGTCTTGGCTCGATCGTCAATTTGCTAGCGACGTGGTTTGTCTTTTTCCTCGTATACGCCATCGCTCTCACACAAACCTTCGGCCTTACACGCTTTGGTGACGAGACCAGCAACAACACCAACTTCCGCACCGTGCCCAAGGCGCTCATCCTGCTATTTAGAACGAGTGTGGGTGAAGGCTGGAACGCAATCATGGAAGATTTCGCCGGGATTGAGCCACCCTATTGTACTGTCGGCGAACGCTACTTCGACGGCGACTGCGGCAGTGAGCAGTGGGCGCGCGCCCTCTTCATATCATGGAACATTTTGAGCATGTACATCTTCGTCAACTTGTTCATCTCGCTGATCTACGAAAACTTCTCGTACGTCTACCAGAGAAGCAGTGGGCTCTCCATCATCAGCAGAGAGGAAATCAGGCGATTCAAGCAAGCTTGGGCCGAGTTCGATCCCATCGGAACTGGGTACATCTCCAAGGAAGCGTTCCCTCGCTTTCTGGGGGAGTTGTCTGGCGTGTTCGAGATGAGGGTGTACGACGGGGATTTCACGGTGCGCGCACTGATGGAAGAATGTCAGGTTGACAGTCCGCTACATCGTACGACGTCCCTGCCACTGGATGGTGTTACCGGGTATGAGCCTCGAGAGATCGACATCGCTAAGCTGAACGCGAAGCTCAACGAAATCCCGGTGGATGAGATCCGCAGGAGACGGGCCAGGATGAACACCTTTTATGAGGAGGTGCTAGTTTCTGCTGACCCGGATCGTGGAATCGAGTTCGGTGCGCTCCTGATGATCCTTGCGCACTACAAGGTCATCAACGACAACAGGAGCTTGAAGCTCGAGGAGTTCCTGCGCCGTCGGGCCCGTTTGCAGCGTGTGGAGGAAGCTGTCAACCGTAATGTCGTCGTAGGCTTCTTCGATACGCTCTACTGGTCACGCCGTTTCCGCCGCGCGGTCGAGAGCAAGAGGTCTGCACGCATGACGGCCGTGCCAACCTTTGGCGTTCCCGAGATTTTCGTCCAAGACGAAGCGGGCGACGATGTCACGCAGGCGAAGAAGCTCCACGTGCCTTCAGTCAGTGTCACACAGGTTGACAACGACACCGAAGTCACGCAAGGGCTGGGCGTCGACCGCGCATCCAGCTTCTCGGGATCCGACGCCGCCGGTCCATCATCTTGGTCTCGAGGCGAAGTGCGCCACCGCAGCAATTCAATTCAGACAACGCCCACAGGCTCGCCAATCCGCTCGCATCCCAACTCTCCGGATATGTCCCCTGCCGCTCATCGACCCTCGTCATCGCAGGGTCAAATCCAACCAGAATGGCACTTTGCCGCCGCCCTCGAGAACGCCATCACGCCGCCAGGCAGCCCAAGATTAACTGGCGACACCGCCATCGGTAGAAGTAGAGCAAGCAGCGCCGTCAGCCAGTCTGGCATGATGATGGACACCTTCGGCACGAGTGCTTGGGGCGAGAGCATGCGCCGGAGCGTTACGACTCACAGGCGGACGAGCGACAACAACAGGCGCACGGCGAGTAGTGCCAGACAACAGAGCGGGAGCAGGCCGCCGAGCAGTCAGAGGAGGCCGAGCGCGCCTAGACAATACAGCTCCAACAGCAGGCCGCCGAGTCCTCCTAGGCAGTACAGCTCTAACAGCAGGCCGCCGAGCCCCCAGCGACGCCCTACTAGTTAGGGACGACACAGACCCCGAGGAGCGCTTCTTCCGGGGAGCGATCATCGATTTATGTTTTTCTGTTCATTATCAATTTCTTACGCAGGATGAATTGGAGTCCTCATGGCGTTTCGAAGATGGATACGGATTGGGAGAGGTGGAGGGCTTTGCTCGCTCTCTGCGACGATGTACATGTCCCACTGTTTGCATAGCGCCGGCGTTCAAATGGGCTGTAGATAAGAGACCAGTTGGTTCTAATAATTTCCGAAACGAGGCAAGTAATTCCACGACTTTGAATCTTCGACTCGTTGTAGTCATTCTCAAAGAATCTTTTAGCTCGATTGATGTCTAGTGAGGGGGATTTGCGGAAGTCAATCCATCACACCACGCGGTGTCAGAGGAGTCTCACAAAGACATGGTGCCGGCAAGTCTGATCCGACAGCATCGATGTGGTGATCGATGCGTAAATATACACCAAGTTAATCACCACCACAACTTCCGCAGAGTGTTATCGTCACCAGTGCCGGTCGTGCCCGAGCTATCCATCACAATTCACAAGCATCTCGATACCTCTTGAGACATGGAACAGAAAAGGAAGAGCAGGTGAAACTCGCACGAGACATCACAATCGGTATCCCGTCATCATCCTTCTCCCTCCACAGGTAAAATTCTCGGTTTGATGTCGTCTGACCCGTGGCTCTGTGAAATCCTCTTTCATTCGACGCACAACAGGGCACGAATGCTGTATGTTTACATGTACGTACATGTGTGAGTAGCCCCTCCCTTACCAAGGATTCTTAGCACCGCAGGTATCAAATGATATCATTCCCAACCCGTTTCTCCCGTGATCCGATGTCCCAATCGGGCAGTGGTACCTATAGGTCGAGCCCACTATAGGTGTCTAGTTTCAATTGCTAGCGCGGGGTGTCTTGAAACCCGGATATCGCCCGTTCGATGTTGTTGTTCAGGTGAGCATGTCGTTCTCGTTGGCGGAGAGACTTTTGCGATCGAGCTTCACTTTATGAGTGGTTGTCGAGACATGCACCCAGAGATTCGCCGCTATTGGCTATGCGGTCGAGGGACAATAAAACAGAAAGGAAAAGAGTCGTGATGCGTGTTCATCGTTCACCAGTTGATGACAAACAGACGGGACGGCTTACGTTTCGTATGAACCGCGGAATTCCTCTCATCAAACGTAAGGAGTACGCCTTCTATAACACACCGTGTTCGATCCTTATTACTGGCTCCGCACGCATGCCTGATGAGATTCGATCATTGTGCCGAAAGCACGCGGCCCCCTTTCTAAGACATGGCCTCCCTCTCCTACGTAAGTGACTACGTGTAGTACTTAGGTATCTCTCTTCACTTTCTCGTGGTCCTGCTGCTACCCATTGTCTCGGCTTCTCGTTCATCTATTGTTTCTCTGTCTTTCGATTTTGAACTATCCTCTCCGAACACACTGTCTCGGCCTGCACCGCTCTTTGTGCTTTTGCTGCTTACGTCCATTGCACAGTCGGTCAGCTGCGTCAAGGCCGTTAGGTATATCCTAGGGGAGCAACCGCTGCTGCTGGGTGACGGCTCGCTGGCTAGGAGAGAGAGTTGTTCACGCGGGAACGCCGTCAACACGCACGTGAGCGAAGGAAAGGCTGGGCCTCATCGGTTTCTCTGAAGAAGAAGAATCATATACTTCTTGCTCGCTTCTGCTGTGGTTGAAAGAGGACTTTCTCGAACACATATTCTCAACATCACAAACATCAGTACAAACAAATCAATCGCATCACGACTGCTCAACATCGCCTGAGCCATACCTTCACAATCAGTTGATCTACAAACCTCAACAACACCCACACACCCGCACACAACATGCCATCCCGCCGCCTCTCACCCGCGCGCTCCCTCCAAAAACTCCGCACAGCATTCTCACAATCGCCCGTTCACCACCAAGCAGCTGAGCCCGGCTCCCTATCACCCTTGAGCACCACCACATCATCCACATCTTCAGCCTCAACAACAGCATCACCAACCCCAACCCAACAACCCTTCAGCAACGTTGCAGGTTTCAGCTTCAGTAACGCCCCTTCACCGCTCTTCAACATGCCCGAAGCTTTCCCCGAACCGGACTCACGCCGTATGATCAGGCGGAAGAAGTCGTGCGTGGAGATCGAACAGGAGCAGGAGAGGTTCGAGTTTGGTGCGTTGATCGGAATGGTGGAGCCCAGGCCTAGATTTGGACCGGCGCTTGGAGGGATCGAAGAGGTCTTGTGCGGGAAAGTCTAGGGTTGGAAGTGATGCACGATGGGGGTTTCTTTTTCTGGCGTGTTATTTTGGACTGAAGGTTCTTGTTTGGCAAGGAGTTCTGATTTTGGTGTCGTTGGTGCTGGTAGTGGCGTTGGCAAAGGGTCCAGCAGCGATGATATCCGCCGTGTTGCTGGGAGCAGCGGTATACTTTTTGGTTCAATGTATTTATTCAGGATATGGGAATGGGCACTAGTTATGCTCTTGTCTCTTGATCAATTCTCAATTCTCAAGTCCTGCAGTTCTTCTTGGGGAAGTGCCTCCCAGCTCCTGTGTCGCTGTTTGGAGGTCTGATGCCTCTCCAAGCATCGGGAAGCGTGTAGCAGATGTCCTCGGCGCATTCGAACGAAGTAAGCAAATAGCAATGCTGCAGTCGCAACAGCGCTGGCAGAGATGGCGGCTGGTATTTTGAACTGCTCTGGTCGTGGGAAGACGATGGTGGACATGAAAGCCAGCATCTCAAAGATGTTTTGACATGAGGCTTCCAGACTGGAGAACGTGCCGCGCACATCAGATTCAACTTCGTCTTGGATGATCAGCTGTGCGCTCAAGTCGAAGCCCCAAAGACCGGTTCGGCTGAGGATCACCATTGCTACGAGCGTGAGAGTCACAATGATTTCGGACTTGTGTTCGTCGGGAAGCCACAGGATGCCACATGCGATCACAATGAAGAGCAGCTCGGCGTTCAAGAACCAGATGCCCGAGCGGACTGCACCGATGCGCTTGTGAAGCCATGGACCGAGCCATGTAGCAGACAGCTCAAACAGCGCTGCCACGCCACGAAGTAGGGCCACAGCGGTACTTCCCAGGCCCTGAGCTAGAAGATAGGTGATGAGTTGTCCGGAGAAAGATAGCACGGTCAGGTAGAGCAGTGCCAAAGCAAAAGATGGCAAGAAGGCGGGATGACAGAAGTATGTCGAAACCACAGCTGCGGCACCCAAAAGCCGATCTTGAGCTGTAACAGGCTGACAACTCGGCGCATGCTCGTTCGAATACTTTGAAGCACGCAATGCCGGCACAGCTTGGTAGACGCGGGCAATGGCGAAGTACTCAATCGAGACCGAGGCGATACTCAATGTGGCAGTCACAAGCGCTGCGACTTGGGTAGAATAAGAATCGACCAGGGATATGGCCAAAGGAGCTACGAGCTTGCAGAAGAGGTCGATGCGGCGCATCTGGGCGTTTATTGTAGCGAGCCTGATCTCGTCAGCGCCTGCTACCACCACAACCCAGTCACGTTCGACCGAGATGGTGTTGAGCACTGCGCTGAGTTTCTCCATACAGGCCAGTAGGGAAAGTAGCGATAGAGCCAGGGTTTTACCCAAAAATGATTGTGTCCATTTGGGATACATGAGCATGGTGAGGAAGCCAGTGCATGACAAGACTACCGGTAAGCGTTGACCAACTGAGATGGGTCAGCGGTGTGAAGACTATGAGAGGGTCGACGGCTCAAGGGCTGTGCATACGAATAGACAGTCTGACGGCACGCAAACGATCCGCAGTGTCGATGTAAGAGCCTAGCCATGGCGACACTAGAGCTGCCGCTGCCGCTCGTGACAGGGCATATGCTGAAGCCGGAAGAAGAGTGAGCGGGTACATCTTAGCGAGGAATAGGAAGGCGCCAAATTCGAACAGCCTTGAGTTCCATGTTGACAGCGCGTGGGATGTGTACAGTCGAAGACG
>Ga0265780_10007532_pt1 | contig 13357 bp, 9 predicted proteins | sample P1T30metagenome_FD_192432 | JGI IMG/M metagenome (GOLD analysis project Ga0265780, IMG submission 192432) | Plant litter microbial communities from East Loma Ridge, Irvine, California - P1 T30 | ecosystem: Environmental > Terrestrial > Plant litter > Unclassified | place: USA: California...
CTGCGCCCGCCGGGCGTGTTGCCGCCCTCGGCGGTCAGCTCCCGGCTTCTGAGCCCCATCAGCGCCCGCTGTTCGGGCAGCTTCCACGGCGGCATATAGCTCTGGTTGTACACGGACCCGGTCACGATCGGATGGTCGGGGTTGCCGTCGAGCCATTGCACGATCACTTCCGATCCGACCCGCGGATGGCTGGTCAAGCCCTTCTCGCCACCGGCCCAGTTGCTGCTTACCCGTACCCAGCAACTACCGCTTTCGTCCCGGTCCCAGTGAAACTTGACCTGGATGCGCCCGTACTGGTCCACGTTCAGGCTGCCCTGGCCTTTCGGGCCGACCACGGTGGCGGTCTGCAGGGCCAGCAGTCTGGTATCCGTGCTGTTGAAGCCGCGTCCCGGCCGCCAGGGCAAGGCCTTGTCCTGGCAGAGCAGGCGGTTCTTGTACTCGGAGACCGCATCCTTGCCTTGCAGGTAATTGTTGCTGGCCTCGTGATGCACCTCCAGTATCAGGAATGCGGTGTCTTCGCCTTCGCTGAAATGGTCGAGCAGCGTGAACCATCTGCCCGCGGCGACGCGCCGGTTGTTGCCTTGTGCTTCGTACAGCTTACCGCGGGCTTCGATTTCTTCCATGCGCAAGCGCGTAAGTTGGTAGGCGCCCGACTGGTGCTTGAAGCCGTAATGCCCCTCGTAGCAGTGCACCTCCAGCCGCGGAATATCGCCTTGCTGGTTGATGGTGACGGTATCCGCATGTACCGGGCGCGGATTCTTGAAGTCGAAGCCGCTCACTGCCGCTTGTCCAGACGCCCACCGGCGCAGCGGGCTCCAGTGGTTGATCGCATCTTCTTCGGCCGCGCCACCGGCGCCATGGAAGCGGATGCCGGGCGACGGCCCGTCGATCGGTGCCGAGGCGAGCGTGTCGTCGCAGACCTTCAGCATGTGACCTTCGCTGGTATGCTCGTACCAATAGCTGTAGCCCGCCGCTTCCCAGCGCCGGCACAGGTAGTTGTGATCGGTCTCGTCCCATTGCGTGGCCATCGTGAACTGCGGCTGTTCGCCTGCGACTTTCCAATCCCATGCGGGCAGGACGCCGTAGCCGGCGAAGATCGTCCCCGCCTGCTCGCGCAAGCTTTGCGCATGGAACAACCGGTTGTTCCGGCGCAGGCGCGTGTACGCCAGCCATGGCATCAGCACGGCTTCATAGAAGGCCACGCCGCCATCCGTTTTGACCAGCTTGAACGACGTGACATAACCGGTGAACGGACGCAGGCTGCCGTCAGCCTGTACAAGCGAGATGCACAGCAGCTTGCCGTGCATCGCCTCAAGTTCTATCCTGGCGTCGTCGCTCAGGAGTTCCACCTTGAATTCGAAGTCGCGCGACAAGTATTCCGTGCCGACGAACCGGTTCACCATCAGCTTGGCTGGCGGGCCGTCGTTCCTCGGGAACGACATGCGCAGCAGGCGGGTCCTCTGGTGGGCTTACAGCAGTGCTTGCAGGTCAGTCATCGTAGTTGTTCATCAGTTGATCTGGACATTGTTGAGTTCGAGATGCTCGAAGTAGCTGCCGGTGAAATCGACCTGCTCGCCGCTCCTCGAACGGAAAATCGAGCCGCATGAGCCGGTTGTGTTGAGATGCGCCGCTAAACGCTGATAACGCGGCGCCCGGCGCGATTACTTGGCTTTCGCCCATTGACTGCCTCCGATGACTGTGCGGCGTGGCCGTAGCGCAAGTGAAAAGTTCAGCGAACACATTACCCCGATGTCGCTTTGCTGAAATTGACTAGGATCAATACGTTTCCCTGCGCCATGTCTACAGTTTTTCTGGGTGGTCTTTTTGTGAATCGATAATCAGTGGGCCTGGCATGCAGAACACGTTGCGACGACAAGGACAAGCGCTTGGGGAGAGTGCTGTTGCGGTAAATGTGGTCAGCCGAGGCCTGCCGCCGCCGGGAGGCGTTATCGATATTCGGCCCGCCCTGGAGTGCAGTTGGGTGACGACGCTTTACGGACGGCCTTACCCGATCCAGTTCCGCAACCAGGGCGCAATCGACGCGTGGACGCGGGCGCTCGGGAACACCGAGGTATGGCGGCGCTGGCAGGATCCGGAAACGCTGTGCTGGCAGATCAGGCAGGAGGTGCTACGGCAACTGGAACGTGTGGAGTCGCTGCCGCCGGAATCCGCGGAAGTGGCCCAGGTGGTTGCTGATGATCAGCGAAGGCTGGCGGTCGAGATCAGTACAAACCTGAAGTATCACTTGAACCAGGGAATGGTGATCGAGACCACTGCGGCGCTGGAAACGCTGCTGACGAATTCGGACGTGGATCTCAGTCTTCCGATGAGCATGGTGGCGCCACCCTACCGGGCTCAGTACCTGCGCTTCGGCGAAGCGGCCATGCGCTGCTTGAAAGTGCCGGGCTCGCAGGCTCCCGACCGCTGTTTCGACGGGGTTTTCTGCTTTTTGACGCCGCACGGCCCGTCTTGCGCTTCAGGGTCGACATGCTGGACGCTGGAACTCGTCTTCGTCAGTAAGCGCCAGGACCGCTACAGCGGATATGTTTCGCTGCTCGGCGAAACGGATCGGGGCAGTACGACGGTCGGCGAATGGTTGAGCGGAGTTTTGCTCGCTGTTATGGGGCAGTCAGAGGGCGAGTTTCACCAGCGAATGCACGCCGCTGTCAGCTACGTGGTGCGGGTGTTCCTCTACATGGCCTTGACGCAGGCGCGCGTAGTAAAGCACGCTGAATACGACGAAGCACTGCGGCGTGCTGCAGGCTTGGGGAACCGCAAGCGCGCTAAGCTATTGCAGAGATCTGCCTCCCTCTACAACAGCATTCTTGTCGGCCCGGAATCCTTGCCCTCAACCGCTGCGGCTGGCGGGACAGGACACGGCGTCGCGGCGCACTGGCGCCGCGGGCATTTTCGGATGCAGCCTCATGGGGCGGGCAATCAGCAGCGTAAACTCGTCTTCATTGCGCCGGTCCTGATTCATGCGGAGCACCTGCAAGGCGAAGTGCCCACACCGAAATCCTATCGGGCCGGCGCTGTGGAGGCTACTGGAGTTTGATCGCGGCTCATCGGGACGAGGTAGCTCATCATCTCGCTGCTAGCAGGCTGGAGCCGGCGCGTCTACTCTACTAGCCTGATTAGTCCGGCTTATCGAGCAAGAAGTCGAGTCTCGCGTCCAAGGTTCTGTGTATTTGTCTATTTGATATGGTCGACCTATCGGCACTCGGATTCTTCTTCTGGCGTGGTCTCTTCAGTGGTCTATCGGATGGGAACCGGAGCGCACACATTTCCGGTGGTAGGAGAGCATCCGCCCATCGGAACAACTTTCGGTTCATCCCAGCCGGCACGTACCACTTCCTGACCGTTGGCTCCCAGAGTGCGCCCAGCATTTTCGCCTCATCCTTTTCTGCGAAAGGAACCTCCATGAACTTCCTCGTGGGATGCAGGCATAGAGTGCGGCTCATCCTAAGCTCGGCGCCTGCCGCAGGATGTCGAGCGGCAGCGATGGCCTCTTGTTTGGGCCGCGTCGTTTTGGACGGTGTTGCCAACGGAAGTGAAGGTACGGCGCACGTTCTTGGTAGTTGCAGTGTTCGATTACACCGGCACCGCTCATACGCGAGATCCATCATCAACTCCCACACCAGAGCCCAGTTCTTTGCGTCGTACACGAAAGGTCGGGCTGTTGACGGGATTTTCTGTATTCCAGAGCGAGCCAGCAGTGTGCCTGGTACGGATGAGTGAAATTCGAAACCAGTGTGCTCACTGAAGAGAACGGCCGCCTGCTGTGAGGTGAAGATCCCTTGGGGGCGGTAAGTATTGGTCATATCGGCAAAATGGATACCGTGCCAGAAGCCGCTGCACGGCCGGGCAGGTTACTTCAGGTGATTGATCAGGTCGCTGAGCGCTTCTTGGGCGCCCGCCATAGCTTCTCGACATCCGTCAGTGCTTTGCTCGAGCAGACGCTCCCGCGCTCGTCAATTCGGTCGTTAGTCGCCGTGACATAGACAGGCAAAGCGACTCCCGTGCGTCCGGCGTCGGCCGCCCGGATTTCCTTGATCTGTGTGAGGGACAATTCGTGCTTATTTGCTCCGTTCTCAGAGCGCAGCATGGCGATGCTCCAAATTTTTCGCGATTTGTTCGCCTTTACATCCCTGCATATGCTGAGCACGTCCTGAGATCGCCACAAAACGATAGTTTGGGAGCACCAGGCCGGTCCATATTTTTCGGCATGGTGGATCAGGATGCAGGGTCTAGGCAAGTCAATGCTGACTGCGGCCCAGGCTGTCCCTCCGTTTTCGATAAGGTACTGAAATCCAGTAAGCGCGTGGGATTTATTGGTTATAAGCAAATTTACCTCCATGGATGCCGGCAAGCAGTGCCGTAAAACCATATTGTGACGTAAACGCGGCTGACTTAAAAGCGGTACGAGGGCAGACTCAGGCGGGTCTTGCTAACTTCCTCACTGTATGGTCACGAGCGCCGGCTTGTCTGGACGAGCTTTGTTGTCGAAAAATTTGCTTCGCCTGCGGCTTGCACGTGGCTGGTCGCAAGAAGCACTAGCATTCGAAGCAAAATTGCACCGTACATTTATTGCCCATGTTGAGCGGCAAGCCCGCAATATTTCTCTCGATAACATCGAGAAGATCGCCGCTGCCTTGGACGTTTCCATACAAGATCTCTTCTCCCCATAGGGTTCACAGGTGCCGCATTGCGCTTGGGGCCATGCTGAGAGTTGGTTCATCTTGTCGTTGCAGCCCTGGATCAAACCTACAGTGCCGATGGGGACGTTGGAAACATCGACTTCCAAACCAGATCCCAGTTTGTCGCTGCGAACTCGGAAAAATTGGATTTGAGGAGCACGGGATGCGAGATATCGAATTCAACTGGACAGACAATGAGTTGGAGGTACTGTTCGACGCGTGGCCGTCGCCACAGTGCGAGCGATACATACGCAATGTTCGGTGTATCGTCCGCTGGTTACGTCGTGCCAGCCGGGTATTTCTCATCGGTCCGGCGCAGGCGTTTGGCCTGGCGTTCCTGTTCGCAATGATGGACGGAAGCCGTCGCCTGAGCGCCGATGCCACCGACAACCTGCACCGCCTGAGTCTGGCGGTTGACGCGTTACTGGCCCAGCATTCCTTTACCGCAGACTGCCAGGATGGCAGCGATCAAGTCCGGCCGACCGTCCCTTGTGCCGAGCATGCCGACGTCGCTGCGAAAGAAACCGCGAACATGCTGCGGCGTCTGCAGCTTCTTTATCTGGTGGGGATGTGGTTCGGAACTGACATCCTGCTGCGGGAACGCCGTCGGAAGCAGCGACTCGAGTAGGCCGATCAGGTCGCTTCCGACGATGAACTCAGGGCTGACGCGAACTCGGCCGTTCGTTACATCGCTGGCCGGTTTCCTTATCTAATTGTTCTATCCATAAGATCTGAGAAGCGCCCGCAGGCTATTGAGCCAGATCACGTCGGAACGCCTGAGGCATTGTAAGAAAGCGAACTGTGCAGTATCGTAGGACTGCTTTTTCCGGGAAAGCTAGCCTCCCCGCCGTAAGGCAATGTTTTTTGGCAAGCATGAAAAAATTGTTCTTTTGCTTGGCACTCAGTACTGAGCAATGATTTGTACCGAAGCACTCGCTTTAGTCTTCCTTTCCGAGTTCCAACTCCTGTCCACGACGGTCGATGCTCGCAACCATGCATCGGTCGCCGTCCTCCCCCTAACGTTCAGCAACGGCTATTGCAGCTTCACGCATGGTCATTGCCCGTCCCGACGAAGCCCGTAAGCCCCGTGATCTGACGCAGGTCGCGTGCGGTCCCGGACCAGCCTACGTCAGAGTGCCGCCGCAAGGCTGCGCTCTTCGCTTCGTTATCAACGCTGTTGCGCCCACGGCCGTTCGCATGGGAACACCAGCAGCCAGCAACCTCCCTCCTTAGCACCGACGCAGCGTGCACCGCGTCGTCACTAGCGGCGGCGCTGATAGTGACGACGCGGCTCCAACTGCATTTTTCACTGTGCAGCCGCACGCGATTTCGGTGTGATGGGGGTGTGTGACGAGGGCTTCCCTCGCTGATCTTGCAGCTGATGCTGCATTCCCTTGCCCGCTTTACGGGCTACACGAGTACGCGAGTACTCCCCATAGGTCCTGGGTTACTGGCCTGCGTCCGTCCACGACGGACAACCAGCTCGTGCACGACGTGCACCGCGAAGGGCCCCGCGTTACTGGTCCATGCCGCTTCAGCGGCCGACACGCGCGCGCTGCGCGCTCCTACGGCACTGGGTTAACTGCCGACCGTTGCTGGTGCTCCCAGAGGGTACGCAACGGTTCCCACATGCGCATGCAGCGCGGGGAAAGAAGCAAAAAACTGCATAAACGGGAGTGGTGTCCCGAGGTCGATTCCAAACTCTTGTCGCTGCGGCGCCAGGAGTGGCCAAAAACACTTACCAGAAAACCCTACACCGCGCATTAAACGAGATAAACGATTTGCTAATTAAGAAGGTGAATGCAATGCGTAACCTGGCTTTTCAATTCAAGAATATGTGCAACCGAAACAAGAGCGGATCCCATTCGACCCAGGCGAGCAGGCGCCGTTTGTGTTCGATGATCGCGAAACACCTTGAGCAGCTCGGGTTTCGCAACCTCGATATTGGAAGCCTCAAGCCGAAACACGTTGAAGCGTTAGTCGCACATTGGAAAACGGAGCAGCTGGCGATCGGGACCATCAAGAATCTGATGACGGCAGTGCGCTTTTGGGCCGAACACGTCGGCAAGGAGAATGTCGTCAAGCGAAGCAATCGCGATTACGGCATTGGTGATCGAACATTCGTGACCAACGTAAGCAAGGCTACTTTAGTCGCAGATGACCAGTTGGCCCGCGTAACTGACCGATACACGCAAATGTCGTTGCGGTTGGAACGGGAGTTTGGATTGCGGCGCGAGGAAAGTATCAAGATCCGGCCAACGTGGGCCGACTGCGGCGACCGGCTGCGTCTCAAGGATAGCTGGACGAAGGGGCGGAAATTTAGGGCGGTGCCCATTACCACGCAAGCCCAGCGTACGGCTCTTGACGCCGCGAAGGCACTGGCCGGCAAGGGTAGCCTTATCCCGACTGGCATGCGCTACAAGGACCAGCTCGAACGCTTCAAGGCGCAGTGCGCCAAGGCAGGCATCGCAGACGTGCATGGCCAGCGTCACCGCTATGCCCAGGAGCGGTACGAGGCGCTGACCGACTGGAAGGCGCCGGCGTGCGGCGGGCCGACATCGAAGCAGCTCACACCCGAGCAGAAGGCACGCGACCGCGCAGCACGGCTTGTGATTTCGAAAGAGCTTGGTCACGAGCGCGAGCAGATCACCGCGGTTTATCTCGGTCGCTGAGTGGATGGCATGAACCCCCTCGACCTCAGGCAGGCGTCACCTTCCTCCAAATGCATCTTGAGGACGTACGGCGCGGCGCAAGGCTGGGGCTGCTCAGGGAACGAAGCCCGGAAAGTCGTGGGGTTTATCGAGAAAGACCTGGAGGCGTGGCTGCGCGGCCAGTACATGACGGCGCACTGCTGTCGACGAAGATCAGAAAGGAAAAGCCTGTCCAGGATCGGTCGCAGCTGCCCTCAAAAGGCTGAGCCATATCAAAACTCGCGTATGCAGATTAAGTAACGTAACGGTATACGAACCTATACCGGAATAAGCGAAATTACGTAATGGAGCAGCGAATATGGGACGCAAGGCAGCAATCACCTACGAGCAGGTCAAGGCGGTCGTGGACGCACTGCGCGCTGAGGGCGCAAAGCCGACAATCGACCAGGTTTGGGAGGCGTTCGACAAGGCCGGCAGCAAGGGAACGATTCACAAACTTGTGAGACAGTACCTGAGCGAGTTGGATGCGACGCAGAAAGCGCCGGCGAGCTTGCGGCTCCTGCCGCCCGACATCCAGCACGTCATCCTGACTTTCGCCGACCAAGCTGCGGCTACGGCGCGTGAGAAGATCGCAAGCGAGCTGGTCGAGTGCCGGCAGGAAGGTGCCAGCCTGGCCGACGACAACGAACGGCTCACGGCCGAGGTTGACGGCCTGCGCATGCAACTGGCGCACACCGGTGCCGACAAAGCGACTGCGGAGGGGCGGGCGGTGCAGCTCGAAATTGAACTGGCTGCCTCGCGGGAGCAGATCAGCGTCGAGCGCATGGCTGCTGAGCAGGCGCGAACTGCGCTGGCCAAGGCTGAACTGCGGCTGGAAGCCATCGCGCCGCTCGAGGAAGAGCTTCGCACGGCACGGGCGGAGCGTGACGGCCACAGAGAGGCTCGCACGGAGGCCGAACGCGCCGTAGCGGTGCTCAGTTCAAAGCAGAAGGAGCACGAGGAGCGGTTGCAGGATATCAAGAGCATACTGGCGAGCTCGCGCGATACCTGCGCCCGGCTCGAAACGAAGAACGGCGAACTGGCAGAAGCTCTCGAACGCGAGCGGCAGGCACGCTCAACTGCAGAGCGAGAGTTGGCGGTGTTGACTGTCGTGCGGACCGCGCACCCTGACACAAGCTCCAAATCGAAGAAGGGGCGTGGACAGCAAGGGGCGCTATGGCAAGGCGACGGCGATCCTCCAAACGGCGAGACCGGGGAGACCCAAGGTAGCGCACGCTAAAGACCAGAGCGAATAGCGTATGCCCGAGCAAACATGGCGTCGCGGTCCAATTAACTTACCGCTTTTGTTTCGCTACCCTTGCTCTGACAGTAAGGGTTTGACGACCGCCGCGGCTACCGGAGCGTGAGGCAAGCAAATGGAACTTTACCTTCCCGCGCTGGAATGCCCTCCGGGTGCGGCGATCGTCGGCATACCCGACGATCGGCCTGCTGACCCCGCCATTCGTACCGAACCGTGTGGAAGGCGCGCATCCGGGGCGTTAATTCGAGAACCAAGCAGGCGCTCGCGGGCGGTAACCGCAGGAAAGTGGCGCCAGCACGACGAAAAGCATCAGCATTGGAGGGATCAAACTATCCACGCTGCGACGACGTAACCCACGGCCGTGTGTCGATGTCCAGATCCAGAATTCGCGCCAGCATCTCGGCGTGCGCACCAGCGGCGCACAGCCGCTGCCTTGCCCAGTCGATCCGCTCGCTTTCGGAGAGGAGTTCGTCTCGAGAAAGAATCGCACGTGCTACCGAGCCGGTTCGTTCCATCGGTGCGGACAGGATCAGTAACCGCAGGGCAGCGGGTGCGTGGTCTCCGGAGGCTGCCTCCAGGAGGCGCGCCGCCGCCGCAGGCGCCACTTTCCAGAGCCGGTCTGCCGCGAACGCGCCCAGCGATTCCGTGGCGAGTAGCCTCGACAACGTGTCGGCATGATCGGCGCCGAGCACGCGAACGGCCTCGATTCGGACCTACAGTCGAGCGGGTGCGAGCTCGTCCGGATTCTGCAGCATTCCGACCAGAAGGTGCGGAGGAAGCGTGTGCGGAGCCTGCCACAGCACTTCCAGCTGATCTTCGGTGAGGCATGAAGTCACTTCCGTGAGCGAAATATTCTGCAATACCCAAGTACGGATGCGCGAGCGATAGAAAATGACGGACCTGATGCCGTCGCGTGGCTCCAACAGGACGAATTCCACAAGCGCAGGGAGCAGTCTGGCAGCCGCAGGTGGGCCGATTTGTTCGAGGTGGCAGAGTATCAGGCTTGCGACTGCCGCACTGGGTTGAGCATCCCTGTGTCCCATGACGGTGTTCAGCCAGGTGGGGTCGACAGGCCATCGTCCCCTGAGTGCTTCAATCAGCAGCATCGGCTTGAGGAAGTCGAGCGGGTCCGCCGGCGGCTGCGTCAACCTCTGCACAAGCTGCGTCGCAAGTGCGGTCATGCGCTGCCACTTATACGGCAGAACCGATTGATCCGGCAATTGCGGCAGCCACGGGTGCCACGTTTTGACAGCCGCGAGTTCCGGGACCCAGCCCGGGAAGTACCATATCCAGCTTGGCGACATTTCGACCGGCGGCGCAGCGCGCCACAGGCTCCATGCCCAGCATATCGCGGTCCACTCGAGATGTTCCTCCAGATTGTCATTGGGACCTGTCCACTGCTGGGGAGTGAAGCCGTCGGTCGCCAGTCGGGAGAGAACCATGTCCGCGAGGCATTCGAATGCCGTCGGCACGGTGGCCCCGTCACCGACACGCCTGCCGACTTCCCGGAACAGCGCTTCGGCCCCGGCAATGGACGCAAGGTCAGTGGCAGGGAGTATTCGGAGTCGGTCCAGCACGACAAGCAATTCAGCGGCAGACATGCTGCCCAGTGCGGCGTCGACCAGAGGGCGCCGTTGCGTGTCAAGACAATACATGGCCCAGCGTTCCACCGGCTCGTCACGGATGACCTGCATTAGCCGGTCACGTGCGACCAGATCGACGAGAAACTGCGGCGTCAGCGCCAGCGCGTCGGTGTGCGTCGCGACAAGCAGCCCTGCCTGGATCAAGGGCGCCAACCCCGTGTCCCGGATCTGCTCCGAAACTGCTCTTGCACGCTGGCGACGCGCCGCAATGTTCGTGGCGTTCGCAATCTCGAGCAGTGTTGCTTCGTCGGGAACGGTTGCTGGCGCAGGCCCGAGTGCTGCCCACTGCGTGCGGGTCAGCGGGCCACGCCAATCCAGGTCGCGCGCCTCGAGCCGGGCTGCAACCAGTGCCGTGAAACGCCGAGATAATCCAATGTCCGCGCCTACCACTCGTTTCAGCAGGTCCCACCCTGCATCGACGTCTGATACCCTGGGCAATGCGGTGTCCGGAGATAGGTGGCAAAGACGGCAGACGGCCAGCAGGTCTGCCGGTCCTTCCACGAACTGCCATCCCGGCGGAAAGCTGGCGAGCCATTTCGTTACCCCGCTGGCGGTGAAGAGCGTGTCACTGGTGGCGCGGCCGATACGCTTCTCCACCCACTCCAGCAGGCGATCCCGCCAGTCCTCGTGAAGGTGCCATTCGTATCTCGCTATCCCGTCGTAGGTTTCCGCCGGGTCCTTCAACTCCGCGATCCGCTCGTCGGCTGCCCCTGTCAGCACACTCCATGCTGGTAGCCAGGTTGTGGGGGTGCCCTCATCGGACGTCGGCGCTCCGAAGGGAGCCACGATCAGCACGTTCAGATCCGGGTGCGCGCGCCCGAGTGCGATCATGTCGACGTCCTCGCAAGGCTGTTCGATACGCAGGATCAGGTTGCCGGGCTGCCGCAGGCGCTCGCTCGCGTCAACGAGCCGTCTGGTCGAGACATGGTCATGGCGCGTGCGCGCGCAAAGAGCCGCCCAGAAGAAGCTGTGGCCCGAGCCGGGCCCGAACCGCAGCCACGACATCCGGTATTCGGGGCCGCGCCAGGCATGACGGGGCGGCGAGGGCGCCAGCCAGAACGCTAGCTCCTCGCCGCTACGCCGATTGCTTCCGCCGACTACGCGTCCGATTTCACAGGCGACCTCGCGCGCCAGCGCAATCGGGGGCAACTCCGGAAAGGTGGCGAACTCGAACATGTCGCGCGAAGGTGCGTCGTGCAGCCCCAGATCGACCAGCGGGACCTCGAGCAAGGTTGCCAGCGCAGCGGCGTTTGCGTCACGCTTCGTCCACCAGATCCTGTCGCCCCGATCGATGTCGCCGACTTTCACGGCCAGCGCGCGGGGCGCAGGCCAGTCCAGGTCGGAAAAGTCTGCTCGCAGGCGCTGGGCCAGCTGGTCGAGCGACTTGAACTTGCCGGCCGCGCGCGCGACTTCTATCGGTTTGAACATTCACCTCTCCAGGAATTTCCTGAAGCATAGTAGGTTGCGGTCCAAGGTGCAACGAATACTGCAGCGTTGCATTGCATTGCAGGGGTCATTGCGACGGCCCTGATCGCGTCTTAATCTTCCCTTGTAGCAAACAATCTTTCACCTACGAGGTCATGCAATGAAAACTCGTTTTATCGGTCCCCTTGGGAAAGTCACCGGCTCCTGCACCTGGATGCGTGACGAGGCGCGCGACTGGAACTTCTTGGTCGATTGCGGCATGCAGCAGGGTGAACGCACAGCCGCCGACTGGAATGCATGCGACTGGCCGTTCGATCCGCAGGAAATCAAATTCGTGATCCTGACGCATGCGCACGTTGATCACTGTGGCCTCATCCCCATGCTCTACAAGAGAGGGTTCCGTGGCCTCGTGTACTGCTCGAGGGAGACGGCCGCGATCGCGGACATTCTCCTGCGTGACGCTGCAGAGCTGTCGGATATCGGTTTCTCGGCTGGCGATGTCGACGCGATCCGTTGGCACGAGCCGCTGAAGGCGCCGCTGTTCGGCAGGTTCCATCCGATCGATCGTGACCTCTTCGTGCGTTTTTTCCGCTCGGGGCATGTCGCCGGAGCCCTGTCCGTCTCCATCCACTGGGGCGCGCCCGGACCGGACCAGCGCAGCATTGCGTTTTCGGGCGACCTGGGGCCGAACGAGGAGGACAACGAAAGTCTGCCGTTCCTGCGGCATCGCATGAACGTCGGCATGACCGATTTTTCGGTCGTCGAGTCGACATACGGAGCAACGGTGCGCACTGCGGAGCAGACTGATCCGGAGAATCGACGTGCCCAGTTGCGCAGTCTGCTCGACCGGACGATGGATCGCGGCGGTGCGCTCGTCATCCCTGCCTTTGCGCTGGGGCGCGTGCAGGATGTTCTGTTTGACCTGCACTGGATCGTGGCCGAAAATCCGCAACGGTATGCAAGAGTCGGGTTCTATCTGGACGCGCCCAGTGCGCAGAAGATGAACGACGTGATCCTGGTCGGAGCGAACAGAACCGAGAACAATGGCGCCAAGGGCAAAGTGCGTCCTCTCTGGCTCGGGAAGCAGATGTTCCGCTGGTTCGGTCTCGACGACACCGACCAGGGCCATGTGCAGACGGTCCTCGATATCTGCTGGATGACACTTTCGGGGCAAGCCGGCGGCGCACGGAAGCAGCCACTTCACGGCAATGCCGTGGCACGAGCGTGGCGGCCGATTTTCCGTGCTGTCGGGAATCGAAAGCGGTTTACGCCGGACGCGGACGCATGCGCTTCGGTGTACATCGTCAGTTCGGGCAGTTGCGACGGCGGCCCTGCCGCGTGGTGGCTGCCGAAGCTGCTGTCGTCGACCGACAACGTCATTGCGCTTGCCGGTTATTGCTCCCCCAGTACAGTTGGTGGCCAGCTGCTTTCTCTCGCGCTGGCCAAGCCCAACGAGCGGCGACGATTAACAGGTTCTATCGCTTGGCCCGGCGGCACGACGGTCCCGATGGCGCAGGTAGAGGCGGAAATAGTGGCGCTCTCGGGCTACTCGGCGCATGCGGACCAGTCCGGGCTTCTCGACTGGATATTCGAAGTCCGGAATGACCTACGCCACATCGAGAGCAGGGGCGTGTTCATTCA
>Ga0265780_10007534_pt1 | contig 13346 bp, 7 predicted proteins | sample P1T30metagenome_FD_192432 | JGI IMG/M metagenome (GOLD analysis project Ga0265780, IMG submission 192432) | Plant litter microbial communities from East Loma Ridge, Irvine, California - P1 T30 | ecosystem: Environmental > Terrestrial > Plant litter > Unclassified | place: USA: California...
GGCGCGATGAACACCAACGCGAACACCAGCATGAACGGACCCACAAACCCCCACCCCCGCCACGAACGCGGCGCACGCGCAGGCTCGGTCGCCTCGGAGGTGGGTCCGGTCGGCGTGATCGTCGCGGTCGGAACGGCGGCGGTCACGGCCGGACGCCCCGGTGTCCGGTGCGTGGGCCGAGCTGGTGGGTGGTGTTCACGGCGTCTCCCTCGACTTCGTTGACAACGTAGTCAACTCGTGGAACACGAATGTAGATCGCCTTTGACTACGTTGTCAACGACCGTCGGCGACGCGGGCGCTCGAGACGCACTGTGACGCACGTCACAGGAGACAGACCGTCAGATCCGCGACCGTCGTCCGTCGAGGTAGGTGTCGGGTCAGGTGGTCCCCGGCCGCGCGTCACCGCAGGGGGATGACGCACGGCGCCGAGGACCTGCTCATGGCACCACCGCAGGGGGGTGGTGCCGGGTGGCGAACCGATCCGGTTCCTCTCGCTGCAGGGGTGCGCGAGGGGCCGGGCACGTCGGAGGCCGTCACCGCAGCGCGGTGACGGCCTCCGCTGCTCGGGGCGCGATCAGCGCCGGACGGCGATCTCCGCCACGCGTGCCGCCCCCCGCAGCTGCAGCCGCAGATCCACCTCGCCGAGGTCGGGCAGACCGCTCCCGGTCGCCACCTCCAGCACCAGCTCGCGCCAGTCGTAGCGTCCGCCCTCAGGCACCTCGACGGCATCGGTCAGCGCCACCCAGCCGCCCTCCCCGGCCGTCCGCTCCCCGGTGGGCGGCACCCCGGCCGCCCGCACCTCGAGCGCCACGGTCGATGGCCCCCACGACGGCAGCGACCGCCGCGTGGCGGTCAGCACCACCGAGCCCACCCCGGTCAGGTCGAGGCCTCGGTAGACGGTCCACGCGCGCTCGGCCGACGCCGCGACCTCGACGCTCGAACCGAGCTCGCGCGTGCGGTCGGACGTGACGGCGTCGTGGTGGGCGTGGAACGCGTGCGCGGGAAGCGTCTCCACACGCCGCACCGCGGGCGCGGATCCGGTCACCTCGAGGTCCACCGAGACGGCGGCGTCCGCCACCGAGCGTCCGGCCGCGAGCCGGTAGGTGCCCGGCTGCACGCGGTACGCCCCCGGCGTCGTGACGGCAGCGGACCCGTCGGCCGCCTCCGCCGCGACGTCCCACACCGCCAGCACCCCGAGCGGCACGCGCAGCGCGACCTCACGGGTCTCGCCGGGCTCGAGCGTCACGCGCCGCCACGCGGCGAGCCGGCGGCGGGGCGCCGGCACCGGCAGCTCCGGGGCGTGCACCCAGAGCGCGACGAGCTCGTCGACCTCGCGGTCGCCGTCGTTGCGCACCGTGACGACCGTCGCGACGGCGTCGCCGTAGTCCACGGGGGAGCCGTGCGCGGAGGCGTCGGTCGCGGCGACGTGCGCCGTGCTCGGCGCCGGCGCGGCCACCGTGCCCGGGTCCTCACCCGCCAGCGTCACGTCGAGGTAGCTCACGCGCGAGTAGGTCAGCCCGTGCCCGAGCGCCCACAGCGGCTCGGCGTCCGCGTAGCGGTAGGTCTGCCCCGCGCCGACGACGTCGTAGTCGAGCAGGTCACCCGCATCGGCCTCCGAGCGCCACCACGTCTGGGCCAGGCGGCCCGACGGCGAGCGGTCACCCGACAGCACGTCCACCAGCCCGTGACCCAGCTCCTGCCCGGCGTGACTCGTCCACACGACGGCGGCGGCGGCGTCGGCCTCCTCGCCCACCGCGTACGGGTAGCTCGAGACGATCGTCAGGACCGCGGGCGTCCGGGTCGCGACGGCGGCGCGCCAGATCTCGCGCGAGGCGGGCGGCAGCAGCAGGTCGGGCCGGTCGGCGGTCTCGCGCCCCGCCACGTGCGGGTCGTTGCCGACCGTCACGAGGACGACATCGGCGCCGGCCGCGGCGGCCGTGACCTCGGCGACGCCCGAGGTGACGACGTGCCGGGCGAAGCGCTCCGCCGTCGTCTCGCTGCCGTCCGCGACCAGGAGGTGCGTGCCGTGCTGCGCGCGCAGCCACGCGCCGGACCCGGCGTGCTGGATCGACACGGAACCGTCGGTGTGGCTGCGGATCCGGTAGGTCTCCTGCGCCACCCAGCCGCCGATGCGCGTCGAGGTCGCGGCCTGGATCCAGGACTCGCCCGAGAGCAGCTTCCCGGTCGCGGCCGAGCGCAGGCTGACGACGCCGTCGCCCCACTCCGCGACGTCGAGGTGCGTGGTGGCGTCGGTCGGGTCGACCGAGGTGGCGGTGACGGCGCCGTCGGTCTGCACCTCGAGGTAGCGGTCGTGCGTGAGGGAGCGCAGCGCGACGCGGTCCGCGCCGGACGCGACGCGCACGTCGGCGTCGGGGTGGCGCTCGCGCACCGCGGCCGCGATCGTCGAGACGTACGGCGGCGTCCCGGAGTACCAGTCGTGCACGACGTGGTCGGCGAACGGGCCGACGACGGCGATCGTGCCCGGCTCGCGCAGCGGCAGCACACCGCCCTCGTCGGCCAGCAGCACGACGCCGCGCGAGGTGGCCTCGCGCGCCAGCTCGCGGTGCCACGGCCGGTCGATGCCGTCCGCGTTCGCGGCGTGCGGGGCATCCTCCTTCCGCTCGTCCTTCGGCGCGCCGGCGAGCTCGCCCGTGCGCTCGCGCAGCTGGAGCACGCGCAGCAGGGCGCGGTCGACGTCGGCCTCCGTGACCAGTCCCGCCTCGAGCGCGGCGGTGACCCGCTCGATCGTCGGCGCGGTCTCGGCGGAGTTGTCCGTGAACGAGTCGATCCCGGCGCGCAGCGCGGTGGCGTGCGAGGCCACGTGGTCGGGGAAGTAGCGCTCGCCGTCGACCAGGTTCGAGGGCGCCTGCGCGTCGGAGACGACGGCGATCGGGTGCGGCGCGAAGCCGCGCAGCTCGTCCAGCAGCTCGCGCGCGACGTGGTTCGGGCGCCCGTTGACGAGGTTGTACGACGGCATCACGGCGCCGACGACGCCCGCGGCGAGCGGCCCGACGAACGCCGGCAGCTCCCACTCGCGCAGCGCCTGCGGTGGCAGGTGCGAGCTCGTGGCGGCGCGGTCGGTCTCGTTGCCGTAGGCCAGGTAGTGCTTGAGCGTGGGCACGGTCGTCCACACGGTCGGGTCCTCGCCGCGCAGCCCTCGGCAGTACCCGGTCGCGAGCGTGGCCGTCAGGTCGGGGTCCTCGGAGTAGCCCTCCTCGGTGCGCCCCCACAGCGGGTGCCGCAGCGTGTTCGTCACGGGCGCCCAGACGTTCAGGCTGACGCTCGGGTCCTGCGCGTGCTTGGCCCGCACCTCGTGCGCGACGGCGGTTCCCACCTCGCGCAGGAACGCCGGGTCCCACGTGGCCGCGAGCCCGACGGGCTGGGGGAAGACCGTGGCGGTGCCGAGCCAGGAGAGCCCGTGCAGCGCCTCGGTGCCGGTGTGGAACGGGGCGAGCCCGAGGCGCTCGACGGCGGGGGAGTGCTGGTGCAGCATCGCCACCTTCTCCGCGAGCGTGAGCCGAGCGAGCACGTCCGGCGCGGTGAGCGGCGCGGCGGCAGTGGCGGCAGCGGTGGCGGTGCTGTCTGGGGTGCCAGGGGAGGGGTGGACGACATCGGCCATGAGGCTCCTCGGAGCGGTCTGAGCGGGCGGGTGGTTCAGGCTAGAACAACCGTGATCGAACTGTGACTCGAATCGGTTCGACGGCCCTCGGGCCGCCGACGTTGCAACGATCGACAGAGTCCGAGGGGCCATCATCGGCCCAGTCCCGGCCGAAACGCCGGGTGTCCACGGTAGTTCTGACCCGAGGGGGTTGCGTGACTTAGTTCACTCATCTTACTCTCTAGCGAAGCGCTTCGACGATCGATGCAGATCCGGCGCTCACCCGTGGCGGGCGCCGAGGCCCACCCGTACCGACAGGAGTGACGACGTGACGACGATCGATCCCACGAACCGGGCCGCAGGTCGCGCCCGACGCCGAACCCGCCCGGTCCTCACCGCCGTCGCGGCCCTCAGCAGCGTCGCGGTCCTGGCCGCGTGCGGCGGCGGAGGCGGCGGTACCGGGAGCAGCGGCGGCGATGGCGAGGCCGTCTACGCCCTCTCCGCGGCGGACACGCCGAACTACGTCCCGGTGGACCTCGTCGAGCCCCAGTTCCCCGGCGTCGACGGTTCGGCGCCCGGCTTCACCGCGATCCCCGACCCGCTGGTGGACGCGTTCGACAGCCCGCCCGGCAGCGGCGGCACCTACACGGCGATGACGCCGCTGTGGGGAACGATCCCTCCGACCGAGGGCAACGCCTACTTCGACGCCGTCAACGAGGCGATCGGCACGACGATCAACTTCCAGATCTCCGACGGCAACACCTACGGGGACAAGCTGGCGGCCGTCCTGGCCTCGCCGCGCGACGTCGCCGACTGGACCACGATCCCGCTGTGGAACGTGCCGCCGCGGTTCGACGACGCCGTCGGCTCGCTGTTCGCCGACCTCACACCCCACCTGGCCGGCGACGCCGTCGAGGACTACCCCTACCTGGCCAACATTCCCACGGAGGCGTGGCAGGCCTGCTCGTGGAACGGCAAGATCTACGGGCTCCCGATGCCCCGCGAGCTGAGTCTGACCGACTACGCGCTCTACCGCGCCGACCTCGTGGGCGAGGACCCGCTGCCGGAGAACCCGGACGAGCTGATCGACTTCCTCGTGGACCACACGGGCGGCGGCACCTGGGGTGCGAACGACCTGTGGGCCGTGGCGACCGTGATGTTCGGCGTCCTGCCCTCCGACGGCTGGGAGGTCGGCGAGGACGGGGCGCTCGTGCACCGCGTCGAGACCCCCGAGTACCGAGCCGCGCTGGAGTGGATGACCGAGCTGTACGCCTCGGGCGCCGTCCACCCGGACGCCGTCGCCGACAACCAGGGCGACGCCGGCACCCGGTTCGAGGGTGGCCAGGTGCTCGTCACCTCGACCGGCCTCGGCTACTGGCACGAGGCGCTGACCCGCAACCGTGCCGCCAACCCCGACTTCGACATCGATGTTCTTCCCCTGATGTCCGGCGACGGCGGCGACCCGGTCATCTACAAGCCCGAGGGCGCGGCCATGTGCTCCTTCCTCAAGCAGACCGACGACGAGGCGCAGCTCACCGAGCTCCTCGACGTCGCCAACTTCCTGGCATCGCCGTTCGGCACCGAGGAGTTCCAGCTGATCAACTACGGCATCGAGGGGACCCACTACGACCTCGACGAGAACGGGCTGCCCGTCGCCACCACGCAGGCCCAGAGCGAGGTTCAGCCGAGCTACATCTTCATGGCGGGCCCGCCCGCGGTGAACGCCAAGCCCGACCTGCCCGACTACGTCGAGAAGCGCAGCGCGTGGGCCGCCGACAACGCCCAGTACGTCGTCGAGCCGCTCTTCTACGGCATGAACATCGCCGAGCCGAACCAGTACGCCTCGATCGGCCAGCCGTTCGCCGACCTCGAGAAGGACATCGCCCGCGGCCGGGCGACGATGGACGACCTCGACGCCGCCGTCGCGACCTGGCGCACCTCCGGCGGCGACGAGCTGCGGACCTTCTACACCGAGATCTACGAGGGTCTGGAGTCCGAGGGCGGGTCGGCCTCCTCATGACCGCCCCGAGCACGCCTCCCGCCGGCCCGACGGCGGCGCCGGCTGGCCGGCGGGAGGGGCGCGCCGACGGAGTGCTCGAGATCGACCTCGCCGCCGACGCCCCTCGGGAGCGGGACGGTGAGGCGCCCTCGGGCCGCCGTCGGGGTCTCGCGCGTCGGGACAGGGAGGTCGCGACGCACAACGGCGTCGTGATGAACACCATCACCTGGCGCGACCGGCTCCGCCGGGACAAGACGCTGCTGGTCATGACGCTGCCCGCGGTCGGGCTGCTGGTGCTGTTCGCCTACGTGCCGATGCTCGGCAACGTGATCGCGTGGCAGGACTACTCCCCGTACATCGGGATCGCCGACAGCCCCTTCGTCGGCTGGGACAACTTCGTCCGCGTCTTCAGCAACCCGCAGTTCCTGCACGCCGTGGGGAACACCCTCCTGATCACGGGCTTTCAGCTCGTGTTCTTCTTCCCCATCCCGATCATGCTGGCGCTGCTGCTGAACAGCGTGGTGACGCCGGCGCTGCGGACCTCGATCCAGTCGATCATCTACCTGCCCCACTTCTTCTCGTGGGTGCTGGTCGTGACGATCTTCCAGCAGATCTTCGGCGGTGCCGGGCTGGTCAACCGCCTGCTCGCGCAGGCCGGCTACACGGGCTTCGACCTCATGACCAACCCGGACACGTTCCTGGTGCTGGTCACGTCGCAGGCGGTCTGGAAGGACGCGGGCTGGGGCATCATCATCTTCCTCGCGGCTCTGGCGACGGTCGACCCGGCGCACTACGAGGCCTCCGCGATGGACGGTGCCGGTCGCTGGCGCCGGATGTGGCACATCACGCTGCCGGCCATCCGACCCACGATCATCCTGCTGCTGATCCTGCGCCTGGGCGACGCGCTCACGGTCGGGTTCGAGCAGCTGATCCTGCAGCGCGGGGCCGTCGGGCCCGGCGTCGCGGAGGTCATCGACACCTACGTCTACTACCAGGGCGTCATCAACGGCGACTGGGCCTTCGCGGCCGCGGCCGGCCTGGTCAAGGGCGTCGTGTCACTTCTACTCGTGCTCGGGGCCAACAAGCTCGCGCACGTCTTCGGCGAGGACGGGGTGTACCGGAAGTCATGAGCATCTCCACAGACGCGGGCCAGGGTCCGCTCGGACGGCTCGACGCCGTCCCCGTTCCGGCGCCGGAGCGCGACGCGCGTCCCTCCGGCGGCCCCCGTCGGCCGCGCCGGTCCAAGCACCGCAACGCCTGGGAGGGGCGCCCGACGCCGATCGGCCAGGGCGCGAAGATCGTCATCCTGTCGGTGGTGGTGCTCGCCGTCCTCTTCCCGCTCTACACGGTGATCCTCACGTCGTTCTCCACGACGGCGGACGTCAACCGCTCCGGCGGCATGGTGATCATCCCGGGCGACCTGACGATCGCGGCCTACCAGCAGATCCTCTCCGGCGGCATCGTCACGCGGGCGGCCGGGGTCAGCGTGTTCGTCACGACCGTCGGCACGATCCTGTCGACCATCGTCTCGGTCATGGCCGCGTACGGGCTCTCGCGCCCCAGCTCCCTGGGCCACCGGCCGATCCTGTTCGTGTTCCTGGTGACGATGTTCTTCGGGGCCGGGATGATCCCGACCTACCTGCTCGTCAGCAACCTGGGCCTCATCGACAGCCTGTGGGCGCTCATCCTCCCCGGCGCGGTCTCGGCGTTCAACGTGCTGATCCTGCGGTCCTTCTTCATGGGGATCGATCCGGCGATCACGGAGGCCGCGCGGATCGACGGCGCGGGCGACTTCCGCATCCTGGGCCGAATCGTGCTGCCGATGTCGACGGCGGTCGTGGCCGTGGTCGCGCTGTTCTACGGCGTGGGCTACTTCAACGCCTTCTTCAACGCGATGCTCTACATCAACGACAACACCCTGTGGCCGCTCCAGCTGGTGCTGCGCTCCTACGTGCTCCAGGGCGTCACGCTCCCGGGCTCGGGGGCGGGCCAGGTGGACGTCACCACCGGTGCCGTCACCGGGCTCCCGGTCAAGATGGCGATCATGGTGCTCGCCGTGGTCCCGATCCTGGCCGTCTACCCGTTCGTCCAGCGGCACTTCACCAAGGGCGTCATCTTCGGTGCGGTCAAGGGCTGAGGCCCCGGCCGCCGCTCGCGGCCGGTGGCCGGTCCTTGTGCCGTTCAGCGGCCGGTCAGCCGAGGTTCCGCACGCTGCCGCGTTCGGTCAGCCGGGGGCTGACCAGCCGCACCTCGGCCATCGAGGGGTCGCGCATCAGGCCGGTGAGCATGTCGACGGCGATCTGGCCGATGCCCTCGGCCGGGATGTCGATGCTCGTCACGGGCACCGGCAGGGACGTCGCCACGTTCTCCGGGCACACCGCCACCACCGACACCTCACCAGGCACGTCACGTCCACGCTCACGGAACCGGGAGATCACATGAGGCAGCGCCACCTCGTTGTGCACCACCACGCCGGTGACGTCGGGCAGCTGCGCGAGCAGGGTGTCGACCGAGGCGACGGCGCCCGCGGCGGACGCGTCCGTCGGCAGCACGAGGTGGGTCGCACCACCGGCCTCGCACGCACCGACGAATCCGCGCGTCATCCGCTCGGCGTAGGACGTGTGCCGCTCCACCACCGCGCGCGGGCTGCCGATCAGGGCGAGGGTGCGGTGACCGGCGGCGAGCAGGTGGCGCACGGCGCTCGCGCCGGCCTGGGTGAAGTCGAGGTCGACGCACGAGAGACCGTGCGGATCGGCGGGCAGGCCGATGAGGACCGACGGCTGGCGCAGCGCCTGCAGCGCGGGCAGGCGCGCGTCGTCGTCCTCGACGTCCATGACGACCAGGGCGTCGACCATCGAGGAGCTCGTGACGCGCGCGACCGACCCCTCGTCCTGCGTCAGCATCAGCACGTCGTAGCCGGCGCGGCCCGCGCCCGTCACCACGCCGGCCACGAACTGCATGATCACGTTGACGTCGACCCCCGTGCGCAGCGGCGCCATCAGGCCGATCACGTCGGTCCGGGCCGAGGCGAGCGCACGCGCGCCGGCGTGGGCCCGGTAGCCCAGCTCGGCGATGGCCTTCTCGATGCGTGCCCGCGTGGCCGCGGAGATCGGACGCTTGCCCGACAGCGCGTAGCTCACGGTGGACTGGGACACCCCGGCGCGCCTCGCCACGTCCTCGATCGTCGCCACGGGTGCTCCCCTCGTCGGTCGCGACCGGAGGTCGCCGTCTGCCAGGTCACGCTAGTCGAAGTCGTTCGACGGCGCAGGATCGCCCGCCAGGCGCACGCTGGTGCGCATTCCGCGACGCCCGTGGTGGTCACGGTCCCAGCCGGGGGTCGAACCGCTTCGACCACCGCACCCGCCCGAAGGACTCACCGATGACCCCCACCTGGCCGCTGCCCACGATCGCGTTCGGAGGCGACTACAACCCCGAGCAGTGGGACCGGTCCGTGTGGCGCGAGGACGTCGCGCTCATGCAGCGCGCCGGCGTCACCCTCGTGACCGTCGGGGTGTTCTCGTGGGCGCGGCTCGAGCCCGAGCCCGGCCGCTTCGAGCTCGACTGGCTGCGCGAGGTGCTGGACCTGCTGCACGCGGGCGGCATCGCCGTCGACCTCGCGACGCCGACGGCGTCCCCGCCCCCGTGGCTCGGCGCGCTGCACCCCGAGACCCTGCCCGTCACGTCCGACGGCGTGCGCCTCACCTGGGGTTCACGGAACCAGTTCAGCCCGTCCTCGCCCGTCTACCGCGAGCGCGCCCTGGCCGTCACGCGCGCCGTCGCGCAGGCGTTCGCCGACCACCCCGCCGTCGTGATGTGGCACGTGGGCAACGAGCTCGGGCAGGTCGACCACTCCGACGTCGCCGCGCACGCGTTCCGCCGCTGGCTCACCGAGCGCTACGGAAGCGTCGAGGCGCTGAACGAGGCCTGGGCCACGGCCGTCTGGTCGCAGGGCTACCGGTCCTGGGAGGAGGTGCAGCCGCCCCGCACCGCGCCCTACCACCGCAACCCCGCGCAGGCGTTGGACTTCCGCCGCTTCACCTCCGACGAGCTGCGCGCGCTCTACCGCGAGCAGAAGGCCGTCATCCGCGAGCACGACGCGCAGCGCCCGGTCACCACCAACCTCATGGGCTTCTTCGCGCTCGCCGACTACGCCTCGTGGGCGGACGACCTCGACGTCGTCGCCGACGACGCCTACCCCGATCCCGCCGACCCGCGCGCCCTCACCGACGCCGCCCTGACGCAGGACCTCGTGCGCTCGCTGCGCGGCGGGCAGCCGTGGCTGCTGATGGAGTCCGCCACGAGCGGCGTCGGGTGGCGCGCGCACGACCTCACCAAGTCGCCCGCGCGTTCGCGCCTGGAGTCGCTGCAGGCCGTCGCGCACGGCGCCGACGCCGTCTGCTTCTTCCAGTGGCGGCAGGCCCGCTCGGGTCCCGAGCGCTTCCACTCCGCGATGCTGCCCACCGCCGGTCCCGACACCGCGGTGCACGCGGGCGTCCGCCGGCTCGGCGCGGACCTCGCGCGGCTGGCGCCCGTCGTCGGCACCCGGTCGAGCGCGCAGGTCGCGCTGCTGTGGGACTGGCCCTCGTGGTGGGCCGCGCGCGGCGAGGCCGTGCCGACCGACCGCCTCGACCCGCTGGACACCCTGCGGGCGTGGCACCGGCCGCTGTGGGACGCGCGCGTCGCCGTCGACGTCGTCGCCCCGACCGGCGACCTGACCGGCTACCGCGCCGTGCTCGCGCCCGCGCTGCACCTGATCGACGACGAGGTCGCCGCGCACCTGCGCGCCTACGTCGCCGCGGGCGGAACGCTCGTGCTCGGTCCGTTCACCGGCGTCGTCGACGCCTCCACCCACCTGCACCAGGGCCGCACGCCGGCGCTGCTCGGCGACGTGCTCGGCGCCGGGGTGCAGGAGCACGTGCCGCTGCCGGACGGCGGGATCCCGGCCCGGTGGGACGGGTCCACGTTCGGCCCGGGGGAGGTGCTCGTGCACGACTTCGTCGGGCACGCCGAGGCGCTCTCGCCGGAGACCGAGGTGCTGCTCGCTCTCGGCCCGGCGCAGGACCTGCCGGGGCTGGAGCACCTGGGGGGCGCCGCCGTCGTGACGCGCCGAGGTGCGGCGTGGCTGGTCGCGGGCGTCCTGCCCGAGGGCGACCTCGCCGCGGTCCTGCACCGAGCACTCGCCGACGCCGGTGTCACCCCACCGCTGCTCGGCGCCCCCGCCGGGGTCGAGGTGACGCGACGCGGCGACGCGCTGTTCGTCCTCAACCACACGCGTGCCGAGGTGCACCTCGACATCGCCGACCTCGCCCGCGCCCTCGATCTCGATCCGGCATCCGCCCTTCTCACCGATCTGCTCACCGCACGACAATTCACCACCACGGACACTGCGGTCGCGCTCGCGCCCCAGGACGTCCTCGTATCGATGGAGACACGATGAAGTTCACCGACGGCTACTGGCAGCTGCGTCCCGGCGTCGAGGTGCTGCGTCCCCGTGACGTCGAGGACGTCGTCGCGGAGGGCGACGACCTGCTCGTCTACGCCCCGACGGTGCCGATCGGCTCGCGCGGCGACACCCTCAACCGCCCCCTCGTGACGGTGCGGCTGACCTCGCCGATGCCCGACGTCGTCGGCGTCCGGATCTCCCACCACCTCGGTGGCGTGGACCGCGGCCCGCACTTCGCCCTCGGGCAGGAGGCGCACGACGTCGCGATCACGCTGCCCGAGGCGCCCGGCAAGGCGCCCGCCACCTTCACGTCGGGCCGGTTGACGGCGCGCGTGGCGACCGAGGGTCCGTGGGGCCTGGAGTTCGTCTCGCCGCAGGGGCGTGTGCTGACGTCCTCGACGGCGCAGAGCGTCGGCGTCATCAGCACGCCCGACGGCCCGTTCGTGCGCGAGCAGCTGACGATGGGCGTGGCCGAGACGATCTACGGCCTGGGGGAGCGGTTCGGCGCGTTCGCCAAGAACGGCCAGACCGTCGACATCTGGAACGAGGACGGCGGCACCGCGTCCGAGCAGGCGTACAAGAACGTTCCGTTCTACCTGTCCGACGCCGGCTACGGCCTGTTCGTCGCGCACCCCGAGCGCGTCTCGTTCGAGATCGGCACCGAGGTCGTCTCGCGTGCGCAGTTCTCCGTCGCGGGCGCCGAGCTGCAGTACTACGTCGTCTACGGCGCGACGCCGAAGGAGATCCTCGAGCGGTACACCGCCCTCACGGGGCGGCCCGCCAAGGTTCCGGCGTGGAGCTACGGGCTGTGGCTGTCGACGTCGTTCACCACGAGCTACAGCGAGGAGACCGTGACGTCGTTCGTGGACGGCATGGCGGAGCGCGAGCTGCCGCTGTCGGTCTTCCACTTCGACTGCTTCTGGATGCGGCAGTTCCACTGGAGCGACTTCCTGTGGGACCCGGCGATGTTCCCCGACCCCGCCGGGATGCTCGCCCGCCTCAAGGCCAAGGGCCTGCGCATCTGCGTCTGGATCAATCCGTACATCGCGCAGCGCAGCTACCTGTTCGAGGAGGGGCGCGCGCTCGGCTTCCTCGTCACGCGCGCCGACGGCAGCGTGTGGCAGTGGGACAAGTGGCAGGCCGGGATGGCGCTGGTCGACTTCACCAACCCCGAGGCCGTGGCCTGGTACCAGGGCAAGCTCAAGGTGCTGCTGGACGACGGCGTCGACTGCTTCAAGACCGACTTCGGCGAGCGCATCCCCACGGACGTCACCTGGCACGACGGCAGCGACCCCCAGCGGATGCACAACTACTACACCCAGCTCTACAACCAGGTCGTCTTCGACCTGCTGGTCCGGGAGCGGGGCGAGGGCGAGGCGGTCCTGTTCGCGCGCTCGGCCACGGCCGGCGGCCAGCAGTACCCGGTGCACTGGGGCGGCGACTGCGAGTCGACGTTCGTGGCGATGGCCGAGTCGCTGCGCGGCGGGCTCTCGCTCGGCATGAGCGGCTTCGGGTTCTGGAGCCACGACATCGGTGGCTTCGAGGGCACGCCCGACCCCGCCGTGTTCAAGCGCTGGGTCGCGTTCGGGCTGCTGTCCTCGCACTCGCGCCTGCACGGGTCCAACTCCTACCGGGTGCCGTGGGCGTTCGACGACGAGGCGGTCGACGTCACGCGCGCCTTCACCCGGCTCAAGCTCAGCCTCATGCCCTACCTCGGGGCCGCGGGCGCCGAGGCGAGCGCGACCGGGGTGCCGGTGATGCGCGCGATGGCGCTGGAGTTCCCCGGCGACCGCGGCGTGGCCGGGCTCGGCACGCAGTACGTGCTGGGCGACTCCCTCCTCGTGGCGCCGGTGTTCTCGGCCGAGCGGGAGTGCGACGTCTACCTTCCCGAGGGCACCTGGACGCATCTGCTCACGGGCGAGCGCGTCGAGGGCCACGGCTGGCGACGCGAGTCGCACGGCTTCGACTCCCTCCCGCTCTACGTGCGGCCGGGCACGGTGCTGCCGGTCGGGGCCGTGGCCGACGAGCCGGAGTACGCGTGGGCCGACGGCGTCACGCTGCGCCTCTTCGAGCTGCCCGACGGCTACGACGCCGTCACGCACGTGCCGGGCGGGACGGGCGCTCCGGCGTCGTTCCGCGTGGTGCGCGACGGCGACGCGGTGCGCGTGACCAGCGACGACGCCCCCGGCGCGTGGTCGGTCGCGATCGGGGCGACGGCGGTGGCCACGGGCTCGGCGACCGGTGCGGGCGAGGTCGTGGTCGGTCTGTGACGGCAACCTCCGTGACGACAACCTCTGGGACGGCAA
>Ga0265780_10007537_pt1 | contig 13345 bp, 11 predicted proteins | sample P1T30metagenome_FD_192432 | JGI IMG/M metagenome (GOLD analysis project Ga0265780, IMG submission 192432) | Plant litter microbial communities from East Loma Ridge, Irvine, California - P1 T30 | ecosystem: Environmental > Terrestrial > Plant litter > Unclassified | place: USA: California...
TCGGCCTGGGGAACGCCCCGGCGCTGTTCCTGATTTCGCTGGGCGCCTTTTTCCCGGTGCTGATGAATACCATCGCCGGCGTGCGCCAGGTCGATTCCATCTATATCCGCGCCGCGCAGAACCTGGGCGTGAACCGCCGCACGATGTTCGTGCGGATCATGCTGCCGGCGGCCGTGCCGTACATCCTCTCCGGTGTGCGCATCGGGATCGGCACCGCGTTCATCGTGGTGATCGTTTCCGAGATGATCGCCGTGAACAACGGTCTGGGCTTCCGCATCCTGGAAGCGCGCGAGTATTTTTGGTCCGACAAGATCATCGCCGGCATGATCAGCATCGGCATGCTGGGCCTGGCCATCGACATCGGCATGAACAAACTGAATAACTATCTGCTGCGCTGGCACCGCGGCCTGGAGAGCTGAGATGGGTGCATCGCATATCGACGTGGTTGGCGTGAACAAGGTTTTCAATGCCGGCGACCGTGCCGTCGTCGCATTGAAGGACATCGACCTGCACATCCCGGATGGCCAGTTCGTCTGCCTGCTGGGGCCTTCCGGCTGCGGCAAATCGACGCTCCTGAACGCCATCGCCGGTTTCGCACTGCCGTCCAGCGGGACGATTACCGCGAACGGCAAGCTGGTGACGGGTCCGGGCCCGGAGCGCGGCATGGTGTTCCAGGAGTACGCGCTGTTCCCGTGGATGACGGTCGAAAAGAACATCGCGTTCGGCCTCGAGATCAAGGGGACGCCCGCGGGCCAGATCGCCAAGCGGGTGGATGAATTGCTGGCGATGCTGTCGCTGTCGGACTTCCGCCAGCGCTTTCCCAAGGATTTATCAGGCGGCATGCGCCAGCGCGTGGCCATTGCGCGCGTGCTGGCGCTCGATTCGCCGATCATGCTGATGGACGAACCGTTCGGCGCGCTCGATGCGCTCACGCGGCGCAACCTGCAGGACGAACTGCTGCGCATCTGGGCCGAGCTGAAAAAGACGATCATCTTCGTTACCCACAGTATCGAGGAGGCGATCTACCTGGCCGACCGCATCGTCGTCATGACCTACCGCCCCGGTACCGTCAAGCGCGACATCATGGTCGACCTGCCCCGCCTGCGCGACCCGGCGGCGCCCGAGTTCAACACGCTCAAGCGCGAACTCGGCGCGCTGGTGATGGAGGAACAGCAGCGCCACCATAGCGATGAGCTGAGGCTTGCGTCGGTCGATTGAAGGCATGCAGTAGAATCGGCGCATGCAATTGAAACGACAACTCGGCTGGCTGACCGCACTGCTGGCCGGCGCCGCGCTGGTCGGCGCGGTGTACCTGCTGGCGGCGCGCCAGGGCGCCGCCGAAGTACTGGCCGGCGGCGAGCGCCAGCTCCAGCTGATGGCGCCCGAACTCGAATCGGCCCTGGCGAAATTTGAAACACTGCCTTACGTCGTCGGCTTGCAGGACGACGTGGCGCAAGTGCTGGCGCAGCCGGGCGACGCGGCCCGGCGCGACCGCCTCAACGTCATGCTCGATACCATCGCGCGCCAGGCCAAGGTTGGCGCGATCTACCTGATGGACCGCAATGGCGACACGCTCGCCGCCAGCAACTGGGCGCTGCCCCTGACTTTCCTTGGCCATAATTTCGGCTTCCGCCCCTACTTCCGCGAAGCGCTCGAAGGCGGCGCCGGGCGCTTCTACGGCATCGGTTCCACGACCAGCGAACCGGGCTACTTCATCGCCCAGCCGGTCCGGCAGGGCGACCGCATCACCGGTGTCATCGCCGTCAAGATCCTGCTCGATGAATTCGAACGCAACTGGGTCGGCAGCGAAGACACCATCGTGCTCGCCGACCGCGCCGGCGTGGTGTTCCTGTCGAACCGAACGGACTGGAAGTACCGCAGCCTCGGCAAGGTGAGCGCGGCGGCACAGCGCGAAATCGCCGGTACGCGCCAGTACGCGCACCAGCCGATCGCCCCCATCGCCGGCCCGCTGGCGCCGCACGTGACCCGCCATATCGGCAAGCTCGGCTGGGAACTGCAGTTGTTCCCGGGGCGCCAGCAGGTGGCGCGCAATGCCGCGCTGTGGGCCTTCGGCGCGGCATTGCTGGTCGCCAGCGCCGCCATGGCCGCGTGGGCGCTGCACCAGCGCCGCCGCCGGCTCGAAGAACGGCGCGCTTCCAGCGCCGCCTTGCAGCTGGCCGCGCGCGAACTCGATATCAAACTGGCCGAGCGCACCGCCCAGCTGCGCCAGGCCAATGCCGACCTGGAAGCGCGTTACGCCACGCTGAAAAGCACCGAACAGCTCCTGCGCACGACGCAGGACGAGCTGGTACAAGCCGGCAAACTCGCCATGCTTGGCCAGATGGCGGCCGGCGTCACGCATGAACTGAACCAGCCGCTGGCCGCCATCCGCGCGTTTGCCGACAATGCCCGTACCTATCTCGAACGCGGCAAGCTTGACCAGGCCAGCGCCAACCTCGGGCACATCGGCGACGCCAGCGCGCGCATGGGCGCCATCATCGGCCAGCTGAAAGGCTTTGCGCGGCGCAGCGACAGCCTGGGCGCGGTCGACCTGGCGCGCTCGATGCAGGCGTCCGCCTTTTTGCTTGCGGGAGAAGCCAAGCGCCTCGATGCGCGCCTCGACATCGCCACGAGTGCGTCGCTGTGCGTCGCCGGCGACGCCGTGCGCGTCGAACAGGTCTTCATCAACCTGCTGCGCAATGCGCTCGATGCCGTCGAAGGGACGGACGTGCGCGAGATCGCCGTGGCGATGGCACAGGAAGACGGCCACGCGGTCGTGACCATTGCCGATACCGGCGCCGGCATGGCCACCGAGACCGCCGCCCACCTGTTCGAACCGTTTTATACAACGAAGCCGTCGGGCAAAGGTCTGGGACTGGGGCTGGCGATTTCCTCGTCCATCATCCAGGCCATGAACGGACAGCTGTCCGGCCGCAACCGGCCCGGTGGCGGCGCCGTGTTCGAAGTACGCATCCCCCTCCTGGAAAAAACATGACGATGCAGGCAATCCTGGTCGAAGACGAAGCCGCGCTGCGTCTGGCCACCACGCAAACGCTGGAACTGGGCGGCTTTACGGTCACCGCCTGCGCCAGCGCCGAAGATGCAGCCGATCTGCTGCGCGCGGACTTCGATGGCGTCATCGTCAGCGATGTGCGCCTGCCCGGCCGCTCGGGCCTCGACCTGCTGGCGCAAGTGGCCGCGCTGGATGCCGACCTGCCGGTGATCATGGTCACCGGCCACGGCGACGTGGCGATGGCGGTGGGCGCCATGCGCAGCGGCGCCTACGATTTCATCGAAAAGCCGTTCGGCGCCGAGCGCCTGCTGGACGCGGTGCGGCGCGCGCAGGACAAGCGCAGCCTGGTGCTGGAAAACCGGCGCCTGAAAACCGCGTGGGCGCTGCATCCGGATACGCCGCAGCTGGTCGGCCATTCCGGCGCCATCGAGCGGCTGAAAATCCTGATCCGCAATATCGCCCCGGCCGGCGTCGATATCCTCGTCAACGGCGACACCGGCACCGGCAAGGAAGTGGTCGCGCGCCTGATCCACGCAGCCAGCGCACGGAAGGGCAATTTCGTCGCGATCAACTGCGGCGCGCTGCCGGAATCCGTATTCGAAAGCGAGATGTTCGGTCACGAAGCCGGCGCCTTTACGGGTGCGCAGAAACGCCGCATCGGCAAGCTCGAATACGCCAACGGCGGCACGCTGTTCCTCGACGAGATCGAAAGCATGCCGATGGCGCTGCAGGTAAAACTGCTGCGCGTGCTGCAGGAGCGCCGGCTGGAACGGCTCGGCGGCAACGACGCCATCGCCGTCAACTTCCGCGTCATCGCCGCCAGCAAGGCCGACCTGCTGGCGTTGAGCGCGCAGGGACAGTTTCGCGAAGACCTCTACTATCGCATCGGTGTGGCCACGCTCGACCTGCCGCGCCTGTCAGAACGCAGCGACGACATCCCGCTGCTGCTGGCTCACTTCGTCCATGACGCCGCGCAGCGTTACGGGCGCGACGTCCCGCAGTGGAGCGCGGCGCAGATGGCGCAATGGCAGGCGGCGCGCTGGCCGGGCAACGTGCGCGAGCTGCGCAACTTCGCCGACCGGCTCGTACTGGGACTGGTGGCGCCGGCGCTTGAGAACAGCGAGATCGCGCCAGCGGGCAGCCTGCCGCAGCTGGTCGACGCCTTCGAGCGTGAGCGCATCAACCAGGCGCTCGACGCAGCAGCCGGCAACGTCGCGCAGGCGGCCGACCAATTGGGCATCCCGCGCAAGACCATGTACGATAAGCTCAAAAAATACCAGCTGACCCCGGCCAGGAAAACACTGTAAAGAACGGAGACAGCCATGCCGCAAACAGGCACCGGGCGCATGCCGCGCCAGATCCCCTACATCATCGCCAACGAGGGATGCGAGCGCTTCAGCTTCTACGGCATGCGCAACATCCTCACGCCCTTCCTGATTTCGACGCTGCTGCTGTTCCTCCCCGAAGCCGACCGCGCCGGCGACGCCAAGCACGTGTTCCACACGTTCGTCATCGGCGTCTATTTCTTCCCGCTGCTGGGCGGCTGGCTGGCCGACCGCTACTTCGGCAAATACAACACCGTGTTCTGGCTCAGCCTCGTCTACTGCGCCGGCCACGCGTGCCTGGCCGCATTCGAAGACAATGTAAAAGGCTTTTACTTCGGCCTGTTTTTGATCGCACTGGGCTCTGGCGGCATCAAGCCACTGGTGTCGACGTTTGTCGGCGACCAGTTCGACCAGACCAACAAGCACAAGGCCAAACTGGTCTACGACGCTTTTTACTGGATCATCAATTTCGGGTCCTTCTTCGCATCCCTGCTGATGCCGATCTTCCTGCGTGATTACGGTCCCGCGGTTGCTTTCGGCATTCCCGGCATCCTGATGTTCATCGCCACCGTCGTGTTCTGGAGCGGCCGGCGCAAGTACGTGCACGTGCCGCCAGCGCCGCCGAGTCCCGATTCCTTCACGCGCGTGGCGCGCACGGCGCTGCTGGCGCACGCGCCCGGCCAGGGACGGCCCGGCCTCGCCATTGCGCTGGCCGGCGCGGCCGGCGCCGTGGCTGCGCTGGCCATGTCCTTCAGCTGGGGCTTCGTCATTGCCGCCTGCACCGGCCTGGTCCTGCTGCTGGCGTTCGGCGGCATTGGCATCCACATGCAGCTCGACCGCGCGCGCGGGGTGCATCCCGATGAAGCGGTCGATGGCGTGCGGGCGGTGTTGCGCATCCTGGTGGTGTTCGCGCTGGTGACGCCGTTCTGGTCGTTGTTCGACCAGAAGGCCTCCACCTGGATCGTGCAGGCGAACGCCATGACGCAGCCGACCATCGCGCTGTTCGGCAGCACCTTCCAGTTCGTTCCGGCCCAGATGCAGGCGCTGAACCCGATGCTGGTCACGATCCTGATCCCCTTCAACAACCTGGTGCTGTACCCGGCCCTGCGCCGGATGGGGTATGAGCCGACGGCGCTGCGCCGCATGACGTTCGGGATCGGATTCACGGCGCTGGCCTGGGTCGTCATCGGTACCATCCAGGTCGCGATGGACAGCGGCACCCCGACGTCCATGGCCTGGCAGATCCTGCCGTATGCAATCCTGACGCTGGGTGAAGTGCTGGTGTCGGCCACCGGCCTCGAATTCGCGTACAGCCAGTCGCCACCGTCGATGAAGGGCGTGATCATGGCCTTCTGGAGCTTGGCCGTGACCGTCGGCAGCCTGTGGGTATTGATCGTCAACGCCAGCGTCAAGAACGACGTGGTGCTGGGCCATATCGCCGCCACCGGCCTGGGGGTCATGTCCTTCCAGATGTTCTTCTTTGCGGCGTTCGCGTTTGTGGCGGCGCTGGCATTCGGGCTGTATGCGCGCAGCTACAGGATGGTCGATAACTACCGGCCGACGCCATGAACAGGCGGGTTGTCGACACCAGCAAATTTCTCAGCTTCGTACTGCGCCACCAGCCCGACGCGATCGGCCTGGCGCTCGACAGCGAAGGCTGGGCCGATATCGCTGCGCTGGTCGCCGCGGCGCAGGCGGACGGCAGACGTATCGACCGCGCGCTGATCGACGAAGTGGTGGCGACCAACGACAAGAAGCGTTTCGCACTGTCCGCCGATGGTTTGCGCATCCGCGCCGTGCAGGGCCACTCGAGCGCGCAGGTCGATATCCGCTACGCCGCCATCGCGCCGCCTGATTTCCTGTACCACGGCACGGCGTCGCGGTTTCTTGCGTCGATCAATCAAAAAGGCCTGATTGCAGGGGCGCGCCACCACGTCCACCTGTCGCAGGATGAAACCACCGCCATGCAGGTGGGCGCCCGTCACGGCATGCCGGTCGTGCTGAAGGTGCAGGCGGGACGGATGCATGCGCAGGGCTACGCCTTCCATCAGGCCGACAACGGCGTCTGGCTGACGGAGCACGTACCGATTTCCTTTACGGAGAGATAACAACCGCACGCGTGCGTAGTAAAATTACATCGAGACAGCAGTATTCGCATCGCAGTTTTCGAACAATAATCAACCCCTACCACGCACATGCTTCCACGCCGTTTGTCCGCGCTTCTGGGCGCCCTGCTTTTTCCCTTCACGGTTCACGCCGCCATTCCCCTCGCGGCCTGTGACGGCCCTTTCGAGCAGATGCTGCATGCGCATGCCGCCATCTTGCCCGCGCAAGCCATCTGGCTGGACCGCGCCAGCCTCACCTGGCCGGACGCGGGCGGTGAAGGCATCTTCAAACTGTATTATTCGCCCGATGCCGCATTGACGGTGGCCATTGGCACGAAGATCAGCGGCGCAGCTGGTAGCCTGGCCCTGTCCAGGACGCAAACCGGTTTGCGCGTGGACGACCCGGCGCGCCTGCCTGCGCTGCACCGTGGCCAGCTGCTGCTGGTGCAGGAAGCGCCCGACGGCGCCGTCATCGCCGCCACGCGCATCCAGGCCGCCGCCGCGCTGGACGACATCTACGCGCGCGCAGCGGATGTCTCCGGACTGGGCGTGCAGGTCACGCAGCAGCAGACGGCTTTCAAACTGTGGGCGCCGACGGCGCAGCAAGTGGCGGTCTGCACTTACGCCACCGGCACGTCCAGGGCCAGCGCCGTGCACGACATGGCCTTCGACACTGCCACGGGCGTGTGGAGCGGCGCGGTGCCGGGCGACCAGTCCGGCCATTACTACCGCTACGCCGTCGACGTGGTCGTCAATGGCGCCGGTGTGGTGCGCAACCTCGTCACCGACCCCTACTCCATCAGCTTGAACACCGATTCGCGGCGCAGCTATATCGCCGACCTGGCGGCGCCTGCCCTGAAGCCGGCAGGCTGGGACCAGTCGAAGGCGCCAGCCACGGTCAAGGCGCAGACCGACATGACCGTCTACGAACTGCATGTGCGCGATTTTTCCATCAATGACCCCACCGTCAGCGCGCCGCACCGCGGCAAGTACGCCGCGTTTGGCGAAACCCGCGCGAACGGCATGCGCCACCTGGCCGCACTGGCCAAAGCGGGACTGACCGACATCCACCTGCTGCCCGTGTACGACATCGGCAGCGTGCCGGAACGCGGCTGCGCCGTGCCGCGGCCGACGGGCGCCGCCGACAGCGACGCCCAGCAGGCACTCGTCACGAAGACGGCGGAAACCGACTGCTTCAACTGGGGCTACGACCCGTTCCACTACAACGCGCCGGAAGGCAGCTACAGCACGCATCCCGAAGACGGCGCACGCCGCATCGTCGAGTTCCGCGAAATGGTACAGAACCTGCACAAGGCCGGCCTGCGCGTGGGCATGGACGTGGTCTACAACCATACCTTCCGCGCCGGCCGGCACGAAAAATCGGTCCTCGACCGCATCGTGCCGGGCTACTACCACCGGCTCGATGCGCAGGGCGCGATCGAACAGTCGACCTGCTGCGACAACACGGCGACGGAACATCGCATGATGGCCAAGCTGATGACGGAATCGGTCGCGCTGTGGGCCACCCAGTACCACATCGATTCCTTCCGCTTCGACCTGATGGGCCACCAGCCAAAGGACGTGATGGTGCGCCTGCAGCAGCACGTGAACCAGGCTGCGGGACGCACCGTGCAGCTGATCGGCGAGGGCTGGAACTTCGGTGAAGTGGCCGACGGCAAGCGCTTCGTGCAGGCGTCGCAGCTGTCGCTGAACGGCACCGGCATCGGCACCTTCAGCGACCGCGCGCGCGATGCCGTGCGCGGCGGCGGTTCCGGCGACAGCGGCGAAAAGATGATCAGCCAGCAGGGTTATATCAATGGCCTGGTGTACGACCCGAATGCGCTGGCACAGGGACCCAATGCGCGCGCGCCCGAGGACCTGCTGCGCGCGGCCGACATGGTGCGTGTGGGCCTGGCCGGTACGCTGCGCAGCTACCGCCTGCAGACCTGGCAGGACCGCACCGTGCGCCTCGACGCCATCGATTATGGCGGCCAGCCGGCCGGCTACGCGAGCGAACCCGGGGAAGCCGTCAACTACATCGAGAATCACGACAACCAGACCTTGTTCGACATCGACACCTTGAAACTGCCACTGGCAACGACGTCACGCGACCGCGCGCGCGTGCAGGTGCTGGGCATGGCCATCAACGCCTTCAGCCAGGGCGTGGCCTATTTCCACGCCGGTGTCGACACGCTGCGCTCCAAGTCGCTGGACCGCAACAGCTTCAATTCAGGCGACTGGTTCAACCGCATCGACTGGTCGTACCAGGACAATTATTTTGGCACCGGCCTGCCGCCGGCCGCGGACAACGGCAAGGATTACGCGTTGCTCAAGCCGCTGCTGGCCGCCCCCTCGCTGAAGCCTGCGCCCTCCGATATCGCCTACGCCCGCGACGCCTTCCGCGCCTTGCTGAAAATACGCGCCAGCTCGACCCTGTTCCGCATGCGCAGCGCCGCCGATATCGCACAGCGCCTGCGCTTTTTCAACACTGGTTCGACGCAGCAGCCGACCGTGCTGGCGGCACACCTCGACGGCCGCGGCTACGCCGGTGCAGGCTTCAAGGGCATCACGTACCTGATCAACGTGGACAAGGTGGCGCATACGGTGCGGGACCCCGGCGCGCGCAACCAGCGCCTGCGCCTGCACCCGGTGCAAGTGCCGGATACAATCGGCGCGGCGTTCGATCCTGCCGATGGCACGTTCACCGTGCCGGCGCGCAGCGTGGTGGTGTACATCGAAAACTAAGTAGATGAAGCCGGCCAGGCCATGGCGTCAGCGCGCGACGATCAGGCGAATGCCCAGGCCAATGAACACCGTGCCTGCGATCCGGTCGAGCATCATGCCGGCCTTCGGTTGTGTCGCGAGCCATTGGCCGACCGTGCCGGAGAAGTAGCCAAGCAGGCCGAACAGTACGGCGGCCTGCAGCGTGAACGTGCATCCCAGCGCCGCAAGTTGCCACGCCACGTTGCCATTCGCGGCAATCACGAACTGCGGCAGGAACGACAGGAAGAACAGCACGACCTTGGGATTGACTGCGTTGGCGAAGCACCCCTTGAAAAACAGCCGCGTCAGCGACTCTTCCGCCACCACGCCGGCGCCGGCATTGATGCCCCCTTTGCTCCGTATGGCTTTGGTTCCCAGCCAGATCAGGTACAGGCCGCCGATCACTTTGAGCGCGGTGAATGCAGCGGGCGACGCCGCAATCAGGGCGCTGACGCCGACGACGGCGAGCACCGTGTGGCTGAGGCATCCCAGCGCGCAGCCCAGGCCGAACGCGATGCCTTCGCGCCGCCCTTTCGACATGCCCATCCCGAGCACCATCAGGTTGTCGGGGCCGGGGCTGGCGGTGATCAGGACCGCGGCGAGCAGGAAGCTGAAAAACTGGGCGCAGGTAAGCATGGGTGGCAAGAAGGAAGAGGCGATACAGCAGAGTGTAAATGATCGCGCTGCTCCCTGTTCCAGCGAGATGGAAGGAGCGCCCGAGACGCGGGGACTCAGCTTGCCTCGTCGACGGCCGCGTTGTGCACGTCGTAGCGCGCGCGATTGTCGTACAAGGTATCGAGGTTCGCCAACGCCCATCTGGCCACCGCCCGCACCGGCTCGGCGAGCGAACGCCCGAGTGACGTCAGCGCATAGTCCACCTGCGGCGGCGAGGTACCGTGCACCGTGCGCGCGACCAGGCCGTCGCGCTCGAGCGCCCGCAATGTACGCGTCAGCATTTGCTGCGAAATGCCGGTGACCTGGCGGCGCAAGTCATTGAAGCCGCGCGGCTGGATGCCCAGTTCCACGACCACCTGCATGCTCCATTTATCACCGATCAGGTTCAGGATTTCCTTGACCTGGCGACAGTTGCCGGGATTGGCGGGGATGGTCACATTCATCTGACTTGGCCTCAAAAATATGCGTTTTCGCTGAAGTCGACAGGGTCGCATAATCGGGCCTGGTCAACAATACTGACGTCCTCCGAAAGCCATCCATGATCCTTTACTACGCTCCCGGCGCCTGCAGCCAGGCCAGCCACATCGCCCTCGTCGCGGCAGGCATTCCCCATCAACTCGTCAAGGTGGGACGCGACCGCCTCACCGAGGACGGGCGTGACTTCAATCTCATCAATCCCAAAGGATATACCCCGGCGCTCGACCTGGGCGACGGCGTGATCCTGACGGAGAACCTGGCCATTCTTGCTTACGTCGCCGACCGGTCGGGGAAACTCCTGGCGCAAGAGGGCATCGAACGCTGGCGCACGTTTGAAGCGACGGCGTTCATGTGCACCGAAATCCATCGCAGCTACTCGCCCTTCTTCCGGGGCGGCACCGACGCCGAAAAAGAGGCCGCCACCGCAACGCTCCTGACGCGCTTCGGTACGATCGTCGAACAGCTGGGTGACAGGCGCTTCCTCGTCGGCGAGCAGTTCACGATCGCCGACTGCTACCTGTTCGTCATGCTGTCGTGGGCAACCATGATGGGCATCGCCCTGCCGCAGCCACTGGCCGCATACCTGGCGCGCACAAAAGAACTGCCGGCGGTGGCAAGCACGCTGCGCGCGGAAGGGCTGGCGTAAGCGGTGGTGAAGCGGCGCCCGGCGCCGCTGTCAAAACTTTTTACAAAAATCGCTTGCAATTGGATAGTGCACGATTTAATATTGAACACATGGAAGCCAAGAACACATCGACGAAGCAGTCACGCAAGCGCACCCCGGTACTGGATGACCAGCTGTGCTTCGCGCTCTACTCCACCAGCCTGGCGATGAACAAGGTGTATCGCAAGCTGCTGAAAAAGCTCGACCTGACCTATCCGCAATACCTGGTCATGCTGGTGCTGTGGGAGCAGGACGATCTGACCGTGTCCGAGATCGGCGCCCGCCTGTACCTCGATTCGGCCACGCTGACGCCGCTGCTCAAGCGTCTCGAGGCCGCCGGACTGTTGAGCCGGACGCGCTCCGCTGCGGATGAACGGCAGGTGGTGATCGCCTTGAGCGACGCCGGACGCGCGATGGCGCCGGAAGCTGCGGTGATCTTCGAGCAGGTAGGGTGTGCTACCGCATGCGCCCCGGCCGAGCTGGCCACCATCAAACAAGGGCTGGAAATGTTGCGCGGCAAGCTGGTCGACAATGCGTAAGCGGACCGCGGACAAGCACGAAAAACAGGGCAGATAGATAGCACGCGATTTAATCGCAAGAAACACCAGATAAGTAGTGCACGATTTAATCGTGCATATTTTTAAAAGCAGTATCCCTGAAGTCTCACCCACAAATCGGCATCTACCGATTGAATTGAAAGGAAATACCATGAAAACCGTTGCCACCACCCTCGCCGCTTCCCTCTTCGTCATCGGCAGCCAGGCTTTTGCCGCCGGCGCCGCGCCTGCCACCGCACCTGTCGCGGAGCACAATGTCCAGGCCTTCCTGAACGTGCTCAACAGCGGCGGCGGCAAGCCGATAGAACAGTTGACGCCGCAGGATGCGCGCCAGGTGCTGGTGGGTGCACAGAAAAGCGTGCAGGTGGACATGTCGGGCATCACCGTCAGCAACCGCACGATCACGCAGGATGGCCAGAAAGTCGACCTGACGATCGTCCGTCCGCAAGCGGCACGCGGCGCCACCCCGGTTTTCATGTTCTTCCACGGCGGCGGCTGGGTCCTGGGCGACTATGCCACCCATGCCCGCCTGGTGCGCGACCTGGTCAACTACTCCGGCGCCACCGCGGTGTTCGTGAACTACACGCCGTCGCCGGAAGCGACATACGGCGTCGCGATCAAGCAAGCGTATGCCGCAACCAAATGGGTGGCCGCACACGGCAAGGAAATCGACGTGGACGGCAGCCGCCTGGCCGTGGCCGGCAACAGCGTCGGCGGCAATATGGCAGCCGTGGTCAGCCTGATGGCCAAGGACCAGGCCGGCCCGAAAATCTCTTACCAGGTGCTGCTGTGGCCAGTGACGGACGCCAAGTTCGACACCGCTTCGTACAACCAGTTCGACCACGGTTACTTCTTGACCCGCAACATGATGAAATGGTTCTGGGATAACTACACGGTCGATGCCGCCAAGCGCAATGACATCTACGCCTCGCCGCTGCGCGCCACCGCGGCCCAGCTGAAAGGCTTGCCGCCAGCGCTGGTGCAGACCGCCGAACTGGACGTGCTGCGCGACGAAGGCGAAGCCTATGCGCAAGCGCTGGATGCCGCCGGTGTCGAAGTCACGGCCACCCGCTACAACGGCATGATTCACGACTACGGCCTGCTGAACCCGCTGGCGAAGGTGCCGGCCGTGCAGTCAGCGCTGCTGCAGGCGGGGACCGAGCTGAAAGTGCACTTGAAGTAAGCGGATGGTGCGGGAGGTCCGCACTATCGTTAAAGCCGTGAGCCGCTTCGCGCCGCTCACGGCTTGGCATTTTTGTCCTTGCCGATGAGTCGGCACAGGAAAAACCAGCCCTACCGGAGATCATTGCACGGTCAGACAAATCTTGCACATCCTGCACACCTCAGCGATATAGCCAGAGCAAAATTGCGATTGACCAAAAGATGACAGGAACCAAAAACGCCGAACGCGTAAATTTATTTACCCCCGGAAGAAGCACAGATCGGTCATGGCGATGGGGGTGATAATAGATGCGAACAGTCGAAGACGCGGGAAACCGGTTGACGATATTGCTGGCCACGGCAAATGTCGGCTCCACGCCAAAATAAGCGCGCACTCCCTCATACCCCCGGCCATCAACCCTGTAGCGATACCTGATGCTCCAGGACCAGTTGATGTTCCAGCGAGGTTGACCGGCGCGTGCCGCATAACGCGTGACTTTCGCGTGGATGACCTGCCCCTCGACGTCTGGCCACGCGATGCTCCTGCGCGCGTTGTGCCACAAAAATCCCGTGCCGACAAAACCGATGCATCCAGTTATTGCGAG
>Ga0265780_10007538_pt1 | contig 13345 bp, 6 predicted proteins | sample P1T30metagenome_FD_192432 | JGI IMG/M metagenome (GOLD analysis project Ga0265780, IMG submission 192432) | Plant litter microbial communities from East Loma Ridge, Irvine, California - P1 T30 | ecosystem: Environmental > Terrestrial > Plant litter > Unclassified | place: USA: California...
ACGACTAGGTACAGTAACACCCGCAGGTGGAGTGATCGTTGAAACAGTTTGTCCAAAACGTGGATGCAACGGATTGGTCACTTTAAATTCACGAACAAAATTAAATGGTGCATTACGTAAATCGTTATTAAAGTTGCCAGTCCAAATTCCGTCAGAAAAATGTTTAGTAGATACTGCCCATCCAATTCCTCGACCTCCACTATAGTCACTTAAAGGGTATCTGAATGGCAGCACATTGCTTCCTGGCAGCCTAAACCCAGATAATTGAGGGCCAAAAGCTCGTTCACTCTGATAAGAACCAGAGATTCCTGTAGATAAAGTTCCACCACCTGGTACATCTGTTTCAAATTGAATAACCCAAAGACCTTCTCTGTTAACCCCATTTTTGCGATTCTGATTTCCTTTTTGAAATAAATCCCAATAAACATTTTTTGTGGCATCAGAAGCTTTAACACCAAACCTGGTGGTCATCAAACCAACGTTTGGATTACTAATCACCTTAGTTGCTGCATCTACTGAATTTTGAAATTCACCTGCGGCAAGATAAACCTCCGCTAATAAATGATATGCTGCAAGATTATTGATTTGTCCATCTTGCACAGCAGTTATTGCTGGTAAATTTTCTGCTGAAAATTTCACATCATTAATTATTTGCGCTAATACTTCTGCTTTTGGTGCTCTAACATAATCAGCTTTTGGAGAAGTTACTTCTGCTAAATTTAAGGGGACACCTCCATACATATATACTAATGTTCGATAAGCAAAACCCCTAAAAAACTTTGCCTGCGCTTCTACCAATGTTTTTTCTGCTTGAGATAACTCAGAATCTTGAACGCGGTCAATTATAGTATTGGACTCAGAAACAATTTTATATAATGAACGCCAATGGTTTAAGGGAATTCCAATACTTCCAGCTGCAGCATATGCAGAAATCATAGGGGTATGACGCTGAACCCCGGGGTTGCCATCGAATACAAAATCCGTACCGAATATATAGTCAAAAGGTCTTGACTCCGAGCTACTGTAAAACTCAAAACGCGTTTGGTTGTATAAATTGTTAACCGCACTTTCGAAATCTTTTGTGGTTACAAAAGCATTCGAAGTACTCAAGAAATCAACTGGTTCCTCGTCCAAAAAATTTTCCTTGCAAGAACTCGATAAAATAACTATTAGATATAGTAAAGCATTGGTAATCTTTTTCATCTCTTTTATTTTAAAATGCAACATTTAACCCAACAGAATAACCCTTTAATACTGGCCTACCACCAGTTGTCAACCCCTCATTGGTTTCAGGATCCCAACCTTCCCAATCTGTCCATGTGACTAAATTCCTACCACTAACAAAAACACTAACACTTTGTAAATTAAGCGTTTCAATAAACCTAGTTGGAACTTTATACGATAGAGACACATCTTGCAGACGGACAAAACTTCTGTTTTGATAAAGTGCAGGTTGTATTGTAGATGACAAAATTGATCTAGGATATCTGCCATCAGGGTTATTAGGTGTCCAAAAGTCTATGCCGCTCAAATGGTTGTTGCGTATCTGGTTATCATCCCGAATCATTCTTGGTGTGTTACCAGCTATATAAGAGTTTTTACCCCCTTGAACCGAGTTCAAGAAAACACTCAATGTGAAATTCCTGTATTGAAAATTATTTAACAAACTAACCCTAAAAGATGGTGCTTCTGAACCCAAAATCACCCTGTCATCAGCATTAACCATACCATCACCATTTTGGTCTACAACTCTTAAAGTACCAGGCGAATAACCAGTAGGTATTTCTTCCCCAATTTGCCAGATTCCATCTGTTTGATAACCGTAAATTACGGATAAAGGATGCCCCATAAACAAACCGCTTTGAGGCAGGTCATCTTCCACTCCATCTCCATTCCGATCACCTAATAATTTAATCAACTTATTTTGATTTCTTGAAAAATTCAACATTGTATTCCATTGAAATCCACCTGAGTTAATGTTTTTAGAATTAATAGATATTTCATAACCTTGATTGTTCAACTGCCCAACATTTGATTGGATAACGCTAAAGCCAGTAATCTCAGGTAAAGCAACTTCGTAAAGTAAGTCTGTAGTACGTGTATTATAGTATTCAACTGTTCCCGATATGCGGTTCTTTAAAAAATTGAAATCAACCCCTATATTAAGCCCTGTTGTACGTTCCCACCTCAAGTCAGGATTTGGTAATGAAGCCACCTCTTGTCCAAACTGTGTGCCTCCTCCATCGCCAAAAACATAGGATGCATTTGTATTCACCCTAGCCAGGGAAGTGTATCTTGGGGTTTGATTTCCTACTGTGCCATAACCTCCTCTTAGTTTTAACTGTTCAACCCAACTGGCTTTAAAGAAAGATTCCTTTGAAATGTCCCAACCTATAGACACTGATGGAAAGACGGCGGCTTTATAGTTTTCAGCAAAACCAGAGAAGCCATCTCTTCTTACGGTTGCTGTTAATAAGTATCGTCCTCCTTCAAAACCATAATTTAAACGAGCCATTTGGTAATTAAGGGATTCCTTAAAGCCATTTGATATAGCGAAGCGATTTGTTCCTTGAGCTAAGTCGTTGTATCCTAATGTTTGTCTTGAAAAACCATTAGAATAAGCACGGGTATATTCCTGCTGACGCTCTACTGCACCATAAAGCAAGGTACCTGTAATGTTATGCTTGCCAAACGTTCTGTTATAGGTTAAAATATTATCTAATGTGTAATCGTAATAATTCGTGTTTTCCTTTGAAGCCTGTCCTGTCTGATTAGCATCATAAATGTTGGATACGTAATTTTGGGTTTGACGGTAATTATTACCAAAATTCAATTTATAACTTAATCCCTTAATAGGCAACTGTACATTTGCATAAATATTAGCGAAAAAGTAATTTTTACGATCGTAATCCTCGGTTTCATAAGATAAAAACGGGTTGACAACATTGGTTCGGAATGGATTAATTATTAAATCCCCATTTTCATCTCTTGGTAAAACCAAAGGAGATAGGATCCTTAGAGTACCAATTGTGGGTTCAACACCATCTTCGTTAACAAATGTACCAAAAGACTGTAATCCAACTGTTAACCAATCTGTTGCTTTAGTTTCGATATTAGCACGTAAACTTTTTCTTTTAAATATGTCATTAACAATGAAACCCGTATTTTGAGTAAGACTACCTGAAAGTAAGTAATTTATTTTATCGCTGCCACCAGAAAGACTGATTTGATTATCTAAGACATAACCATTTTGAGATGCCTCATCATACCAGCTAAAGTCATTTGGCAAAAGATTACCTTCTGCATCTTTCATTGATACGTCTACCACACCTGACAAGTCAAAAGCTGGGTTTGGTTCCGTATAGTTAGGTGCTAGAAAAGCTTGGTCATAAAATAAATATCTAATCTTATCAAGATATTCATCACGCCCCATCGGCTTGGTATTATTATTTGGATTCTGGGTTGCATATTGCGAAGAAAATGTTATTCTTGTTTTTCCTGCAACACCCTTCCTACTTGTAACAAGTATTACGCCATTTGCTGCTTGCGCCCCATATACTGCTGTGGCGCTCGCATCCTTCAAGATATCTATAGATGCAATGTCATCTGGATTGATTGAAGTTAACGAGCCCGTATACTGAACACCGTCTAGAATTATTAAGACGTTTTGATTACCAGTGATGGTGTTTGAACCGCGAATGCTAATTGACGGCGTGGCACCTGCTCTATTTACTTGCCCCACATTCAAACCAGGGACAGTTCCTTGGAGTAAATTAGCCACATTGGTAACGGGTGCATTTCTAAAATCATTAATGTTTGCTCTAACAACAGAACCTGTAACATCGGTTTTTTTCTGCGTGCCAAAACCTACAACAACAACTTCATCCAATGATGTAGTATTGATATTAAGTTTAATTTCCAATGTGGATTTGTTTCCTACTACAACCGTTTGTGATTCATATCCAATGTATGAAATCTCCAAAGCTGCGTTTGGGGTAACTTGCAGTTTAAAATTTCCGTTTACATCTGTTGTTGTACCAGTACCGCTTTGAACCTTAACAGATACTCCTATTAATGCTTCTCCGGTTTTGGCGTCCTTAACAGTCCCTTTTATAACGTTTATTTGCGCTGCTATTGCCAGGGGAAGCATTAGTATACATGTTAGCAGAATCAGATGTAGGGCAATTTTTAACCGCCTGAAGAAGGAATAAAAGTAATTATTTGTCATCATAAAAGTTTGGTTTGTTAGTTTCTGATTGGTTTCCTTGTTGGTTAGGAGGGATTCATCCGCCTGACATATACGTTTTCATTCTTAAAAAAAGCTACATACACAATTTATAATTGACCATTAGTGTAAATGAATTTATATTGGTTTATAATTGAATTTGTTTGGTATTTTATATATAAGTACAATCTACCTTTACAAGTCCTACAATTCAAAGTAAACGAATGTAAGCCGTATCATTAGTTCAAGTATTTGTCGATTTATCTCAATTTTTCCAATTAATAGGGACTAACGATGTAAGTGTCCCTAAAAGTCAAACTGTTTAGAACTGGACATAAATGCTTAGTTTTAAATAGGAATGAAGAAGACACGGTTTACCGAAAAACACAGATTGTAAGAGCCCTTAAAGAGGAAGAAAAAGACAGAAGACATCTGCAGAGAATTAGAGAGCAGTAAAGCGACTTTTTACAATTGGAAAAGTCGTTACGGGGGCATGGATGCTTCCGATGTCAAGCGGCTAAAAGAGCTGGAAGAAGAGAATGCTCGTTTAAAGAAGATGTTTGCCGACCTAAGCCTGAACCACGAACCTGCATGCTAACGGACGTGTGCCGCTCTCAATATTATTATACCAGCAAGAAAGACGACAGTGCTGTAATTGAGGCCTTGGATGAACTATCTGCCAAGCATCCGGTCTATGGTTTTGGTAAGCTACGCGCTTATCTGCGCAGGGCCGGTAAAGGTTGGAACCATAAAAAGGTATATAGGGTTTACAAGTTGCTTAAGATGAACAAAAAGCGCCGTGGCAAATGCAGACTACCTCTGCGGTCAGAGAATTCCGCTGAAACAGCAAGAAAGTATTAACCAAAATGGAGTATGGACTTTATGAGTGACAGCCTGGCCTCTGGTGGCAAGTTCCGAACTTTTAACGTAATGGACGACTGCTCTGGTGAAGTGTTGACCATTGAGGTCGGCTCATCTATCTCGTCACGACGAGTTACCCGTGCGTTGGAACAGATAATAGACTGGCGTGGCAAGCCTCTTTCCGTACGTGTTGATAATGGGCCGAGTTTACCCGTCATCATTTTGATTATGGTGTAAAGATCAAGGCATCAGTATCCAGTATACGCAGCCAGGCAAGCCCACTCAAAATGGGTACATAGAACGATCTAACAGAAGTTATCGTAAGGAGATCCTGGATGCATACCACTTTTTTAGTTTAGCTGAGGTCAGGGAACATACTGGGGTATGGATGGATGAGTACAATAACAGAAGACCTCATGAAGGACTTGAGGGTCTGACGCCGGCAGAATTAGCAAAAAAACTCCGGGATCATTAGATAACCGCATAATAATGTAAATTAGAAAGTCCAGTTGGAGCTGTCTGAGATAAGGGGGTACTTACAGTCGGGCATTGTCGATTTCTTTCACTTCCAATCTAAAAATATCCTTTTCTGATTCAGCTAATGCTACTTTTATAAAGTATAAGCCATTAAAAACCTTATTGAGTATAATGCTTTTACCATTACATTTGGCTTCGTAATTACTTTTATCATCTAAGCACAACAATAGTGTTGTGGTTTTACCATTCCGATCCGAAAATAATTTAAATTCGCCTTTAAACCCATTATTATGAAGATTAAATTTTTGAGCAATTGGCCAAACATTAAATCCGGCAGTAAGGGTACCAGGCTTATACAACGCACTATACCAATTCAATACGGGTGAAGATAATGCGCCAAACTGATGCCACCCCCCTCCATTGCCAGATTCTACACTGAAATTTTCCCAGCAGTTATAACTGTCATCTGTTTCCCGTTTCCAAACATCTAAAGCTGTTTTTGCAATCTGAACGGCTTTTTCTGGCTCATTTAAATCCAACATGGTTTTCCAGAAAAACCATTGGTGAGGCATCCATACCCTTCCATTCCAATATCCGTCTTTATTATAATAAGAAGCTGTTTGGTCTATTGCAGTAATCCCATGATCTGTCCATAGCTCGCCCATTGTAAAAAGATGTTTCATAATTTGCACTTGCTGATTTGGATCGCAAATCCCTGCTATCAGCGGACTACAACCATCAATTCCTTTATTAAAATTTCCTCCATCGGAAGAATGAAGTATGCCAATGGCATTGCCATTGGCATCATGTTCAACATATCCATAATATCCTGATTTATTATCCCAGGCATTTTCCTGTAAAGCTTTTGTATATATGTCAATATCAGCATCGTATTTTAGAATATCCTGTTGATAGCCTAATTGCCAGGCAGCCATTTTTAGCATTTTCGCAAACCGTATCTGATGAGAAGTATTTACGGTTGGTGCAACGCTTTCTTCCAGTTTTTTCTTGTGTACAAATACCTGAGGAGAATAATCATCCCATCCTCCCGAATTGTAAAAAATGTCCCAAGTCTTAATCAGGTTTGATTTGAGTTTTCGAGTAGGCGAACTTTCAGCACCTCCCAGAAAATCGTAATACCGCTTTAGCCGCGGATAAAAATATTTTAAATACTCTATATTCTGTGTCTGGCTCCATAGCTCATTAAAGAGGTACCCTTGCACAGGCAGCGGTGTGCCATGCTCCAAAAAGGCAGATTGCGCTGTGTTATCCATAGTATATGCATTTAGCAATTCCGCCGCACGTCCAGCATTTAATGCAGCGTATCCTAAACCAATAAACCCCGAATCCCATGTGTATAAAGCACTCCACCTTTTTCCGGGTGTGGTATGTTTTACAAATTGATTTACCGTAAATGTGGGATAGATTAGGTTGGTTAATGTAGTAGCTTCCATTAACTGCTGACTTAACTGATATGGCTTCCCTGCTTCGTTATCGTTACTATGCCCAACTTTTGATTGTTGATTTTTATAACTGATTTCTGCATTTTGCCAGCTTTTGTTCAAATTATTTAACCTGGCGGTTACCTCTTGTGCATTATTACCATAAACTAGATAGGCATACATTGAAGTTTTTTGATGAGGCTTAAGGATAATTGGCGTAGAAAAAATATTTTTAAACCATCCTTTGTTGTTACCCGAAATCCGTACTGTTTCTGCATTTCCTTCTTCTTTTTTTACCAGATGATTAAATACAGCTAATAACCTATCCGGATTATCATCAAATAATTCTCTCTTGTCGGCCTTCAAATCGCTCCAAATTATGCCGTAGTATTCTTCTATATCCTGATATTTTAAGATAATTCCATTTGGGATTCCACAATTTATTTGATCTGGAATATAATTCAGCTTCGTATCCGTAAAATTTATAGAGGCCAACTCACTTTCATCAATCAAAGCAAAGCCATCCAACCTTATAGATGTGTTATTGGAAATTTCAAGCATCAAATTAATATCTCTTTTACACAAATTATCTGCTTTTATATAAGCTAAAGAATACTCCTTTTTATAAGGCAATTCAGTGGTCTTTAAAACTTTACCATTTAATCCAGCATGCAGTACGGTGTTGTTTCCGGAAATGGTTCTGTATCGGATAAGAATTAGCCCATTGCTCAATTTTCTATTATTCGCAATTAGACAGGTTAGCTTTTCGCCTTTTCTTTTTCCTATAATTACAGCTGTACCACTAACAGTATTCTCATCATCCACTTGTCCTCTTAACTGTCCGTTATATACCAGATTATAATTGCCAGAAATAGCAGAATCTGTAAAACTGCTATAATCTGATGCTTTTTTCCAGTTTACATGCGCAGGCAAGCCTGCTGATATTTTTTTGTTGTAAGGGAAGGCAATTGTATTAAAAATATTCAATGCTAAACTCCGGTTATATTCAGTATTGTTAACAAATTCTGCCTTGATCAAACGACTTTGTTCATCCACTTTACTAAATGAAATATCACAAAACACCTGGTCTTTCCATTCCAGTTCATACCGGTAAGAGAAATAAGAAAGATCTGGATTAGCCTGCCAGGGGTGATATCCAGACTCCCGTTTTACATTTGCCAATGAGGTTAAAGTCCGCATATATAAAGATGGCTGAACGACAACATCAAACCTTAACCCGTTGTTTTTTGCGGGAACATGTGAAATTCCATTGTATTGATTAGAATATGGCCCCCAGGCCGGCAAAGCTAAATCATGCGTATTTTTTAATGTTATTGTAAAGCCGTCTTCCCATTTTTCATAGATTGATGGTTTTGGCTGTGCATTTAAACCGCTAAACGTCATTTGGGAAGAGACGGTTGCTAGAATATATGCGCAAATTATTTTCATAAATAGTGTTTTAGAGGGTAATAATCAGTTGTTGGCATCAGTTTGTCGTTATTTTTTTCAGCCAACGTATTATAATTAACATCTTCGTTTACAGCTGCCGAAATATCAATACCAACTGCAATGGTCAAAAAGGTTTTTCTGAATTTTAATTGTAGCTGTACCAGACTGCTTGGCTAAAGGAACAAAATAACGTAACGACATCGTTAAAATCTGTTCATATTGTTGTCAATTTGTCTCAAAAAGGATGAGTCAATCGCAAAAAGCTCATAAAACCGTTGTTTAAATAAACCTAAACAAAGAAACCCTATTTGTCAGTTTTATAAATAAAGATATGAGGAACTATATTATCCTGTTTAATTACATTTGTTTTAACTAATTATGCGGCCTTTCTATAATTTCTGCTTACTAAGTATGGTATTACAGCTGATTGCAGTAAACTGTTGGTCGCAATACTATTTCAAGCATTATAAGGCTGATGATGGTTTAGCCCACAATTCTGTAAGAAGCATCATGCAAGATAGTAAAGGCTTTATATGGATTGGAACTCGGGGCGGGTTAAATCGTTTCGATGGTTATACGTTTAAGACTTATAAAAATAACAAAAATAAATTTGGATATATAGGCAACGATATCATACTCGACATTACTGAAGATCAAAATGGAGTATTATGGATTGGAACAGGCAAAGGTGTATTTAACTACAACCCTTATACAGAAGTTTTTACCAAACTATCAGTCTCTAAAGGATATACTAACCAATTATTAATTGATGGGGAGAATAATTTGTGGTTTGTGTCTGATTATTCTTTATTTAAGTACAACCAGAAAGAACAAAAGATAGAGGACTATAAAATGCCTGCCTCGTGCATAGCCATTGATAAAAGCCAGAATCTATGGGTAGGAAATGGTGATGGTGTAATCAATGTTATTCAGTCACGTTGCAAATCAATACTCAACATTCGGGTAGTAGACAAAAATATTCCTGCAAGCTTACGTTCAATAAGCACCATACTACCTATCAACGAAAATGAAGTACTTATAGGGTGCTTTAAACAAGGTTTAAAGAGTCACAACCTCAAAACAGGTGAGACAAAAAACTTACCGTTAAGTAACAATAAAAATGTAGAGACCTTTGTGCGTGATATCATAAAAGGTGATGACCAGGAGTTTTGGATTGCCACAGAATCTGGCATTTATATCTACAACGCCATCACTCAAAAAAGTATTAATCTGCAAAAAAGAGCTGGAGACCCTTATGCTATTTCTGATAACGCAGTTTATACGCTTTGTAAAGACAATAACGGAGGAATTTGGGTAGGAAGCTTTTTTGGTGGAATTAACTATTTTTCAAAAGAAACCTCGAGATTTAAGAAATATTACCCTATACCCAATGCCAATTCCATATCAGGTACTGCAGTACGCGAAATTTCCGCTGATGATAAAGGCAACTTATGGATCGGGACGGAAGATGCAGGCGTTAACAAATTTGACCTGAAAACCCAAAGATTCACTACATACACTACTACTGGGAAAAAAGGGGAGGTATCTTATCCTAACATCCACGGCTTATTACCACTAGGCAACAAATTATTCATTGGCCCATTTTTACATGGAATGGAGATTATGGACACTCGTACTGGATTAATAACAGATCGTTTTAGGTATGTTGGTGATAAAAATGAACAAGTTAGTGATTTTGTACTGAGCATATACCTAACCAAAGACAGTACAATACTTATAGGGACGGCTTATTATGGTTCAGGCTTGTTCATTTATAATCAGCAAAAAAAAAAATTTAAAAGAGTAACACAATTGCCTTACACCTCATATGTTCTTACAATAAGTGAAGATAGTAAAGGAAACATATGGACAGGAAGTATAAATCAAGGCGCATTTTATTATAATCGTAAAACGGGTAAAACCGGCAATATACGTTTTGGAGATAAAAATGTAGAAGAGCTTCCGGTATATGGCATTTTGGAAGACAGCCATCATCATATGTGGTTTGCTACAGATGGAGGCGGGTTAATTAAAGTAAGTTCCAGTGGAAAGATATTAAAGAAATTTACTACCGAAAATGGCCTTCCAAGCAATGTGATTTTTCGCATTCTGGAAGATGATTCAAAAAATCTATGGATTAGCTCCCTAAAGGGTTTAATATGTCTTAACACTGAAAACGAAAAGTTAAAAATCTATACACAATCCAATGGCTTAATTACAGATCAATTCAATTATAGTTCTGCTTATAAAGCGAAGAATGGAACCATGTACTTCGGATCTGTTGGCGGGATGATTGCTTTTAATCCTGCAGGTTTGTATCAACATCAAATAAGCCCCCCAACATATATTACAGGATTTGAAATTAATAATGCAGAAATTACACCAAGGGACAGAAATAGTCCGTTGAAGAAATCTATTGTATATACAGATACAATAACATTGAGATATGATGAAAATAATTTTAGCATTAAATTTTCGGCCTTAAATTATTCGTCCACTAACGTAACTCGCTATAAATATAAAATGGTAGGTTTAGACAATGAATGGACGTACCTAAACAGCAATAGAAATGCATACTTTACTGACCTCTCTCCAGGAAGCTACACCTTTTTAGTCCAGGCACAAAGTAATGTTGGAAGTTGGTCTGGAAAAGAACGTCGTTTATATATTGAGATCCTCCCTCCTATCTGGAAGAGTAATTTTGCTTATCTTTTATACGCCATTCTCTTCGGAACCATCATATACCTTGCGGTACGTTATTATCATCAATCTCAGGAACGTAAAAACGCTAATAAGCTAAAACTCTTTGAACACGAAAAAGAAAAAGAGGTTTACCAGGCCAAGATTGAATTTTTCACAAACATTGCACATGAAATACAGACGCCGCTGACATTGATCAGCGTTCCGGTAGAAAGAGTTATTGATAAAATAGATGAATACCCTCTGATAAAGAGGAGCATGTTGATGATAGAAAGAAATACTAAGCGTTTAGTAGACCTGATAAGTCAACTCTTGGATTTCAGGCAAACAGAGATTGAGCAATTCGGGTTGAACTTTGTAAACGTTGATATAAATAAAATGCTCAAGGAGCAGACAGATGCGTTTAAAGAATTAGCTACCGAAAGTAAGATAGATTTAAAAGTAATTTTACCACAAAAGCAAGTAATTGCCTTTGTGGACAGAGAAGCGCTAATCAAAATCTGTAGCAATCTCATTTCCAACGCCCTCAAATATGGTGCATCTAAAACAATCATTAAATTAATCTCTCCCGGTTCAGGGCAAAAGCACTTTAATATCCGTTTTTACAACGATGGCGCAGCGATTCCAGAAGAGTTTAGCAAGAAAATTTTCGAACCCTTTTTCAGGTTACGCCGAAAAGAAAAACCTGGTACAGGAATTGGCTTACCGTTAGCCAAATCTTTAACTGAATTGCATAAGGGCTCACTAGATTTAATCTCTGGAGAGGTTGATAATATTGTTTTTGAATTAACTTTACCAATACACCAAGAAATTGAATTCCAGTTAAGCAACTGGAAAAAAATTGAATGACTATGAATGAAAGCATTTTGATTGTTGATGATAATAAAGAAATACTGGAATTGTTGTCGGAAATTCTGGAGGATAACTACACCTTGTATACCGCAGAAAGTGGCGAGATGGCGCAATCAGTTTTGGATAACGAAATCATCCATCTAATCATCTCTGACGTAATGATGCCGGGGATTGACGGATTTGAGCTATGTAAGTTGCTCAAGTCAGATGTTAACTACTGCCATATACCCATCATACTTTTGACCTCTAAAAACACATTTAATGCGCAGATTGAAGGATTAGAAAATGGAGCCGACGCTTATATTCAAAAACCTTTTTCACAAATTTTACTATGTACACAAATCGCTAATCTGCTAAAGAACCGCTTAAAAATAAAAGATCACTTCGCCAGTTCTCCTTTTGAAGATGTAAGGGTTATGGCGCATTCAAAAACCGATGAAATATTCCTTAAAAAATTAGACGATTTTATTCGTAAAAATATTAAAGATACTCATTTGGATGTTGATCAGCTTGCCTATCACATGCACATGAGCCGTCCAACTTTTTATAGGAAAATCAAATTTCTTTCTTCCCTGTCGCCTAAAGAACTGATAGACATTACCAGGCTAAAAAAAGCGGCCAGTCTTATCGCAGAAAAGGAGTTTGCTTTAAATGAAATTGCTACCATGGTTGGTTACAGTTCTCAAAGCGTTTTTACAAAGAATTTTCAGCGGTATTTTAATTTTTCACCACGGGATTACCTTAATTCGCTAGATAAGTCTCAAAAAGAAGATAACTTTATAAATTAGCTTCATAAGTTATTCTTCTCTATCAAACTTAATTTGTTTAAAATAGCGTTTACGCAACAACGAAAAGAGGCTTGTCCTAATAATCTCTTGTCTACCCTACAGTCATAGTATATATTCATGTCGTACTTTTTGTTAGTTTCTACACGAGCTTCAGATACAGCCCCTATCCTCTACGTAAGGCGCTAATGCCATCCATGCTTTTCGGGCAGCCCGACAATGCTCTTTAGGATTTACCCAGCCATGTTTTAACGCCGGTAATAAATACATAAGTAAACATTGCAGAACCAGATTTTTTTGGCCAGTAATCTCGGGCATCAATTAATTGGTTTCACATGCCATTCGGAGCCTGATATTCGTTCAAATTCTTCATCATCTTTATTATACATTTTATAATATGCGGACGGACTTTATGGCGCTTGGCAAATAGCGCAATGATTCGGCTACGCAGGAGCCTTCCAGGTATCAGCTCTACCAAAAAAGACGAAAGTTCAGAGCGTTATAAAATAAAACGTTAGATATTTTGCAGTTCACCTATAAAAAAACCCTTTTCT
>Ga0265780_10007539_pt1 | contig 13342 bp, 16 predicted proteins | sample P1T30metagenome_FD_192432 | JGI IMG/M metagenome (GOLD analysis project Ga0265780, IMG submission 192432) | Plant litter microbial communities from East Loma Ridge, Irvine, California - P1 T30 | ecosystem: Environmental > Terrestrial > Plant litter > Unclassified | place: USA: California...
ACGCACTCTCCCTCCACCCCACACCCCCCGTCTCAATCCTCCAACTCTCCATCGTAAACAAGTCCCTGACAAACTCCTCCTCGTCAAACACCCCCATGTCCATCAATCTGATCAGATTATCCCGCATGCGGGGAAACGGCAGGCGGTCGAACCAGCGCGGGTGCGGGATGGAAAGTTGCATGGATGTGGGGTGGAGCGTGAGTGGGTGGGAGGGTTGCGCGGGTGGGGACGGCGTGTGTAGGCAGGATGTGCAGGTGAGCGAGAGGGTGAGGCCGTTGAGATAGAGGGCGGTGTAGATTGTCAGGGCGGGTTGGAGGGGCGGTTGCGGGGAGAGGAGGTACGGGGTGGAATTGATTGGAAGGGGGGTGGTGAAGTCGATGGCCATGTTGTCGTTGTCGAGGAGGGAGAGGATGGGGTGCGTTGGGGAGAGTGCGAGGGCGGAGTCTATGTCTGCGTCTAGGGTGGAGATTGGGTGGGGGGCGTGGACGTCTTGGATTGGGGTGTGCGCTATTGGGTGGCAGTTACATTGTCTTGATGTTGTGGTAATAGTCGTCGTTGTTGTTGTTTGTTGGGTTGTTTGGTCTTTACCTGCGCGGAGACGTTGGCCTGTGGTTTCGTCAGTTAGTGGTCTCGAAGAACACGCATAATTTCTAGCCTTTTTTTAAGAATAGATTTGATAGAATATGATTACCACTCACGTCTTGCTCTCTGCGCCAGTCTATCTTGGATCGCCTTCCTTTTCTTCGGATCTTGGACATGCTGCCAATCATCTTCCTTCGGATCTGTACGACGGACCATATTCGGTGCTATTTGACGCTTATAGAATCTCTGGAGAATGACTATGATGGTACTGCATTGGCACGTCAGAATCAACAGCGCAGTTGAAGGGTGAATGTTGGCTGACAAATGTCAGCGCACTGGTTGCCCTAAGCTTACTCAATGGAGCATAGCTCATCCTACGGACAAGTCACGCTTTGATGCAAGCTCGAGATACACTGTGCTGTTTCTCGAGACGCGACCAATTACGGCAAGTTGATGTTGAATGTAGTGATGGAATTGGTAGATAGGACGATTCTCGCAACTTTCTAAATGGTGCCGAAGCACAGGACATCTCCCTCTACATACCATTAACCAACAACCGTCTTGCCCTCAGCACCGACCCAGAGATGATCGCCTGACTCCAGCACCTCAATGTAGTCTCCCACCTGCACCTCGCCACTCTGCAACGGCACAACCTGCATGCCCAGACAAGGGTTCTTGTTACCCTCATCAATGATGCGATACTTCCTCAGTGTTGAGTACGGCTCGTTGCGATCCGGTATCGCAGTCTCCGGGTCTACGTTGGGCAATTTGCAGCGTGTAGTGCGGCACGAGACGTTCAAATCGATGGGATCATGCGCGTAGGACGAATTTGGCGAAGAGATACGGGCTTTGAGCCAGGCGTCCTCGTGGAAAGCGGGTGGGCCCGTGATGTAGATGTTTGCACGGAAGCGGAGGGCATTGAGAAGAGGCACGACTAATTGCCAGGGACCTTCCTGTCGCGGGAGCTTTGAAGCCACGTCGTGAACAGAAGCGAGGTTCAGGATGTGGACGGGGTAGGAGTCCTGCATGCCGATGGTGGTCTGGAACCCAACGTCTGCTTTCTTGGGTGCATTCTTCATCACCACACGAGGCTGTTCGGGGTTGATGCGGAAGAGCGTGACGGGATTTGAAGTGCCCAGGGTGTACTTGAGCTTGGCGAGGATCTCAGGGTCAATCTCAGGGGAGACATCTAGTGCTTGTGGCGTGTCTTTCCAGATCTTCAATTCCTGGCTCTTGTATCCCTTGCGCTTGATACGGTCCTTGGGTGGATTGAAAGGGACCCTGAACTCCAACATTGGCTCCGCACGCTTTGCCAGCTTGGCTGCGAGTATCTTGCCCCAGTTCTTGAGTCCCTCGAAACTAAAGTCCGTGTCCGGAGAGAAGGGAAATCGAACAACGAAACACCCTTCACTGCGAACCCACTCTGCATCTTCGCTGTAGCCTGGCGCTGATGGATCCGGATACCATACTTCTGTCTCGATCTTGGCAAGACGGGGGAACTTGCGCATGGACATGAATTGCCATTCACTGTTGACCTTGCCCTCCATAGAGGGTAGTCCAGAAACGAGTTGGCCAAAGGTGAATTGACGGTCGTACATGAGACCTGTACGGAGGACTTCGGTGTTGTCGAGCTCGACGGGAGCACATGACTTTAGCGGGTAGATGAAGATGGCCTTGACTGTCCATGGATTTGCGGGCGTTCGCGTACCGCCGCGCGCAAAGCGTTTTGAGTGCTGGTCCTCGAGGTTACTCGGGCCCCGGAGGCCTAGCTTACGGCAACCCGCAGGTGGTGGCAGAGGCGTGTCACGCTGAGAGAGCGCGAGTCCGTAGAGCGCAATGATAGGAGCGAGACAGATGGCCAGGGCTGTGAAGATCAAAGCCGGCGAGAGCTTGTATATCGGGTTCTCCATGGTTGAAGGTTGATAATTCAGAGAATGATGTTGGAGAAGACGTACAATTCTAGATGGTGAGAAAGGGAGGCTCTTATCGCAGCAGGGCGTGCCCAGCAAAGGCTAAGAAAATCCAGCACCTTCCTATTGCAGCCGTAAAAACAGGAGTGAATGAATGAATGAAGAATGCCATAACAAAGCCCCGCAACAACAGGAGGCAGGGCGGCCATTACCTTAGAATGAGGTGTGGAAGGGGCGAGTCATGCACTGCATTCGCTTGCTCGCGTGATATCGCGGGGAGAGCGCATCGCGTTCGAAGTACCTTCGCGACGACGTCTACATGTGACTTCACATTCACTTTGACGCGTCGACGTTGAGATTGAGGACATAGCGCGTCATGTTGCAGAACGAGAGCCACGCCAGGTCACGGGATTAGCCCGCCCCGACATCACCCGTCACATCACGCCCACCTCACGCGCTCCACCATGGCCAGCCAAGATGCATCCATGACCTCGCCCTCGTCGCGTACGTACACCCAGTCAATTGCACCTTCCTCACGGAGACTGACCCAATTGCAGATAGATTGCCCACTGTCTCTGCCTCCCAAGCGCTCCACAGCCTCCATGCCCGCGGGGCTCGCACGGTATCGACAGGCATCGCGCACCTCGACAAACTGCTCGCCCCTCCAAGCCTGCCTGGTCACAATGTTGCAGGCGGATACATGCGAGGGAAGGTAACCGAGATCTTCGGGCCGCCCGGCGTCGGGAAGACTAGCTTTGGGTAAATTCGGATTCTCGTCATATCAAGAGACACAGGGACTGAGGTTGTAAAGGATTCAGGCAGCGGTGAATGCCGCCCGAGAAGGCCAACATGTAGTGTGGATAGGTGTGTACAAGCCCTCGAGTGGACGGAACTCAGCGCTCTGTGATTGCTCCGACATGTGCTAACTTGCTGCTTACAGACGCTGCATGTGCGCCACTCGTATCTCTTCGTCTTCTCCAAGTCTTCGCTGCATTCCAAAACGGACCTCTCACCGACAGCGAGCCGGATGCGCCTTCCCCGCAAAGAAAAGCGGCTCGAGATGAAGTCTGCAGCTACTTTCACCATGTCGCGGCGCCAACGCTTGCTCATGCGCTGGCGCTATTCGTGCATTCACCCGCTTCCTTTCCTCCTCAGAGTACGAGTCTCGTGATCATCGACTCACTTTCCACCCTCATTGACAACGCCTATCCTCGAAACGTACAAGGCAAGAACAAGAACGAACAGACACGCTGGGCTGCAGGGCGCAGATTCACTGTGATAAATGACATCATCATAACCTTGTCGAAATTCGCTGCTCTGCACGATGTTGCGTTGCTCCTCACATGTCAAACCATCACTCGTATTCGCGGCGCCTCGAGAGCTCTACTGGTCCCGGCAATATCGGGGGTCGAATGGGAGAATGGCGTGTCCACTCGTCTGGTCCTGTTCCGCGACTGGGTGCGCCAAGGAAAATCGAAGGACACAGCAGGCGCCGATAGATTGCGCAAAGCCCGGTTTGCAGGTCTTGTCAAAGTCAATGGCACCACTCTGGCTGACGAGGGCGGGGTCGGGAGTGTAGTGCCCTATGCAATCGGAAACGTAAGTTAATCTAATTCCCGCAGAGCCTACAGCATCGGACTTGGTCGCACGCCGCTCTCGTGTAACAAATCTCCGCTGACACTGAACAGTCGGGACTTCGCGACATAAGCATAGCTGCGGACGATATTGCAGCGCATATCGTCCTTCCGGTACAGGCGAGACCGCTTAAAAGGCCATTCGCCGAGGTGGAAGAGGAGGACGCCGGGGACGAACCGAATTCCGACGAACTGTACGGCTGGGTAGAGGAGGACGATGAAGTCGCTGCTGAGGGGTTGTTGATAGATGAAGCAGCTGCACCTAATCCTGGCGGCACTGCAGAATCTCGGTCAGAGCGTAGCACCAAGATGACGCGCCCCTCAACAATTTGATCGCTGGGCTCTCAAACGTCAGGAGCCCTCCTTAGGAATTCACAATCCATCCGGTCAAGGTGTCCTCTCAGCCTGCGTCTTACTCAGTCACGACGGAGCTTCGGAGACTTTGTGCTGACTGCTGCACTGGGCTTCGTCTGTTTCTCCGTCGACCAGACCCCATCTGACGAGGAATCCAATCCAGTGGATGATCTTGCTTTTTGACCGATGACAAGGGTCGTTTACCCGCAGCAGAGGATCGCTATTCAGCCGTGTGTGGGGTGCCCTTGTCCTCCCCGGAATATCACCCACACCAACACCGCAGCAGAGTGTAGTCGCGTCCCTCAACCGCCCTGACATCAGCAACTGTTGTCTAGGTCGCTTCGTCCAATCCATCAGTTATCGCATATTGCAGCCAAGCAATTGCTTTTTCCCGGCGGTAAATGCTCACCCACGAAAATCAGCATTCCTATCAGACCCCAGATGTCGACATGTTGGTTCTCACTTCGCCACTCTAGCGGTATGCTCCATGTGGTCCGAGCAAAGAAGCAAACACGCAGTCCGTTTCCTGCAATCGCCATCACACGTGCATCGAGCAGCCTGGGGTCTGGGACATTGCTCCTGCAGACTAGGTTCGGGGAAGCGCCGCCGACCCACTGCTCTGGTACCGCTGACCGGCAAAAGGGGTGCCTTATTTGGACACCATGGCCTCTGTGGCGTAGCAACTCTGGGGTTTCGAATGGTTAAGCGGGGAGGGGAAGACAATAGTGTGGGGGTGGGAAAAGCAAACTTGCTCATGAAGCGCTTCGAATACGAGTGATGTTCGACAAGTAAAGTGAGGCGTTCTGCGGAACTGATAGCAATGTATCACCAGCTGCTTGACGGACCGATATTGCGACGATGTTCGCCACTACCATAACGATGCTTCTTCCACGCCTAGGCGCCAAACGAAACCCAATGTCATCCTCGAAACCGCCTCCAACCAGACTCGCTGATCGCCCAACACTCCGCAGCGAACCACATCATCTCGCCTGAAGCGCCTGGCCCCAGGCGAGTGCGACGTCTCTCCTGGGCCCTCGCATCCCCAAGTCGCAGTCGTAAAAGCAGCGAGACGGGTCGCATGGCATCGGTCTACCACTCTCCTTCGGCTACAGAGAGCCTCACTGCGCAGCAGCCCCACGTTTTCGTCACGTCGCGACGTACCCCACGAATTCGCTTGCCGTGGCTATCTCTGCCCCAAGTGCGGCGGAGACGGCGTCGTTTGGGTATATTGCGCGCGATAGAGGCCGACGATCAGGTGCGAGGCGGGTCATTTAGACGAAACGTGACGTTTGGCGGGGGAGGACACAGGACTGTGTATGATGTGATGGACGGGCAGTGACATGCTGTATCGGTGGCGATGGCGATGCGAATGCCCCCGAGTGTTAATCCGACCCCACAATTTCGCAATGGGATGTGAGGTGATGAGACATGTGCAATGTACCAGACACTCCGCACGTACTGCTTTTCCATCACACCGCCCCTGAGCATGAAACAAGGGCATGTATCTGTCCACCTTCATCTCCGTTCTTCGTCTGCCTTGCACTCCCTCGTTTCACGTACTCGAAGGCCTCTATATCTCACGAGTGATAAGATACGTGCATCATGGAGGGATATAAATACATGCACGCTATTTCGCGCCCATGCCTGAGGATGGTTCGGCGCGTCGTTTATGTAGGGCGGGCGTGAAGTGGGGGATGATAGGGTGGTGATGTCATGGAGACGAAATGCATGCTGAGTATCGACGATGGAGGGGAGTTGGTAGACTGGATATGGATATGAGTGCGAAGTATGGAGCCATCGAGGTAGTAGTGCACTCTGAATTCCAACTGAAAGATGACATGAGAGTGCAACAAGTGCCATCATGTCGTCGCCCAGCAACCAGCGCGTTGAGTCGATGCCATGCACATGCAGTCCATCTCTGAAAACCCAAGTGCCATCTTACAATCTCTACAATCTCCGGGATAGTGCGAAATGATGCTCAACAACATGCAGGTCTGGCCATGTCCAGCAGCTTCCCTAGCTATATGTCCTTCACAGCTCTGCATGCACAAGAATTCTGAGCTGGTATACTAGAACTGGTAGAGTACGTACCCAGTCCACCTGCCCCAAATCCCACCACCACCACCACCACCACCACCAATTTACCCGTCTGCGAATCTAGACCCGCTGCGCAACGTATACATGTAGCACCGGTACCTCAGCCGCGTATTTTGGCGCACGAGGTACTTCAGCCCTCGGTACACATTGTGCGAGAATAGCCGGTCTGGCGTTTTGTGTCTGGGGAAATTTATCCGGTGCGCGTGGGGGTCCGCGACCAAGGACAGTAGTGTAGGTACTCTTTCACATGCTAGATGTATGCATGTGTGTGGATATTGTGGGTAGACGTACTTCAGGCTCGGCAAAGGTTAATATGTCTTGGATGGCATGCAGGTACGATTTTTCTGTTGAGGATATGGACATGTGATGTGTGGTGTGGAGAGTTTGAGTTTGTGGGCTAGGGAGGATTGGGTGGAGAGGACAGGACTGGTGGGGAATGAGACGAGGTGGAAGAAACATGTGAAACGTTTACAGGTTGTGCGAGTGTGTTGAGGGGTAATTTACACATTCTGTTGGATTAGGTTTGCATAGGTGACGTGCATACAACATGTGTATTCGAGAGTACAAGATTTATCCGCGTATATTGGGGAGATTGGCGAGCGCTATGATACGTAGAGTCGAGCTGATAAGGCGAGATTGAGATAGCCACATGTTGCATGTGTAGATACGCGGGGCATTCAGCGGCGTCACTATTGTGTCAGGCTGGGTGGAAGGAAATATTGCATGGCGCAATGGTGTTGCGTGTTGATTGATGTCTTCTTTGATCAAAAGCAGCGCTGGTTTTGCTCCGGCGCTACCACATGCCAGCGTTGACAATGGAAAGACGAGGTCCCAACAGAAGTGATGGTGTCCGTTGGTGCCAAATCGGAATCCCCGGACGCTTCCACGTCTCCGAGATATTGCGTTCGACATGTGACAGATGCTCTTTCAGCACAGCTCTGACCGCTGGTTCACTCGGCCGACATATGCAGGGTCACTTGCAATATACGACCGTTGAGAGGACCTGATCTGCAAAATAGATTGAGCGCCCGACTGCGCGTGAGGCTCGACCTGGATCTTCCTTCGCTTCGCGGCTCGGATTCCAGCGACCTGGCTCCGCAGATTGAACTGCGCTGCACAAAGATCCTGCGCCAGGGCCCTGTGCTGTATGCATCTGCGCAGCGGGACGTATATTGCCCTTTGGTGCTACTTGCATCTCAACAAGCAGGTACTTTCGGAAGTATTGTTTTGCCAATTTTTCCGTGGTCCGCCAGCGATAGAACGTGCGAGGAACATTCGATAGCGATATTAGTTCGATGCAGGGACCAAAGGAGCACAGTAGACTCGGTTCTCCACATCGACTCCGTGGACCAGGAATTGCCTTCTTTCTCGAGTCTTGGTGCGCCGAGAAGACGGAGGGAGCGGGCGTCTGTCGCGCACTAAGTTTTGCAATTCTGCCATTCTTCCTGTCGCAAGTGTGTCCGATCGGGAGAAGACTTGGACGACGAGGTGAATCGATAGCATGTGATCGAGACCCTTCACTCGGCGGATCCGTCGCTGCATTGAGAAATTTAGCCACTCGCCCATGATTCACGTATCTCGAATTCCATGCCGCAAGTTCTTCCGTCGGGCTATCTTTGCATCGCTCGATATGACGGCACGAATAGTTTGGGTGAGGCACAGACCCAGCCTCACCCGTCCCAATCTTCCCCTTTTCAGGCCATCCTGGGAGCCAGAAGGGCAAGTGCAAATCGGCATCGGAAAGTGTGGAGACCCCACAGTCAAACGAGGATCGCGGCCGGGTTACGGCAAAGCAAAGGGAAAGATCTAGAAGCTCGCTAGGTAGGGCCGAGTGGGCACAGTGCGAGGGGCGTATGTGCGATTATTCAGAAACCAACAAGGCCGCAAGAATGGCCAGCTGCGTGTTTCCTGGGCATGGTCCCCGGAGAGGCAGGATAAGATTCCCGTTAGATCGTGTTGGACATGTGGAGAAAGAGTGTTTTGGCTTATCATGTGCCGACTCTTTGTGTTTGAGCTTGACAAAGCGGCTAGTGGCCCAGGATGTGAGGATTGTAGCACAGATTGGCGGCAGTTGGAACCGTGTGGAGCCTTGAAATGACAGATTGATGGGATGTGTCGGCGAGTGATGGGATGTGCCGGCGAGTTGTGATGGCGCCATGGACACGGGCGTCCGCGTGAAGGCTCGGCCGACGCGACGTGTTGAGACGACTGCTCAAGTATATTTTCCAAGTTGTCTTGTGCAACTGACGTAGGCCGCGCATTAAGGGCCGACTCGATCTGAGCACTGTGCGCCGCTTTGGTGCAAGAAAATGTCGTTGCGAGGGGCCGGAAAATCATCCCGCCAGACCTGCCGATTCGAACGTCCAGACCGACCTAATGCTGGAGATCGTCATGCCGCAGAGATAGGGAAAAGGTGGAGTAGGGTGCTCCAGTCTGGGGTGCATATCGCACAAGTGCGGTTTGAGTTCAGGCAGAGCAGCCGAAAAAAATAGGAGATGGGCCACGACGGCACGGTGAGGTGGTATGAGGCGAAGTGAGTTGAGATGAAGCCCGAGACACGGCATTTGACAGGCGGCGTTGCCGACGGGTGGATTGATAAGGGTGCAGCGGTGCAGCGGTGCAGCGCAGACGATTGATCCTCAGCTGGGATGGCGCCCTCGGAAATTGACCTCGCAACTGAGTGCGAAGGCATATCACTTTTGGTTGCGCCTTCCGCATTCGGACAGAGGCGTCCCGGCCCTACCATGGTTGGGACTAAGGATGATGCACTCCCCTGTCCTTGAAGCATTGCGGAGAAGTCTAAAATGCGGAGTACGTACAATTTTCGCTGGGCTTATCGCGCTGTGCGCCCACAGGGATTGGAATGGCACAATAATAGTAGCATCGTGTCGAGGTTGCAGTTGGTGTCGTCACACAAAGAAGGGCGACTGAGACATCGTTGGCGTGGAGAAGACGCCCCTCTCACCGCCATGTCCACACAGCTTGCGGCTTCTGGGTCCCGCAGTGTGGGCAGTGTGTGTCGCATGTGCATGCAGATTTGCTGCGATACGTGATGCGTGATGCTCTCCTGATCGAACCCCACGTCTCGTTCCAAGGTTTGATTGCACTTCTCTGCGTATGCGGGGAAACATGGGCGCCAAATGTGCTTGCGTCGAGAGCAAGACTGTTCCCAGAGCCCTGGATGCGTGTGCCGTGTCCCCTGCCACGATTTCGTTGCACCACCTGGGGCCTACATCACGTCAAGCGCAAAGTCTCTCGTAATCACCAAGGAATGAGTCAAGTTGACATGGGTTTCGATTACGCGATGATGTGAGGGTTTCCATCTTGCCAATAAACAGGCATCCCTGCACTCCGGCCTTACTAGCCAACAGAAACTGAGTCGAACTTATACAAGACTGCGCATCAACAGGATCCGCGGGGTATTGGAGAGGAACAGCCTCAAATAATGAAATGGTCATATGCCGCAAGCATTACCCCTCGTAATGTGCTGTCTATCCTGGTGAACCCAACGCTTCGCTAAAACATAAATCATGAAATGCTTCCAGAACGCCAATGTATGCTGAGTGGGAGAGAGTGCTTTACATGCGGTGAGTGAGATCCTCGCCAGCCAACGACGGAGTCGACGACGAGTTGCCCGACGAGAAGCCGCTTACTGGGGGGCCGTTGAGGAGATCCTGGACGGCGACCTTGGGAAGTGGCACGGGCAGCTTGCGCTGTGCGCCCTCAGATCTGGAAATGATATCTCCAATGCGCAGGCCAGAAGACTGGGGCGCAACGTAGCGCTCCTCGCGGTCTGTCGAGGGCTCCATGGGGGCAAGGGCCGGCACGAAACTCTGGTTGAGACTCAAATGACGCAGATGCGGCAATTGCAAGTCGGCGAATCCATGAGGCCGGAGACGAGGCGAGTGCGCAGGAGTTGCAAGGGGAGTGTGGTCGGGTGTGGGGCTAGCGGAATCATGCGAGAATGTTGGGGAAGGAGGAGCAGTAGACATGGGCGAGCCCGGTCGTGACTTCTTCGTCATCCTGTGCGAATACTGGTCGTCGTCCTCGTGGGAGTGCGATCTTGACATTGGCTGCGACGAGTATGCGTACTGCGAGAGACCCGGCAGGCGGTGGTTGTAAGGATGGTACCCGCTCGTAATGTGCCTGCTGGAGTGCGAGTGGTGGCTGGGCCGTTGCTCGAGTCTTGAAGCAGCGTCGGCAAGCAGATCCATGTTTCTTGAGAGGCCGTTCGGGCTGGTGTTGCTACTGCTGTTGCTGCTGTGGCCTCTGTGGCGATACGCTGCAAGGTCGTTGCCCATGTTGGGTGAGTAGTTGGAGAAGGAGTGGGGAGGCGAGACATTGGGCGAGCCAATGTTGGAACTGGGTGCACTGCGGGAAATAGGCTTGGATGGAGGAGGCATCATGTGGGCAAGGCCATTGCCAGGCTCCATGAGGCCAGCCTGGACGGCGGCGACAGCGGCCTGGTGGGCAGCGGCATGCTGGCCTTTGCCTCTCCGTGAGTTGGGGTTGTTGTGTATTCTCGAGTGGCTGCGTTGCGTTAGTCTGTTGTAATGCACAGAGAATGGGTAAGCGTCTTACCGAGTAAGTTCGTCTGAGCGGGAGAAACGCTTTGTGCAACCGGGGAAAGTACAAGCGTGAGGCTTCTCTCCGGTGTGGGTGCGGATGTGGCGAGTCTGGTGTTCAAGACGGTGAAAGGCCTTGTCGCAGAGAGGGCATTTGTAGGGCCTGGGCAGGTCCTGGCGAGGCTCGTCGTGTCCCTGCTGGGTGGAGTTTTGGAGCAGCGGAGCCATGAGGCTCACGGAAGCGGTAGCCATGGAGGCGTTGGTGTTAGATGTGGCAGAGTGCTGGTGTTGCTGGTGTTCAGTGGCGGACTCAGGGTTGAGGAGGTTGTTAAAACCCAGGTGCGAGGTGTTGGATGACATGTGATTTGGTCAAGCGTAGAAAGTCGGGGGAAGGGGATGGGGGTCGGGTATATGTATCAATGGAGCGCACAGACTAAGCGGACTGCGCGTGTGGGGGTGACTAGGGTGGTTGATCTCGGAGCGAGAATTGCAACAAAGCGGCGCACAGGCTTGGCTTGGCTCTAGCCAAGTGCAGGCCGAATGCAGGGGCGAGCTGGATGTCGTGAGAAGCGCGCTGCAGTGATGGCGTCTTCCTTAATTGCTGTCGTGCAGGCGGCCTGTGGCTCGAAATGGCGGTGCGAGAATGCGATGGCTGCGTGCCTGGTCGCGGAACTTGCCTTGGTGGGTGTCTGTCGACCGAGCACGACTGTGGAGCTGCAGCGCTTCTGCTGAACTGACCAGTCTTGCACAAATTTCCCAGTTGAAATCTCTTCCAGCGGTGAACGTCGGCGAGTGCGCACTGTGGTGATGTGTGGCTGTCGTGAGGCGGTGGTGGGTAAGCAGCAGAACAATAAGACAGGGGACCCAGTCTGCCTCTGGTGCAGCAGAGTGAGGCAGCGAGTTTACGTGAGCGGGCACTGCAAAGGGGGTTTTGGCCAGTAGTACGATGGTGGTGCGTGACTGGAGTGACTGGAGTGACTGGAGTGATGCAGCGGATGGGGGATGAGGGGACCTGGAGAAATAAGGGCAGCTGGGGTTATCCAGAAAAATGACGTCTGGGGTTCTGAGGGCGCGCCTGTCTCTTCATGTAGACGTTGCTGCCCTCGTCCACTCGCTCTCATGCATTTGGACTTGGACTGGTTTCAGCGGACATGGCCGTGAGGCAGCTGCGTGTCACAGTGACCTATTGGACTGACCACGACCCGCCCACCAGCAACCTTGGAAGCAATCAATAACCTCGAGGATGCATGCCACTCTGACTGCACAGCACATGCAAGGCAGACGAGCATTACTGGTTGTAGCACAGCAGCTGCGTTTTGGTTGGACTCGCGCGGGATGGAGCCCATGTCTCCCATGTCCCGTCCAATGGGCATTCCTCCCAGCTGCGATCTCCAGGTGTGGCTGCTTTGCGTTCCACCACAGGAGATCCCCCTTTGACCCTCAATCGACAAGCGGAGAAGGCTGTGGGGTCTCGACTCTGGGGACTTGAGAATAAGCACCGCTTCATCACACCTCTGGGCGACTATCGCAATATCGCTGCTGCTATGCACGACTGCTGTTATACAGGCCCTACCGCCCCGATTCACGTGCGGCCCGCCTTCTGTGCATTCTCAAGCCGACATACAGGCAGAAAGGGTCCTCCTATCTGCTCGTCTGGGGCCGTCAGCACGAAGAAATCTGCCTAGGTCACGACACGCGGTCTGCCACGCAGATTGGCTGCCGGCCATGTCCGTGTCGTGTCGTGTCGTGTCGTATCTCGAGTGGCTTTGCTTGGGCGGGTTTGGCGGGGCTCTCCCCTGTCCTTGGCTTTCTGCTTCGCGCAGCAGATCGTGGGGGCTGCGGTACGTACAGTGCTAGAGCTGTCTTTCACGATATCCTACAGCGGACCGCCGCTCCGCGCAATAGTGACGCTATCACTGCCTTAATTGCAAACACGTCGCACAGTCTGTCTGCAGCCCTCTTAAAGCTCGCGAGGATTCTCGCTGCTCGCACGACGCCATGGCGACTCGACGCACTGGTAACCCGGGTCCGCTATTCTTATCAGTTCTTCTCAAAAAATTTGACGCCGATGCTAGTTTGACCCGCTGAGGACAGGCTGGGGGACTTCTTCCGAACTAAAGCCTTGCCCGAGCCGCGAACTCCACACGCCAACAAAGGACGTGGCTTGAGCGTGCACGTGGAGGCACTCATCGGGCGTTGT
>Ga0265780_10007540_pt1 | contig 13338 bp, 10 predicted proteins | sample P1T30metagenome_FD_192432 | JGI IMG/M metagenome (GOLD analysis project Ga0265780, IMG submission 192432) | Plant litter microbial communities from East Loma Ridge, Irvine, California - P1 T30 | ecosystem: Environmental > Terrestrial > Plant litter > Unclassified | place: USA: California...
CGAAGGAGGCCGGCAATATGGTCGACCTGGATTCGAACCCGACCAAGCTGCTCGAGATCGTCGAAATCGGCAAGCAGATGCTCATGACACGCGGCGCGCTGACGACGTTCTCGATCTCGAATGACATCGCCAAATACTTCGCGATCGTGCCGGCCATGTTCGTTGCCACCTATCCCGACTTGAAGGCGCTGGACATCATGGGGTTGACCAGTCCTGCGTCGGCCATCATGTCGGCCGTGATCTTCAACGCCCTGATCATCGTGGTTCTGATTCCGCTGGCGCTGCGCGGCGTGCGCTATCGCGCTATCGGCGCGGCGGCCCTGCTGCGCCGGAACATGCTGATCTACGGCCTTGGCGGCCTGCTGCTGCCGTTCGCCGGGATCAAGCTGATCGACATGGCGCTCACCGCGCTCAACCTGACCTAGGAATTATCATGCAATCGATTCTTCGCCCCGCACTCGTGCTGTTCGCGGTGCTCACCTTGATCTGCGGCGTGCTGTATCCGCTGGCCGTGACCGGCATCGCCCAGGCGGCGTTTCCGGCGCAGGCCAACGGCAGCCTGATCGAACGGGACGGCAAGACCGTCGGCTCGGCCCTGATCGGCCAGTCGTTCACCACGCCGGGCTACTTCTGGGGCCGTCCATCGCCCACCGGTCCGATGGCCAACAACGGCGGTGGCTCGGGCGGCTCGAACCAAGGGCCGCTCAATCCGGCCCTGCAAGAAGCCGTTAAAGGCCGCGTTGCTGCACTGCGCGCGCTGGATCCGGCCAACACGGCGCCGGTGCCGGTCGACCTGGTGACGACATCGGCCAGCGGTCTCGATCCCGAGATCAGCCTGGCGGCTGCGCAATACCAGGCAGCGCGCGTGGCGCGTGCACGCGGCATCCCGGTCGAACGGGTCGGCGCGCTGATCGAACGGCACACCGAGCTGCGCGTACTGGGCCTGTTCGGCGAGCCGCGCGTGAACGTGCTGGCGCTGAACCTGGGTCTCGACGTGGTCACGGGCCCCGAAAGCGGGCATAATCGCTAGGGCCATGCCGCACGATCACCAGCGACCCGACCCCGACGCACTGCTTGCGCAACTGCGCGAGCAAGACCGGCGCGCCGCGCGCGGCCGGCTGCGCATCTATTTCGGCGCCTCGGCCGGCGTGGGCAAGACCTACGCCATGCTGCAAGAGGCGCGCAAGCTGCAGCTTGACGGCGCCGCGCCGCTGGTGGGCGTCATCGAAACGCACGGGCGGGCCGAGACGGCGCGCCTGCTCGATGGCCTGGCGCTGCTGCCTCGGCGGCGCATCGATTATCGCGGCAAGATGCTCGACGAATTCGACCTCGATGCCGCGCTGGCGCGTGCGCCGGCCGTCATCCTGGTTGATGAACTGGCGCACTCGAACGCCCCCGGTTCGCGCCATCCCAAGCGCTGGCAAGACGTCGAAGAACTTCTGGCGGCCGGCATCGACGTGCTCACCACCGTCAACGTGCAGCACCTGGAAAGCCTGAACGACGTGGTCGGCGGCATCGCCGGTATCCGCGTGGCCGAAACAGTGCCCGACCGCGTATTCGACAGTGCCGACGAAATCGTGATGGTCGACCTGACGGCCGATGCGCTGCTGGCGCGCCTGAAAGAAGGCAAGGTGTATCAGCCGCAGCAGGCCGAGCGCGCTGCCGGTAACTTCTTCAAGAAGGGCAACCTGATCGCGCTGCGCGAACTGGCGCTGCGCCGCACGGCCGACCGCGTCGAAGGCGACGTGCGCGCCTGGCGCGAAGAGCAATCCATCGACGCGATCTGGAAGACCGGCGCGGGCCTTCTGGTGTGCATCGGGCCAGGGACCCACGCCGAACACGTCGTGCGCAGCAGTGCGCGCATGGCGTCGCAACTGGGTACCGGCTGGCATGCGGTGTATGTCGAGACGGCGCGCCTGGGCAAGCTGCCCGAGGCCGCACGTGCGCGCACGATGGCCACGCTCAAGCTTGCGCACAGCCTGGGCGCGACCACCGCCGTGCTGTCGGGCGAGGATGTCGCGGCCAGCACGCTCGATTACGCGCGCGACCATAATCTGTCGCGCATCGCGCTGGGCCGCGACGGCTCGCGCTGGCCGTGGCGCCGGCGCATGGCGCGGCGACTGGCGCGCGCGGCGCCGGGCGTCGATCTGATCGAGATCGGGCAGCCGGCCGTGCCGCCCGCTGCGACGAGCAGCATCGTACTGGCTGTCGCAGCGCAGCCGAGTCAATCGCTGCTGCCGCACGCGTGGGCCGCTGGCGCGAGCCTGCTCACGGCGCTGGTGGCCACGCCGCTGCGGCCATGGCTCGATCCGGTCAATATTGTCATGCTGTTTCTGCTGGTGGTGCTGCTCGTGGCGATGCGCTTCGGCCGCGCGCCCTCGGTCACCGCCACCTGCGTCGGCGTAGCCAGTTTCGACTTCTTTTTCGTGCCGCCGCGCTTCAATTTCGCGGTGAGCGACGTGCAGTACCTGGTCACGTTCGGCGTGATGCTGGCCGTTGGCCTGATCACCGGGCACCTGACGGCCGGCCTGCGCTTCCAGGCGCGCGTGGCGGCGCAGCGCGAGCGGCGCGTGCGCGCGCTGTACGAATTCGCGCGCGAGCTGTCCGGCGCGCTGGCGGCGTCGCAGGTGTTCGAATCGAGCCGCGCCGTGATCCAGAATGCGTTCGGCGCGCGCGCGACGCTCCTGGTGCCCGATGCCGGTGAGCGGCTCGGCATGCCGCCGGCGGACGATGGCGGGGCGGCCGACGCGGCGCCCGCCAACGTCGACCTGGGCATCGCCCAATGGGCCTACGACCATGCGCAACCGGCGGGCCTGGGCACCGACACGCTCCCGGCGTGCCCGTTGTTCTACCTGCCGCTGGTAGCCCCGATGCGCACGCGCGGCGTGCTGGCGATCGAGCCGGAAGGCGGGCGCTGGGTCCTGATCCCCGAGCAGCGGCGCCAGCTCGACGCGCTGGCGGCGCTGGCGGCGATCGCGCTCGAACGCGTGCACTACGTCGAGGTGGCGCAAGCGGCGCTGGTGAACATGGAATCGGAGCGCCTGCGTAATTCGCTGCTGGCGGCGCTCTCGCATGATCTGCGCACGCCGCTCACCGCGCTGGTGGGCCTGTCCGAATCGCTGCTGCGCGGCGAGGCGCTGCCCGATACATCGGTGGCGCTGGCGCAAGCGCTGCATGACGAGGCAGTGCGCATGGGGACCCTGGTCGCGAACCTGCTCGACATGGCGCGCATCGAAAGCGGCGAGGTGCGCTTCAACCTGGAATGGCAGGCGCTCGAAGAAGTTATCGGCAGCGCACTGCGCGCCTGCGGGACGGCGCTGCGCCAGCACACGGTCACGGTGCGCCTGCCACCCGGCATGCCGCTGGTGCGCTTCGATGCGGTGCTGATCGAGCGCGTGCTGTGCAACCTGGTCGAGAATGCCGCAAAATACACGCCGGCCGGCTCGCACATCGAGATCGCAGCAACGGCGCGTGGCGCCTGGATCGACGTCACCGTGAGCGATAATGGCCAAGGCCTGCGCGCCGGCAGCGAAGAAGCGATCTTCGAGAAATTCACGCGCGGCGAGCGCGAATCGGCATTGCCCGGCGTGGGCCTGGGCCTGGCGATCTGCCGCGCGATCGTGGGCGCGCATGGCGGCACGATCCGCGCTTGTGCATCAACGCTGGGGGGCGCGGCGTTCGTGTTCTCGCTACCGGCAGGTACGCCTCCCGAACTGGACTTGCTGTCGATGGAAACGAACGATGACTGATGCCCCTTGCGCGTTGCTGGTCGAAGACGAGCCGCAGATCCGCCGCTTCGTGCGCGCCGCCCTCGAACAGGAAGGCTGGCAAGTGCACGAATCGGTGAGCATGGGCCGTGGCCTGATCGACGCTGGCACGCGCCGTCCCGACCTGATCGTGCTCGACCTCGGCCTGCCGGATGGCGACGGCATCGACTTCATCCACGATGTGCGCAAATGGTCGGCGGTGCCGATCATCGTGCTGTCGGCGCGCGTGGCCGAAGGCGAAAAAATCCGCGCCCTCGACGCCGGCGCCGACGACTACCTGACCAAACCGTTCGGCACGGGCGAACTGCTCGCCCGCGTGCGCGCCACGCTGCGCCGCCAGCGCCAACCGACGGCCGGCGGGGACAACAAGATCCACTTCAGCGACGTCTCGGTGGACCTGCAAGACCGTTCCGTGACCAGGAACGGCGAGCACGTCCACCTGACGCCCACCGAATACCGCCTGCTGGCGGTGTTGGTCAGCAACGCCGGCCGCGTCATGACGACCCCGCAACTGCTGCGCGCCGTGTGGGGCCCAGGCCACGCCGAAAGCGGCCACTACCTGCGCATCTACATGGGCCACCTGCGCCACAAACTCGAACCCGACCCCACTCAACCGCGCCACCTATTAACCGAAACCGGCGTCGGCTACCGCCTGTGGCTCGGCTAACATAACCCGAATCAATGTTAAATAAATTAGGGTCAGAGTAGATTTAATTAGCAATTATTGCATTTGCCATTTAAATCGACTCCGACCCCAATTAATTTGCAAGACTTTCCTAAAATATAAATTAGGGTCAGAGTCGAATTGTTTGACAACATTCCGAAATTGCCCAATAAATCGACTCCGACCCCAATTGAAATTGCCACTTTCTGCCCAGATTTCGTATTCCGACGAAATTAATTCCTAGGCAGAAAATTCCTGAAGCAACAAACAGACATCCCGGCGGATTTAAATGAAATCAGGAATCAGACGATCAAAAATACGCGAGAAATTGCTCAATAATTCGACTCTGACCCTAATTGATTTGCAAGAGTTTCTATAAATATAAATTAGGGTCGGAGTCGATTTGTTTGACAACTTTGGGTAATTGCCCAATAAATCTACTCTGACCCTAATTGTTGGGCTATTGGGTGGTGGGAAGGCCTTGGCCGCCGACGGGTTCGGTTTCGAAGCGTTCGCCGAAGCCGGCGATTAGCGGGCGGCCTTGTTTGATGGCGGCTTGGACTGCGGGGAGGGTCAGCGATGCTTTGTGGCTTTCTTGCGTGGTCCACGTTTCGGTAATCCAGATCGCGTCGGCATCTTGTGCGTCTTTTGCGATGATGTAGCTGAGGCAACCGGGCATGGCCGCCGTGCCTTCCAGCAGGATGGCGATGAGGGCGTCGCGTTGGCCCGGGGTGGCGCGCATTTTTCCGATCAGACCGTACATGCTGGGTGTCTCTTTCTTGGTGGTGGGTGTGGGGGCGGCGTGGGATTGGCTCAGCGGCAGGGCCGCCAGCGTTGCCAGCAGGGTGCGTCGGGATACCGTCATGCCTGTTCCTCGCGTGGAATTGTTCTTAGAGAAGTATAGGGGCAGCCCCATGCGCCACCAAGCACCATCGGCATCTTGACGCATTCAATGCTGGTCGGGTTAAGATGACTTTTTCATCACCCTGTCACGAAAGCCTCGATGCGACTTCATCCTCTTGCCCTGGCCGCCAGCGCCTGCATTTTCTCCTTCTCCCAAGCCGCGCATGCCCAGCAACCGGCCGCCGTGTCCGAGACCGCGCTGCGCGCCCACCTGTCGTTTCTCGCCGATGACCTGCTCGAAGGCCGCGGCACCGGCCAGCGCGGCGGCGACCTCACGGTGCGCTATCTGGAAACCCAGGCGGCCCTGATCGGCCTGAAGCCGATTCCTGGCGGCGGCTATCGCCAGAAGGTCGAGATCGAAGGCAGCAAGCTCATCAGCGGCAGTGCTACCTTCACCGCTGGCGGCAAGACCTTCAAGCCGGAACTGGGCAAGGGCATCGTGATGGGCACCAGGAGCGGCAACGAAAACCTGTCGTTCGACGCGCCCCTCGTCTTCGTCGGCTACGGCGCGGCGGCCCCGGAAGAAAACTGGGACGACTACAAGGGCCTCGACGCCAAGGGCAAGATCCTGGTCATGATGGTCGACGATCCCCAGCCGACCGCCGACGAGCCAAACCGCTTCGCCGGCAAGGCCTACACCTGGTATGGCCGCTGGGTCTACAAATTCGAGGAGGCCGCGCGTCGCGGCGCCGCCGGCGTGCTGTTGATCCACACGACGCCTTCGAGCTCGTATCCGTGGAGCGTGCCGGCCAATGGCTTCGGCAACGAGCGCTTCGGCCTCAAAGGCCCCGGCAATCCGATGGAAGGCTGGCTGCACGAAGATACGGCGCGCGAGCTGTTCGCGGCCGGCGGCCATGATCTCGACAAGCTGCGCGCGCAGGCCGAGCGCCGCGACTTCCGCCCGGTCGACCTTAAGGTAGCGGGCCACGTCGAGTTGCGCTCGGCGATCCGGCCGGTCGAGCAGTTCAACGTGATCGGCATCGTGCCTGGCATTGACCCCAAGCTCAAGGAGCAGGCCGTCGTATATTCGTCGCACTGGGATCACATGGGCATGGCCGAACTGAAGGCCGGCGCCGATCCGAAGGCCGACCGCATCTACAACGGTGCGATCGACAACGCGTCGGGCACCGCCGCGCTGCTGGCGATGGCGGCCGAAGCGGTCAAGAAGCCGGCCAAGCGGACCCAGATATTCCTGTGGCCGGCCGCCGAAGAGCAGGGCCTGCTGGGCGCGGCCGCGTATGTGGCCAAGCCGATCGTGCCGCTGGCGCAGACCGCCGCCGACCTCAATCTCGACAGCCTCAATTTCGTCGGCCGCACGCGCGATATTGGCGTGGCCGGCGCGGAGCGCAGCAGCCTGTATGAGACATCGAGCCAGGTGGCCAAGTCGATGGGCCTGAAGATCGCGCCAGGCACGCCGGACATGTCGGGCGCTTACTTCCGCGCCGACCACTTCGCGTTCGCCAAGGCTGGCGTGCCGGCGTTTAACGTCGGCTCGGCCGTGTTCTCGGGCGATGGCCACTTCGAGTTCGAGCATCACCAGCACGAATCGAGCACCAACATCAAGGGCTTCAAGGACCACTACCACCAGGTCAGCGATGCCTATCAGCCGTCATGGGATTTGTCGGGCATGGTGCAGCAAGCACAATTCACGCTCAACCTGGGCTATGCAGTGGCGAACGCCCCGAGCATGCCGACCTGGAAAAAGGGCGAAGCCTTCGGCAGCGTCAAGCGCAAGTAAGCACGCCGCAAAGGCGCAGGAAACACGCCGCCGGTGCTCACACGGCGGCGGAAGCGGCAGCGCCATTGGCCGCCGCGGTCAGGATGCGATCCAGGTCGGCCATGTCGACCGGTTTGACCAGATGATGGTTGAACCCGGCCTGGCTGCTGGCGTCGCGGTCCTGGGCCTGGCCGTAGCCGGTAACGGCCACCAGCAAGGCCTGCGCCGTCTCCGGCGCGGCGCGCAGGCGGCGCGCCAGTTCGTGGCCATCCATGCCGGGCAGGCCGATGTCGAGCAGGCAGACCTCGGGCGCGAACTGCGCGGCGCGCGTCAACGCATCGAACGGGTCGTGTTCGACCGCCACCTGATGCCCCGCCGCGCCGACGTACATCGCCAGCACCTGCGCCGCGTCGACGTTGTCGTCCACCACCAGCACCTTGAGCTGCTGCGCCGCACTGGCATTTGCCTTGCCGGCGCTGCTGCTGTCGGCAGCGCGTTCGGCGCTACGCGGCAGCATCACCGTGAAGGTGCTGCCCAGGCCCTGGCCGGGACTGTCCACGCGCACGCTGCCGCCGTGCAGCTGCACCAGGCTGCGCACCAGCGCCAGCCCGATACCCAGGCCGCCCTGGGTGCGGTCCGGCGTGCGCTCGCCCTGCACGAACATCTCGAATGCACGGTCGAGTTCTTCCGGCAGCATGCCGATGCCGTTGTCCGCCACAATAATACGCACCCGCGATGCGTCCAGTTCGAGCGCAACCCGCAGCTTGCCGCCGGCGGGCGTGAACTTGACGGCATTGTGCAGCAGGTTGCCAACCACCTGCACCAGGCGCTTGCGGTCGCCCATCACCCAGGCCGGCGCGGGCAGGAGCGATGACTCGAGGGTGTGGCCCTTCTGGCGGAGCGGCTCCTGGACTTGTTCCAGCGCTTCGGCCAGCACCTCGTTGATGTCGATGCGCGCTTTCGACAGCGCTACCAGGCCGCGCGTGACGCGCGAGACGTCCAGCAGATCGTCCACCAGGCCGGCCATGTGGCGCGCCTGGCGCGCGATGATGGCGCTGATCTGGCGTGTGCGCGCGCCGTCCAGATTGTCGTGCCCCAGTAGCTGCGCGCCGGACGCGATCGGCGCCAGCGGATTGCGCAGTTCGTGCGCGAGCATCGCCAAAAATTCGTTCTTGCGCTGGTCGGCCTGGCGCAGCGCTTCTTCGGCGTTCACGCGGTCGGTCACGTCCTGGATGGTGCCGCGCAGCGCCGTCACCTTGCCATCGGCGTCCTGCACCGCCTCGCAATGCAGGTCGATCCAGATGCGGTGGCCGTCGGCGTGCAGCACCTGCAGTTGCAGCCTGCCGCTGCCGCCGGTGCGCTGCAGTTCGCGCAGCAGGGCGCTGGCGCGCTGCCACGATTCCTCGGGCAGCAGCGTGCCGCGCTGCTGGTCGAACGGCGGCAGCGCGCGTCCGTAGATGTGCGGCACCGATTCGGACGTAACCAGCACGCCGCCCGGCAGTTGCATGTGCCAGGTGCCGAAGCGCGCCATGCGATGCGCGTCGCGCAGCTCGGCCTCTTTGAACGCCAGCGCCTGCGCGCGTTCGCCGAGCAGGTTCGATGCGGCGCCGATGGCCTCGGCCACTTCGGCCGCTTCCTTGACGTGCACTTGCGTGAAGCGTGGCGGCGTCTCGCCGCGGCCCAGCGCCACCGCCGGCGCGGTCAGGGCCTGGACCGAGCGCGCAAGGCGCCCGCCGATCTGCCAGGCCAGCCACAGGCCGATCGCAAACAGCAGCAGCACGCCGGTCAGGAGCGCGGCCAGTGGCTCGAACAGCGCCTGGTTCAGGTTCGCGCGCGGCATGCCGATCGCCACGTGCCAGCCCGTGGTTTCGGAGCGCGAGTAAAAGGTGAGCAGGTCGGTGCCTTCCTGCGACACCGACGGCACGATGCCTTCGCGCTGGCGCGCGATGGCGTGGTACAGGGGATCGGTGACGCGGTTACCGACGAAGCGTTCGGGGCTCAGGTTGCGCGCGAAGATGGTGCCGCCGGCGTCGACGACCGACGCACGCGCGCCGTCGGACACCGATTTGGGCGTGAGCATGTCGTCGAAGTAGTCCGGCCGCACGCCGATGCTCAGCACATAGGCGACCTGCCCGTCGATCATCACGGGCACGTCGACGCTGACGATTGGCTGGCCCACGACCTTGCCGATGAAAACGCGCGAGATGGCCGGGCGGCCGGTGGTGAACACCTTTTCCAGGCAGGCGGACGGTTCGACCGGTAGCCGTTCGCCGTAGACCACGGTGGTATTGAGGATCTGCTGGCCGTTGCGCTTGCGCAGCACGGCGGCCATGCCGTCGCCGGCCAGCAGCAACGCCTCGCGCGCCTGGCGGTGCACGCGCGCGAAGTCGCGTGCCTGCAAGGCGTCGAGCGTCGAGAGGGTCTGGGCGATCATCTGCGCCTGCAGCAATTTGCTGTCGACCGTGTGCACCAGCGCGCGCACGGTCTGCATCGTGTTGCGCTCGAACTGGGCGCGGCTTTTCTGGTATTGATGGACGAACAGGAGCGACGCGCCAACCACGCCCGGCAACAGCGTCGCCAGGACGAGCCAGAGCAGGTATGCCCGCAGCGGCCTGCGGGGTGCAGTAGGCGAAGTACCAGTCACAATTGCTTTCCAGAACGTCAATTGCGCGAATTTTACGCGACAAACGGTCGGCGCACACGTTTGATCGACGGTGCCGAAATCAAGCTTAACCGCATATCGCAGTCAGCGCCGGGTGCGTGTAAACAAGGTCTTGTAGTAGATGGCCGTCGCATGCCAGCGGCCATTGGGTGTGCATGCGTACTCGGGCAGTTCGCCAACGCGGTCGTAGCCGCTTTTTTGCACCAGCTGCTCGGCGCTGGAACCGACGGCAGCGTCCAGGAACAGCAGGCCGCGGCGCAGCGCCAGCGCCTCGATTTCCAGGGCTTGCATGAGCGCCATGCCGATGCCGCTGCGCCGCACGGTGCAATGCACCAGCAGCTGTTGCACTTCGGCGCGGTTGTGCCCATTCGGCTTTGAACACAGTTCTAATTGGACACTGCCCACCAGTACGCCCTCGCGCTCAGCCGCTAATAGTACGCGCCGCCCCAGGCCAACGTCCTCGGCGACGACTCGCCAGTAAGCATCGAGTTGATCCTGATCAAGCCCGTTGACGAATCCCAGCGAGTGGCCATCGGCCACCGCGTCGAGCAGCAGCGTGCCCAGCTGAGGCATGAATTCGGCGGTGGTGCGTGGATCGAATCTGCGGATGATCATAAAGCCCCTGAACGAATGGTGAAATGGCATTGGTGCACACGCGGCACTTCTTGCTATTCCAAGCACAATGTATGCCAACATATTGTTTCGATGATGCTGTTTGTGTCATCACTTGTTGCGCCCACGCCATACATTTGGCGGAAACCAAGTTTTATTTTCTCGTATTGACATGCTTCTATCGACATCACCATAAGTCACTTGTAATGTTCTCTCACGGCAATAATTCCGGCGAGCCGCGCCGATCGGGGACGAACCATGAAAGCAACCATCAAGAAACGACGCGCCATGACATTGGCAAACCTGAATATCGGCAAGCGCCTGGCAGTGGGCTTCGGCTTGACCTGCGTCATGCTGGTGGTGATGATCGTGCTGAGCAATGCGATGCTGGCGCGCACCAATGCCGGCACCAACGCCATCGTCAACGAGCGTATGCCGCGCATCGCGCTCACCAACCAGATGCAGGACAAGATCAACGATATCGCCATCTCGCTGCGCAATATGATCCTCAGCGACAGCGGCTCGGACCACCGGCGCCAGGTGAAGGACATCATGACCGCCCGCAAGGCGATGGACGATATCCTGGTCAAGCTGCGCGCCACGCTGCATAACCCGAAGGCGCTGGTGCTGCTCGGTCAGATGGAAAAGGAAACGGCGCTGTACAAGGCTGGCCAGGACGCCATGATCAAGCACCTCGAAGCCGAAGAAGTTGAGGAGGCGCGCGCCCTGCTCGGCGAGGATCTGGGCCCGCTCCTGATGCGCCTGAAGCGGGCGACGGCCGAGCAGACCGCGCTGCAAGTGGCGATCGCCAACGATGTCGCGCTCGAGGCCGAGACCACCTACCGCAACACGAGTCTCATGATGTGGGGCCTGGGCGGCGTCGCATTGCTGCTGTCGGTGCTGGCGGCGTGGGTGATCACGCGCTCGATCACGCGTCCGCTGGCACGGGCGCTGGACGTGGCCAACACGGTCGCCGCCGGCGACCTGACCAGCCGCATCGACGTCACCACGCGCGACGAAACCGGGCAGTTGCTGCAAGCCCTCAAGACCATGAATGAAAACCTGGCGCGCACCGTCGGCACCGTGCGCGTGGGAACGGACACGATTGCGGTGGCGGCCGCCGAGGTGGCGGCGGGCAGCCAGGACCTGTCGATCCGCACCGAACAACAGGCGGCGGCGCTGGAAGAAGCGGCATCGTCGATGGAAGAGCTGACGGCGACCGTGCGCCAGAACGCGGACAATGCGCGCCAGGCCAATGTGATGGCCGGGGTCGCGTCGAGCGTCGCAGCGCGCGGCGGCGACGTGATTGAACAAGTGGTTGGCACCATGGACGGGATCAACGCGTCATCGAACAAGATCAGCGACATCATCGGTGTCATCGACGGCATCGCGTTCCAGACCAATATCCTGGCCCTGAACGCGGCGGTCGAGGCGGCGCGCGCGGGCGAGCAGGGCAGGGGCTTTGCGGTGGTGGCGGGCGAGGTGCGCAACCTGGCGCAACGCTCGGCCGCAGCGGCGCGTGAAATCAAGGGCTTGATCAAGGATTCAAGTGGCAAGGTCGCCGAGGGCGGCAAGCTGGTGGCGCAGGCCGGCGACACCATGCGCGAAATCGTCGAGAGCGTGCGCCGCGTGACCGACATCATGAGCGAGATCAGCGCGGCCAGCGTCGAGCAGACCGCGGGCATCGAGCAGATCAACCAGGCCGTCACGCAGATGGACGAGGGCACGCAGCAGAATGCGGCGCTGGTCGAAGAAGCGGCGGCCGCGGCGACATCGATGCGCGAGCAGTCGGCCCTGCTGGCGCAGGCGGTGGCGGTATTCCAGATCGATGCGTCGACAGCAACGCCGGCACCTGCGCATGCACCTGCACCTGCACCTGCGCCGGCACCTGTACCTGCACCAGCCCCGGCGCGGCCAGCCCCGGCGCCGGTTGCGCGCAAGGCGCTCGCGCCGGCCACGCCTTTACGGAAGCCGCCCGCAGCGTCCAGGGCGGCGCCAGTGACGGCGGGCGATTGGGAAGAGTTCTGAATCAGTAAAGTGAACGAAATTAAAACGGCAAGCTGCAGCTTGCCGTTTTTTTTTTGTCTCGACAAACCGCGATTACATGCGCAAACCATGCAAATCGTCCAGTTTTCATGACTGTCGAACTGTGATTGGTGGTTCGTTAGCGTGCATGCATCGTTATCGTACGCATTAGAACTTACCCTGCTTGCCGCTAAGAAATATCACTGAACGTTACGGCAATTTAAGGGAAAACATGGAACAGGCAGTCAACGACAGCGAGGTGCTCTCCTTCCGCCTCGGCAAGGAAGAATACGGCATCAGCATTCTCAAGGTGCAGGAGATTCGCGGCTACGAGAGCCCGACCCGCCTGGCCAATGCACCGGCATTTCTCAAAGGCGTGATCAACCTGCGCGGACGGATTGTTCCCGTGGTCGACATGCGCATCAAGTTCGGCTTCGCCGATCCCACCTACGACGGCCTGACCGTCGTGATCATCCTGAATATCGCGCAGCACGTGATCGGCATGGTGGTCGACAGCGTGTCCGAGGTCGTGACGCTCGAAGCGGACCAGATCCGTCCCGCGCCCGCCATGGGCTCGCTCGACGCCGGCTATCTGCGCGGGCTGGGCACGGTTGGCGAACGCATGCTGATCCTGCTCGATATCGACGCCCTCATGCAATCCGAAGAACTCGGCCTCGTGCCGTCGCTGGCGCTGGCTGCCTGAGCCAGCCAGCAGAAAGAAGAACAACACCATGAAACTCGGTAACCTGAACAGGATGAAGAAGCCAAGGCGTACCTGTTGAATAATCTGCGGCCGCGCCTGGGCGTATTGAAGGAAGCCACTGGCGCCGAACTGGCACTGCAAAAGGAGATGAGCGCCAAAGCTGCGATCGACGCCGCTACCACCTCTGACAGCACCATCTGGCAGACCTGGGGCCTGGGCGCGCTGGCGCTGGCACTGGCGGCGCTGGTCGCCACGCTGATCACGCGCTCGATCACGCGGCCGCTG
>Ga0265780_10007545_pt1 | contig 13334 bp, 10 predicted proteins | sample P1T30metagenome_FD_192432 | JGI IMG/M metagenome (GOLD analysis project Ga0265780, IMG submission 192432) | Plant litter microbial communities from East Loma Ridge, Irvine, California - P1 T30 | ecosystem: Environmental > Terrestrial > Plant litter > Unclassified | place: USA: California...
TCGGCGCCGCTTGCCTTCAAGCCCTCGACCACGGCCGCCAGGACGTCACCGCTGCGCGCCGCCAGCACCAGTTTGGCGCCACGCCGCCCTGCGTCTTGCGCCGTGGCCAGGCCGATGCCGCTGGAGGCGCCGGTAATGACCATGACCTGCTGATCGAGCGGCTTGAGCGAACTGGCCATCTGCTGGACTCCTGGTAAATGTGGTTGTGACCAACCTTATCAGGAAAGACAAGGGTGCAGCGCCCGGCAGTCGGCCGCCCTTGCAGCCTGGCGCGGGCGCGCTATACTGGCCGGCTGGCCGGGACGATCCGGTCCATCCATCCCTCGATACCCATGAATTGCCGCGACCACTGCGGCGCCTGCTGCACGGCGCCTTCGATCACCAGCCCGATTCCCGGCATGCCCAACGGCAAGCCGGTTGTCAACTAAAGAGATGTAATGACCCGCTGCGACAGCTACAGCGCTTACGGTGTTGCGCCCCTGACTGCGAGCTCGATTCCAAAGATGCCTTGAGGAAGCCGTAAGAACAGCTACGCCTAGCAACCGACCTAGTGAAGAGCACGCGCGCCCCAAAATTAACCGATTGGCCACACGTACCAAAAGTTCAGGTTTCCGATGAACAGAAAATCCGTTAAACTAAACTTGGGTTTAGCTCTACTTGATATGGAGGAGTTATGGGTCAACCGAATCCACTACAGCAGATTATGGACGTAACCATTCAGGGTTTCGCCAAAGTCACAGAAGCGCTCGGGGAAGTTCAGGCCGAGCAGCAGCGTTTACGCGATGAGCAAGTCCGAATGGCCAAGCAGCACCGCGATGTTTCAATAGCGAACTACAAGGCGCACACCGCGTCGGGAAAAGCACGAATGGCAACTGAACTTGTGCAAGTTTTCGGTTCTCAAGCTGGAGCTGCAGAATATCTGGGCTTGACCAAAGGTCGAATTTCCCAGCTCGTAAACTCTGATAAAAATCGCAAGAACGGTCGCTAACACGACGAAGCGTTACCAACCCACGTAGCCCGACTGCTATTGGTTCTCAGCAGGCGGGCTACCTTTACGTTCCTTGTTCTACCTGCCTATGCCGTCCAGTCAACACGTTGCGCATTCTTTGCAAATCAAAAAACTAAAAGGTATTTCGACGCTGGACGAAATCAGGTTCGATGAGAAACCTCTAACCGCAATCCTTGGGCCAAATGGTTGCGGTAAATCGACTATTTTACATGCGTTGGCGTGTTGTTATCAGCCGATGGAAGGCAGTGTTCAGACAAACTGGCGCTTCAGAGACTTTCTGACACCGACGACCGACTCTACTTGGGCAGGCAGTTCACTAACGCTCTTACATTCATATCGTGACGGACAAACTGTCTTCACTAATGTGAAGACCTCTTACAGTAAAGCGGCGGACCGATGGGTTCCTCGATATGAGACCCGGCCCCGCCGACATATCGTCTTCATCGGGATTAAGTCATGCGTCCCTAAAATTGAAGAAGAGACGTACACGTCGCTCATCAGTTACGCCACAACTCCCATCAAGATACTGACCTCATCAAGGCCAAGATGAGTATCGTCTTTAATAGGGAGTACCAAGAGCTAAACATCCATCAAGCAAATTCAGGACGAAGATATAACGGCCTAGCTCTAGCCGGAACCCGTTACTCATCGTTAGCAATGGGAGCAGGTGAGCAACGTGTTCTCCATATCCTCTCTACTGTTTTCAATGCTCCAAAGCATGCCCTAATCTTGGTAGATGAAATCGACTTACTTCTCCATACGGCCGCTCTGAAAGCATTACTGAACATCATTTACGAACGTGCCTACGAAAAGTCGCTCCAAGTGGTGTTTACAACCCATCGAGAGGCGGTACTTGACCTTACAAGTATCGTAAGCATCAAGCACATTCATACGCTGAGCGGCAAGACATACTGTTTCTCCAACACAAAGCCAGATGCAATGCACCGGCTAACTGGTGAGCAACAGCGACCGTTGGAAATTTTCGTGGAAGATGATATGGCGCGTGCTATCGTCGAGCACGAGTTACTTGCGTTACAAATGAAACGCATTTCAACGGTAACGAAGTATGGGGCAGCAACGAACTGCTTTACCCTCGCTGCTGGTCTCCTGTTAAAGGGAAATCATAATTTTTCCCACCAGCTTTTCTTGTTAGACGGAGACCTGTACATAACGGACGACGAGCGAATGGAGCGCGTAAATAAAGCACTGTCGGGAACAGAAGGTAACGCCAATGCTCGACGAATGCAAATATTAGGAGCAATTCGGAAACTTTCAGCACAACCAGGCCCTTCCCCAGCTCCCGAAGCACAGCTTCACCAGATGATTCGAGAACTTGCTCAACAAGCTGACGCTGAGGTCGATGAAATCATCCAAATAGCCCGTGGAATTCAAGCCGTTGATGATACGCATAGTTTCATTGGAAGAATTATTGAAACACTTAACGTGGATAAGGCTGTTGGCTTATCAATGATTGTGCGAGTTGCTTCTCTCTCTCCACATTGGCCAAATTATGTAAACGAACTGCGAGCTTGGCTAGTGGCACTTCGGCCTGAGTTCCTAGAGAACGCCGCGTAATAGGGCTTAGAACCTGAGTTTAACTACTGACTAACTCAACATGCAACGTGGTTTGATTAAATGAAGCTGACATGAATTGCCGCGAAAACTGCGGGGCTTGCTGCATTGCTCCTTCGATTACGAGTCCGATTCCCGGAATGCCAAACGGAAAACCAGCAGGCCTTAGGTGTATTCAACTCGCAGATAACAATCGCTGCCGCATCTTTGGCAAGCCGGAACGTCCAGCGTTTTGCGGTGGGTTACAACCTTCGGAGGAAATGTGCGGCTCTAGTCAGGAATACGCTATTCGTTGGCTAGAAGACCTTGAGCACGCCACACTCCCAACCTGTGCTCTATCAAAGTAACGGTACCAGTCAAACTAACGCGTTTGAATGACTGGTCTGCTAAACTACCGTCAGGCTGCAGCCCTACGGAACTGCCCTTACAATATAATGTTGTAATTCAGTTGGTGACTTTTCAAATTTCTCCTTTTTCCCGAATTCCAACATATTGAATTCACCCTTTCCAATACGTTCATCAAGTTTTTTCTCCAACTGTCCTGTTGAACCTATTAGACGTCGAAAATCTTTCCCCAAAATATGTACTAAAGGGTATTCGTCGCCAATTTTGTGACTTCCTAAATTTTTTATTAGAAGCTCTTCAAATTGGTTGTATTCTTGCATTACAGAGATGAGCTTCCCTTTCGACTCGGCATCAAGCACATAAACAGTCGTCAAAAGGTGCTCCACGATAATTAATGCAGCCTTGAACGCCCTTTGAGTTGGTCTTGCAATTTCATGCGCTGCATCATTTCCCAAGAAGCGTATCGAGTGCAAGCGGGACGAATCTTTTTTTGATATTAGTCCTTGGTTAGCTAAGTTGTTAATTCTTGTGCTGAGCTCTTTCCCGTTTATATTCTGCTCGTTACAAATCGCTTCGATTGTCGCTCGTAAACCAATTCCTGCCAAAACAAGATAGCCTTGGCTATAGGCGGAACAGGTTTCGGAATAAATTTCACTTACAAGCTCGGGCAGATATCTCTTCTTAACACTTTCCTTTACACTCTTTGGATAAGTTTCAACAGTTAATGGATAATCCCACTCTCCGTCTTCCTGTTGGAATGCCTCATCATAATCATGATACTCCTTCCTGAAAGACACTGTGCTACAGCCTTTACATTTCACAACCTGATGCGAAACCTTGTACTGGTTATAGTCGTCGTTACTTGTATAGGAATGTCCGCCTTCCACAGTGTGATAGGTTTTCCGGTCGCAAGAGTTACAATGATTGTAGACTTCGCTCTTCGCCATTTATAATCCTTTAATTTTACTGGTCCTCGTACGAGCGAAGTAGGAACCAAGGAGTTCGGTCAGGAAAAAGAAGAGCCGCGCAGATTGCTCCGATTACTACTTGAGGAAGGTCAAGCGTATTATCAGCGATTAATTGAGGTTCACAGGCAGCATGCCATCGACCGACAAAATCATCGACTGTCCAGACGCCATGCCCAATTTGAAAATTATGATTCCGGCCCTTTTCAATAATGTTTTGCGCAAAGTCTAAATGTGAATTTGGAATAAAAACAACAAGTGATGTATGGTCTAATTCAGAAAGGTAGGGGTCAACAGTTTCCTCCAGCCCATAATATTTAGCCATTAACAGAAGCACTGGCAAAATCTCTGCGGGATGTGCAACCATAGGTGACGTAAAATTAAGTGCACCATTAGTTCGAGTCTTAACAAACTCATAAGCCAATTCTGCCTCTAGTCCAGCTCGAGCGACATGTGCCTTATCTTGGATTAGTTGCCACATGTACAATCCAAAAAACCGCTCGCCAATTTCGACTGAGCCGAATTTGAGAGTGGAAAAAAGGAAGGCAAGCAAGTACGGGGTCTGCGCGTCGCTAATCACAAATACGCATTCCTCATAAATAGCTAAAACTTTCTCGGCCAGGTCTTCCATTAATGACTTTAGCTCTTTGGTGCTCCCCCCCAAATTATCACATATGAACAACCCTGCGCCGCACCATCCAAGCAGCTTGGAAATTCTAATCGGCAAATAATAAAAATCGGCTAATCCTTCAAACGCTAACGCATGCTCAAATTCGGCGAGCTCAGCACAAAGCATTTCCACCTGCTTAATTAATTGCTCGGTCAATGCAACTGCGAACACTTCAATCTGCGCCTCAGCCAAGCCGGACTGATTACACCATTTAAGCAAAAGGCTCATGAGCGTGGCATTTAACTCAACCAACGCGAATGAATCAGTCGAGTCCGTAACTTTCTCCGCCAACGGCACTGCAACACCTGATATAAATTTCACTACGTCAGATTCGTTACCTAAATTCTGCGCAATAGGATTTAATACCTCGAAAATTCTTTTAGGCGTTAGCTCCTCTACAGACTCATAAAGCAATGCCCATAATCTTCCGGACGCTTCACTAATCTTGGCGCCAGCAGATGACCGAGAAGGAATTGATATCATAGAATGCAGTGATACCAATCGGTCGCTGTTATATGCAGGGTTTTTGGAAAAACGTGATTGCCCGAACAGGTTCAAGCCCCATACAACTGGTGTCTGCGAAGTAAATGTTCCCGGCTGCATCAATTCCGTTAGCTTTTTTGCCTGCTTCACGATTAAGTCAGCAGCGGCACGTCCTACTTCTACTAAATCTAAGTATGGACGGCTGTCTTGAACAACAACCTCGCCGTTGAGAACCCGAAGCAGTTGGGTCGTTCCCACACCGCCCTCAGGTGTATCAAGCGAATATTCCTGTGCTGCGGAAGTAGCAAATATGGAGATGCCTGAAGTATTCGCCATGCCAATTAGCTCAGGCTTAAGAAGAGTTGCCAAGCTAGATACAAGCCCTCCTGACTCGCAAGCGTCAATTATTATATTGCACTGGGCAGGACCTGTTTCGTTGATTATTTCGAATAAGCGAGATAAGGAATAGGCAGAGGTGGAAAACTTCCCAATGGCAGTGTCGCTCATGCACAAATAATAACTTCCTCTAGAAACAATGCCATGTCCGGCGAAAAAAATCGTCAGTGTATCAACGTCTCCATCTGTTGAGATAAGTTGTGAGAGTGCGGCGTCAACTTCGGCACAAGTCGGCGACAAAAGGAGCCGGGAAGAAGCTTCTGGATAATTCCCGTGATTTGGACTAGTCAATAGACGATAAATGTTTTTGGCGTCTTCTTGTGCACCATTCAGGTTAGACAAAGTTTGATAGTTATCGCACCCGACGCATATAAGTACCCGTTTAGGCTCAGTCATCTTTTCCCTTAAACTTGGCTCGCCGTAGGCGCTCCCGCTCTAATGCTTCGCGCTGCTTTCGCTTAGTTAACTCATCTATCCGAAGCTTGATAGCCGGGTCATGTATAGTTGGGTCGTCCTTGAGTGCCTTATATCCACTTGGATGCATGTGTATCGCAGGCATTTCGGGCTTCCCATTACGGTCCACACCAAATTCCATCTTTTCAAGAATTTCTATAAAGCTTTCCCCAAAGCTCTTTCCTTTCCCATCTACAGTTTGCCCATTCACTTCACACGCGTTTTGGACGGTAGCATACATTTCACGTGCAAACGACTCAGCCATCGAAGCCGTTAAGCCGCTGATAGTGGCCCCAAGAGCAGAGATGTTATAACGAACTAAATCTGATTTTTCAATAGTTATTTCGTTTCTTACATTTTGCATCGTCGATACATCGTCTGGATTGCTGCTATTGTGCGACTGCCATTGGACACCGTGATTAAATGTTTGAACGTTGGCCTCGGATATAAATACGCTTCGCTCAAGCTTTAACCTTTCATTTACTTCTAGTGCGAAACACCGCATGAAAGCAGAGCTTTCTTTAGAGTTTATGAACGGTTTTTTAACTGGCATGGTCATCTGAAGAATATGGACTAAGAGGTATGTCTGGCAGTATGAACCATATTTGGTTGCTAGAAAAGAACTCTGCGTAACTCAGCTTGCACTAATCGGGCTTGGCTGCCGGGCGGCCTGCGCACTACTGCGACTCTACTTGAACGCCCGCTGCAGACGGGGGCGGTGCTTCTGCACGGTCGACCTTCGTAATCGCATCGATATAAAACCCATGGCTTAACTGCGTGGACTGGTTCGCCCCGGTCCTTCGGGCCACGCTGCTCCGCTCTCCGGAATCGCGTTCGCTATACGAAAAATCTTAATCACGCAAGGAACAAACCATGCAGAGCGTTATCCAGGCTCCAACAAGCCAAGCAAAGAAAGTACACACCCCTGCAATCTCCGATTGCGGGGCATTCGCCCCTGAAACCCGCACTAGCTCTGGCTTCGCGCGTGGACCATCCCAGATTTCGACGGTCCACAATCGGACCACACAACGTAGTCCGGCAGTGCCACGGCCGAGCGCACGCAGCAAATTCATCAAGGTTCGCGTTTCGCCGGACGAGTACTCGATGATTGCCCGCCAGGCAGACATCGCCAGCCAGCCGATGAGCGAGTACGTCCGCGAGCAAGTGCTCGCGGTCCACGAGACCCTTGATTTGAAGGCTGAGCTGGCAACCCTTCGTGGTCTGCTCGGTGCAACAGTCCAGTCCACGGGGGATACGCTGGCTTTGGAAACCGTGTTGCTCCTGCGCGAACTGGCAGCGGCCCGGGATGCGCAAATCCTATCGCGCGTGCGCGCGCAACTGGCCCAGCGGGACGGAGGGAAAGCATGAACATCCGCGACCCATTCCTGAACAGTATCGGCATCGTGCTCGACCGCGTGGCTGTGTGGACGGCGCTGACCGGGGTAAACTTCATGGTCATTTGGGCAGCAGTATGGCAGCGCGGCCTTGGACTTCGCTGGTTGGTCGCCGTCAAGCAGCTTGAGTCCGTTGTCACGGGAACGGCAACGCCCCTGACCCAAACGCTGTTTGTGCTCACCCTCGCCGTTGCCATGCTGGCGACCAGCGGGGTTTGCGTATGGCTCTTCACACGCTGGCGACGCCAAGGAGAGCTACAGGGCGCACACATCCGCGGCCCCCGGCTGGAGGCTTGAGATGCAGCAGTTCGACACCCTCACCTTGGCCGGCATCCCGCTACCACGAGAAATCGAGCCCCTGCATTGGCTGTTGACCGGCACCACCGGTGCTGGCAAGACTACTGCCATCTCGGAGCTGCTCGACGGCACGCGCGCTCGTGGCGACCGGTGCATTATCTGTGACCCCAACGGCGGATACCTCGCGCACCATGCCCAGGATGGCGACAGGCTGCTGAATCCGTTCGACAGCCGGAGCGAACGCTGGTCTCTGTTCAACGAGTTCCGCAAGGACTTCGATGCGGAGCGCCTTGCCAGGAGCGTCGTCCCTGACGGGCACGGCGAAAGCGCTGCTTGGCATGGCTACGCACAGACGCTACTGGCCGAAATCCTCCGCGCCCTGGTCCGTACCGGCGAAACATCGACGGACAGGCTGCTCTACTGGGCCAGCATCGCACCAGCAAGCGAACTTGCACAGCTATTGGCAGGCACGGCGACGGCAGGGCTCTTCGACCCAGAAGCCTCGAAGGCGCTTGCCTCGACCAGGTTTGTCCTGGCGGCGCGGCTTGCACCTCAACGTTATCTCGCGCCGGGTGCATTCTCCCTACGGAGCTGGCTGGAGAACGAGTCGGGTAGCCTGTTCCTTACTTGGCGTTCCGACATGCAAACAGCACTCGCGCCACTCATGGGCACCTGGGTGGACGTACTTGCCAATGCCGTGCTCTCGCTGCCGCCTGACCCAATACGGCGTATCTGGCTCATCGCCGACGAACTCGCCGCGCTTGGGCCTCTCGCATCGCTTGAACCAGCACTGACCTTGGGACGCAAGCATGGGCTCTGCGTGGTTGCAGGCGTGCAGAGTACGGCCCAGCTTGACGACCTCTATGGGAAGGATGCCGCAACGGTGTTGCGTAGCTGCTTTCGGAACCTGATGGTTCTGGCCATCTCGCGTACCGACCCGGACACGTGCGATGCCCTTTCCCGGGCCTTGGGCGAACGCGAAATACAGCGGCCCGACGCCTCGCGTTCACAAGGCACGCAGGGGACCAGCCGTGGTACCAGCCTGCAGATGGCGCAGGAGCGGCTTGTCTTGCCGTCGGAAATCGCAGGGCTACCCAGCTTACAGGGCTATCTGACGCTTGCCGGCGACAGCCTTGTGCGCAAAGTGCGCTTACTGCCGCAAATTCGTGATGTCGTTACAGAGGCTTACCAGGAGGAGGCCGCATGCTGAGCCTTGCCAAAGTGACCTCGGGTGATGCCGCTGCCAGCTACTACGAAAGTGCCGACGATTACTACGCGGAAGATGGCCAGGCCGCCAGCGCCTGGTGGGGCGCGGGCGCGGAGGCACTGTGTCTCGCTGGCGTCGTGGATACCCCGACGTTCAAGGCGCTTCTCGACGGCCAGCTACCGGATGGCACAACAATGCATCATGGCGGCGACGGTGAGCGCCGGGCCGGTTCAGACCTGACTTTCAGTGCGCCGAAGAGCGTTTCGATGCAGGCGCTGATTGCAGACGACGAACGACTGTTGAAGGCGCACGACACAGCGGTCGCACGCGTGCTGTCCCATGTGGAGACGCGTCTGGCGGCATGCCGCGTGACGCAGGCAGGTGAGACGTATTTGGAGCTAACGGGCAATCTGGCAGTCGCTACGTTTCGGCACGAGCTGTCACGTGATGCCGACCCACAGTTGCACACGCATTCCGTCGTCCTGAACCTGACGCGCCGCGCTGATGGACAGTGGCGTGCTCTCGACGCTGCGCCGCTGTACGCCCAGCAGAAAATGCTTGGTGCTCTCTACCGCGCCGAGTTGGCGTTGGAGGTGCAAGCCCTCGGCTATGCAATTCGCTTAACGCACCATGACGGCCGCTTCGAGCTCGCCCATCTTTCCGATAGTTCCGTGGCAGCATTTAGTAGCCGCAGCCAGGCCATTGCTCACGCCCTTGCGCAACAAGGGAAGGACCGGCGTACCGCCTCGGCAGCAGAGCGCGAGATTGCGGCGCTCGCGAGCCGCAAGGCCAAGGGGGACCTGGACCGTGAGAGCTTACGCATGGCGTGGCGCGAAAAGAGCGCCGCGCTTGGAATCGACTACGCACCGTTGGCGCCCTCGTCCCTCAGCGCGGACGAGCGACATCAACGAGTTGCGGCAGCAATCGACTTTGCAACGGAGCACTTAACAGAAAGGCAAAGCCTGATAAGGCATGAAGCCGTAGCCGGCTGGGCATTGGGGCACGCTACCGGCGCCGCGAGAATGGCCGACATCGAGACGGAATTGGCGAGCCGGGTCAGCAGTGGTCATCTGCTGTCGAATGGCGACGTCTATACCACCCCCGAGGCGCAATCAACAGAACGGGCATTCCTAAGCATCGAAGCACGCGGACGAGATGCACTCGCCCCCATCGTCCGCCAGCAATGGTTGCCGGGCACTGAGGGCACGGAGCTCAACGCGGGGCAATGGGGCGCGGCGCAACTTGTCTTGACAAGCCGGCACCGCGTCGTCGGAATACAAGGACGCGCTGGCACCGGGAAAACACGCATGCTCACCCAGGTACACGATATCGCGTCCATGAACAGTTGGCGCTCGATGGGGCTGGCACCATCAGCGGCTGCCGCCCAAGAGCTGGGCGGCGCCGGTATCGAAGCTCAGACCATCGCCGCATTCTTGGCCAGAGGTGGCCGTGGCCTTGATAGCCGCACGCTGGTTGTGGTGGATGAAGCCGGAATGGTGGCGGCACGCGACATGCAAGCCGTTCTCGAGCTGGTGGAGTGCGCCAACGCACGGGTCGTGCTCGTAGGCGACACGCAGCAGTTGAAAGCCGTCCGTGCGGGTATCCCATTCGCACAGCTACAGGCAGCGGGCATGGAAACCGCAATCATGCATGAGATTCAGCGGCAAACTAACGCAAACCTGAAGACGGCTGCAGAACACGCTGCGGAGGGCAATGTCGCGGAAGCGGTAAAGCTTCTTGCGCCACGAATTGCCGAGGTCGCTCACGCTCACGACAGGTACGCCACTATCGCCCGTCACTACTGCGCGCTGGTTCCCGCACAACGCGAACAAACCCTCATTGTGGCCGGCACCCATCATGCGCGCCAGGCCATCAACGCCCAGGTCCGCGCTCGGCTTGGCTTGGCTGGCGAGGTGGTATCGGTTCTTGTGAGCCGCGACCTGACCGATGCACAAAAGAAGAGCTCAGTGTCGTATCAAGTCGGCGACCTGGTGCAGGCTCAGAAGGATTATCCGTCGCTCAATCTGTGCCGGGGAGACTTCGCGACGGTTGTTTCGGCAGGAGCTGGCCAAGTCGCACTGCAAGGTCAAGATGGCACAACCCACCTGTGGCGTCCGGCGTTACTGCCTCACGTTAGCGTCTACACCGTGGCGGAACGCGACCTCGCTGTCGGCGACAAGGTGCGGGTCAGCGCCAACGACTACACCCGAGGCCTCATCAACGGCGATTTCTGCACTGTAACGACAGTCACGAGCTTCGAGGTCACGGTCAAGACGGAAACCGGACGCACGGTTACGCTTGACCGTGCGCGCCCGCTTCATCTGGAGCACGGATACTGCACCACGGTCCACTCTGCACAAGGGCAGACCTGTGCCCGTGTCTTGATTGACGCTGACGTGAGGAGCGCGATGGCGAACGAGAGTCTGTTCTACGTCGCCATCAGCCGTGCAAGGGAGGAAGTCAGGCTCTACACTGATGACCGCCAACTGCTGCCCGCGGCCATGGCGAGAGCAGACGTGAAGTCAGCCGCGCTCGACTTGGACAAGCCCCGCATGGAAATGGGGCTATAAATACTTTCGAACTCCTTTGTGGATAGACAAGGCCGTGCTCACTCGAGCACGGCCGTTTTATCATTCTCGGCGTAAATTGGCACCGTCAGTTCGCCCTTCAGCGCCATGCTAATCGGGGCACGCGAGGTCAAAGGGAGGAACACGTTCGCGTCGCCATGGCGAAGCCGAAGTACGGCATGACTGCCGGGCCAAACCGACAGTTTGTTGATGACGCGGGTGAACGACTCATGCAGCTCCGCGCGCTCAGTCATCCGCTCGTCTGTGATGTCCCTAACGGCGCCAAGTGCATTCACGATGGCCTGCTTCAAGTTATCCTGCCAAACGGCCGCAACAGGGTCGTTCGCAATGGCAGACAGCCCCATCATGCGGGCTTTGCGCTGCTCCACGGTGTTGTCGAGTTCGCGGATACGATTCGCAAGAGCAGAGGACCCGCCTGCTTGCTCGACAATTTTCAGCAAATTTTGCAGGGACTTTGTATCCTGCTGAAGTGCAGCACGTTCCTGGTCTAATGCTTCTAGTGCGTCTTGCTTAACATTCCCTTTTAGAATTTCCGCAGAGACAGAAGCCATAAGCGGCGGGATGAGAGCGGTTTCCAATTCGCGGGCGTTCCAATTGGGGCACTTGGTCACGCCGCGGTCGCGGTCAGCACACACGTACAAAGCGTATCCAGCGCTGTTGCGCCCGCTCGTCTTAGCTTTGCGCGCCAAGGTTGCGCCGCAATGCCCGCAGCGCAAGAATCCTTGAAATACGTTGTGATAGCCGACATCTCGCCTCTTGGGGAGGTGACGGCGCCGTGCTGCCGCAGCCTGTGCAGCATTGAAGAGTTCTAAGGAAATAATCTTGGGATAGTACTCAGACCAGCACTCGCCAGTTTGCCGACGGACTTTCCCGTCCTTGACTGACGGCTCAAATTCACCGAGAACCCTCCGGTTATGCACGAGTTTATGCGGCAAGGTTTTGTGCCAGTCCTTGGCTTTTCCCGGTACCGGCCAGCGTTCTTGGTTCGCGATGCGTGCGATTGCGGTGGAACCTAGGCCACTTGCAACAAGCTCAAAAACTCTGACAACGCTCTGCGCTTTTTCAGGAATGACTTCCCAGCCAGTTTTGCTAGCGTTTGGCCGCAACCAACTCGGGCCTTGGCCAAATGCAAAGCTGGACTTAGTGTCCCGTTTACGTTGATGTGCCTTCTTCACCCGGTCTGATTTAGTTGCAGACTCTTCGTTTGCCCTTATGAAAACCATAACAGCAAAAAACAGGGTGGTTTGGTCCTTTATCGTCTCCTCATCCAGAACACGGCCATCAATAAGCGTTACAACCCGTATGCCAAGTTTAACGAGCTTATCCAGTAGAGCAATTGCTTCAAATAGTTCAGCACGCGAAATCCGGTCCAGGTTTTCAACCAGAAGATAGGAGCCTCGTCTGATTGTGCCACTCTCCACAGCGCGAATGAAGGCCCCAAGCGCACCTTTCGATGCGTTTGAGCCATCGTATGCTGACACGCCAAGGTCCTCGAATGATTTTTCCTGTAATCGGAGTCCGTGCTCCGCAGCGTACCGTCGGCTTCGCTCCAATTGACGCCGCAGGCCGTCGCCTTTCTCTTGGCGTTTTGTGGAAAGCCGGGAGTAGGAATAGGCATCTGGGCAGTCCTCTGGGCTTACAATGGCGTGTGTCTCTTTAACTGCTTGAATGTCAGAAGTCTTCATAGTGGTAGTTCCTAAAGGGAGGTAGCCAGTAAATTCACCGGATTTATATTGACCCCACAAAATGTAGGGTTATTTACCATCCCTTAAGGTAACTTCCGCCAAGCCGGCGGGCGTACGCTGCATCCAGCTCGCCGACGACAACCGCTGCCGCATCTTCGTGCAGCCGGAACGGCCGGCCGTGTGCGGCGGCCTGCAGCCCTCCAGCGAAATGTGCGGTGACAGCCGCGAGCAGGCGATGCGCTGGCTGGACGAACTCGAGCGCGCCACCGC
>Ga0265780_10007547_pt1 | contig 13333 bp, 11 predicted proteins | sample P1T30metagenome_FD_192432 | JGI IMG/M metagenome (GOLD analysis project Ga0265780, IMG submission 192432) | Plant litter microbial communities from East Loma Ridge, Irvine, California - P1 T30 | ecosystem: Environmental > Terrestrial > Plant litter > Unclassified | place: USA: California...
CCATTGGAAAATTTTGATAATGAGTTTATTAACCATCTTTGCGATAGGCGGTTTGGGGTTGGTGCCGATGGTTTAATGTTTTTAACTAAGCATGATCAGTATGATTTTGAAATGCATTATTTTAATGCCGATGGTAAACTGGGCAGTATGTGCGGCAATGGTGGCAGGTGTATCGTTGCCTTTGCCAAACATCTTGGCATTATCGATCTGGAAACAAACTTTTTGGCAGTTGACGGCCCGCATTATGCCAGAATTTCAGCTTCGGGAGATTGGGTAGATTTACAAATGATAGATGTAGAAACGATCACAAATGATGGCGAAGCATTTGTTTTAAATACTGGTTCTCCACATTATGTTGCATTTCAAAGTAATTTGAAAGAATTTGATGTTTTCACTCAAGGTAAAAATATTAGATATAACGAAACTTACAGCGAAAAAGGAATTAATGTGAACTTCGTTGAAGATTTGGGCGACCACCTATTTGTAAGAACCTACGAACGTGGTGTAGAGGATGAAACTTTTGCTTGTGGTACGGGTGTTACTGCGGTTGCTATGGCAATGGCTAAATTCAAAAATCAAACCGGACATATCAAAACGAATATTAGAGTTTTGGGTGGCGATATTAACATTGAATTTGATTATAATGGTGATAAATTCACAAATGTGTTTCTATGCGGACCAGCAAAACTGGTATTTGAAGGTGGAGTAAGCTAGGCAAACAATTCTCTGTTCTCGATTTTTTTGAAATCATTTTAACTATAAGTGTATAATTTACACTATCGGATAAAATTAGTGACTCATTTTCTTGACAACTTTAAGAAAAAAAGAGCAAATTTTCATTGTTTTTAGCAGTTTTAAAAGTCTGTCGCAAGATATTTACACAGTTAAAATCAAGGTTATTAATAACGATTAAGCATTAATAAACAGCTTTTTAACTTACACTAATCTGCTTTTAACAATTAAAATAAATCAATCGATTGATTAAATGACAGAATTTGGACAGATTTAATTTTTTTTAGGCTCTATTTTTGGGCAAAAATTGGCGAGTTAAAAATCAAATTTTAACGAAGCTTTCACATCCGGAAATTAAATTTTAAACACACACAAATAGTCCATGAGAAATGTAACAACTCTCGTTTTTGGCATGAGTATCGCTTTACTTTTAGCATCATGCGGAAATAATGATGAACAGAAAAAAGCAGCTGCAGCCGCCGCCGCCGGCCCACAAGCCTATCCTGTTTTCACAGTAAATGCCCAAACAACAGAATTAAATTCAGATTATCCCGCAACAATTGAAGGTATCCAGAATATCGATATTAGACCTAAGGTAGATGGTTTTATACAAAAAATACTAGTTGATGAGGGGTCTGTGGTCAAAAAAGGTCAATTACTATTCACCATCATGGCACCACAATATGAGCAGGAAGTTAGAACTGCACGTGCTGCAATTAGCAGTGCCGAAGCAGATGTAAATGCAGCCCAATTACAGGTTAACAAAACACGTCCGCTGGTTGAAAAAGATATTATTAGTAAGTACGACCTTGATGCCGCTCAACTCACTTTGCAAAGTAGAAAAGCTGCATTGGCGCAAGCAAGGGCAACTTTGGCGAATGCACAGGTAAATTTGGGTTATACTTCTATCACGAGCCCTGTAGATGGTGTAGTGGGAAGCATCCCTTTCAGAAACGGAAGTTTAGTTAGCAGTTCGAGCACAGAGCCACTAACAACTGTTTCCAATACATCAAAGGTTTATGCCTACTTCTCTTTAAATGAAAAGCAACTGTTAGATTTTTCTAGAAATTACAAAGGGAACACATTAGCGCAGCAAATGAAAAACATTCCACCAGTTAGCCTGGTGCTTGCCGACGGAAATGTTTATGCTCAAAATGGTAGAATAGAATCTATAAATGGTCAGATTAATACTGCTACAGGTTCTGCCAGTTTAAGGGCCACCTTCCCAAATCCTATTTCCCTACTAAAATCTGGAGCAAGCGCTTCAGTAAGAATCCCTCAAAAAGTAGAAAATGCAATTTTGATACCTCAAAAGTCAACTGTTGATTTGCAAGGTAAAAAATTCGTATACGTTCTGGGCGATTCATCAAAAGTAATCAGCACTGAAATCCAGATTATGGATTTAGCTAAAGATAAGTTTTATGTGGTTACTAAAGGCTTAAAAGCTGGTGATAAAATTGTTTTAGAAGGATTTCAATCACTTAAAGACGGTGTGAAAATTAAACCTGAAGAGCAAAGTTCTGATGCGGTTTACGCTGACATCAAAAAATAAGATATAATCAGTGCAATCACACTTATTAGTGTAATCAATATTAATTATGTTTAAGAAATTTATAGAAAGGCCGGTTCTATCTACGGTTATATCCATTATCATCGTTATTCTCGGTGTTTTAGGTTTAGCTACATTACCGGTTTCACAATATCCAGAAATTGCACCACCAACCGTGCAGGTTTCTACATCTTACCAGGGTGCAAACGCAGATGTGGTAATGAATAGTGTTGTTGTTCCGTTAGAAGAGCAAATCAATGGAGTTGAAGACATGACATACATGACTTCAACCGCTAGTAATGACGGTACTGCCACCATTACAATCAATTTTAAGTTAGGCACAAACCCCGATTTGGCGGCAGTTAACGTACAAAACAGGGTGGCACGTGCTACCAGCTTATTGCCCGCAGAGGTAACAAGATCTGGCGTAATTACGGCTAAAAGGCAAGCGAGTAATGTGTTAATTTTTGGTTTATATAGTGATGATCCATCTTATGACCAGAAATTTTTGCAGAATTATGCAAATATCAATATCATTCCGCAAATTAAGCGTATTAATGGTGTTGGTGATGCAAGTGCTTTTGGCCAATTAGATTATAGCATGCGAATTTGGCTGAAGCCAGATGTTATGGCTACTTATGGTTTGGTACCGAGTGATGTGAATACAGCCCTCGCAGAACAAAACGTAGAAGCAGCTCCCGGACAATTTGGAGAACAGGGTGATCAGGCATTTCAATACACTTTAAAATATTCTGGTCGCCTAAAAGATGAAGCACAATTTAGCAACATTATTATAAAAGCTGATGCAAACGGACAAATTTTGCGCTTAAAAGATGTAGCGAGAATTGAATTAGGCGCCCAAAGTTATGCAAGTTCTGTTAAATTTAATGGTAAGCAGGCACTAGGGATAGCCATTAATCAAACGGCTGGTTCAAATGCAAAGGAAGTAATCGAAAACTCGATAAAAACGCTTGATGAAGCGCAAAAATCCTTTCCTAAAGGTGTTCACTATACCACATTGGTTAACGTAAACGACTTTTTGGATGCCTCAATCGAAAAAGTAATTCATACGTTAATTGAAGCTTTTATCCTTGTATTCTTGGTGGTGTTCATCTTCTTACAGGATTTCCGTTCTACGCTGATACCTGCTATCAGTGTTCCAGTTGCTATTATCGGTACGTTTTTCTTCCTAAGCTTATTCGGCTTTACAATCAACTTGCTAACATTATTTGCCTTGGTTCTTGCCATTGGTATTGTTGTGGATGATGCAATCGTAGTAGTGGAGGCAGTCCATGCCAAGCTTGATGAAGGTTATACGGATGCAAAAAAAGCAACTGTTGATGCTATGGATGATATCAGTGGTGCCATTATTTCCATCACCTTGGTTATGGCAGCAGTTTTTATTCCGGTAAGTTTTATTCAAGGCTCGTCGGGTGTATTTTATAAGCAATTTGGTTTAACACTTGCCATTTCAATTATACTTTCTGCAGTAAACGCTTTAACATTGAGCCCTGCATTATGTGCCTTGTTTTTAAAGCCGCACAAAGATGACCACGGCAAAAAGAAAAACTTTTTAGAACGTTTTTATACTGCCTTTAATACTTCATTTGATGCTGTAACAGGTAAGTACAAAAAATCGGTAGGTTTCCTATCTAAGAAAAAATGGATAGTAGGAGTAGGAATTTTATTCTTTACAGGCCTTCTAGTTTGGACAATGAATACCACGCCAAAAGGTTTCGTACCAAACGAGGATTTGGGTACCATCATGTCAGATATTTCATTACCGGCAGGAACTTCGCAAGAAGAAACCAACTTAATTATCGCCCGAATTGATAGTATTGCACACCAGATTCCAGAAATCAAAAACTCACTTAGAGTTGTAGGTAGAAGTATGATTAGTGGTTCAGGAAGTTCTTATGGGATGGTTATTGCCCGTTTAACACCTTGGGATGAGCGTAAAGGAAGAGATGTTAAAGTAATTATTGGCGAATTGTTTGCTAAAACTGCAAGTATTAAAGGAGCTAAAATTATCTTTTTCGCTCCGCCAACCATTCAAGGTTTTGGAACAAGTGGCGGTTTCGAATTTCAACTGCAGGATAAAACCGGTGGAGACATTAAGAAATTTAACGATATCGGCACATCGTTCCTTGCAGCTTTAAGTCAGCGACCAGAAATTCAATATGCGTCTACTTCCTTCAATCCTAATTTTCCACAATATCAGTTGGATGTTAACGTAGCCAAAATTAAGCAGGCTGGATTAACGGTTACCGATGTTTTGGCAGTGATGCAGGGATATTACGGTGGTGTTTATGCATCAAATTTTAATAAATTCGGTAAGCAGTTCAGGGTGATGTATCAGGCAGATGCAAAATACAGAGCCAATGAACAGACACTAACTAGTATTTATGTAAGAAATTCAAAAGGCCAAATGGCGCCAGTATCTGAATTTATTACGCTTACCAAAGTTTATGGTCCACAGGCAATTTCGCGTTTTAACCTGTTTACATCTATCTCGGTAACCGGTAATCCAAATCCAGGCTTTAGCTCTGGAGATGCCCTTGCAGCCGTTCAGGAAGAAGCCGCGAAACATCTTCCTGCTGGTTACGGTTACGAATTTTCGGGACTGTCCCGTGAGGAAATGAGCAGTGGTAGTCAAACCATTTTCATTTTCTTATTGTGCGTAATCTTTGTTTATTTCTTATTAGCAGCACAATACGAAAGTTACATTTTACCACTAGCAGTACTGATCTCGCTGCCAATTGGGTTGGCAGGTACTTTCATATTTGATAAAATATTTGGCATCGATAACAATATCTATACGCAAATTACCCTGATCATGCTAGTGGGACTATTGGCAAAGAATGCTATTTTGATCGTTGAGTACGCGGTTGATAGGCGTAAAAAAGGAATGAGTATAGTTAATGCGGCTATTGATGGCGCAACGGCTCGTTTAAGACCAATTTTGATGACTTCTTTTGCTTTTATACTCGGTTTATTACCACTAATGCTTTCATCAGGCGTTGGGGCATCAGGAAATAAATCAATTGGTACAGGTGCTGTTGGAGGAATGTTAATTGGTACAATTTTCGGAATATTTGTTATTCCTGCTCTATTTATTATTTTCCAAAGTTTACAAGAAAGAGTGAGTAATAAATCTCCGTTTGAGGAGGGAATCGAGCATGAGCAAACACCTGAAGAATACGAATTAGCAACGGCTAAAAGTAAACATTAATTAGAACTAAAAATGAAATTCACATATAAGCATTCCATTATAATCGGCTTCGCCATCCTCAGTTTGAGTGCCTGTGTTACGCGAAAATACAATCGCCCACAGGTGATAAATGATGGTTTGTACCGAGATATTAATACAACAGATACTACAACCATGGCAGATTTGCCATGGAAAACTTTATTTTCTGATACTACCCTGCAATCATTAATTCAGCAGGGTATAAATGAAAATCTTGATCTTAAACAGGCCATCGAGAGAATCAAAATTTCAGAAGCAACGTTAAGGCAGAGTCGTGCTGCATTTCTGCCAAGTTTACAAGCAGATGTTTCGGTAACTGATGCAAAACAATCTCAAGCTGCGCTAAATTTTCCGGCAGGAATAAATATCAATTTAGAAACCCAAACTTACAGGGCGGCCTTGAGCACAGCCTGGGAAGCCGATATTTGGGGAAAGTTAAGTAGCGCCAAACGGGCTGCTTTTGCAACACTATTACAAAGTGATGCTGCTAAACGGGCTGTTCAAACGCAATTAATTGCTACTATTGCCAATAATTATTACACACTGCTGGCCCTGGATAAACAATTAGCCATTACCGAGCAAACCATCAAAATTCGAGCTCAGGATGTGGAAACAATGAAGGCGCTAAAAGAAGGTGCTGTGGTAAATGGTGCAGCTGTAGTACAAAGCGAAGCTAACCTTTACGCTGCACAGGTAACACTTCCTGATTTAAAAAGAAGTATTAAAGAAGCAGAAAATGCGCTAAGCATCATTTTGGCAAAAGCGCCAGGAACCATTAACCGAACTAATCTTGATCAGCAGGTTCCTTATACCAATTTACAAACAGGTGTTTCAGCACAGTTATTACAAAATCGTCCTGATGTTATCGCCGCAGAATTTGGATTTAGATCAGCTTTTGAAAACACCAATGTTGCTAAAACTTTTTTTTATCCTGCTTTAACATTAACAGCCACAGGTGGTTTAACAAGCTTACAGTTAAGTAATTTCTTCGACAACTCCATTTTTTACAATTTGGTTGGCGGCTTAACGCAACCTATTTTTGCAAAAGGGGCTAATAAAGCTCGGTTGACTACGGCGCAGGCAAACCAGCAGATTGCATTTTATTCTTTCCAACAGGCATTATTGACTGGCGGGCAAGAAGTTTCAAATGCCTTATTTGCCTATCAAACTGCAGCTGAGAAAGAACAAACGAGGGCAAAACAAATTGCATCTTTAACAAAGGCTGTAGATTTTACAAAAGAACTATTGCGCTATAGTTCAGCAACAAATTATACTGATGTACTTACTTCAGAACAAAGTTTATTAACTGCTCAGTTAAGCGGCATAAACGATCGTTTACAAAAACTTCAATCTGTAGTTAATTTATACAGAGCATTAGGGGGTGGTTGGAAATAAGTAGTTGATTTTTGATTTAAGAATTACGAGTTTCGATGCTAAGCGTCCTCAATCGTGATTCTTAAATCATAGTTAATGATACATGCCTTTGCCATCGATAAAATCAATTACCTTATCTGGCAAAAAAAACTGAACGTTTTTTCCTTCTTTAATTGCTTTCCTAATAAATGTGGATGATATTTCCATTAAAGGCGTATCTGTAAAGGTGATGGATGGATGATTTTGCCATTCTGTAACATCAGCTCCCGGCCTTGGATAAACATAAATCTGATAGTTTTCCAACAACACTTCATAGTTCTTCCACTTCTTAAAAGAAACCAAATTATCTGCACCCATTATAAGTACAAATTCTTTTTTAGGATACCTTTCATGAAGGTAAGTCAGCGTATCAATGGTATATGACGGTTGTGGCAAAGAGAATTCAATATCACTTACACGGATGTGATCAGTTTTTTCCGTCGCCAATTGTGCCATCTCCAATCTGTCATACATATTGGTTAAACCACTTTTATCTTTTAACGGATTATGTGGAGATACAACCAGCCAAACTTCATCAAGAGGCGTATGGTTGGCCATGTAGTTGGCAATAATCAAATGTCCTGTATGAATGGGGTTATAAGAACCGAAAAATAGACCAGTTTTCAAATTGCCTTTGTAAGTTAAATCAATTCGTATAAATGTAAGTTTAGATTGTTAAATGAGATTACTGCATAGCTCGCAATAACAAGCGATAAGATAAATTTAGCTAGCTGTTTAAAAAAGCTCTTACCAGTTGCTCCGCTTCATTACAAGCAGTCTCCAGGTCGTAATTTTTCAGAATCACATCAAATTTATCTGCGTAGGTAAGCTCCTTTTCTGCTTTTACAAAACGCTCCTGTAATTTTTCAAGACTATCTGTTCCCCTACCGCTTAAACGTTCTTTTAATACTTCTAAAGATGGTGGTTGAACAAAGATAGCCAAAGCATCTTCCTCATATTTACGTTTTAAACGAATACCGCCTTCAACATCAATATCAAAAATCACATGTTTATCGTCGTTCCATATCCGTTCAATTTCCGAACGCAAAGTGCCATAAAAGGTGCCGTTGTAAACTTCTTCAAACTCTACAAATTCCTGTCGGGCAACTTTGTGCAAGAATTCTTCTTTACTGATGAAATAATAATCGTTTTCATGAGTTTCTGCCCCACGAAGTTCGCGTGTAGTAGCAGAAATTGAAAAGCTCAGCTCAGGAAACTTTGTTAATAAGTGATGTACAATGGTAGTTTTACCTGCTCCAGATGGCGCTGAAAATATGATTAATTTGCCTTGCTTCATTTTTTTAAGACTAAAGCTGAAAGCTAAAAGTTCAAAGCTTTAATCTTTGAGCTTTTAGCTTTAAGCTTACTATAACACGTTCAATAATTGTTCTTTAATTTTTTCAAGCTCTTCTTTCATGCCCACCACATATTGTTGCATTTGAGCATCATTTGCCTTCGCACCCATCGTATTAATCTCTCTTCCGATTTCTTGCGAAATGAAACCCATTTTTTTGCCATTAGCCTCTTTGCTGGCAAGTGTTTGCAGAAAATAGTCGCAATGACTTTTTAAACGTGTTTTTTCTTCGGTAATATCAATTTTATCAATATAATAAATCAGCTCTTGCTCAAAACGATTCTGATCGATATTTACCTTTCCAACCGCATCTTCTAGAAATTGCGAAAACTTATCACGTATGGCTGTGATTCTTTTAGGCTCCATTTCTTCTACAGATTTAAAATAAGATAGGATGTTTTTGATCCTCAATTCTAAATCAGCTTTTAAAACTGCACCTTCATCTTCTCTAAATTTGTTAAAATTGCCTAAAGCCTGAGTAAAAATTTGATATAGATGATTCCATTCGTCTTCACTCACACTTTCTTCCTTGTAAGAAATTACATCAGGAAAAGTTAATGCCGTTTGAAGCAAATTAGTGCTATTAGCGCCTAAATCGATATTTACGGCTACTAATTGATTATAATAATGACTCAATAAGGCCGTATTAATAGTTGCCCCGGTAACCTCGCCATTTGCCCGCTCTACATTAATGCTTAAACTTACTTTTCCGCGTTCGATATCTTTGCTGCAAATATTACGCAGAATTAATTCTTTATCTGAAAAAGCTTTGGGGTATTTTAAGTTAAGCTCAAGGAATTTACTATTGAGCGATTTGATTTCGACACTGTATTTGGCATTCGCATAATCGGCTGTTGCCAAGCCGTATCCTGTCATGGATTTTATCATGCGCAAAGATAGAAAAATTAGTTTAGAGTTCGCAGCAGACGTTTGTGGTTTAAATAAAGATGTTTTTGTTCATTAGTAAATTCAATGACGAGGCATGTTTAATACATAAAAAAAAGCACTTAACGTTTATTTAACAACTTAAAAGGTTAACAAATGTTAATTTTACACACCCTGATCAGTATGAAAGTTATTTCCCTATCAATTTGTGTGTTCATTTGTATTATGTTTGGCCCGAAGCTTTACGGACAAGATGTTTTGATGAAAGGTGCAATAATAGAGAAAGGAACGAACATTAGGATAGGGCTTGGTGTTATAACTAACAAACGTACCGGGAAAGCCGTTGGCAGTAATGATTTGGGCTTGTTTCAAATTCACGCTAAACTTGGTGATACGCTAACTATAGAGAAGCGCAATTTTAATAGCACCGAAGTTGTTGCTGATGGACACGAGAGGTCAATATACCTCATTAGGGCGAGTACAATGCTTGACGAGGTAACAATTAAGGGAAAAACCAAAGTAGAAGATTTGCAGGAAATCAGGTGGGAATTTAGGCGCCAGGGATCTTTTTACGAAGGAAAGCCGCCATTAATACTCCTTAATCCAATTAACGGAAACCCGCTAACTTTCTTTTATGAACTGTTTGGAAAAACACCACGTAAGGCTAGACGGTTCAGACGTTATTACGTTAATGAATTAAAATTAATGCAGGTAGACTATTTTTTCAATAAGAGCCTAATTAAACAATACACCCTTCTCGAAGGGAAGAAACTAGATAAATTTATATTAGATTATGCGCCAACAGCTGAGATGGTAAAAAATTGGAACACTTATGATGCGGCGAATTATATCAGGTTATCTGCTAAAAAATATACAGATACTTTAAAAAATTAATATCAATGAAATTTATAAAATTTACCCTTTTTCTAACATTTTTAATACTACTTAACCTCAATTTGAAAGCACAAGACTTTATCGTGAAAGGCGTAGTTTTCGAAAAAGGATCGAATATTCGGGTAGCATTAGCAGAAATTACAAATGTTAGGAGCAGAATTGGCGTTGGAAGTAATGATTTGGGGTTTTTCCAGCTAAAAGCAAAGGTTGGCGATACGCTACTGATTACTAAGCGGAATTTAACTGACCAGCGAATCGTTGTAAAAGGAACACAAGATATTTTAATTTATTTAGTTAGAGAAAGCACCATGCTGAACGAAGTAACCATTGTCGGCAACACCAAAAAGCAAGATTTAGCAGAAATTAAGAGAGAATTTCAGAACAAGGGCGTCTATAAAGGAGGCAAGACACCTTTATTATCTGTGTTATCAAATCCTTTAAATGCGCTTTATAATTTATTTGGCAAGGACCCTAAAAATGCCCGACGATTTGGACGCTATGCGGATAATGAAATAAAACAATCGCAAATCGATGTTTATTTTAACCAGTCTATCATCAAGAATAATACGGAGTTGAGAGGTGATACGCTGGAACGTTATATGCTGGATTGCAGACCCGCTTTTGATAAAGCTCAATATTGGAACAGCTACGACTATATGAAGTACATTAAAGAATCATCAAAGAAATTTACTGATACTTTGGGGAAAGGGAAGTAGTTATAAGTTGCCGGTTTTCAGATGCCAGTTACCGGTTGCCGCTTGCCGGTAATCATTTAGAGCTTGCCAGTTTTTTGGTTCGTAGTTGGCGATCACAAATTAAATGACCAATCATTGTACCTTAAATAGATAATGCTTCGCAGGCTTTTTCTGCAGCAAGTTTCTCTGCATTTTTCTTATTGTAATCTCTGCCAGTACCATGTTTTTCACCATCAACAATAGCACTAATGGTAAAGAGTTTTGCGCTTTCTCCTTCGCCATTTTGAACGAGTTCGAAAGTAACGTCCTTTCCATGGCGTTGGCACCACTCAATGAGCTTACTTTTGAAATTGGTTTCGGTAAGTTCTAATGTATGAATATCAATATGAGGTTTAACAATCCTACGCAATAAAAATTCCTTTGTAAAATTGTAGCCTTTATCCATATAAATTGCACCCACAATGGCTTCAAAGGCATCGCCTAACATCGAATTATGCTTCGTTTGGATACTTACAGAACGTTGATCGAATTGAATTAATTTATCAAAACCAATCTTTTTTGCAAGTTGATTAAGGTTAGCCCTATTAACAATTTTAGAGCGCATCTCAGTTAAAAAACCTTCTTCCTTATAAGGATAATGCTTGAAGAGCAACTCAGCTATTACCGAACCTAAAACAGCATCGCCAAGAAATTCTAGTCGTTCGTTGCTACTTCTGCTACCATTTTTTAGAATTTTCGCTACAGAACGGTGTCTGAACGCCATTTTATAAAGCGTAACATTACCGGGAACAAAGCCTAAAACATTTTTCAGCTTTTTAACAAACTCCTTTTCGGGAGAAAGATAAAGTTTATATAATTTTAATATCGGCATTAAATAAATAACACAATTAGCGGCTAATTAGCATATTTAACTAAGTTATCTATTTTTAACTAGCATACAAAATTATATAGCAAAGCTGAATGAATTAATCTTCGTATTTCTTGAAAATCACTGATGCGTTATGACCACCAAAACCAAAAGTATTACTTAAAGCAGCTCTAACTTCTCGTTTTTGAGCTTTATTGAATGTAAAATTCAATTTTGGATCAAAGGCAGGATCATCTGTAAAGTGATTAATTGTAGGAGGTACAATATCATTTTGAACAGATAGAATTGCGGCAATCGCTTCAATAGCTCCAGCTGCACCTAGTAAGTGGCCGGTCATTGATTTTGTAGAACTGATGTTTAAGCGGTAGGCATCTTCTCCGAAAAGATCAGCAATGGCTTTGGTTTCGCTAATATCGCCTAATGGCGTAGAAGTTCCATGTACATTGATGTAATCAATATCGGCAGTTGTTAAACCCGCATCTTTCAAAGCATTCGTCATTACCATTCTAGCACCTAAACCCTCTGGATGAGGTGCTGTGATGTGATTAGCATCTGCACTCATACCGCCTCCAACAAGTTCTGCATAAATTTTTGCACCTCTTGCTTTTGCATGTTCAAGTTCTTCCAAAATAATAGTTCCTGCGCCTTCACCAGCCACAAAGCCATCACGGTCTTTATCAAAAGGACGAGAAGCTGTTTGAGGATCATCATTACGTGTAGATAATGCATGCATGGCATTAAAACCACCCATTCCTGCTTCGTTAATAATGGCTTCAGAACCGCCGCTAATGATTACATCGGCCATACCCAAACGGATATAGTTAAATGCATCAATCATGGCATTTGTTGAAGAAGCGCAAGCTGAAACAGTTGCAAAGTTTGGCCCACGTAAGCCATATTTGATCGAGATATGCCCTGGAGCAATATCAATAATCATCTTAGGAATAAAAAATGGATTGTATCTAGGCGTACCATCTCCCTTGGCAAAATTAGAAATTTCATCAAGAAAGGTTTTCAATCCACCTATGCCTGCGCCCCAGATTACACCGATTCTGTTGGTATCTAATTTTTCAAAATCGAAACCACCATCTTTTACAGCCTCATCTGTTGCTACTAAAGCATATTGTACAAACGGATCTAGCTTGCGGGCTTCCTTTTTCTCCAGAAAATCTTCCGGATTAAAGTTTTTTACCTCACATGCGAATTTAGTTTTAAACTTTTCAGTATTAAAACCCACAATAGGAGCAGCGCCACTCACCCCGTTAGTCAATCCTTCCCAAAAATCAGGAACATTATTGCCTATAGGAGTGAGCGCACCCAACCCTGTTACTACTACTCTTTTTAATTCCATTTATACTGAAAAAGCGTAATTCTATTTAACGTTTTTTTCCAAATAAGCAATCGCTTGACCAACTGTACCGATGGTTTCAGCCTGATCGTCAGGGATAGCTACATTAAATTCTTTTTCAAATTCCATAATTAATTCTACGGTATCTAAAGAATCTGCACCCAAATCGTTGGTGAATGAAGCCTCTGGCGTAACTTCGCTTTCGTCAACACCTAGTTTTTCTACGATAATAGCCTTAACTCTTGAAGCAATATCAGACATAATTTTATAATTTAATGGTTAAATAATTCTGTGCAAAGAAAAATAAATTCTTACAATTTTCAAATGTTTTTATTTCGACACCTA
>Ga0265780_10007548_pt1 | contig 13333 bp, 18 predicted proteins | sample P1T30metagenome_FD_192432 | JGI IMG/M metagenome (GOLD analysis project Ga0265780, IMG submission 192432) | Plant litter microbial communities from East Loma Ridge, Irvine, California - P1 T30 | ecosystem: Environmental > Terrestrial > Plant litter > Unclassified | place: USA: California...
AATAGATAGCCGACGCCGTCGCCCCGAAGACCCGCCAGGTGAGCATCGGAAACCTGTTCCGTCAGCAGGACGACGATCAGATCGTCACCGATATCGGCGCGGCCCCAAGCAATCTTGCCGTGGGCGTCCGCGACGATGGCGTAGGCGGACGCGTCAGCAGTCGGCCGCGTTCTCGCTCCTTGTCGAGCGTTTGCGAGCGAACGTACGAGGCTGAGGCGACATAACGATGCCAGCCCTAAGGAAGTGTGCGGATCGAGACTTCCATGGGTGCCGAGCCGCTCAGTCCTGCAATGTCACCTTCGATGCGACCGAGATGCACCAGGCCGGGGGAGTGATGGCCGTCTTCATAGAAGATCGCAAGGTTGCCCCACGGGGCATAGAACGTAACGTCGCCCTTGATTGGAGTGATCGCCGCAGGCGCCCCTTCACGCGTGAGCTTGCGTGGTAGGTCGGCGATTTTCTCCGTGCCGGCATAATCCTTCAAGGTCAGCTTGAGAGGCAATTGGACAAGGAAGTCTCGCGAGGAGGGGCTGTCGGCAAGCCTGACCCGCCAGCGCCGCGCGCCACTCACCATTTCGATCATGGTCATGCTCTGTGTACCCGAGATTCCCTGAACGTCCGACGGCGCTGCCGAGGCGGGTTGCCGCGACGGTTCCGCCTGCCCGCAACTCGCCAGCGCGATCGATGCCATCGCCAGGGCCATCGGCACCAGCCCCAATAGCCCTTTCGGCATCGATCGCGCTCGCATGGTCAGAGCGACCAACCGCCGTCGACGACGATTGCCGAGCCGGTGACGAAGCCGCCCAGGTCCGACGACATCCAAAGGACCGCGTCGGCGATTTCCTCGGGCTTGCCGAGCCGACCAACCGGCTCGAGGTCGATCGCCTTCTGGATGTCACCATCGGTGAAGCGGTCCATCATCGGGGTCTCGATGTTGCCCGGCAGGATCGCATTCACCCGAATGTTCTGCTTGGCGTAATCGAGCGCGGCCGACTTGGTGAGCCCGATCATGGCGTGCTTCGACGCTGCGTAGGCAGCACCGCCCGGAACACCCTTGATCCCGGCGCCCGACGACGTGTTGACCACGACGCCACTACCCTGCGTCACCATCTGTGCCAGCTCGTGCTTCATGCAGACGAACGTGCCGCGCAGGTTGATGTCGAGGATGCGATCCCACTCCTCCAGCGGTATCTCCGCGACGGGAAAGGCCTTGTTCTCGACGCCCGCATTGTTGAAGGCGACGTCGAGACGACCGAACGCGCCGACCACCTTCTTGACCGCTGCCTCGACGTCATCCGGCTTCGAGATGTCAGCCGCGATCGTCAGGACTTCGCCGCTACCGGCTTCGCGGACGGCGGCTTCAACCTCCTGGAGCGCTTCAGCCGTGCGATCGAGGATCGCGACCTTAGCGCCCTCTGCCGCGAAAGCGACCGCGGCAGCGCGGCCGATGCCGCTCGCGGCACCGGTAACGAAAACAACCTTGTCAGTGAAACGTGCAGCGTTCGGCATAGGACTGTCTTTCTCTGGATGGGGACCCGCGCCCGCATGTCACGGTGCCGAGATGGACAGAGAACGACTGCGCCGCGCCATGCTTCCATGAGACGTTCTCAATGTAGCGTTGCAGATGCGTCATGCCGCTTGAGCGCACGCGGTGCGTTATCGGATCCAGTACAGACGGGAGGATCATCAATGCGACCACGGATTACCTGTCATATGGCTAGCAGCCTTGATGGCCGTATCCTGCCCGAACGCTGGTCGCCCCGCGATGCCCACTCACACAAAGCCTATGACCAACTTCACGACCGGCTTGGCGGCGGGTCATGGATCGTCGGCCGGGTCACTGGCCAGGAATTCGCGAAGCGCGCCGCCTATTACCCGGAGACGGAAGAGAGCTTCCCGCTTGAAGCGTGGCTGCCACAGCCTACCGCCACAATGAGCTCGAAGGTCATATCAAGCGCGGTCTCGACAACGGCCTGACCAAAGATGAGATCGTCGCGGCTATCACGCACGTCGCATTCTACGCAGGCTGGCCTACCGCGATGACTGGCCTGCAGGGCCTAAGGGAGGTGCTCAAGTCGCAGTGATGTTCAAGGCTCAACGGTGCCGTTTGATTAGGTTCCGTATGGTCCTCCTTGGTTATGACTTCAGGCGGACCAAGCGACTAAATCGACCAGAAATCTAAACGTCGTTCTTTCACGGAAAACAGACCGGCCTAGAGCTAGTGCACTTAGAGCATACCTAAAAAACACCGGCTCAAAAGCGGTCAATGTCTCAGTCTGTAGTGGAGCGGGCAGGGGGGGGCTGAAGAACGTGGGTGCCCCGACGTAGGTATCGCAGCCACTTTGGCTTTCCCGAAACTCCATCTCCGCAAGACCATTTCGGGAAAATGATTTCGGGAACAGATTTCGAGAAATGCGCCGTAGATGAAGGCGTGGCCGACTGAACGACGCCCGCTATACCACTGGCCCTTCCTAATTGGGAACCCTTTCAGGAGGAACTTGCTATCATGTGGCTAGCAATGATTTAGCGCCTTCGCTGCCGTCTCCGTGACAGCAAGGAGCCTTACCTCGTCCCATCCTTCCCGCGCAGCGGCCGACAGGCCGAGCATGGTCGTGGCAACGTAATCCGCGATACGCTCAGACGCTTCGCTGTCAGACGCTTCAAGAAACACTCGCACTCGTTCGCGATTTTCGGTTACGATCTGTGCGGCCGCGATGCCCCAATCTGTTGTCCCGGCCTTGGCATGTTCGAGGATGAGGCAACCACGCCGCTGCGGATGGGCGGCATAAGCATGCGCCGCAGCGCGTAGCATATCGCAGAGCGCCGTCGTGGGGGCGATACCTGGAACCAGAAAGCGATCCAGCGGCACGACAGTGGCCGAATAGAGCCGCAACGTATCCTTGAAGAAGGCGGTCTTGCTGCCGAACGCCGCGTAGAAGCTGGGTGGGGTAATCCCGATCGCCTCGGTCAGCGCGGCGACGCTGACGTTCTCGTAGCCGTGCTCGTGGAAGAGATGCTGCCCGACCTCGACCGCAGTGTCGAGCGCGAACCCACGCGGCCGTCCCCGCTGCCGCTTATTTTCGATAACACTCATTACAGAATCCATTTGCATCATTGGATTATATTTATATAGCGGCCGTTAAGTGAAATAGCCATGCCCCGGATCGCCACGGCCCGTAGGCAGGCATCGAACCGACGAACAAGGACAATCATGCCGCCTTCCCCCTCGCCAGGCCTCGCCGAAACCGGGTCGGTGCCGCGTACCGCTCTCCCTACCGCAGCACTGTCAGGCCTCGCCGCCAGTGGCTTCCTGTGCATCGTTACCGAAACGCTTCCTGCCGGCTTGCTGCCGCAAATCGCTTCTGGCCTGCGGATCTCTGAAGCAATCGCGGGACAACTTGTTGCGGTCTATGCCCTGGGGTCCTTGCTGGCGGCGATTCCGCTTACCAGTCTAACCCAGGGCCTTCCCCGCCGGCCGGTACTACTCGGTACCATCATCTGCTTCGTTGTCGGCAACACGCTGACGGCATGGGCGGGGTCGATCAGCCTCGTGCTGGTCGCGCGGTTCGTCGCCGGGTGCGCGGCGGGGCTCGCCTGGGGGATTCTCGCGGGTTACGCGCGCAGCATCGTGCGTCCAGAACAGACCGGGCCGGCGATGGCGCTCGCCATGGTTGGCGTGCCGCTCGCGCTCTCGTTGGGGGTGCCTTTGGGGACCTTCCTGGGTGGTCTGGTCGGGTGGCGCGGATCGTTTCTGATCCTCTCCGCGCTCAGCGTCGTGCTGATCGGCTGGATCATCGCGAAGGTGCCCGATGCGCCCGGCCGGACGGGCGACGATCGTCCGTCGCTCCGCCGTGTCATCGCCACGCCGGGCGTCGTGCCGATCCTGCTCGTCATCCTCACCTGGATGACGGCGCACAACATCCTGTACACCTACATCGCGCCGTTCGCGACTGCTGCGGCCGTGCGGGTCGATCTCGTGCTCCTGGCATTCGGTGTCAGTTCGCTCGCCGGCATCTGGACCGTTGGGCGGCTGGTGGATCGGATGCTGCGTATGTTGGTACTGCTTGCAATCGGATCGTTCGCGGCGGTCGCGGTGCTCCTGACGATTGCCGGCGAACAGGGCATTGCCGTCTATGCGGCTGCCGTCATCTGGGGCTTCGGCTTTGGCGGTGCCGGGGCGATGATGCAGACGGCGTCGGCAGATGCGGCTGGTGATGGCGTCGATCTGGCACAGGCGATGGTGACCACGGCGTGGAACCTGGCGATTGCGGCCGGCGGTGCGCTCGGCGGTGCGCTGCTCACGACCGGAGGGACCTCGCTGCTGCCGCCTGCTGTCGCCGCGCTAGCTCTGATCGCCTTTCTCATCGCTCTGGCCGCACGTCGTTTCGCCTTTTCACCCGGTCACCGCGCGCCGTCGCGCCGCTGACCCGCCCCTTTTCATCGAGAACGAGGTTCAGACATGAAGCCCTACAGCATCTCCTTTGCGCTTGCCGCACTCGTTATGACAGTAGCGCCGATCCAAGCCGCGCCGCGTGCGGTTCTGCCCGTCGCGCAGGACGAATTCCCGATTCCTCACGGGTTCAGCGGCGGTTACGAAACCCTCGACGGCGTGAAGCTCCATTACGTGCGCGGCGGTCGAGGTCCACTCGTGCTGCTCGTCCACGGTTTCGGGCAGACATGGTATGAGTGGAACCGCCTCATGCCGGACCTTGCCGGGCGCTATACGGTGGTGGCGGTCGAGCTTCCGGGTCTTGGCCTGTCGGAAGCGCCCCGCACGTCCTACACCGGCGTCGATATTTCCAACTATCTGTACAAGTTCGCCAAGCGTTTCAGCCCGGACAAACCCTTCTATCTGGTCGCGCACGATATCGGTATCTGGAACAGCTATCCGATGGTTGCGCGCCACCCCGCCGACTTCGTCAAGGCCGCTTTCATAGAAGCGACCGTACCCGACGACACGCTCTATTCGCTACCCGCGTTCGTCTCGACCGGCGAGGCAGCGGGTTGGCATCATAGCTTTTTCGCCGCCGACGATCAGCTGGCGGACGCGATGGTGAAAGGCAATGAGCGGCTGTTCCTGACGCACTTCATTCGCCATCATGCAAGCAACCAGGCGGTGTTCACCGCTGCGTTGATCGATCGCTACGTCCGCTCCTATGCAAAGCCGCAGACGTTCCATCACGCCTTCGAATATTACCGCGCGTTACCCCGATCGATCGTGCAAAATCAGGCATTGGCGGCGAGCAAGCTGACCATGCCGGTTCTTGCCGTTGGCGGGGGTGGCAATGGCGGCTTCGGCGCAAAGCAGCCGGAGAATATCCGACGCTACGCCACCAACGTGGAAGCGCACGTGCTGCCCGGATGCGGCCACTGGGTTCCCGAGGAATGCGCGTCGGCGCTGAACCCGCTGATTACCTCTTTCCTGGCACGACCATGACAAAGGATGCCATCAAGCCAGGCAAGGTACGCGGGATCGATCATATCGGGATTACGGTGCCCGACGTGGAAGCGGCGACCCGGTTCCTGAGTGAGGCATTCGACGCGACCATCGTCTACGATACGGTAGCCGATGGTCTACCGCGCTGGTCACCCGAGGATCTCGCCGCGACGGTCGCGCTGAACGAAGCTCAACGCGTCATTGCGACCCGCATCGTTCGCCTTGGCGACGGCGCCAACATCGAACTCTTCGAGATCGAGGGTACCGTGCCCGGCGTCCACGGGATCGGTGCGCTCGGGCTCCAGCACTTCGCCGTCTACTGTGACGACATTGCAGAGGTGCTTCGTCGAGTATTGGCGGCGGGAGGTGCGCAGCTTCGCGGGCCGAACCCATTGTTTGGGGCGGAAGAAGGGCCCGGCAATGCAATGCATTACGTTCGGGCACCATGGGGTACATTAATCGAGTTGATTTCCACTCCGGCCGGCACTGCACCAGGACGCGAGATGAACCGCTGGCAGCCTACACGGAGCTAATATTTCGTCTCTTCGGAGTGCCGCGCAGCCTGCTGGCAGATTGATCGTCGAGAACAGCATATCGAGGATCATGAGACACTACACCGGCAGTTCGCTGCGAAGGCCATGGTTTCCTAGACCAAAATACCGGGGAGGCTTTGGTATTCCCGAAATTCGATCCCAATCGGGACGCTCAACGGCGCGCTGACGAGGCGTTAGCGTATATCTGCGTCCGCTTTATGTAACGCCCCCATGGAGCTGCTGCGGTGCAGTTAGATAGGGTGCCGTATGGTCTTCCTTGGCTTGGGCTCCAGGCAGACCGACGGGCTATTTGAGCCAAATTTTTGACGTTTGTTTTCGGCGCAAATCGGACCGGCCAGCGTAGGAACGCTGAGGGTATACCCGAACCAGACCGTCCTAGGATCAGTGGCATAAATGCCGGGAAGGCCGAACGGTCGGACCTGAAATGTGCGTCAGACCGCTCAACGACCCCGTGCGCGCAGATACCCCATTATGCCGGCATGGATCATGACGATCAGCACACTGCCCAAGATCACCAATAACGTTGCCGCAAGCGCGCGCAGCACGTCGTTGGCAACGATCATGCGGGTGTGATCATAGATCAGCCATATCGCCCCGGTGGCAAGTGCCCACCATATCAACTTGGTGACAAAGGACATCAGCGGGCGCGACCGGGAAATTGCTCGGGCATCGGGACATCGTCACCGAACGCCTTCTGGTAGAGCGCGGCTGGCAAGGTGTGCGCCTGGTAGCGGCGGGTTATCTCGTGGCCAAGCTGTGTCATCCGTGATTGCAGTGCGACATAGGCCACCGATCCCACCACCCATACGATGGCCATGCTGCCCGCCATGCCGCCAGTCACCGTGTTGCGCGCGCCGGTCATCGCCCCGCGTGCGACGGCCGTGACGGCTTGGCGGGCGCCGCTGACGCCTTTTGCCGCGGCAGCCCCGCCCGTGACCGCGCCGCTGGTTACGGCTGCGACGCCTAGACTGCCCATGCCCGCCAGTTCCATGCCTCCGGTAATGAGCTTGAGATTTAGATAGTCGTCGACGATGGCGGTGTTGCTTTTGGTGAGCGCGCTGTACCAGGCGGGAAGTTCCTGCATCAGCGCCACATGGGATCGCAGCAGGAAATTAAAGTGACGGTTCTGCGGCTGACTGTCCGGCATAAGCGCGTTAGCGTTCTGTAGTACCTCATTGCCGTAACGATGGCGCTGCCCCTTGTCAGCGATCGAGGGCATTGCCGCCAAGTGCGCCATGATGAGATAGGCTCGCTGGTCACGTCCCGCAAAGGTACCGGGTGGGAAGTCGAGCACGCGCGCGATGCTGAGCGCACGCCGGTGGATCAGTTCCGGTGATAATGGCGCTCGTCTTTGACCGGCCATGAATATGGTCCCTCTCTTAAACTTGTCGCTATCGCCGCTGTTAGATTTGCAGGTCAGCGTTTGGCGGCGCGAGGCATCAGGACACGATCAAGAAGCGCGGCGCGCTCTGGTTGATCGCGGGTGGGATGATCACAGAACGAAGGATCGGCGCGCTGCGCGGTTTCAGCCGCATGCAGACCCGCGCGATGCGCGATCGCCAGTGCCCCGTCTTCTGCCCAAGGTCCGTTCCATGTCGCCGCACTTGGTAGGACGTCGTTGGAAAAGGCATCGATCCTTTGATCCCAGCCAGAACATACGTGCCGTACGAAGCTGCTGTAGCCAAGCGTCCATGCCTGCTCACGCTGCCCTGCCGAGATCGCGACGGTTGGCGCAGGAGGGGTCCCCACTGCCGCCCCCGACGGGGCCAGCGATTGAGCGGCTGCGAAGATCAAGGCGATCATTCCTAGCATGCCATTTCTCCATCATATGTCCACGCTATCGACAAGCTAATGCCACACGGCGTTACCGGTTCCGCTTACGCCTTTATCCGCGAGTCCTCGCCAATCTGCACCACGTACTTTCTGGTATCCCCGGTGGCAGAAGCAAGGTGCCAATCTACCGAATTACAGGCATCTGATCGCGACTACGCTGACAGCGAAACTGCAATGATTGAAACGGCCAGATCGACGCTGATCCAGCCGTTGTTCATTATCAGACTTTGGCAGCCTTGGTAAAGTCATAGCCGCCGCGAACGGCGCGCTCGTTGTTCGCCTCATCCTTAAGGAACTGGTTAAACTCGACCGCCGAGAAATTGAGGGTGATGTTCTCCGTCGGCTCCCCACCCTGACCACTGCCCGATGTCGTGAAGGACGAGCAGATCACGTTCCTTAAAACGTATTCGATGTACTTGGTCTCGCCGCTGTCCGACGCCTGGACCGTCACCGCAAGCGTTGCGCTTTCCGTGTTCTTGCCCTGCAACGCCTGAAGCATGAACGGCGTGGTGGTGTCGTCCTGTCGCTTGACGAGGTGAAGGTCGCCCGGCGTCACCTTCCCGGCCGACAGGCGGTTACCCGCTGCGCCGACGGTGGTCTGTACGGCTACAGAAAAGCCCCAGTTGTACGTCTCGATTTCAATCCAGCCCTTATATGGACCTGCGGTGACCGCCCCCTGTAATGATCCGAGCTTCAGATAAACCGGCATCATGTTCTCCTACTGGCTATTTAGCCACCTAAAGCCATCGTACAGGTTTCAGTTGGTACAACGTACGTGGCAGCAGCTCCTGCTAAAACAGAAACGTCTTTTCTGATAGGCATTTCATGCCGCCCTGGGTGCTTGATCTCTCGGTTTGATGGTGCCAGCCTTTCGGTGGAATGGAAAGAAGCCGCATGAGACATCCGCGCGCGCAGCGGCTTGGGCTACCGGCCGCCGCCCTTGGAAATGGCGGCGCAGATGACGATACGGTAACATTCAAATATGATCATCCAGTAGGGGCTGCTCGGTTGTGACAATCCGATAGCATCGCACACCCACGCTTCTGCTTGTTGCTCGTAACCATCTCGGCACTTGCAGGCACGTGGCAGGGCAAGGCAGGGTCTGGCACGGACCCACAACGGCCCTTCACCACGCAATAGAGTTCACGTTACGTCTGATCCGGATGGCTGCTGGACTATCGTTTTCAGCTGATTATCTCGACGCCATGACGACGGAATCAGACCTGTACCGGCAGCGAGCGCACGAGCAGCGTGAAGAGGCAGCGAAGACGACCCTACCGAACGTTCGCGCCAGGGCTCTGCATGCGGCTGAGCGCTGGGATGTGATGGCTGATCAGTCTGAACGGTCAACTGCAGCAGCGGCAAAGCGGGACGATGAGAAAGCGGTCAGGGATGCTGACAGAGCAGCCGCGAGGTAAATAAATGGACACCGTCAGAGGGCGTCATCGCCGCTTTCAGGCGGGCGCTACACCATCGGCATTGACGAGATCGACGCCGACCAGGGTGCCGATCAGCCGAACCCGCTTCTCGATCAGATCGACCGGTGTGCGACGCAACTCCAGCATATAGCGGCCGCCAAGGTCACGGCGCAGATAAAAGGCGCCGCCATCGCGGATCAACATACCGGTCTCGTCGATCCGGCTACCGATCATCGTCATGCCCTGGCCGGGCCCCGCCGGTCACTGATCGCGTTCGGCACGTTTGCGATCAGCCTTGCGAGCACGACTGATTGCCGCTGCCCGCTCACGAGCGCGCCTCTCCGATGGCTTCTCATAGTGTCGGCGCAGCTTCATCTCGCGGTAGACACCCTCACGCTGCAGCTTCTTCTTCAGGGCACGGAGCGCCTGATCGACATTGTTGTCGCGGACGATGATCTGCATGACGGTGGTGCTTTCGGCTGGACGAGGCGTGGGTGGCGGATGCGAGCTGTATGGCGGGTTGAGGTGCAAGGCAAACGGCCGGTCCGGCATTGATCGGTACGCGGGTAGGGCTGCCTTTGGTGAAGGGGTGCGATTGCTCCTGCAAGGTTTTGCCGGGCAAGGAAGCGCATCAATCCAGGATGACATTCATGAACAACGCCGAACTCGCCGAAACCCTCGTTGCCAATCATGCCATGTCGAAGGCCGATGCCCGCAAGGCGGTCGACGACCTGATGACCGCGATCGTCGCTGCTACGGCCAAGGGCGAGGAAGTCTCGCTGACGGGTTTCGGCAAGTTCAAGATCAAGGACAGCCCTGCACGTGAGGGCCGTAACCCAGCGACCGGCGAGGCCATCCAGATCGCCGCATCGCGCAAGCTGACGTTCGTGCCCGCCAAGGCGGTCAAGGACGCGCTGAACGGCTGATCGCATCGCGACCGGTGGCATTGCCCCGTTTTCAGGGCAATGCCACCGGTTGGTCACGGCCAAGGTAATGATTGCTGCCCATGGGCAATGACATCTCCGCACACGAGCGTGCAGCTGCCTTGCTCGACGGACACCCCGACTACCGGGTGTTGCGGGCATTGCCCCCGCCCGAGGCCTATCCCGTTGCAAAGGCGCAAGGGCAGGTGCGCACGGCCGCAGTCATCGATGTCGAGACCATCGGCCTCGATGCGGATCACCCGATCATCGACCTGGCGATCCAGCGGATTGCCTTCGATGCACGCGGCATGATCGTCCAGGTCGGCCAGCCCCGGCAATGGTTCGAGGACCCCGGTATGCCGATCCCGGCCGAGATCACCCGGCTGACCGGCATCACCGATGCCGATGTCATCGGCAAACGCATCGATACCGACGAGGCCGTTAGCCTGATCGCCAGCACCACTGTCGCCATTGCTCATAATGCCGCCTTCGATGCCGTTCGCGTCGAGCGGCGCCTGCCCGCCATCGCCGGCCATGCCTGGGCATGTTCGTGCAATGAGGTGCCATGGCCCGAACTGGGCTTTGACGGTCGCAAGCTTGGCCATCTCCTCATGCAGCAGGGCCTGTTCCATCACGGCCACCGGGCCGCGGCCGACGTCTGGGCGACGATCAATCTCCTTGGCCGTGTCCTGCCGGACGGCGAGACCGCTCTAGCCAGGCTCATCCGTCAGGCAGAGCAGCCAAGCGTCAGGATCGAGGCAACGAATGCCCCATTCGAGGCGAAGGATGCGCTGAAGGCGAGGGGGTATCGCTGGCATGCTGACCAGCGGATATGGTGGACCGAGATCGCCACGGCAGCTGAAACAGTCGAGCTTGGCTGGCTGCGGGACACTTGCTCGTGTGCCCAGCCCAGACTGACACCTGTCACCTGGGCCCAGCGTCACCGCGGATGATACCGGAACTGACCCTCGCCGTCGTCGGCCTCGACTTCCCGAATGCAGACGGCAGCAACCGTCGGTCCGAGGCGATGATGACGCTTCCCGGCGAGCCGGTAGCGCTGATACCGGAACCCCGGAACCAGCATGACAGCAATGCGATCGCGGTCGTCAGCCCGCGCGGCGTCCAGATCGGCTACCTCAGCGCCGAACGTGCGCCGTACGTCCGCGCGAGAATGGGCCGTGGTGATGACGCCGTGGCGATCTTCCAGGGCATCGATGGCGGCGCGGCGTTCATCCGGGTCCGGTTTGACGGTGCCCATCCCACGCTGCCAACTCCCGCCAACCAGCCAAAAGCATCACGCGATCTGGCGCGGTCGCTGCGAAGCCCGAACTGCTATGATCCCGATGCTTTCTATCCGGATGAGGACGGACCTGAATGGGGGGCCTGACCAGTACGGCAGGGGCCTTTGCGGCGCGGAGCGCTTACCACGGACCGGGAGCTTGAAGGACCTTGCTATACAATCTCAATGATAGTGGACGGTCTGCATTTTGGTAAAACTGGTGGCTATTGCAGCCTGTCCGCTTTTGGGCGGCCCATTCTGATAAGCTGCCGTTCGTTCAGATGGTATGAGGCAGGGGCTAAGCCGCCAATCCAAGCTTGGTATCGCGACCTTATTTCACGGATGGCTGCCGGTCCCCGGCAAGCGACGAAGCGCTTGACTGAATACGGGTATCCCGTACATATCTAGGTATGCAGTCGGTCATCGAAACCAACGCCTATCTTGCTGCGGCAAAGGACGTTGGAATGAGCGCCGAGGAGCAGCAGATGGTGGTCGACCTCATCGCGGACAATCCGGAGGCGGGTGAGATCATGCCGGGATGCGGCGGGGCACGGAAGCTGCGCGTGGCACGGCCGGGCGGTGGCAAATCAGGTGGGTACCGGGTCATCACCTACTTCGCCGGTACCGATATGCCCACGTTCCTGCTGACCGTGTTCGGTAAGAACGAGAAGGCCAACCTCACCAAGGGCGAGCGCTACGCCCTTGCCATGCTGACCAAGACGTTGACCGACAGCCTCAGGAGGAAGAGATGAAGAGCGCCTTCGACAAGATCGCCGCCGGCCTTGATGACGCCATCGCCCATGCCAATGGCGAGCCGGGCCGCGGCAAGGTAGCCGTCCCGATTGACGTGGCGGCGATCCGCAAGCGCACCGGCAAGACCCAGGATCAGTTCGCCCGCGCCTACCATCTCCCGTTGGGGACGGTGCGGGACTGGGAGCAGTGCCGCAGCCAGCCGGATGCGCCGGCGCGGGTGCTCCTGTCGTTGATCAGTGCCGAGCCCGACACGATCGAGCAGCTCGTAGGGCGGGCATAGCACGCCGGTCGACATGACCTGTCAGCCGGCAGGATCGCCTGCGCCGCTCGACACCCGATCCGAGAGCTAGCAGGAAGACTTGATGCTACGCCTGATCCATACCGCAGACTGGCAGCTGGGCAAGCCATATGGCCGCTTTGACAGCGACGTCCGGGCCGCGCTCAGCGAAGCGCGGTTCGATGTGATCGATGCAATCGGCAAGGCCGCGGCCGAGCATGGCGCTGCGCATGTCCTTGTCGCTGGCGACGTCTTCGATACCGAGGGACCGGAAGACCGCGTGATTGTGCAGGCGGTGTCGCGGATGCAGCGCTATCCGTGCACCTGGTGGCTGCTCCCGGGCAATCACGACTTTGCCCGCAACAGCGGGCTGTGGGACCGCGTCCGCAGCAAGAGCGCGACGAACATCCGGATCCTGGCTGAGTCCATTCCTCATGAGCTGGAGCGTGAGCATTGGCTGCTGCCGGCACCGCTGACCCACCGGCACAATCTCGATGATCCCACTGTGCTGTTCGACACGATGGAGACGCCGGGTGCGCGCTTGCGCATCGGTCTGGCACATGGCTCGATCCGTGACTTCTCCTCGCGGGGCGAAGCGCAGAATCAGATCGTGCCGGATCGCGCTCAGCGCTCCAACCTCGACTATCTGGCGCTTGGTGATTGGCATGGCAGCCTCCGGATCGATGCCCGGACCTGGTATTCGGGCACGCCGGAGACCGATCGCTTCCAGCGCGACGAGCCGGGATCTGCGCTGCTCGTGACGCTTGAGCCGGGTGCCGAGCCTGCTGTCGAGCCGATCCGCACCGGCAGGTTCCAGTGGCTGGTCCGAGAGTGGACGGTCGCCGACGCGAACAGCTTC
>Ga0265780_10007549_pt1 | contig 13332 bp, 13 predicted proteins | sample P1T30metagenome_FD_192432 | JGI IMG/M metagenome (GOLD analysis project Ga0265780, IMG submission 192432) | Plant litter microbial communities from East Loma Ridge, Irvine, California - P1 T30 | ecosystem: Environmental > Terrestrial > Plant litter > Unclassified | place: USA: California...
TGTCTTGGCATGGCATCATCGACCCCTTGATGCTCCTCTGTGCATGCGGCCAACGCGTGTCCATAGGCAAATACTATCATTGTTCGATTACCTTTACTTATGGTTTCATCAATGTCAGCTACTCATAATCTCAGCAACTTACCAGCATTCCTCCACGCAAACATGTCCATCTCAGCGTCGCTTAGAACCTGCGCTTGCGCCAACTTCTTGACGAACGCCCAGCCATCCGTATTGCTGCTGCACGGATAGTCGACTGAATACATAAGCCTCTCGACTGGGCTTACCTGCCTAAGCTGCTGAGATTGCCTCATAGTGAAGAATGTACTCGTCGTGCTCCAGACAGTCGTCTTCCACACCCGATCGAACGTCGTATCGTTGCGTCGTCCCGTCTAATCGATTCGGCCAACAGACATGGGCAGCCCTTCGCCGTTGTGTCCAACTATCAGCTTCAGCTTGGGGAAGCGATCGAACAAACCTGCGCCATAGAGATGCAATACTTGCGTTCCTACATCGACATGTCAACCTCACGAGGTCACCCCAAGCTTTCCCGCCACGGCGACTGGGTAGTTGCCCGCGAACAACTTGGATGCGATATCTGCGGTCGGGGTAGCAGGATGCAGGTACAGTGGCACGTTGAGTTTCTGCGCCATGGCGAAGACTGGATTGAAGCGTGCGGCGTCGTAGTACGTTCCATCTTTGAGACGGTTCCGCACCATCGCGCCTTTGAATCCAAGGGTCGTGACGCTGCGGTTCAATTCCGCTGCAGCCTCTTCCGGAAGCGACATAGGCAGCACCGCGAATCCGGCGAACCGTGTGGGTCTGGACACGACCGCAGAACGAACAGCATCGTTTGCTGCGCGGCACACCTTAGGATCTTCCAAGCCTGAGGCAGATTCATGCGCGAGGACTTGCATAGACAGATGACCGGCGTTCATAGCGGCGATGCGCCCGGCACCGACATCCTTCAGCTTATCGAGCGTACCCGGAGGGTTGCGCTGCACTACACCTCCGGCGATCACCTCTGCTTCGAGCGACGGCGAGACAATGTGCTCTTCGAGAGCAAACAGGCGCTTTGGGAGGCGACATGGTTTGGAGCTGGAGACAGGCTTGGGTATGCTATTTGTACCTATGGCGAAGATTACAAGCGTGCTGAGATGTAGGACACGCATGCTGAGCAGACATGAAACGGGACTGTCTGGACTGGATACACAACGCGTGCTCACACAGGGCCTACGCCCTATCATGCAGCTGATTCCTATCTGCTCCTCAGAGTAAGAGGAGAGTAGTTCCGCTGTGGCTGTGTAGACGTGATGCCGTAGTGCATCGTTCAGCTGTGTATGAAGAAGCCCCATCGCCTTGATATGGTCACGTGTCAAACTCGTGCTGCTTTCATTCGCTAAGCTTCTCAACCCCACGCGTGGCGCTCTAAGCGAGGCGTAGGAGCGTCCTATTGAGACGAATCCAGATCGCGAGGCAGCCCATTTCACTGGAGATGGCGATAGCGTGATCAAAACTTGCGGGCCTATGTCTGAGTCGGTCGTTCTTCGGGTGCATGCGCATGCACAGTTGATAGGTGCGCGAGCTAGAGTATTGACGACGTCGATGTGCAATGAGCAATACATGACAGAATTCATCTCAGGCCCGTGCAAGACTCGCTAGCAAAATGGTATTGGAAATGTGTCTAGCTAATCCTGAAGTTGTCGATACTCATGCCTTCGGCCACCAACAACCTCATGTGCACGGCTTGCCTTCTGAATTCCAGTCACTACGATGCATTGGTGGAGTTACTTGCGGTTGCTGCAGTGTTCCCATCGCCAGAATTTGTCCCCACGAACACCACCAGAACTGCGGCATACGTTGCCGTTGAGACAAGCGCTTCGACATTAGTCGTCCTGACTCCAAACGAGAGTGTAAGCGCGAATAAGAGGACCGAAAGTGATACCGTAATGAGGCTTTTCTTTTGAGATGTGTCAATAGCCATGACCAGCATCGGAACGATGAGAAACAGTCCACCTGTTATCGCTATCAGGAAGCGAGCGAGGTGATCGACAAATGGCGACACGTCTTTAGGTACCTCTTCCTCTTCGTACTCTTTCGGGCGATCCGATCGCTCGTTGCCAGAGTACGTGAAGTAAACAGGAAGTTTTCTCATCAGGAAGCTCCGGAAAGGGTCGATCGTGGGTGCCGTCTCGTCGAAGAAGGCGTAATGAGACCAAAATACATCGCCACTTCCAAACCTATGCTGGAACCATCGCTGGAGAAGGAGTCTTCTTCGGTGCATATCTTTTCTTGTCACACTTTTTCGGCTCCGAATGAACTGATAATCTCGAAGCGCTGTGGCTAGTGCTCTGTCAGCCGCGCAGATCTCGCGGTTGTCTCGCGTAACTGGAAACTCATACCATAGTCTTTCAAGGTGTACTTGAGATCATCGAGGTCTTTGGTCGAGACATCCTGTGCGTTTTGAAATTTCAGCTTGAGCTCAAATAACTCTAGCTGCTGTGCGGCGATATTGGTTCGCTGGAGCGACTCGAACCGCAGGAAGTGAAATTCCTCCTCATCTTCTAGCGACCGCGCAATGTATCTTAACAAGTCGGTGTTGGCTCCTGGGTTCTCCATGAGTGCGCAGCGAGATGTAAGCTGACTCTTTGTATCTCACGGCAGCAGCTTGGTCTTGGGGCGTCGCCTCCAAAAGATCATCCTGTTCATGCATCTCAGCCGCAACCCCCGCTTCTGCCGGTCCCCCTCACCTGTCAGCTTTCACTGTTCAGCTTTCACTTTCCTATATCCACCAGTCCTGCCTTCGATCACCAGCGTTATGGGTGTCTATCAATCAACTTCTGCACCTCCGCGCAAACACCTGCGAGCGCTCCCCAGTGATATTACAGAGAATCATGGAGCGAATAGCTCTCGTAGCACAGATGCCAATCCTGCATCTACTACTGGTAGAGAGATAGATAGTCTGCTCGAATCCCACATCCGCAACGTTCAATCTGCGATGAAACCCAAACTCTTTCGCAAAGACAGCAAGAAGTACGAAAAGAGCTCACAAGCTTACAGCACTGTTTTGGGGCGGTTAGATGCGACACTATCCCATCTTTTCGGGACACTATTGAAGTTGAGTGGCCGCATGGTCTTGGAAGATTGGCAGAGTAAGTAAGGATTGGTTCGGGGGCTGAGGAAGCGCACGTAGTTGACGAAAACGTAGAGCTTGACTCCAAACTTGTCGTCATATATGAGGATATGAAGATAGCCTTCAAAAGGGCTGAACAATCAATCAAATCTAAGACACAGTGCGCCAAGATCGACGCCAAAACCAAGGAGTTGCAAAAATTGGGCGGCGACGTTGCGAGGATTGAAGAGTTCATTAAAGCAATTCTCAAGCGGTCTCGGCGTGCAGGCAGACGCAGATGACTGGCATCAGATGGCAATTACTTGATCGAGTGATCACCTTCTTTGGCTGCTAGGTTTCATCGCTTTACAACTGATCTTGTGCCGAAATACCGGTTCCAGTGCAAGTCGAGCTTAATGAGCGCTCGGACGGGAGCGGCAGCATCTGGAAAGAAGCTCAAGCTGAATAATTCGGTATCGCAGTGGACACATTGAGTGAGATCAAATAGTATATCAAGAAGTCCTTGCGGCTTTCATCGTTCAATGTGATCGTTCGCAGCCTAGGGAGAATTCAAGCTGTATTTATCAATGACTTCTTTCCACTCTTCGAAATAGCAGAAGATCTCGCTTTGACCTGAGAGTGGTAGTTTCGTATGGCACTACTGAGAACGCGCACTTCAATAAGCTATGTGGTAGTACCTAGCTCGTCACCGCGATGCATTCTGAAGCTCTGCCCATCCCATAAGCACTGTGCCGCACCTCGAGGGTCGATAACAAGCACTTGCAAAGGTTTCTTTTCCCTTCCAAATCCGGATTGTCGCCTGCCAGAACCATAGTATCCAGATCAGCGAGTAGTTGCTTATAGATACGCATTTCGGCAGCCGATGGAGCCATCTCAGCCGGATTCTGGATATGATGTGCAAGCATGGTGACGAGCGCTGCGATGAGATAGGGATATACCATCCTGTAAAAAGATTAGTATTTGTTAGAACAAGACAACGGAGCCACTTACCAGTACAAGGCAACATTGCCCCGAGGTGCTACTGGTAGTAGACTCAACAGCCGTTGTGCCTCCTGATATGCTTTGTGTTGCTTCATCTTCGACATCTTGATCAAACCGTCCAGCTCGAAGGGGTTGGTCTCCGAACTCATGTCCATCGCCGTGACCGCATGTAGTCTATATACAGTCCCGAAGTAGTAAGCCTCCAGTGCAACACAATGACAAATATCTGCTCGATACAATATTTGTTCCAGCTGGCTAGCAGAGAGATGAAAGATGTGATGTTGCTCGTGAAAGGCCTGCAAGCGTGCGAGCACGATGGCTGTGGCGGCGCTTAGGTCCAGCGGAGTTGTGTTACATGTCTTGCGAGAGAGCACCTGGTCGATGGCTTCGGTCTGAAGTAAGGCTATCCTTGTGAAGAGCCAGAAGATATGCGCTCGCCAAGTGCCCTCGGTCGCAGTGAGCGCACCGAGCTCGTCGGCTACAAAGTCGGAGCAGTTAGCTACGTCTTGAAGTTGATGTGTTGGTTGTGTGTTGCTTAAGATGCTCAGGCTGATGTCGTTGGTAAAGCAGATCCAGAAAACGCGACGCTGGTGTGCGCCGTCACTGAGCTCCTGCGCCGTTGCATTGCTTTTCTTGCCTTCGTTGGCTAGACTTCTGATGACACGGAGGGCGGTGGAGACGAATTGACCCGCTGGCCTCTTATTACTGCATGGGCTGGCGACGATGAGTAATGCAATGCCGACAAGGCATTGTACCTGTCCTAGGGATGGCGGCGCTGTGAGAAGAGTGTCAAGTGTGGAGTAAGCGCGGGCAAGGTAGTACTGAGCCATGTCCATGTTATGGCTGTCACCAGTCGAACTCATGCCACGCATATGATGTGCCATACCAAAGACGATGTACGCACTCGTCCAAGCGATTGCCGAATCATCAGGCAGCCCCGCATAGCATGTCCGAAGGTGGTCGGCAATGACATGTGGTTGGTAGAGCGGATAGGCGGTATTTAGATCAGTCAGGAACTCCGCAAGCAACGTCGTTCCAAGCTCCGGGGGTGGGAGATACCAGTCACTCGTTGGACTGGTTACTATTGGCAGCGGGAATAGACTGACATCCTCCGTCGGCCCCGTCCCAAATTGTGCAGCTTGCAGGAAAGCAACATCCTCTTGGAAGTTGGCGGAGGAATAGATGCCATCTAAAGGAGCCTGCAACGAGGGATTTAGCGTCGAAGAGTCATGACTAGAACCGCCAGTAGACAACGCGCCCAGGTCGTCTGCAAACAAGCCATCATTGTCTGGTAGGAAGCTTTCCATGTCAAAAGGGTCGAAGTCTGGAAGTTGGGGATGAGGGCCAGCCTCCACCTCATGGCGCAACGAATCTACCCATGTTGAAATTGGAGGCGAATGTTCTGATGTTTTCATGACCGGTTGTTGGCGCACATGTGGCTGTGCCACGTTCCGCTCATGTAGCAGCGACTCGAGCCTCTTGATCCGATCCTCATACTCAGATATGCGGTTGCTTAATCGTTGTCAGCGAGATCTCCGTCTGAGGAATGCAACCAGCTCATACCCTCTTTGCGGTTTCGACCTTTGTTTGCGCGTGTACGTGGTCATGCACGTTTCTTTCAAATTGGTGCACGGCGAGCAGCCCTGAGGACCGTGGTTCCACACGCATCTTCGCTTCCGTTTGCGACACAGATCGCAAGCCTAGAAGACGCGTTAGTTCGCTGGTAGACGCGTGTTGAGCGCTAGAGATGCGATGTTCGATGCTCTGTAGCTGTGGGCGGATGTCGTGGCAGAGTCGCGTCTCGAGCGCATGCAAGGACCCGCAGGCGGCCTAAGCCGGATAAATGCTAGCAACCCTACTTACTCGCACCGTGGATGCAGACCCGCGTTTCTCGACACCACTACTCGACATCGTGAGTTGCCTGATGGAATAATGAGACTAAGGTATGTTGACATGCTGTTCGGTCTGATGTCTCGTGTCGCTAGCAGAATGGCCGATCCCAGCCGCCCAGTCCGCTGACAAATCTAAACTAGTCACACTGCCATACAAAGGTTCACTTTCCTCTCTTCAAACGAACACTACTACACGCCGGTAAAAGCTATGATTGAACATCGCAATTAAAATTACAATATCTTCATTGACTAATGACCGATTCCCGCTTCAGTACTTCAATGATAAATGCGTTTGCACAAATCCACAGGCCAAACGCGCCTTCGATGTTTCGCTAGTACGCGAGACCGAGACCGAAAACGACCCATTACATTGGCGCAACAACCAGCTTGCGCACATCGTCTTTCTCGTGCTTCTTCTCAGTAGTATAACTTCGCGTTCCAATTCTGAGTCTGGCGGTTTTCAACTCACACAGGCAACCCTCTCCATACATCAACGAGCGAAGAAATGAAGGTCATCGGGGGCGCGGAGAACTTCTGGCTATACTCCGAGAAGGAAGGCTACGACATAATGCATCCTGCCGCGCCCAATAGCCCCAAGGTCTACCCTCGCATGACACTACGCACACAGGACTCGCATGCCATCATTGATCCCACCAAGACTGCGCTAGTAGTCATCGATATGCAAAATTACTTTCTATCCCCAGCATTTGGCCGGCCGTCGAATAGCCTGGGCCTGCAAGTCGTGGAAAGGCTCACCGAGCAAGCGATAACAGTTTGCAGGAAGGCAGGTATTCCAATTCTTTGGCTCGGTTGGGGTCTCACAGATGAAGACATTGAGACTGTGCCCCCTGCGATTGTCCGTGGTTTCTCGATGGACACAAACTTCGAGGGCGATCGTGAAGTACCTGGTCTTGGAACTAACATAGGGCCCATAACGCTAGATGATGGATCTACGGTCGAAGGCGGCGCCGTTCTCATGCGCGATCAGTGGAATTCCAACCTCTACAATGCTTTGGAGAGTTTGGCCCACCCTGATGATCTAAGAGTTTGGAAGAATCGACTGTCTGGGTTCTGGGGTGGGACCAATGTCGAGAGTGTGTTGAAGGCTCGCGGTATCAGGACTTTGATCTTTGCAGGCTGCAATACAGACCAATGTGTTGCTGCTAGTTTGACCGATGCCGTGTGGAAGAATTGGGACTGCCTCCTGTTGAGCGACGGAACTGCTACAACCAGCCCAAAGTTTGCTCAGGAGATGGTTGAATTCAACATGGGAGGATGGGGATTTTTACTGAGCTGCAAAGATCTCGTTGACGGTATGAAGACATGGAGACAGGCCCGAGTGATGGGGCTTGATTGCTTCGATGTGCGAAAACACATGCAATGAGTGCTAGGAGGGCAACGCGTCTGGTTGCCGTCAGAAGAAAGAAGAATTGACGGAGTCCGGAAGTGCTTTTCTGCTCCACCAGCACTCAGGATTGCAGCTTGGCAACATGTACAACCTGAACGTCTAATAATGCCAAATGAAGGCCGCTCGAAACCCTGGAAATGAACTCGCCATAGAGATGGGACTGGCATATCGCAGGTGATTTGATAGTAATTCTTTTGATGTGCGGCAGCCTTCCCAGCGTCGAGATGAGCTTGCCAATTTCCGCTTCGTACAATCCCCGGGTGAGCAGCTGAGGCCGTAATGACGATGACGGTGTGAATGCGTTTGGGCATAGTACAGGTCGAAGGTCTATATCTCGAATCGCGACTGATACATCGGTGACATTTGAAAGGAGATCTTCGGGCGTTGCATCCACCCAGGTGTATAGCGAGAGTTGATTCGAGAAGCTGATAGGTCTCTGGTAGAGAAACTTGCGTGCTTCTCGCTCGATTTGACGACACGTCTGAAGTATCTCCGGGCCTTGTTCGGACGATGAGAGGATGTTGCGATAGATGTGCTCCCGCAACTCCGCTGGTAGATTCAGTAATCGATTGTCTTGTGGGGAATCAGTTGCCGTGGATAGCCTTGTATCATTGTTGCTCATATGGCGTGATGTTTGAGCCATTTTCAACATCCAGCCACTCGTGGGCGATTTGCTAGTGTCTGCGGTTTCGCTCGAGTGCTATTGCGAGTACAAAGGTAATATCGGGCATACGTAGAGAGGCCCTCAGAGAAAGTGTCGCTTAAACAAGACCAAATGCGTGATGAAGCTCGTCCAGAATTCTGTATGGGAGGGGTTGTACTGTGAGCTGTAAAATGGCATGGAAGTGCTAGTACAGTTTCGATACTAGACTGGAATCTGACAAGGTCGATGAACCACGGTCTTGGTCACTCGACGTACCTTGAACCTTATAGAATTCCGGCATACAAGTAGCTAGCTATGTAGCGAGGCCTCCATTTGGCATATCATCGAAGTCGTTGCATAGCCGATACCCCATTTTCACAACACAGAAATTCGCGACGAGTGTCCAGATCAGTTCAAATCTGAACGTGAGTGTGTTCGAATTCAGCAGTCTCGGTAACGAACCGAACATGTGGCGTTATGTTTCGACTGAATGCAGCAAAAGTGCCGGTGATCGATGGCTTGCGACCGTTTTCAGAGCTCAATACAAGCTCGATGTGGATGCTACAACACCACGTGGATCTTGTAGCGTTCGAGGCGTAGGGCATTGACATTCCTAGCATATACCAAGAGTGTGCCATGCAGATATGCCATGGATCAAGTCGTCACCGTACTTAAACATCACCTTCCGGAGTCTTTGCCGAATTCCACTCAGATTTAGATTGGATGATTGGCCATGACCGACTGAGGTGATAGCCTTATCGGACATGGCTAGAGCCCTGCAGTGATCCAAGTCAAGGTTTGGGCACGCTGAAGATTAATAGTCCATTAAAGCTGCAGACCGTTTGCGCAGATCGTACGATATGTGGCACCATGTTCTGCGGATCGGTATTGTCTTGCAATGTAGCTTGGCCATCACTCGCTTGGTGTTCATGTGCAGATTGGATGCATACTTGCCATGAACGTCTGTCGAGCATGCAGTGATGAAGTTGGTGGACCATGATTCCCAAGGTAACGTTCGAATACAATAGTTGAGGGCCTGTTTGGAAAACTCGTACCCGTGGTTCTGGTGCATGCAGAGATTCTGACGGAAGCGGAAAACACACATTTAAACTTCTGTCGATTAGCCAATAGTTTGCGGTCTGTGGTCAGGAGCCCTCAGCTATGTGATATGAATGCTGGGCAGCTTGTTTTCCTTTTAGGAGCCAGTCCGCTGACATTGCGATATGCCGGCAGATGGTTCAAACACACGTGGCAGCCTTCGCGATCCGGGGTGCAGCAACGGCGGGCACAGCGATCCGCGGAAACATGCGTCAGGGTGGCTCGGTCTGGACAAAGCACTGTGACAGTGAGATGTGTATTGCCATTCGATTTGTGATGACACTCCAGTATTGATGGCGTTCCCATCATTCGATGTGAGTGGTGCAGGAGGCGTGCAGTCGACGGGAAGGGAGCGCGACTAGCGGATGACGCTAGCGCAGAGATGGCCCCACTTCAGCCCTGAGGGCACCTGCTCGATATCACATTGCTCCATCCCGACCGCCTGCAAGCCGACACAGCAAAACCTGATCGCATCGATGATTATTGTCCCTTATTCGCCGCTTCGAGTGGCCTCATCTGCCCCTCTCCTCGCAGCTGCCTCCTGACGTACGCTGTTCGGCTCAATCTCGCTGGAAAGGGGAACATCAGCCACATTATCCATCAGGCTGTCTTGAACCAGATATGGATCCAGGTCCATGAAGACTTCAGTGCAGTTCAGAATGCCACCACGGTTCGCTTCATCAGATCGACTGAACGCAGAAAGAAGTCTGCTTATGCGGTCCATTTGAATTCCCACCCCGAACAGGCTTCCATGTCACAATCACTGCAGCAGCTCGGTCGCAAAGTGCCACGCTCATAGCAAAAAAAACGAAAGCGTGCTGGCTGGCGAAAGATTGCGCAAAGTAAATTTACGATTTTAGACGTTGGCTAGAACCGCGTCGAAGCCTCTGTATGATGTCTTTTGCCAGACCACATCACGCCTGTCCCACCACCAAACGACATGCGCTTTCCACATCGCGATGAATCTATCAAAATATAGATTACTCGCAAGAGTCCAGAGCCTTGCTGCGAGCACCACCACGTGGAATCAGCCATCCCGCACAAGACCGCACGCGAGATATCCGCCTTACAGTCGTACGAGTGGCTTCGCCCAAGCGACACAACACCATCACATGCATGTCGCGCGGTATTTCCATACCACAACATGTTTCTATGTACAGCCTCATCCTACGCAACCGAATGTCATCAGCAGGTCTCCATCGCCTCTTCCTTGACAGTCCAGCAAAAGCACTCCGGGCCACAGAAGTCACAATCCCAGTCATCTCTTCCCCTGCATTCTCGCTTAGCGCCTTCAGTGGGCTTCTTTGTCGTGGCGTTATTCACACAGTCTTCGCCCTTTTCTCCTCTGTCTTTTCCTTTTGCCTCCTCTTCACCGTACGCTCTTTCAGACCCGCGACAAGCCTCGATGTCAGACGCACGATACAGCCCAAAATATGCTGCTGCATCCCACTCCCCATCTTTCTCTTTCTCCTCCGCTTTCCTCGGCTCAGATCCCGCGTCTGGTTCCTCCACTGATGTTGGTGACAGGATGAATTGTTTCGGTACATCATGTCCAAACAACCTCCACCAACCCGGCGCTAGATCCTTCAAGATGGGATCATGATACCCCTCCACATACTGATACAACGGCGGCATGGAAGCATCCTCAGTCGACGAATCGTCGTAATGGTGGGCGTAGCAGTGATGGCGAACATAGCAGTCCCCCTGTGGGTAGAACCGTTCACACCCGTTCTCGTGCTTGCGGCCGTAAGAGTAGTCTTCCTCAACGTCCACATACCGTGCATCATACCACTCCGCGACTTCCTCTCCCGTAGCAGGATGCGTATACGGGTACCAACACCCCGGCTGCCACATGTTCGCTTGGGTGGGTGCCAATGTTGGTGGTAGTACCATGTACCCCCCTAGCTGTCGTTGAATGCTATCTTCGCTGAAAGCTGACATGGATTCGCTCGCATATAGCATGCCATTATGTTGCCGGCCTTGTTGGTGTCCCGCTTGGTTATAGGCCGCGTCCTGATACTGCATTTCGGATGCATGGGATCGGGGACTAGGCTTGCGGGAAGACCTTCTGCGGCGGTTGGAAGTGCGCTTTGTCATCTTCGCTCCTGGTGTATGGATGGAGATCTATGGTGATATTATGCGGGTGGGGAGAATACAGGAGTGAAGATGGGCGTCGGGCTGTATGAACGGGTGCAGTGTCTTCAGCAAGTAGAGTATCAAGGGGGTACAGTGTAGAAATGTAGTCGTGTGTGTCGATTTTTTATTATACTATCGACGTTGACGAACATGGTCCTGCGTCGCATGCAACCATGGGGATCTGTGAAGTGAACCAAAGTTGCGGATGTGACATGTACCAGACTTTGACAGGAAACCTTGGAAGCACCGTCGAATTGACTGCGTGATATTTTCACATCTACGAAACTGTGATGATGGAGTGGTGCATGACAGACCAACATCTTTGTCACATATTCAAAGTCGCGACTATGACCTACCAAACGGGCTACCCTAGTTCAACGTCGCCGCGCCGAACCTCCATGAGCACATGCAGACCCCACACTGCCATGCATACATCTCCATCTAAGCAAGTTTCCCATCCTTGACCTTATACAACACAGACCCACTCCCCGGCTCACTAACCACGATCGCCCCCTTCAACTTCTCCTCGCTGATATCCGGAAACCTCTTCTTATAGTACTTCTCCACCCACGCCTTCTTAACCGCCTCAACCTTATCTTTCGGCACAAGATGCACACTGCATCCACCCCAGCCCGCACCCGTAAGCCTGCTGCCACAACTTCCCGCCGCACGGGCTAAATCACATAGCTCGTCCAGCTCGGGGCAACTGCAGTCGTAGATTTCGCGGCAGGAGTCTTGTGTCGTGTTCATGAGGTCGCCGAGGGACTGGAGGTATGCGCGGTCGTTTGATGGGGGAGATGCGAGGAGCGATCGGAATTTGATCACGCGTAGTGCTTCTGTGAAGACGTGTAGAGCGCGCTGGCGGAGCATGAATTTCTCGGCGCGCACGGGGAACTTGGACATGTAGCGTTCGTTCAATTCGTCTTCTGAAATACCCAGCAGTCCGCTGATTTGCGCGCGTGTGTAGCCTTCTTCTTGGGGGAGGTAGTCTTCGGTGTGTTGAATTAGCTTTGTGAGCTGCGTTTCAAAGTCTGACACGGAGATCTTGGTGTTGTCGGAGACGTTCTCTTTGTCTTCGAAGTAGGTGTCGTGGAAGCCGCGGAGGCTGACGCCGAGGGGAGAGGAGTCTGTTGGGAGCTCTTTCTTTAGGCCGAATGCTTTTGCTAGGAAGACGGCTGCTAGTGTGCATTCTACGACGCGCAGGTTGTAGCATACAGGCGCTGTAACGTGCTTGTCGGCGGCGACGAAACTTTGAGCGGTAACGAAGACTAACTCAGGGTCTGTCTTGGGAAACTCGATATTTGTGTAGTTTAGGCTGGGCTTGAAGGATACGTATAGGGCCGAGCCGCGGAGGGAAAAGACGGAGGCTGCTTGGTCCATCCTACGACTTGTTAGCTGTGGTAATGCAAAAGTCAGGCAAGACTCACCCTCCAGAGTTAACACCGACTGCGCGCTCAGATACAATTGCGAGCTCGCACAGTTCGGTCTTGTCAATCTTCTCCTCACCATTCGCAGCCAGCACAGCCAAAGAGCTTGTGCAGACGACGGACGCTGAACTTGAGAGACCGCCACCACTCGGTACTGTGCCATCGCAGACAATGTCCATGCCGACGGATGTGAACTTTCCCCGTTTCTTTTGTAGTAATTGTGAAACACCCTTCAGTCCAGACTTGAAGTAGTTGGTCCACTCATGCTCGGTAGCGTCGATTGGGATCTCTCCTTCAGGAATGTCGAATTCGCGAGTGGGGAATTTCTCGGAGTTGAGGTTTGCTATCCGTACGCGCGGCTTCTCTTCAGATGGTCGCACAGCTACGGCCATGACGAAGTCGGCGGTAATGGCCATGGGCAGAACCTCGTACAGGGAGTAGTCGATGTGCTACAATCATTAGCGACAGAGAATAGACTTCTTGCAGGTAGTTTACCTCGCCAATGATGTTGACGCGTCCAGGACTCCTAGCGACAAAGTCGGCTTGCTTGCCATAGAGCTCTTTGAACTTGGCGAGTAGGCTCTCCCATCGCTTTGTCTCGACTGGGAGCGCGTCTT
>Ga0265780_10007550_pt1 | contig 13331 bp, 8 predicted proteins | sample P1T30metagenome_FD_192432 | JGI IMG/M metagenome (GOLD analysis project Ga0265780, IMG submission 192432) | Plant litter microbial communities from East Loma Ridge, Irvine, California - P1 T30 | ecosystem: Environmental > Terrestrial > Plant litter > Unclassified | place: USA: California...
ACAGCACGCGCGCGTCGGCGCCCACCGTCAGCCAGCCGTTGCGCGAGATTTCTTCTTCGAGCTGGCCCGGGCTCCAGCCGGCATAGCCGATCGAGACCAGCATGCGCGCCGGCCCGCCGCCGCTGGCGACGGCTTCGAGCACGTCGATCGAGGTGGTAAAGGCGACCTCGTCGGTAACGGAGAGCGACGACGAATAGCGCCCGCCCGGCGAATGCAGCACGAAGCCGCGGTCGTCCTGGACCGGTCCGCCGAACATGATCGGTTCGTCCACCACGGTGGCGCGCAACCCTTCGGCCAGTTTCAGGTCGACGCGGTCGAACAGGGTTTCCATCGTCATGTCGGTGGGCTTGTTGATCACCACGCCCAGCACGCCCTTGTCGTTGTGCTCGCACACATAGACGACGGTGCCGCCGAAGACCGGATCCTGGATCGACGGCATCGCGATCAGGAAGTGATTTGCCAGATTCAGGCCCGATGCCGCTGGACCTGCCTTCTCGCCCGTGTCATCCTGCTCGCGGGGCATGCCCGGCATCGGTAGAGTTTTGCCAACTTTGCTTTTTTTCATACGCTTGCTCTCAAAAGGCGCACTCTCGCGTTAAGGGACCTCGAAAAACCTGTTGCGCGTGGCATGTTCGGTCTGCGATGCTTGCCATGCTCGCGTACGATGGCGCTTCCCGACCGGTACTGGCGCCGCTCGTGACGGGTTTGCAAGCCCCCCGCAAACATCGACCGACGAAGCCAACTATCTGCAGCGCAACATTACGCTTTCTCCTAGTTTACACCCATTTGGCACGCAGGCCCTCGGGAGCGTTGCGATCCGGGCACCACGAACCGATCCTAGACAGTAAAATCCGCTCCCGCCTTGACCCCGCACACAGTGATGAATTTGAGCAAGTCTTTAGTCTGGTTCCGGCGCGACCTGCGCGCGTTCGACCACGCCGCCCTGCACCAGGCCTTGCGCGCGTCGCGCCAGGTGTATTGCGTCTTTGTGTATGACACCGACATCCTGGATGGGTTGCCGCGCGATGACCGCCGTTTGCGTTTCATTCATGCCAGCCTGGCCAGCCTGGACGCGGAACTGCGTCGTCTCGGAGGCTACCTCATCGTGCGCCATGGCAGCGCCCGCGATGAGGTCGTCGCGCTTGCGAACGCGCTCGATGTCGACGTCGTGCATGCGTGTACCGATTATGAACCGGCGGCGATCGCGCGCGACCTCGACGTGGCCGGGCGTTTGCAGCAGCAGGGCCGCGGCCTGCTGACCTACAAGGACCAGGTCATCTTCGAAAAAGCCGAGGTGCTGACGCTCGCGGGGCAGCCTTTCTCGGTGTTTACTCCCTACAAGAACGCCTGGCTCAAGCGCCTCGCCGCGCAGCCGCACACGCTGGCCGCGTACCCGGTCGACGCCCACGCGCACGCCTTCGCGCCGCCGTCCTCGGCGGCCGCCCTGCCCTCGCTGGAAGAGATCGGCTTTACCTCGGGCGCTGCGCCGCTGCCAGGCGGCATGGAGGGCGCCGAGGAACTGTTCTAGGCCTTCGTGGCCGACATCGCCGACTATGGCCGCGCACGCGATTTCCCGTCCGAGGACGGCACTTCGCGGCTGTCGACCCACCTGCGCTTCGGCACCACCTCGATCCGCCACCTGGTGCGCACGGCGCAGCAACTGATGCTGTCCGGCGCGGGCGGCAACGGTGCCTCGGTGTGGCTGTCGGAACTCATCTGGCGCGACTTCTATGCGATGGTGCTGGCGCAGAATCCACATGTGGTCGAGCGCGCGTTCAAGCCGGCGTTCGATGCGGTGCGCTGGGTCGACGACGAGGCGCTGTTCGCCGCCTGGTGCGAGGGCCGCACCGGTTATCCGCTGGTCGATGCGGCGATGGTGCAGCTCAACACGACGGGCTTCATGCACAACCGCCTGCGCATGATCACGGCCAGTTTTCTCACCAAGGATCTCGGCATCGACTGGCGCCGCGGCGAGCGCTATTTCGCGCTCAGGCTGAACGACTACGAGCTGGCGTCGAACAATGGCGGCTGGCAGTGGGCGGCGTCGACCGGCTGCGACGCCCAGCCATGGTTCCGGATCTTCAATCCGGTGACGCAGTCGACCCGTTTCGACGCGCGCGGGGAATTCATCCGCCGCTACCTGCCGCAGCTGGCGCAGCTCGATACGAAGCAGATCCACGCGCCGTGGCTGGTCAGGCCCGACGTGCTGGCCGAACGCGGCGTGGTGCTGGGGAAGGATTACCCGGCGCCGGTCGTGGATCACGACACGGCGCGCAGGATGACGCTGGCGCGGTTCGAGGCGGTCAGGAAGACCGCCGCGATCACCGCTTGAGAAGACCCTCGATCGCCGCCAGCAGCACCGGTTCCTGGTACGGCTTGCCGAAATAGGCGTTCACGCCCAGGCCCAGGGCCACGTTGCGGTGCTTGTCGGCGGTGCGCGAGGTGATCATGATGATCGGGATGTCGCGGGTGGCTTCGTTGCCGCGCACATTGCGCGTCAGGTCGAAGCCGTCCATGCGCGGCATCTCGATATCGACCAGCATCAGGTCGGGCACTTCCTGCCCGATCGAGGCCAGCGCATCGATCCCGTCCTTCGCCAGCAGCACGCGGTAACCTTCGCGTTCGAGCAGGCGCTGGGTCACGCGGCGCACGGTGAGCGAATCGTCGACCACCATCACGGTCGAGCGGGCCACGCGCCGCGCGGCTTCCTTCTTCACCGGCGCCGACGCTTCGGGCTGCTGCGCCAGCGCCAGTGGATCCAGGATCAGGACGACTTCGCCCGAACCCAGCACCGTGGCGCCATCGATACCCGGCACGCGCGCCAGTTGCGGGCCGATGTTCTTGACCACCACCTCGCGGTTGCCCAGCACCTCGTCCACGCGCAGCGCGATGCGGCGGCTCGCGCCGCCGACCACCAGCACCGGCGTCGAGCGCAGGCCTGAGACGCGTTCTTCCTCGTCCTCGCCCAGCAGCGCCGGCAGGGCGAACAGCGCCAGCTTCTCGCCGCCCACCATCAGGCTGCCCGCCTGCTGCGCCGCGGCGAGGTCGAGCTCGCGCACCTGCTGCACTTGCGCGACCAGCGTCGACGGCACCGCATGGGTGCGTCCACCGGCTTTCACCAGCACCACCTGGGCCACGGCCAGCGTCAGCGGCAGCGTGATCGTGAAGCGCGCGCCCTGGCCCGGCTCCGACACCACGCCGACGCGTCCGCCCAGCGACTGGGCCTCGGAGCGCACCACGTCCATGCCGACGCCGCGGCCGGCCAGCTCGGTCAGCGTGTCCGCCGTCGAGAAGCCTGGCGCGAAAATCAGTTCCGTCACCTGCTGGTCGGAGGCGGCGTCGCCTTCGTCCAGCAGGCCGCCGGCCAGCGCCTTGGCGCGGATGCGCCCCAGGTCCAGGCCGGCGCCGTCGTCGCTGAACTGGATCACCACCTCGTTGCCGTGCTGGCTGACCTGCACCAGCAGCTCGCCGGTCTCGGACTTGCCCGCCTGCTGGCGCGCCGTGCGCGGCTCGACGCCGTGCACGATCGCATTGCGCAGCAGGTGCTCGAACGGCGCCGCCATCTGTTCCAGCACGCTGCGGTCGATCTCGACCGCGCCGCCGCGGATGTCCAGGTTGACGCGCTTGTCGGTTTCCTTGGCGGCCTGGCGCGCGACCCGGAACAGGCGCTCGGACAGGCTGGCGAACGGCACCATCCGCACCCGCATCAGGTCGCGCTGCAGGTCGCGCGTCATGCGTGCCTGCGACGACAGTTCGTCGTTGGCGTTATCGAGCGCGCGTCCCAGGCTATCCTGGAACGAGGCAACGTCGTCGACGCTCTCGGCCAGCATGCGCGTCAGTTCCTGCAGGCGCGTGAAGCGGTCGAATTCGAGCGGGTCGAATTCGCGCTCGCCCGAAATCGACAGGCGCGAGGCGATCTGCGATTCGGCCTGCATCTCGATCTCGCGCAATTGGCGGCGCAGGCGCGCCACGTTGTCCGAGAAGTCGCCCAGCGAGCCCTTGAGCGCGCCCATCTGGTTCTCCAGGCGCGAACGCGTGATCGACACTTCGCCCGCCTGGTTCACCACGCGGTCGAGGATGTCGGCGCGCACCCGCACCAGCGGCGAGCGCGCGCCTTGCGGCTCCGCCACCAGCGCAGTCGGGATGGCGCCAGTGCTGGCCGGTGCGCCGGCAACCGTTGCCGCCGCGGCCTGCTGTGGCGCTTGCGCCGGCTGCTGCAACTGCTCGAACAGCAGCACCGCCTGGTCGTAGTTGGCCAGCAGTTCGTCGAACGCGGAAGCCGGCAAGGTCGAGGTGCCGGCATGGACCATGTTCTCGATCTGCGTTTCCAGCTCGTGCGCGTGCTGGCCCAGGCGCATCGCGCCGGCCATGCGCGCGCTGCCCTTGATCGTGTGCAGGTCGCGCTGCATGCCCTGCGCAATCGCGCTGTTCGAAGGCTCGTGCTGCCACCGGCGCAGGTCGTGGCCCAGGCGCGGCAACAGGTCGGCGCCCTCTTCCAGGAATACCGGCAGCAAGTCGGCGTCGATCTCGTCGGCGAAGGTCGCCTCGACCAGGTCGGACTCCGGCGCCGGTTCGATGACTTGCGCAAGCGCGGCTGCGGCCATCTGTGGCGCGACGTCGGCAACGGGCTCCGGCGCGGCTTCGAGGACGGATTCCGGCGCGGCTTCGAGGAAGGATTCCGGCGCCGATTCGAGGATGGATTCCGGCGTGGCCAGGACCGCTTCGTCCGGCGTGACCGCGACGAATCCGGCGTCGCCGGCGTGCGGCGCGGCCTGCTCCAGTTCCGGCGCCGCCAACGGCTCGTCCATGAAGGTCTGGAACAGGTCGTCGATATCGTCGCTCACCGACTGCTCCGGCTGGGCCGCGGCCGGCTGCTCGGAAGCGAAGGCCGGTGGTTCGGCCAGCAACTCCTCGTAGGCGGTGGCGAACAGCGCGTCGAGCTGGCCGTCCGGCGCCGGCTTGGCGTCGGCGCGATCGCTGCCTTCGGGCTGGAGCGACAGGCGGTCGCGCAGCGCGGCCAGTTGTTCGGCCAGGTCGGGCTGGCCCGGCGCCAGCGCGCCCAGGGTGAACACCTGCAGCATCGTGCGGATGCGCGCCAGGGTCGTGTCGAACAACGCGATCTGGCCGTCCTCGAGCCTGGCGCCGGGACCGGCCAGCTTCTCGAGCGTCGTTTCCAGTTCGTGGGCCAGGTCGCGCAAGGCGGTGTAGCCCACCGTGGCCGAGGTGCCCGACAGCGTGTGCGCCGCCGTGATCGCGTCTTCGGCCACCCGCTGTTCGGGGTCGGCGCGCAGGGCGTCGAATTCTTTCTCCAGCGTGGCGCACAGCGCTTCGGTCTCGGTCAGGTAGACGTCGTGCAGGGCCTGCGGGATCGCCAGGTCGCCCACGCGCCGCACGCCGTCCGCGGCCGGCAGGCCCAGTGGGGCGTCGAGCAGCGGAATATCGTCCAGGTCGAGCGCATCCGGCATGGCCGACACCTCGGCGCCCGGCGCCACGATGTCGTCCAGCGAGAGTGGTTCCGGTTCTTCTGCGGCGACGGCGGCCGGGGCCGCGGCCGGGGCCTGCGGCAGCGGCTCGAACGCCTCGCCCTCTTGCACCCGGGCGGCGGCGTCGATCAGCACCGCGCCGTCGCGCGCCGGCTTCTGGCCGGCCGCCAGTTCGGCTACCCAGGCATCGAGTTCGGCATACGCGTGCGCCAGCAGCGCCAGCAGATCGGCAGTAGCGGCGCGGCCATCGGCCAGCCAGACGTTCATCACGCGTTCGATGGCGGCGGCGGTGCCGCCGAAGGCCTCCAGGCCCACCATGCGGCTGCTGCCCTTGAGCGTATGGAAGCTGCGGCGCAGCAGGGTCAGGGTTTCCTGGTTGCCCGGCTCATCGGCCGCACGCGGCAGGTTCTCGAACACGAAGGCCAGCACTTCCTGGGCTTCGGTGATGAAGATCTCGAGCAGCTCGGCGTCGATGTCGTCCTGCTCCTGGGTTTGCGGCGCAGGCGCGGGCGCAGGGTCCGGAGCACCGGCTTGAGCAGGCACCGGTTCCGATTCCGATTCCGGCGCCGATTCGGCGCTTGGGGCGCTTGGCGCGACGACTGGCGCGGGCGCCGGCGTTTCGACGAATTCGAACGGCAGCTCGCGCAGCAGGCGCTTGTCCAGGTCGAAGGTGAAGCGCCCGCGCGCGGCCTCGCTGTCTTGCGCCAGCAGGTCGGCGAAGAAGCCGAGCGCACCGATGTTCTGGGCGATGTTATGCAGCGACGCGTGCTGGCTGGTGACGTCCGATGGACTCGCCGCCAGCTCGCGCACGGCTTCCTCGACGTGGCGCACGGCCAGCACGGCCTGCTCCTGGTCGAGGATGGCGAAGGCGCCCTGCAACTGGTGCAGCGCCGGGCCGGCCTGTTCCAGCACCTGGCGCTTGGAAGGATCGTCGTAGTATTCGTCGAGCAGCTTCTCGATCTGGCGCAGGCCCGCCTTGACCTCGCTCGCCAGCACGGCCACGGTCTGGCCCTGCTGGATCTGGCGCGCCAGTTCGCCCTGCCAGTGCGGGGCATCGGGCGGGGTCTCGCCGGCGGCCAGCGCCAGCAGGCGCGCGCCGACGGCTTCGGCGTTCTCCGAGAAATCCTCGGGCAGCTGGCGCAGCTGGTCCAGGCCGTTCTCGACGAACAGCATGGCGGCCGCCATCTCGAGCCCGAACTGGCCGCCGCGGCCCGACTTGACCGAGTCGCTGGCGGCGCGGCCCAGTTCGCGCAGCAGCTGGGCCAGCGCGGGCGCGCCCAGCTTCTCGCTGGCGCCGGCCAGCTGCGCCAGCGCCTCGTTGAAGTCGTTCTCGACTTCAAGGTCCGGCTGGCCGTCGCCGGCGATGCGGTCCCAGTCCGACTTGGTGCGCGCCAGCGCGGCGCGCGCCTCTTGCAGCGCTTGCGGATCGAGCTTGCCGTAGCGGCGTTCGGCGTAGTCGGGCGGCACCGCGCCGTCCAGGCCGAGCGCCTGGCGCAGCGCGGCGGCATCAGGGCCCGGCGCGCGCGCGGCGGCGACGAAGAACAGCGCGTCGCGCAGCATCGCCTCGGGCGCGTCCTGCTCGCCCTTGGCCAGGCGGCGCAGCTGCAGGTTGATCTGGCCGAACAGCTGCTTGATATACAGGTCGCTCTCGACCTGGCCGTCGGCCACCACGGTGGCGAAGGCGTGCATCGCCTGCCAGAACAGGCGCGTGCGCGGCTGGGACTGGACGGCGGCGATCGGTGCGATGGCCGCGACCAGGTCGGCCGCGTGCAGCTGGCGCCCGGCGTCGTCATCGGCTTTCAGGTAAGGCAGCAGCGCCTTCTCGAAGCGGCTGCGGCAGGCCGCGATATTGGTCTTGCCGTTGCCTTGCGGCGCCGGCAGCGAAGGCGGCGTCGACAGGTCGAGCGGCAGCAGGTCGGCCGGGTGGACCTTCTGGTCGGCCTGGCGTTCGACCATGTCGCGGTAATACGGGAACAGGCGCGCCGGCTGCTGCGGCGCGCCGGCCAGCAGCTCGTCGAGGTATTCGCCGAGGGCGCCGAAGGCGTCGAGCACCACCTGCACGCTCTCGGGCGTGCATGGCAATTCGCCGTCCTTGAAGCGGTCGAGCACCGCCTCGGCAGCGCCGGTGTAGACACCGACGCCTTCGACGTCGACCATCTGCAGGGCGCCGTGCGCCTGGTGCAGGTGGGACTTGGCGTGCAGGAGCAGGGTCGGCTGCGCCTCGGGTGCGCGGCCGGCGGCCTCGCGCAGGGCGGTCGAGGCGCGCGCGAGCGCGTCGCGGATTTCGCCGATGACCCAGGACAGGGGGCCGGTATCGAAACTGCTGGGGCGGTTCAAGGTCGTCATTGCCGGATCAGGATACCACGCGGAAGCGGGACACCGAATCCTTGAGCTCCTGGGCCAAAGTAGTCAGTTCGTGAATCGATTGCGCGGTCTGGCGCGTGCCTTGCTGCGTGTGTTCGGTCACCGACAGGATCTGCTGCATCTTCTCGGCCACGCCGGACGCCTTGCTGGCCTGGCGTTCGGTCGCGATCGACATGCCCTCGATCAGCTCACCGAGGCGGTTCGAAACGCGCGAGATGTCCGCCAGCGCGGCGCCGGCGGCGTCCGACAGGCGGGCCCCCTCGACCACGCCCTGGGTCGATTTTTCCATTGCCGCCACCGCGTCATGGGTGTCGGTCTGAATGGTGCGCACCAGCGCGCCGATCTGCTTGGCCGCATCGCCCGAGCGTTCCGCCAGGCGCTGCACCTCTTCCGCCACCACCGAGAACCCGCGGCCCGCTTCGCCGGCCGACGCGGCCTGGATCGCCGCGTTCAGCGCCAGCACGTTGGTCTGCTCGGTAATGTCCGAAATCAGCTCGGTGATCTCGCCGATCTCCTGCGAGGATTCGCCCAGGCGCTTGATGCGCTTCGAGGTTTCCTGGATCTGCTCGCGGATCTCCTGCATGCCTTCGATCGCATTCTGCACCGCGGTCGCGCCCTGCTCCGCCGCCGCCACCGACTGGCGCGCCACGCTGGCCGATTCGTGGGCCGACTGCGACACCTCGGTAATCAGGCCGGCCAGGCGCAAGGTGGTGGTCGAGGCGTCCTGGATCTCGCGCGACTGCTGCTCGGCCGCGCCCAGCAGCTCGTTCGAGACCTGCTGCGCGCCGCCCGAGGCGCGCGCCACCAGTTCCGACGTGGTGATGACGCGCAGCACCAGCTCGCGCAATTCCTCGACCGTGTAGTTGACCGAGTCGGCGATCGCGCCGGTAATGTCTTCCGACACCGTCGCCTGCACGGTCAAGTCGCCGTCCGCCACTTCCTGCAGTTCGTTCATCAGGCGCAGAATCGCGGCCTGGTTGGTTTCGTTGGTGGCCTTGGCTTCTTCTTCCTTCGACTGCGCCAACTGGCGCAGCGATTCGGCTTCGAGCTGGCGCACTTCGGCGCCGCGGGCGCGTTCGGCCGCATCGACCAGCATGGTGCGCGAGACGGCGACCGCCACCAGCAGGGTGAAGGCCGCGGCGACCACCGCCGTCCAGAACCAGTTACTGGTCGTCAGCTGCTCGCGCTGGTAGTCGGCGTGCAGCTTGGCCAGCATCACGCGCAGCTGTTCGCTGTCGCGGGTGATCACGCGCTCGGCGGCGCGCGCGGCGGCGTAGTTGGTCAGGTAGCCCAGCAGCGGCGACACGGTGTTGACGTAGTCGCGGAAGCTGTCGCGGGTGCGCGACAGGCGCATGCGCATCTCGAGGTCGGTCAGCGGGGCCAGGCCCAGCTTGCCGCCGCCGTCGAGCAGGCCGTCGATGATGGAGCGCAGCGACTCGATATCACCCACGATATAGGTCACCGCGTTCTGGGCCGAACCCGGCGTGGTGAAGGTCTGGGCGCCGGCCTGCAGGCGCTGGGACAGCGACATCATGCTCAGCGCCGCCACTTCGCGGCGCGCATCGGTCGACTCTTCGCGCTGCAGGCGCTCGGCGATCGCGGTCAGCTCCGGACCGACTTCCTCGTACTGGCGCAGCGAAAGGCCGAAGGCCAGCAGGTTGCGCTTGTTCGACAGGATGGTAGCGCCCGCCTTGGACGAGGCGTTCCACAGCACGATCGCACGTTGCAGTTCCTCGGCGGCAGGGCCGCTGGCGGCCGGGATGCGGCCGGTCGGCGACTGGCCGCCGCGCGCCAGCAGGTCCAGTTCGCGACCCAGCTGGGTGCGGCTTTCGTCGAGCTGGTCGAAGGCGGCGCCGTCGCCGCGCAGCGCGATCGGCGCGGCCTTGGCGTAACGCTGCGAGTGCATCACCGCGTCGCCCGCCACCTGGCTCTGGCCGGCCAGGCGCGCATCGTGCGCCGAGTTCTGCCACGCGGCCAGCATCGTCAGGCCGATGCCGACGAGGAAGGCAGCCAGCAGCAGGCGCAGGCGGTTCGGCTGGAACTGCCTGCCGCCGAACGAGATCGAGCGCAGGTCGGCGCCATCGTCGTCGAGCCCATCGCCGGCGCCGCGGCCGCGGAACAGCGCCAGACGGCGCGCGGCCTCGGAAGCCGAGCCGCCCGCGTCGGCGTGGGAATCAAGCTGGGCCCCGTCGGCCGGCGCCGCCTCGGCGGCGGCGTCCTTCGCGAAGAAGTTCGTGGTCAGTTTCGTAGCGAATCCCATTGCTGCTCCCTGTTCCTGCTGTGTGGTTGTAATTGTCTGGCGTGCGTGTCTACGTGCGAATCTCGTGCTCGCCGCCTGCGCACATCGTCGATGCGCGCAGGCGGCGTGCCAATCTCATGCTGCAAATTTATCGTGCAATGTGCAGGAACCGTTCTTCCCGCACCAGGGCCGCCAGCGACAGCGGCGTCCAAGTCGTTCCTTCGACGTCGCGCAGCACATCGCCGGCGCGCTCCATGGTGGCGGCCTGGCGCAGGCCGTGCACCTGGGACGCCAGCAGCGCGCAGTTGACGCCGAGCGCCGGCGCCAGCACCACCAGGCGCGGCGCGGCGCCGGCGCCGGGCGCGCCATCGTGTTCTTCGTCGAGGTAGCGCGCCAGGTCGACCACCCCCAGCAGGTTGCCGCGCACATTGGCCAGGCCCAGGTACCAGGGCCGGGTCATGGGGATGGCGGTCAGGGGCACGGGCGCCACGATCTCGCCGACCTCGGTCAGGTCGACCAGGTAGCGTCCGCCGCCGATCGCCAGGCCGAGCTGGCCGGCGCTGGCGCCGGCGCCGGTCCTGGCCGCCTGCATCTTCTCCAGCAACTGCTCCTGGTAGACGCGCAGGCGGTTGCGGCGCGCGGCGGAATCGCGGCCTTTCGCGCTGTCGCCCGCGCCCCCGGCTGTCATGCGCTCGCGCCGCCGGCGGCCAAGGCCGCGATGCTGGCCAGCAGGCGCTCCGGATCGACCGGCTTGACCAGGTAATCCTTAGCGCCCTGGCGGATGCCCCAGATGCGGTCGGTTTCCTGGTTCTTGCTGCTGCAAATAATCACTGGCACATCCGCCAGCTCAGGATCGCGGGCGATGGCGCGCGTCACCTGGAAGCCGTTGGTGCCCGGCATGACGACGTCCATCAGGATCAGCTCCGGGCGTTCGGCGCGGATGCGCTCGATCGCTTCGTCGCCATTCACGGCGGTGCTGACGGTGAAGCCGTTCTTCACCAGGATGTCGGTCAGGTAGAGTCGTTCGGTTGGGGAATCGTCGACGATGAGGATTTTTTTAATGGCCACTGACGGCTCCGGCTCGGTTCAATAGGGTGTAGCCTGGACGGCGTGCTCGCGCACTGCCGCCAACAGACTGTCTTTGGTAAAAGGCTTGGTGAGATAGGCGCTGGCGCCCACCATCGCGCCGCGCGCACGGTCGAACAGGCCGTCCTTGGACGACAGCATCAATACTGGCGTCGCCCGGAAGCGCGCACTTTTTTTGATCAGGGCACAGGTCTGGTAACCATCGAGGCGCGGCATCAGGATGTCGCAGAATATCAGCGCAGGATGATGGTCATTGATCTTGGCCAGCGCATCGAAACCGTCGTCGGCAAGGACCACCTGGTACCCAGCCTGGGTCAGGAAGATCTCTGCGGAACGGCGAATCGTGCTGCTGTCGTCGATCACCATGATTGTCAGTGCCGTAGAAGGCGGCGATGTCGTCATTTTCGTTTCACTTCGGCTTGAAGTGTCACGATAGCACAGCGAATCTTTCTTGTGCGCAAAGTGTTGCGGCGAGTCAACTACTCTCTTGAATGGCCCCGTGAGGGGACGGGAGACCATTAACAGCTTGATCACGGAGTGATCAAAAACACCATCCCGACAGGCGAAACAAGCCGCCGTGCCGGGCTGGCCGCGATCAGATCGCGGTCATCTCGAAGTCGTCCTTGCGGGCGCCGCATTCGGGACAGGTCCAGTTCATCGGGACATCGGCCCAGCGGGTGCCAGGGGCGATGCCATCGTCGGGGGCACCGGCGGCCTCGTCATAGACCCAGCCACAAATCAGGCACATCCAGGTCTGGAAAGGCGCAGTGGATTCGGTACTCACAGTGTTGATCCTTGTATCTAGTAAAATGTGGAATCGGAATCCGGCATCTTAATCTACCCGTCGTGCAAAACCAACCGTTACCCCTGATCCTGAGTTTTGGCGTCTGCGACCCCGTGGGCGCGCTGGGCGTGCAGGCAGACAGCGCCGTGTATGCGGCCCTCGGTTGCCATGGGCTGTCGGCCATCGCCGGCCTCTTGGTGGCGGACAGCGCGCGCGTCGAGCACATGCATGAGCTCGATAGCGACTGGATGGCCGAGCAGGCGCGCCATCTGCTCGAAGACATGCCGATCGCCGCCTTCAAGGTCGGCGCGGTCGGCTCGGCCCTGCACCTGGCGGCGATTGCCGAGATCGTGTCCGACTATCCGGACGCGCCCCTGATCCTCGACCCTTTCCTGTCGGCCCTGCCCGACGCCGGCCTGGGCGACGAGGAAATGCTGATGGCGCTGCGCTCGATCCTGGCGCCGCAAGCCACCGTGTTGATGCTGTCCCAATCCGAACTGGGCCGTATGGCCGAGCTGTGGCGCGAAAGCGACGGCGAGCACGGCAATCTCGACGAAGACGTGGCCGAGCTGGTCTCCAGCGGCTTGCAGTATGTGCTGCTCACCGGCCGCCGCGACGAGCAAGGCACCTGCTCGAACCGCCTGTACGACGACAGCGGTGAAGTCGCGCGGGTCGAATGGCAGCACCTGCCGGGGCCCTTCATCGGCGCCGGCAATACCTATTCGGCCGCCTTCACCGCGCTGATGGCGCGCGGCATGGAGGCGCCGACGGCGCTGGCCGTGGCCCAGGAATACACCACCGGCGCGCTCGAGCAGGCGCAGCGCTTCGGCATGGGCAAGTTCATCCCGAATAAATTCTTCCGTCCCTAGGCGCGCCGCGCGGACGGCTTCTTTTTCATCCACGACGCATCGACCATGACCACTGAATCAGCCAACACCTCGCGCAACGACACCCTGTTCGCCCGCGCCCAGCAATCGACCCCGGGTGGCGTGAACTCGCCGGTGCGCGCCTTCCGCTCGGTCGGCGGCACGCCGCGCTTCATCGAACGCGCGCAAGGTCCCTATTTCTGGGATGCCGACGGCAAGCGCTACATCGACTACATCGGTTCCTGGGGCCCGGCCATCCTCGGCCACGCCCGTCCCGAGGTGGTCAAGGCGGTCCAGGAGGCCGCGGCCAAGGGCCTGTCATTCGGTGCGCCGACCGAAGGCGAGATCGAGATCGCCGAGGAGATCTGCCGCCTGCTGCCGTCGATCGAGCAGGTGCGCCTGGTCTCGTCCGGCACCGAGGCGACCATGAGCGCGCTGCGCCTGGCGCGCGGCGCCACCGGCCGCGACAAGATCGTCAAGTTCGAGGGCTGCTACCACGGCCACGCCGA